>Ga0194121_10002699_pt1 | contig 27801 bp, 24 predicted proteins | sample TA2MahCa50mmetaG_FD_148609 | JGI IMG/M metagenome (GOLD analysis project Ga0194121, IMG submission 148609) | Freshwater microbial communities from Lake Tanganyika, Tanzania - TA2015020 Mahale Deep Cast 50m | ecosystem: Environmental > Aquatic > Freshwater > Lake | place: Tanzania: Lake...
TCTCGCCGCAGCAGCTTCCTCGAATGCCCGCGCTTCGTCCTCGGTCAGGAATGCCTTGTCCTTGAAGGCGGCCGGCCGCTCGAGCGGCGTAATCGTTGCGTTGGTCCAGACGCCCTGCAGGTCGGGCGAGCCATCGGTGGTGCGGGGCACCGTCCATGGCTTGGCCCGGGTCTGGGCTGAAAGCGAAACGCCGAACAGCACGACGACGACTACGGCAGTGAAGCGTCGAACCATGCCCATAACCTTACACCGATGTAATCCCCAGGTAACGCTCCTGAAAGCCCGTCTGGCGTCTCAAGACACAGGAGGGTTGGGACATGTCCCGTTCATTCTTGAGAAGTTCCGCATGGGTCCTCGGCCTCGGCCTGGCGTCTGCGGGCGCGTGGAGCGTCACGCCGGTCGCGCCGAAAGCGGTCGAGGCATCGGTGTCGGTGCAGCCGGCCGCGAATCCTGGCCGGGTTGCGCATGACGGGTATGCCGACATTGTCGCGAAGGTCACGCCGGCCGTCGTGACCATCCGCACAGAGGCGAGGGCGTCCGCTCGGTTCACGCAGCTGCCGCAGTCACCATTCGACGGCACGCCGTTCGGCGATCTCTTCGGGCAGCGCGGGCGCGGCCGTCAGGCACCAGCGCCGTTGCAGCGTGGTCTCGGCTCGGGCGTCATCGTCAGCCAGGAGGGCTACATCCTGACGAACCATCATGTGGTCGGCGACGCCACGACGATCAACGTCGAGCTGTCGGATCGCCGCCTCGTTGAGGCGAAGCTGGTCGGCTCGGATCCGGCGAGCGATCTGGCCGTCGTGAAAATCGACACCAAGGGCCTGGCGACCCTGCCGATTGGCGACTCGAACAACATGCGCGTCGGTGACGTGGTGCTGGCGGTCGGCAATCCGCTGGGTGTCGGACAGACCGTGACGATGGGCATCGTCAGCGCGAAGGGCCGTGCGACCGGTTTTGGCAACGGCAGCTACGAAGACTTTCTGCAGACCGACGCGCCGATCAACCAGGGCAACTCCGGTGGTGCGCTGGTGAACACCAAGGGCGAGCTGATCGGTATCAACTCGCAGATTCTGTCGCCCTCGGGCGGCAACATTGGCATCGGCTTCGCGGTGCCGTCGAACATGGCGAAGAACGTCATGGACCAGCTCGTGCAGCACGGCCGCGTGCGGCGCGGATTGCTTGGTGTCAGCGTGCAGGGCGTGACGAACGATCTCGCGGCCGGCCTGGGTCTCGCCAGGGCCGAGGGCGCGCTGGTGAGCGGTGTCACGGCAGGCGGTGCGGCTGAGAAGGCCGGCATCAGGCGCGGCGACGTGATTCTGAGCTACAACGGCCGTCCGGTAGTCGACACCAACGCGTTCCGCAACGAGATTGCGGCGACCAAGCCGGGCACCATCGTCACGCTGGACGTGATGCGCGAGGGCAAGACGAGCGAGGTGAAGGCGACGCTGTCGGAGCTGGCAAGGTCCAACGACGATGATCGGGAGGGTGAAGGCAGCGAGCGGGCGTCGTCGAGGTTCGGCCTGACAGTCGAACCGATCACGCCCGAGATCGCGCGGCGGCTCGACCTCGACCGTGGCACGCGCGGCGTCGTGATCGTGGACGTCGATCCCTCGGGTGCGGCGGCATCGGCCGGCCTGAGGGAGGGCGACGTGATTCAGCAGGTGAACGGGCGTTCGGTCCGCACACCGGAAGAAGTGCGGGAAGCGCTGACCGCGTCCGCCGACCGCCCGGCGGTCCTGCTGATTCATCGCGGCGGCGACACCGTTTTCGTCCCGATGCGGTAGATGTAACGGGGACTGACCCCACACCCCCGGAAATCGTTTCAATTTCTGCAGCACGGAGCAAAAACTGAGATGATTTCCGGGGGTGTGGGGTCAGTCCCCGTTACAAATGAGACTCGATAGGCGGCTCAGGGAACGCCATCCCGAGCTTTCGTGGAGGCAGATCCGCGAGGCGATTGAAAAAGGGCAAGTCACCGTCGACGGCCGGGTTCACAACGATCCCGGCCTCGACGTGTACGGCAACGCGATCGTCGAGCTGAACCTCAATCGCCCGGCGCAGCCTCGCGCCCGGGCGTCGTTCGATATCCTCCACGAAGACGACCAGATCCTCGTCCTCAACAAGCCGGCCGGGCTGTTGTCGATTCCTTCAAGTCCCGAAGCGGGGTCATCCGAAGACACGGTCCTGCGACGCGTCCGCGAATACATGGAGTTCAAACGCGGTCGCAAGTCCTACGTCGGCATGCTGCATCGCCTCGATCGCGACACGTCGGGGTCGCTGGCCGTGGCGCTGTCGAAAGACGCACACGCCGCCGGGCGCGAACTCTTCAAGCACCATCGCTTCGAGCGTCACTACCTGGCGCTGGTCCAGGGCATCCCGGCGCGCGATCAGGGCACCATCGAGGCGCGCATATCCACGGGCTATCGCGACGGCCGCCGCAAACTCGTGGGCGTGGACGCGCGCGGGCTGGATGCCAGGACCGACTACAAGGTGCGCCAGCGGCTGAAGGATGCCGCGTTGCTGGAATTGCGGCTGCACACCGGACGCCAGCACCAGATTCGCCTGCATCTCGAGAAACTCGGACATCCGTTGATTGGCGAGCGCGTCTACTCCACGCAGGAAGGGGCCACGGCCGCAAAACGCAATATGCTTCACGCGTGGACACTGGCCTTCCCGCATCCCTTGACCGGACAGCGCATCGCCGTCGAGGCACCGTTGCCGGCTGATTTCGTCAAGACCATGACGCGGCTGGCGATGATCGCGGTGCTGGCCCTCTGCGCGCTCCCGGCGTGGGCACAGACGACGATCTCTTCCCCGGATGGCCGCCGGCAACTGCAGGCGATCCAGGCGTCCGGCCCGGTCGTGGTCGACGGCACGCTCGACGAAGAGGTGTGGAAGCGCGCGGCGCCGGCGATCGACTTCATCCAGGCCGATCCACTCGAAGGGCAGCCGGCGACCGAGCTCACCGAGGTGCGCGTGGCGTACGACGGCGACTATCTCTACATCGGCGCCACGTGCCGCGACTCCAATCCCGCGGGGATGGTCGTCAACGAGATCCGCAAGGACTTCGCCGGCCGCGACCAGGACACGTTCGAAGTCCTGCTCGACACCTTTGCCGATCGCCGCAACGGCTTCGTGTTCTCCACCAACTCCGCCGGCGCCAAAGCCGACACGCAAGTAACCAACGAAGGGCGCGACGTCAACACCAACTGGGACGCGGTGTGGTGGGTGGCGGCACGACGCACGGCCGATGGCTGGACCGCGGAATTTCGCATTCCGTTCAAGACCCTGCGATTCGAGGCCGGCGAGGGCAGAACGTGGGGCATCAACTTCGCGCGGCGCGTGCGCCGGAAGAACGAACTGAGCTACTGGTCGCCGGTATCGCGCGCCTACTCGATCTTCCGCGCCTCGTCCGCCGGCACCCTGCTCGGGCTGCCGTCCCTGCGCCAGGGCCGCAACCTCCGCATCAAGCCGTTCCTCGCGGCGGGCACCGTGCGGGGCATCGGTGAGGACAGTTTCGATCCCGACGTCACGGCGGGCGTGGACGTGAAAGTCGGCGTGACGCCCTCGCTCACGCTCGACGCGACCATCAATCCCGACTTCGCCCAGGCGGAAGCCGACGAGCAACAAGTCAACCTCACGCAGTTCAGCCTGTTCTTCCCCGAGAAGCGCGAGTTCTTCCTCGAAAACGCCGGCATCTTCTACTTCGGCGACATCCCACGCAATTCGCGATCGGTGGCGCGGTTCCGTCCGCCCGAGGAAGATCTGCTGCTGTTCTTCAGTCGCCGCATCGGGCTGAACCGCACCGGGCAGCAGGAACCGCTGCATGGCGGCGTGCGGCTCACCGGGCGCGCCGGCGCCTACACGCTCGGCCTGATGACGATGCAGAGCAAGGGCGAGGATGGTCGGGCCAGCGCCAACTACACGGTGGCTCGCGTCCGCCGGGACCTGTTCCGCAGTTCCGACGTTGGCGCCATCATCCTGTCGCGCGAGCCCAACGGCAGCAGCGCCGACTTCAATCGCGTCGTCGGCGTCGACACCAACTTCCGGTTCTTCAGGAACCTGAGCGTCAACGGGTTCTTCGCGCGCTCCGAATCGCCGGGCGTGGTCACCGATCAGGATGCCGCGAAGGCGTCGATTGGCTGGGAGGACAGCAAGAAGCGCCTGCAGACGTCGATCATGACGATCGGCGAGGGCTTCCGCGACGACCTCGGATTCGTGCGCCGCACCGGCGTCACGCGCCAGTTCTACGATGCGGCGTGGTGGCCGGAGCCTGAAGCGCTGCGCAGGCGCGGCATTCGCCGGCTGGAGCCGCACGCCCGCGTGTGGACCTACACCGATCCGTCAGGCGAACTGGTCAGCCGCACCGGTCACATTGCCAACCAGACGACCTGGGACAACGGCTCGTACATGGAGTACGCGTTCGAGCCGCGGGCGGAGTCGATCTCGAAGCCGTTCAACATCGCGCCGGGCGTGGCGATTCCGCCGGGGCGCTACCACTGGAGGCAGCACCTGCTGCTGTTCGAGGGCGATCGCAGCCGCGCGCTGTCGGGATCGATTCGCTACACCACCGGCGGATTCTGGAGCGGCTCGCAGCACAACGTGCAGACCACCGTGTTGTATCGCCCGAACCAGCGGATGGTGTTCGACCTTGGCCTGCAGGTGACGAAGATTTCGCTCGACCTCCCGGATACCGAGTTCACCACCACGCTGGTCAACCTCCGCACCGGCTACTCGTTCAGCTCGAACATGTTTCTCGACACGCTGCTGCAGTACCGCAACGACGTGAAGCAGTTTTCAGCCAACCTGCGTTTCAACCTGATTCACCGCCCGCTGAGCGATTTTTTCGTGGTTTACAACGAATCGCAGTTCACCGATGCGGCACAAACGGCAGGCCGCGGCCTGGTGGTGAAATACACACAAATGTTTGCGTTTTAACTATCATTCCGGCCATGAGACAGTCGTTGGCCGGCATCCTGTGCCTGGCGGCGCTCGCCGCCTGCAGCACCAGCGCTCCCTCCACTCCCGCGCCGTTCTCCGTCGTCGAAGCGACCATTCCGGACATGCGGCAGGCAATGCAGGACGGCCGCACCTCATCGCGGAAGCTGGTGGAGCAGTACTTGCAGCGCATCGGGATGTACGAAGACCGGCTCAACGCCACGATCGCGGTCAATCCGAAGGCGCTGGACGAAGCGGACCGGCTCGATCGTGAGCGCGCCTCCGGCAAGGTGCGGGGCCCGCTGCACGGCATTCCGATCGCCCTCAAGGACAACATCCACACCACCGACATGCCGACCACCGGTGGGGCGATCGCGTTCGAAGGCTTGATGCCGCCCTACGAAGCGACCTTGACGACGAACCTCCGCGAAGCCGGCGCGGTCATCATCGCCAAGACGACGCTCACCGAGCTGGCGAACTTCGTCGCCAACGGGATGCCCGGCAACTACAACGCGCTGGTGGGCTACGCCATGAATCCCTACGACCCGCGACGCGATCCTCGAGAGGCGACGGGCGACGGCAGGCCGGTGCTCAACACGGGTGGATCGAGCTCCGGTGCCGGCACCGCGGCAAATTTCTGGGCCGCCAACGTCGGCACCGAGACATCGGGGTCCATCCTCAGCCCGGCGAACCAGAACATGCTCGCCGCCATCAAGCCGACCGTGGGGCGCATCAGCCGCTACGGCGTGATTCCGATCACCGCCGATCAGGACACGGCCGGCCCGATGGCGAGAACGGTCACTGACGCGGCGATCCTGATGGGCGCGCTGGAGAGCGCGTCACCCGATCCGAACGATGCCGCCACCACAACCTGCCAGGCGCCGCCGAATCGCGACTACACCCCCTTCCTGAAGGCCGAGGGATTGAAGGGCGCGCGCATTGGCATTCCGCGGGCAAATTTCTACGATCGCCTCACACCCCCGGGTGAGAAGAATCCGCGAGGCGGCCTGAACGAGGCCCAGGCCCGGTCGATGGCCGATGCCATCGAGGTGCTGAAGCAACAGGGCGCCACGGTCATCGACGCCGACATCCCGAGCGTCGTGGACCAGGATCCACGGAACAACTTCCTGCTGTGGGGTGGCGGCTGCAGTAACGGGCCGCGCGACCCGAACTGCGCGTCGCCGTTGTGGTACGGCATGAAGCGCGACTTCAACGCCTGGCTCGCGTCGCTGGGTGACCGGGCGCCGGTGAAAACGCTCGCCGCGTTGCGCGCGTTCAACACGGCGCATGCCAACCGCAACGCCATCAAGTACGCACAGGCGAACCTGGATCGCTCGGACGAGCTCGATCTCCAGAAGGACCGCGACAAGTGGCAGCGCGATCGCGACAACGACATCCGCCTCGCCGCCACGCATGGCATTGACGAAGTGATGAAGGCGCAGCAGCTCGACGCGCTGCTGTTCCCCGGAGCCAGCGGCGCCGGCATTGCCGCCAAGCCTGGCTACCCGACCGTGATTGTGCCGTTCGGATTGTTCGTGCCACAGCCTCCGCCACCCGGCGGCCCCGGCCCCGCGCCGGCGCCATACCCGGAAGGCTTTACGCTCGCCCCCGCGCCCTACGGCGTCAGCTTCACTGGCATGGCCTGCAGCGAGCCGCGACTGATTGAGCTGGCCTATGCCTTCGAGCAGGCGACGAAGAAACGAGTGCCGCCGCCAAACATGCCCTAGCGGCGTCTAATCTCATGGCACTGATCCTCGATCCCGACACTGGGCCGTTCCTACGGAACGGCCGCGAGGCCTCGATGAGCAGCGGTGGCAGAATTTTTTATTTCGTTGAGCCGCTCCACTAAATGGACGACAAGAAGCCGATCGCCGTCATTGCCGTGGTCCTGACCGCGCTCATAGGGGGCGGCGCGTGGTGGTACCTGCGCCCGACCGAAACGCCAGCGAACACCTCGCCGGCCGCCGTGACGGCTACCGAGGCGCCGATTGAGAAGCCGGCGCCTCCGGTCAACCTGCCGCCGCTGGATCAGATGGACGACTTCCTGCGTCCGCTGCTCTCGGCCCTGTCGGCCTGGCCCGAACTGGTGCGCTGGCTCGCCACCGATGATCTCGTCCGCCAGCTGGCGTTCGCGCTGGATCACGCCTCGAAGGGCAACTCGCCGGCGCGCGACTTCAAGGTGATCGCGCCACGCGGCGCGTTCCAGGCGTCGGGCCGCGGCGTCCGGCGCACGATCGATCCACGCAGCTATCAGCGCTACAACAGCCTGGTCGATACGCTGGTATCGATCGATGCGTCGGCGGCGGCACGCATCTACAAGACCATCAAGCCGCGCCTCGACGAGGCCTACCAGGGCCTTGGGAACAAGAACCGCACTGTTGACGATGCGATGCACGAGACGCTGGAGATCCTGTTCGATACTCCGCTGATTAGCGATCCCGTGGACGTGATCGAAACCGGCGGCTCAGGATGGGCGTTCGCCGACCAGAGCCTCGAGGCACACGCACCGACGCAGAAACAGCTGCTGCGCATGGGCCCGGCAAACACCGATCGGGTGCTGGTATGGCTGCGCGCGTTCCAGGCAGCGCTTCAGTAGCGCTCCCTGCTCAGTGCGTCATCGCGTAGACGATGGTGTTGATGCCGAACGCGTAGCCCTTGGTCGAAAACTCGTAGAAGTACTGCGGATGCGACGCTTCCTCTTCCCACGAATCGCCGATGTCGGTGTTGTGCGTCGACAGCACCATCAGGCGGCCCTGCTGATCGAAAATCCCGCGCGCGTGCACCTGGTCGCTGTCGGCACCGCGCTCTGACGTGCCACCACCGCTGCCAAGCCAGAAACCGATCGAGGCAATCTGCGGCGCGGCGCCGATATCAAACAGCGCCCGGAACAACGGGTGGTCCTTCGCCAGGTCGCGCGGCGGGTACTGCGCCGGCGGCAGGGCCTTGGCAATCTGCTCGGCCCACACCTGCCAGGCGTACTCGCCCCAGAAGTCATCCGCCCAGAGGAAGCCGCCCTTCAGCAGGTAATTGCGCAGCGCCTCGGCCTCTTCATCGGTGATGAACGAGTTGCCGACCTCGGTCATCATCACGAACGGGCACTGGAACAGCGTCGCATCGGTGAGGCGAATCACCAGGTGATTCGGTTCCTGCGGACCGGAAACACTCACGGTGGTCTTGGTCAGCTCCGAGAGCCTGACGGACATGTTGATGTCCGCGCGAGGAAAGTCCACGCTCCACCCGGCGCCATCGCCGTCACGATTGCCGCGGAACGCCACGCGGCAGAACTGCCAGGATCCGTCGAAGTCCTGCGCCTCCGCGGGACGCACGCTGAAGCCGCCACGGCCGCCGCCGCGCCGCTGGGCCTCACTGCTGCCGCCGCTGAGGACCGCGATTATGAGCACGGCGCCCCAGCGAAGTGAGACGCGAGAGGTCGGAAGTGAGAACAACGATTTGAACCTTGGCTGCTCACGTCTCACATCTCACTTCTCGCTTCCTAAGCAGGCACCTGCAGCTGCGGCATCCTGGGCGCCGAGAACAGCTTGACGAGCGGCCTGGCGAGCAGGCGCGCCATGCGGTTGGCGCGCGAGTGGCGCGCGCTGTCGGTCGAAATGCCGGTGTTCGCGTACATCTGGCGATACAGCTTCGACGCCAGCACGAACGCCAGCTTCGCCCTCATCGACTTCACGCACTGCGCGCGTTCCCATACCAGCGGCAGCTGGTAGAAGTTGTCCCACACACCCTGTGTGCGGCTGCGGATCTCTTCCGGCGACATCAACGGATGCGGCGTATAGACCTTCGGCCGCAAGTGCTTGGGAATCAGCCAGTGGCGTGTCACCGGAATACCGGCCACCTTCGGTGCATCGTTGCCCACCGACGCTTCCCACTTCTGGAAGTCGAGCGTGCCGGGAAATGGCGTGAGCATCACGAACTGCGCCAGCGTCACGCGCGCCTGTTGCGCGAGCGCGGCAGTGGCGTCGAACGTCGATGGCTGGTCGCTGGGCAGCCCGAAAATGAACGAGCCCAGCACGTGCACCCCGCTCCTCTGGAACTGCTGCAGCCGCTGCGCCAGCGCGTCGCCGGCCAGGTTGAAGTCCTTGTAGATGTCCTTCAGGCCTTCGGGCGTCACCGACTCGATGCCGACCAGCGCCCCCCGGATGCGGGCCTTGTGCATGGCCGCCAGGTACTCCGGGTCCTCCGCGGCTTCCATCGTGATCTGCGTGAAGAAGGTCATGTCCGACGGCAGCTTCGACATCTGCTCCATCAACTCGAATCGCTCGTCGCGAATCGCCTTCAACCGCTGGTAGGTGCTCTTGTCGGCGCGGCGATCCGCCATTCGCAGGTCTTCGAGCGTCACCGGGTAGAAGTTGTCGTCGGCCAGGGTCACGAAGCGGAACCCCATGCGCCGCAGCTGCACGATCTCTTCGATCAGCGCGTCGGTGGCGCGCACGCGCGGCTTCTGGCCGTCAGTCCGCCACACCGAACAGAACGAGCAATGCTTCGGACAGCCGCGCACCGTCTGCACCGACGCAAACATGTAGCGCTCGCGCGGCAGCAGGTCCCAGCGCGCCGGCACCATGGAGGCGCCCTCGATGCGCCCGCCCTCGTACACTCGCTGTGACTGGCCGGCCAGCACGTCGGCGATCGCCGACGGCCACACGCGGTCGCCGTCGCCCTTGACGGCGGCACTCGCGCCGCCGTGTTCGAACACTTCGTCGGGATAGAGGGTGGCGTGAATGCCGCCATAAATGACATGCGCGCCGCGCGCCTGCGCTGCTCGTCCAACCTCGTAGCCGCGCAGCGCGTTCAGCGTGTGAATGCCAATGCCCACCACGTCGCCGGCAGCGACGTCGTTGAGGTCGAGCTGCTCGAGCGTTTCGTCGACGACGTGCGGATCGCCGTACGGTCGAGGCGTCGCCCCGGCAAGGACATACAGCCATCGTGGAGTAATCACCGCGACGTCGAACGAAACGTCGCTCGGGTTGATCAGATGGATGCGCATGGTGATGGCGACTGTCGTTAGGACTCTGCTTGAGAACGCCCGGGAAGTCAATCAATCCGGGCCGCGCTATACTGCGCGCCACGCCGTTTTCCACGTGAGGAGCCTATGACACGCATCCTGTTGGGCCTGGCGGTGCTGGCCGCCACCACCCTGCATGCACAGCAACCGGCCGCTCCGGCGGCCCAACCTGATCCAATCCAGACACTGGTCGGCCGGCTCGACCTGGAGCGGTACAAGGCGACCATCAAGGGGCTGACGCAGTTCGGCGATCGGCGCCAGGGCACCAAGCGCAATCGTGACGCGGTGGACTGGATTGAGGCGCAGCTGAAGAGCTACGGCTGCCCCACCGAACGCGTGAAATACGACTTCAACCCGCCGCCGCCGACCAAAGCTGGTGGCGGAGGCGGTGGCGGCGGGCAGAAGCTGGACCCGATCATCGCGAGCGGCGAAGTCCGCTCGGGTCCCGGCGGCTCCCGCTATCGCGGCATCACGCGGCGGACGGGCGTGAACAACGATCCCAACGCGCAACCCGACGTCAAGCTTCGTGAACTCAATCGCGAGCCGGCCACCAACGGCGCCCGTGATCAGGTGTTCTGCACCAAGGTCGGCACCACGCGACCCGACGAGATGTACATCGTCGGGGCGCACATGGACGGCCATGGCTGGGGTGACGCGGCGAACGACAACGGCTCCGGCACCGCGCTGGTCATGGAGCTGGCGCGCATTTTCAGCATGCCCGACGTGCAGACCGAGCGCACCATCCGCTTCGCGTTGTGGAACAACGAAGAAACCGGCCTCAACGGCGCGCGCGCCTACGTGGAGCAGCGGGCCGCCATGCAGGGCAAGGAGGATCCGCCGGGATCAGGCCGCTACCCAGAGCCGCGATGGCTGGGCATGATTCAGCACGACATGATGTTGTGGGACCACGGCATGCCGCGCGCCGACGGCACCTGGAATCCGGAGCAGCGTCCGGAGGCGGACGTGAACATCGAGTTCCAGTCCACCGCCAAGCGGGCGGACGAAGCGATGAAGCTGGCGTTCTTCTTCCGCGCCGCGAACGAGAAATACGCCACCGACTACCCGGCGGCGGTCGGCCCGCACATGACCAACACCGACTCCACGCCCTTCATGGACATCGTGCCGGCGATCAGCCTGCGCGAGAACGAGCGCGGCATGCATACCGGGGCGGGGTGGAACCCGACGTGGCACCAGCCGATTGACGTCTTCGCGACGTTTTCGGACAAGGACTTCAGACTGGGATTGAATGCCGCGCAGACGACGCTGGGGGCCGTGGCGCAGCTCACCAACGCGCGAGTGAAGTAGCCGGTAGCCGGCAGCCGAAAAGAAAGGGCGCTCTCATCGAGCGCCCTTTTCTCACTTCTCTTCTTTGTCCTCAGCCGGCTCGTCTTCCAGATCGTCAAGCCACGGATTCGGCTGCGGTCCGGGGACGATGCCGGCGATGTCGGGGTCGATTCCGGGATCACCGGGCGCATGCTGGCTGCGGCGCTGCTTGGCTTCCTCGCGCCGCTCGGCCTTCTGCTTCTGTTTTTCTGCGCGTGCCCGCTCGCGCTCGCGTTTACCTCTGCCGAATGGTGCTGCCATTCAGCGGCCTACCACCGCGGCTCTCGGCGTCCACCACCGCCACCACCGCCGCCGCGGTTGCCACCAAAGCCGCCACCGCCACGGCCGCCGCCACCGAAGCCGCCACCGCCGCCCGGTCCGCGCGCTTCTTTCGGACGCGCCTCGTTCACGGTCAACGTGCGGCCGCCCAACTGCGATTCATGCAGTTCCGCGATCGCCTTCTGCGCGCCTTCATCGGTCGCCATTTCGACGAAGCCGAAGCCACGGGCGCGGCCGGTCGCCATGTCTCGCATCACCGTGACCGACTCCACCGGTCCGACGCGCTCGAACAACTCCTGCAAATCCTGCTCCGCCGCGCTGTAGGGAAGATTCCCCACGTACAACTTCCGACCCATCTTCGTTCTCCTCGTCTCGCTGAAGGCTGCCCGGGAACCAACTCACCCTGAAACACAGAAGGCCGCCTCTGGGCGGCCTTCCCCTACAGCACTTGGAGTCTACCAGAAATCGCCGGCTGGCTGTCCCAGCCTCAGCACCTCAACCGGTCCGTCCCCAGGACGCCCGCGCCGGCCGTAAAGGACGTTCGAGTCAGTTCGGTTGATAGATAGCGCCGGTGAATCTGTCGACAACTGTGCAGACGGCCGTGCTGTTGGCGGCCACCGGCCTGTCGGTCTGGGCGGCCATCGTCGCGCAAACGCGGCGGGCCGCGCCCGGCGCCGCAGCCTTTGGCTGGTTGGTCTCGGCCGTCGCGCCGTGGAGCCTCACCAGCGCGATTCACACGCTGATCGACGATTACGAGGCCGGCGCCGCAATGAAGCCGAACGGTACGCCATCGAACGGCGCCTGCAGGAACAGCAGCGGAGCGAAAGCCTGATGGTGCTGGCCGGAGGCGTGGCACACGACTTCAACAACCTGCTGACCGGCATCCTCGGCAACGCCGACCTGATCTCGATGCTGTCGCCGGCCGATTCGGATCAGCGGCGCGCCGCCGACTCGATCATCCTCGGCGCACAGCGCGCCGCGGATCTCGTGTCGAAAATGCTGGCCTACTCCACTGGCGGCCGCGTCGTGGCCGAGCAGGTCGACCTTGACGCGCTGATGAAGGAGATGGTCGATCTGCTGGGCGCGTCGGTGGCGCGGCATGGCACGCCGATCTACAACAGCCCAGGGGCGCTGCCGCGGGTGGAAACCGATCCCACCCGCATTCGACAGGTCGTCCTCAACCTGATCGTCAACGCGGCGGAAGCGGTGGAAGCTGGCGGCGCGATCACCGTGGAAACCGGCACCGAGCGCCTCGACGCCGCGACCCTCAGTAAGATGACGTTCGGCGCCGACAGGCTGCCGGGGCGGTAGGTGTTCATTGACGTCATCGACAACGGCGTCGGCATGAGCGAAGAGACGCTGTCGCGGATTTTCGATCCGTTCTATTCAACCAACGACACCGGGCGCGGTCTGGGCAGGGCGGCGGTGCGCGGCATCGTGCGCAGCCACCGGGCGGCACTGCGCGTCACGCCGGCGCTCGGTCAGGGCACGCGATTTCGGGTCTGGTTCTCGCCGGGCTGGTCGATCCACTCGACCAGCCCGGCGAGCGAATCGACGCGCGGACAGTCGACGCCGCGGTAGAGATTGCCCACATCCAGCAAGATGCCTTCGCGCAATCCTGCCTGGCGGGCACCCACCACGTCCACGTAATAGAGGTCACCGACGTGCACCGTCGTCGCCGCGGCGGCGCCCGACTGCTCGAGCGCGTACGTGAACAACCGCGGATCCGGCTTCTCGACGCCCCACTCGTGGGAGTCGAGGAGATGATCGAACCACTTGGTCAGATCGAGGCGATCGAACAGGTGCCGCAGACGGCCGTTGGCGTTCGAGACGACCACCAGCGTGAGCCCGCGGGCGCGCAGTGCCGCGAGCGCGGGCACCACGTCGGGCTCGACATGCTCCCACAGGTTGTCGACGCGATGGTAGTCGCGCAGCTCGGCGAGCGCGGCGTCGGTGCCGGCGTGCTGCGGCACGCCGGCATGGTGCAGCACGAGGTTGAAGTACAGCCAGCCGCGCGCGCGATCGTCGGTGGAGCCAATCGTCGTGGCGTTGTCGATGTCGCGCGTCGCCTTCTGCTCGGCGGCCGCCAACGCCGCGGCCGACACCTGCGCCCCATGACGCACCAGCGCGTCGGCGACGCGCGTCCACGACGGGTGGCAGATCACGCCGCCGGCATCCAGGAACACGGTCTCAACGGACATGTCGCATGACGTCGCCCTTCAGCGGTGACAGGTCGAGGGGAGGCTGGTGCTCCGGCTTCGGCAGCCAGTGGTGGTATTCCACGAGCGGGCGATCGTCGGTGAGCACCGGACCGCTGCCGACAAACGCCCGCATTTCATCGGGCCCGCCGGTGTACCAACTGCGCAGCACCGGCCAGCCGGACAGGCCAACGTCGTTCAACGCACCGCGGGTCTGCTGGGTCTCGCGCAGCCGGTCGACGGTGTCGCGCCGAAGGGCCAGCGGCCGTCGGGTACCGACCATGAAGTTCGCGTCGTACCAGAGCGTCGCATCGGGAAACACTTCGAGAAAGGTGCGCATGATCAACCGGTACTCAATCGACGGGCGGTGGCCAATCCACTGCAGCACCACGCCGTCCTCCGCGAGCGCGTTCCGCACCAGCGTGAAGTACTCGCGTGAATAGACGTGGCCGGCGCCGGCGTGGCCCGGCTGAATGATGTCGGCGGTGATCACGTCGAACTTTCGATCCGTAAACGTCAGGAAGTTACGGCCGTCGTCGATGCGCACGGTGACATTCGGCTGGTTGAGCAGGTCGTAGTTCACGTGCCGGAACAGTTCCGCGGCGCGCCGCACGCCGTCTGACAATTCGACGACCTCGACGCGCGCGCCCGGATACTGGCTGACCGCTCCAGGGGTCGCGCCGCCGCCCAAGCCAACGACCAGCACCTCCCTGGGATTGCCGTGCAGCACCATCGGCAGGTGGCCGATGGCGCGATGCAGCCGCACCATCTCCAACTGATCGTTGGCCTGGTGCAGGCCGTCGAGATACAACACGTGTTGAAACTGCGACGCGCGCACGCTGACGGCGGTCTGCGCCCCCTCATCGCGCCAGAACTCGAGCAACTGGTTGCCGTAGCGGCGATCGATGGCGACGCGGAACGGATCGGCCATGTCGTGCGCCGCCAGCGCGAACACGGCGCCAAACGCCGGAGCGCTCCACCGCAGGCGGCCGCGCACCTGCCAGAACACGAACACCGCCGACAGCAGGAACAGCGCGGCCAGCAGGATCAACGTGTTGACGGCGCCGAGCCGCGTCAGCAGCACGAATCCGGTTACCAGCGAGCCGAGAATCGCGCCGGCAACGTTCGTCGAATACAGCGCGCCGATCCACCGCGCCAGATCGCCCGGCGCAGCGGATCGCGCCGCGATGCCAAGTGCGAGCGGCAATCCGACACCCATGCACAACGCGGACGGCAGGATGGCAACCGCCACCGCCATCCACAGCTGCATGGTGTTCCAGCCGCGCTGCACCGTCCACAACAGCAACGTCATGCTGACGACAACGGCGACACCGGTCAGCGCCTGCACGACGGCGAGCGCGTTCAGCGGGTCCCGCTTCGAGCGCAGGATCGCCGTCGCGATCAATCCGCCAGCCGCGATGCCGAGCAAGACCGTCGTCAACATCGCGGTGAACGCTTCGGTCGTCGCGACCACGAACTGGAGCATCAGGCGGAACCAGACGATCTCGAGGCCGAGCGATGCAAAGCCGGAGAGGCCGACCACGGTCCAGAGGAGCCTGACCGGCACGGTCCGGCGGCTGCCGGACGCCACCGGCTGCTCCGACGCGCCAACGCCGCCGTGGCGTCCGGGTTGAGCCGGACGGTTGACTCGCCACGACATCCACAACGCGATGACGCCGACCAGCACGTTGATCGACGCCGCCAGCAGGAACGCATTGCGGATGCCGAGTCCGGGAATCAGGAAATAGCCGGTGAGCAGCGTGCCGGTCATCGCGCCAAACGTGTTCAGGGCATACAACAGGCTGACGTTGGTGTCCGCCGCCCTCGCCCTGCTTCGACGCAGCTCGTCGCACGCCGCGGTCAGCAGCGGCAGCGTCATGCCCATCATCGTCGTTGGCAGCACCAGGATCGCAAACGAGCACACCAGGCGCGCGACGGTGAGCACGGTCAGCGAATTCGGCGACAGGTCATGGACCGCGCCGTACAGGACCCACGCCGCATCCAGCATCAGCGGCGACAGCAGGCCGGTGACGCCGATCAGCACTTCGGCGATGCCAAACGCGGTCAGGGGCGACACGCCCCGGCGGAGGACCCGGCCCGAGAGCGCGCTGCCGAGCGCGAGCCCGGCCATGAAGGCGGCAAGGACAGTGCTGGCCGCGTAGACCGTGACGCCGAACACCACCGACAGGCGGCGCAGCCAGAGCGTCTGGTAAATCAACCCGGCGATTCCCGACAGGTAGAACAGGGCGAAGATCGCCGCGCGGCTGAACATGCCTGCCGATCATATAATTGGAAGCAATGATCGGCACCGGCAGTTCGGTAGTTGCGCCAGCCCGTTCGTCTGGTTCGTGAGATGCGTTCGGCAGTCCTTGCCCTTCTGTTCGCGGTGAGCGCGGCGGCTCCCGCGCTCGCATTCAAAGCGCGGGTCGTTGACCAGCAGGGCCGGCCCGTTGCGAGGGCCACCGTCACGATTCTCGGCAGGACCGGCGAAGCGGTGACGGATGCGGGCGGCCGGTTCGAATGGAAACCCGATCCACCTCCGCCGTTTGAGGTGCTCGTGATCGATGCGAGGGGAACGTATGCGCAGCCGGTGTTGATCGCCACGCTCGCCATCGAGCAGGAGCTCGTGATCACCATCACGCCGCTCGTCAGCGAGTCCGTCACCGTGTCGGGGTCCGCCCCGAGCATCGATTCGACGCCGGCCGCCGGCACCACCAGCGTCAGCGGACGCGACATCGCCGTGCGTCAGCCCGCCAACCTGGTGCAGGCGCTCGAACACGTCGCGGGCGTGAACCAGGTGTCCGAGGGCCAGGCGGCGGTCCCCGCCGTCCGCGGACTCGCGCGGGGCCGCACGCTGATCCTCATCGATGGCGCGCGGGTCAGCTCCGAACGGCGCGTCGGGGCCAGCGCCACCTTCATGGATCCGGCGCTGATCGAGAGCGTGGACGTCTCGCGCGGCCCGGGTTCGGTCGCGTACGGTTCGGACGCCTTTGGTGGCGTGATCTCGGTGCGGACGCGACGCGTGCAGGCGGGTTCGCCGCTGAGCGCACAGTTCAGCGGCACCATCGGCACCGGCATTCCTGAGCGGCGCGGCACCTTTGAAGTCTCGAAGGGGCTAACCAACGGCAGCGTGCTGCTCGCCGCACACTCCCGGGATGTGGACGACTGGAATAGCGCGGTCGGAGCAGTATTCAACTCGGGCTTCAGCGATCACGGCTTCCTGGGCCGCTTCGAACACCAGGCGGGACCGGGCACGTTCTCGGTGTCGTGGCAGAGCGACTTTGGCCGTGACATCGAGCGTCCCCGCAACAACTCGCGCACCGTGCGGTCCTTCTATCCTCACGAGAACTCGCATCGCCTGACCGCGGGATACGAAGCCTCGAGCATTGCGGGCTTCCAGCGACTGGCCTTCACCGGCTTCTATGGCACGTTCAATCAACGCACCGACCAGGATCGATTCGCGACCGCGACCGCCGGCCGGATCATCGAGCGCGCCGACATTTCGGCCAGGGACTTCCAGGCCCGGAGCTACGGTCAGCGGCTGTTCGGCCGCGCCCGCGTCGAAGTGGGCGTCGACGTCAATGGGCGCTTCAATCTCAATGCCGTCGATGACCTGATCACCTACAACCCCGCCGGGGACGTCGTCTCCACGCGTCCGAACGTCTCGGTCAACTCGGCTCGCCGCACCGACACCGGCGTATTCGCATCGGTCGACGCCGCCGTGGTGCCGAGGTTTTCGATCGGCGCCGGCGTGCGCGGCGACTATGTGACGACGAGCAACTCCGCAGGGTTCTTCGGCGAGCGCTCGACCGGCCATGGCACCGGTTCAGGCTATGCGTCGGCCACGCTCGGCGGCGGCCTGGGCGTGAGCGTCACCGCGCAGCTGGCGCGCGGCTTCCGTGATCCGGTACTGTCGGATCGCTACTACCGTGGACCGACCGGCCGCGGCTTCATCACCGGCAACCCGGACCTCGATCCCGAGACCAGCACACAGCTCGATGTCGCGGTGCGCTACACCGCGCCGGCACTCCGGCTCGCTGCCTTCTACTACCACTATCGGATCCACGATCTGATCGAGCGCTACTCCACGGCCACCGATTTTTTCTTCTTCCGTAATCGCGGCCGCGCCCGCGTGCGCGGCTTCGAGGTAGAAGGCCAGGCATCGTTGCCCATGCAGTTCACGCTGGACCTGTCGGCGCAAGTGTCCGAGGGCCGCGCGCTCGATGACAACACCTATCTTGACGATATGTCGCCGATCAACGTCGCCGCGACGCTGCGCAAGCAGTTCGGCACCAGGGCGTTCGCGCAAGGTCGGGTGGCGTGGTTCTCCGATGACGACCACTTCGGGCCAACCGAACGCGCAGTGCCCGGCTACACGATGGTGGATGCCGGCGCCGGTTACCGCGTCGTAGGCCGGCTCGAGCTGCGCCTGAACGCGCGCAACCTGCTCCACGAGCAGCTGTTCGCCAGCCAGGACGTCCGCGCCGTCCTGGCACCCGGGCGTTCGTTGGCCCTGGTCGCCAATGTAAAGTTCTAACTAGGCACACGCTGTCGTTCAACGTCCTCAACCGCAAGATTCACTGCTGGATTGGTTTCGCGGCCGCGCTGCCGATAATCGAGTCGACTCACGACGGATCGTTCTTCGGCGGCGACTGGACGAAGCTGGGGCTGTTCCTGCCCTCAGGAATCGTGGTGCTGCTGTTGTGGCTCAGCGGCTTGTGGATGTGGCCTGTGCCGTTCGCCGCCAAGCGCGCCAAGGCACGGAAGGTCGGCAGCAGTTCGGCAGCGGTGCTCGCCTACCTCGCCCTCGTCTGCTGACCGCCGTTCCAGGCCGGGCGCGCCACGAGCGGCTGTGATTCGTAGTCCTCACGCCACACCCGGACCATCTCGGTCAGCGTCGCCCACACCAGGTCGCCGCGCTGCACGTCTGGCTGGAAGCGATCGATCAACAACCCGATCTTCGGAAGCAACGTCGGGTCGTTATCCAGCTCGCACTGCTCGATCATGATCGTGGCGGTGTACATCCGACCCGGCTGGAGCCGATTGGCGCGCAGTTCGTCGAGCAGGTACTGGATTGGGGTCGCGTCAATGTCGGTCCCCGTCCCGGGGTAATTACCCACCGCGAGCAGGGCTTGATTCGGGTCGTCAACTTCGAACTCGTTCGACGCCTTCGGCCGCCAGATGCCGGACACGTTGGAATCGTCCGTATGATTCACAGAACCCCCGCCCCACAGTGTCGTCGCCTGCCACGTATACGTGGGATACCGGCGTCCTCGCAGCGGTTCGCGAAGGCGGGTCCACGTTTCGCTGCGCGTCGGGTTGACGATGAAGCCGCCGACGATGCCGTTGGGCGGGACCTGCATGCGCTCGAGGAGATACGCGATGTCGGCGTAGTTGTAGCCGCGCTGCTCATGCGAGTGCGCGTCCACCTGGATGTGGCCGGGCGCGAACGTATTCAGGAAATGAACCAGGTTCAGCCCCTGCGTCCGCTCGCGTTCCTGGTCGGTTTCCCACTCGCTGATGCGCAGCAGGAACTCGTACTCGGTCTGGAAGTTCCAGGTGGCGCGCTTGTCCCAGACCACCTGCGCGGCCTGCAGCAAGGCGACCCGGTTGGCGGCAAAGCGCGTGCGATCGGTCATCACCGGCGCACACGGCGGGTTGCTGATCGACTCCTCGTTGTGCGACACGAAGGTCACGAAGATGCGCGTGCGATCGGCACCGTGCAGGACGTCCTGCATCAGCCACAGGCCGGCGGCTAGCGCCGCGGCGACCACCCCGCACGTCACGCGCTGCATACGGCTACCCTCTCCCGGCCGGGTGTGCCGACGCAGCGGCTGACCCCACCCAGGCCTGCCACGCGCGGCTGTTGACAATCGGCACGCGGTCACGAATCGACGCCGCGTAGCGCACCGTGGTTTCGTAGAGACCCCACATGTCCTGCTGGGCCGATGCACTCAGTTGCGGCGACTTCAGCGCGGTATTCCACGGCGGTCCTTGCCGGGCCCCGCGTGCCAGATAGACCGTGGTCCACGCCGAGTTTTCGGCGAAGAAGTCGTTGTCGTGCATCTTGATGCCGACCACGAACGGCGCGCGGCCACCGGCGGCCAGCGGCGCGGCGGCAATGGCTTCTTCAACCACGTCGCCGGCCTGGCGGCCGACTTGCTGGAACAGCTTGAGGTCGTAGTGCTCGGGCCGCACGTACAGCTGGTTGCGCGTCGCTCCCAGGTTCGCCGCCCGGCCGTGCACCACACCAAACTGGGCGCCGAGCTCCGCCAGCACGGCATCCGACGAGGCCTGCAGGGTCGCGCCTTCGACCAGGTTGCCGACCGACGGCGGCGCGTAGCCGGCCAGGCTGACCAGCTTCGCATAGCCGCCCGCGGCCAGTGTCGGCTGTCCGGTGACCAGGTCCAGACCGTGTGTCTCATAGCTGTAGATCGTCGAGCGCTGTTGCGACGTCGACATGGTGCTCATCCCCAGCCAGTCGAAGTCACTGTGATACGGCAGCGGCGGGCGGCCGTGGTAGGCCAGGCACACGACATCCGACGTGCACAGCCGTCGCAGCAGGTCGCGATACTGCGTTTCGTAGACATCGACCATGGTCGTCGTCAACGAAATGTCGATCGGCACGTCGAGCGACTCGTGCAAATCGATCACGCGCCAGAGGAGATCGGCCGAGTTCTGCGGATAGGCAAAATCCTGGGTGTTGAGCGCAAAGAAGTTGTAGACAGAGTGCGACTGGGCCCGGGCCACCGAGCCCGCCAGTGCCAGGGCGGCAACGCGACAGAACGCGCGACGGGATACCATCGTGCCGGATTAGACCGGCAAACCCATCCGGAGGTTACTTAGTCAGATATTCACGGTCTTTTCGACAATGAAGATGTTGTTCTCGGTCTCCTGGATGGTCACTTCAACCGTGTAGGTGATGTTCCGGCCGGGATACTGATTCCTGATCACGTCCACCACGCCGTCGAACACGTAGTAGGCCACGTTTTCGACGCTCGGCCCCTTCCCCTTCAGGACCACGACGCCCTCGGGCTCGAACAGCTCCGGGTTCGTGAAGGTCGCGTCCTGCTCGGTGACGAGCATCTTGTGATCCATGAAACGCATCACCGCCTTGATGTCGCTGAACTCGAGCGACATGTCAATGTCATCGCGCGGGAATTCCTCGGCCGAAATCATCACCTTCCCGTGCCAGGTGTGCCCGTGGACGTACTTGCACTTGCCCGGGTAGCCAAGCTGGCGGTGGCCGGTGTGGAACTTGGACGTGACGATGATCTTTTCCATGGCCGATCTGATTATAGTGGGGCGGGCGATTGAATCGAATACCAGGACTCGATGGACTGAGGGCGATCGCAGTGACCTGCGTGATGGCCTTCCACTTCATCCCATGGGTCGAACGCTACCTGCCGCTGGGATCCATCGGCGTCCGCCTGTTCTTTGCGCTGAGCGGCTTCCTGATCACGCGCATCCTCTTCGCGTCGCGCGATCAGGAGATGACGTCAGCGTTGCGCTCTTTCTACATCCGCCGGAGCCTGCGGATCTTTCCCGTGTACTATCTCGTGCTGTTACTCGGATGGGCGATGGCCATTGGCCCGGTTCGCGCCACCATCGGCTGGCACGTTCCGTACCTCACCAATGTGTATTTGTTCGATCGCGGCGCCTGGCATGGCTCGATCTCTCACCTGTGGTCGCTCGCCGTTGAGGAACAGTTCTATCTCGTCTGGCCGTGGCTGGTGCTCTCGGTTCCCGTGCGTCGCCTGCCGTGGCTGATTGCCACCATGATCTGTCTGGCGCCGCTCTCTCGCCTGCTGATCGGCGGACCGATGAGCGCGGTGCTGCCCACCAGTTGCCTGGATTCACTCGGCGCCGGTGCGCTGCTCGCGTTGCCGCAGTCGCGCTCGGTGATGATGCGCGTCGGCGCGGTGGCGGGTCTGCCGATACTGGGCGCATCACTTGGACTCCGCTACGCGGGTGCCGCCTGGTTGCCGCTCGAGGCCGCGCTCGACTTCGGAGTTGCGCTCACCGCGGCATGGATCGTGGGAACCGTCAGCGCTCCGGAATCCTCCGTACGCTTCCTGGAACGACGACCGCTGGTCTACCTCGGCACGATCAGCTATGGCGTCTACCTGTTTCACGGCTTCGTGCCATACGTGCTTGGCCGATACGTCGCCGGCTTGTGGGAGATGCCCTGGCCCGCGACCTTCGTACTGCTGTCGAGCGTGACCATTACTGCCGCATCGATGTCCTGGTTCCTGTTCGAGGCGCCGATCCTGGGGTATAAGGAACGCTTCGGGCCAGCGGGCCAGCGGGCTAGCGGGCCGGCGGGCTAGAGGGCAGTCGGGCAGTCGGGCTATCCGATGAAACGAGGACCGATAAGACTTACGAGGGTCGTGGTTCAGCCAATGTAATGTGAACGCCACAACGGTGGACACTCCAGAGCTCGTCTCGGCGTTGATGTGGGTGTGGGGACTCGTGTTCTTCGGCGTCGTGCTGTACCGCCTTCGCAAGCGACGCGGGCACATCGGCTCTGCCGCGTCCGGCACGATCTACGACTTCGTGCAGGAAGAAAAACGCAACGCGATTAAAATCATCGTCGCGGACAAGGCCTCCGCCCGCGACTTCGAACACGCCGATGACGATGAAGAGCCGCGGCTGAGACGTTAGCAGGCGCGAGCACTATCTGCGGACCTCGGGATCGGGGCCCCGCACCGCCCTGCGGCGGCCCGCGCCGCGCTCCGCTGCGATTGTCCTATACTCCCAACGTTTGAGCGCTTTGACCGGCCCGACTCCCCTCTACCGTCACTTGTACTTCCAGGTGCTGGTGGCGATCACGCTCGGCATCCTGCTCGGCGTCGCCGATCCCGCGCGCGCGGAAGCCATGCGTCCGCTGGGTGACGGCTTCATTCGGCTGGTCAAGATGCTGATCGGCCCGATCATCTTCTGCACCATCACCATCGGCATCGCCAACATGGGGCACATGCGGGAAGTCGGACGCATTGGACTGGCCGCGATGATCTATTTCGAAACGGTGTCCGGCTTTGCGTTGGTGCTCGGCTTGCTGGTCGTGAATCTGCTGCAGCCCGGCGCCGGGCTGACCATCACCGCCTCCGAAGCAGACCTGAAGGCGGCCGCCGGCTATGGCGCAACCGCGGCGTCGCAGAGCGATACGTTCGCCGGCTTCCTGCTCAACATCATCCCGACCACGGTCGTCGATGCGTTTGCGCGCGGCGAAATCCTGCAGGTGTTGCTCGTCTCGGCGCTGTTTGGTTTCGCGCTGCTCTCTCTTGGAAAGCGCGTCAGGCCGCTCGTGACGCTGATCGAACAACTGTCGCACGTGCTGTTCGCGATCGTCGGCCTGATCATGCGACTGGCGCCACTCGGCGCGTTCGGCGCGATGGCATTCACCATCGGCCGCTACGGCATAAGTTCGCTGCTGGTGCTCGGCCAGCTGATGGCGGGCGTCTATCTGACCTGCCTCGTCTTCATCGTCGTGGTCCTCGGCTTCATCCTCAGGTGGTGCGGGCTGCGGTTGATGCCGCTGCTGCGCTACCTCAGCGAGGAGCTGCTGATCGTGCTCGGCACCTCTTCGTCCGAGTCGGCCTTTCCGCGGCTGATGATGAAGCTGGAGCGCCTCGGCTGCAGCAAGCCGGTGGTCGGCCTGGTCCTGCCGGCCGGCTACTCGTTCAATCTCGACGGCACGGCGATCTATATGACGATGGCGGCGATCTTCGTGGCGCAGGTGAGCGGCGTGCACCTGACCCCCGGCGACCAGTTGTCGGTGCTGGCAGTGTTGATGGTGACGTCGAACGGCGCCGCCGGCGTGGTGGGCAGCGGCTTCATTACGCTCGCCGCGACGCTGGCGACCATTCCGTCGATTCCTCCAGCGGGGCTGGCCCTGCTGGTGGGGGTCGATCGCTTCATGGCCGAAGCGCGATCGATCACCAACTTCATCGGCAACGCGGTCGCCACCGTGGCGATCGCGAAATGGGGCGACGCGCTGGACCTGCCGCGCGCACAGCAGGTGCTAGCGGGAACGCCCCCGCATCAGGATCAGGTAGATGGCGGCGCTCAACCCAAACGTCACGAACCACGCGTAGGTGTAGAGGTGGTCGAGTAACGACGGATCGGCCACGATGCCGCCTGGCGTCGTGGCGGCGCGGACGAACCCGGGGACGACGGGAAGAATCGCGAGAACCAGCGCGACCAGCGCGTTCGCGTTGATGCCGTTGCCGTAGCGGTAGCGGCCATCGAGCTTGAACAGATCGGGCAGCGACAGTTCCTTCTTCCGCAGGATCCAATAGTCGGCAATCAACACGCCGCCGATCGCGCCCATCAGGCTGGAGTAGCCGATCAGCCACGTGAAGATGTAGGCGGCCGCATCGGCGTAGAGCTTCCACGGCATCATGGCGATGCCGAGCGCGGCGGTGATCAGGCCGCCGCTCACGTAGCTGATCTTCCTCGGCGCCAGGCTGGAGAAGTCATTGGCCGGCGACACGACGTTTGCGGCCATGTTGGTGGTGATTTGCGCGGCGAGAATCACCAGCGCGCCGAGCACCACGACCATCGGACTGCCGATCCGCGCAATCAACGCGACCGGATCCCAGATGGCCTCACCGAAGATCACGATCGTCGCGCTGGTCACCGCCACACCCAGGAAGGCGAAGGCGGTCATCGTGGCCGGCAGGCCCAGCGCCTGCCCCAGCGCCTGCGAACGCTGGCTCTGCGCGTAGCGAGTGAAGTCCGGAATATTCAGGCTGAGCGTCGCCCAGTAGCCGACGTTGGCGGTCAGCGCCGCGGGGAACAGCGTCCAGAACGGGGTACGCTCCTGTCGCAGCTTCGGCGCCTCAGCGAGGATGTGCATCAGCCCGCCGCCGTTGGCAACCGCCCACCACAACAGCAGTGCGCCGCCGCCGAGCAGCAACGGCGCCGACCATGCCTCGAGCAGCTTGATGCCCTCGAGGCCCTTGACGATGATCGCCACCTGGATCGCCCAGAAGATCGCGAACGAGATCCAAATCGATCCTGGCAGCGTGTCCCATCCACGCCACAACGCGACGATCAGCGCCTGCAGCGCCAGCGCGCCGATCCAGGTCTGGATGCCGAACCAGCCGCACGCGACGATGGCCCGCAGGATGGCGGGACCATTGGCGCCCCTGACCCCGAACGCGGCACGGCACAACACCGGGAACGACACGCCGTACTTGGTGCCGGCGTGCGCGTTCAGGATCATCGGAACCAACACGATGGCGTTGCCGAGCAGGATCGTGACGAGCGCTTGCCACCAGGTCATGCCCTGCTGCATCAATCCCGAGGCGAGCGTGTAGGTGGTGATCACCACGCTCATGCCGATCCACAACGCGGCAATGTGATAGGTCGACCACGTCCGGCTCGCAATGGTGGTCGGCGCGAGATCGTGGTTCCAGAGCGGACTGGAGGAGACGTCCTCCGTCAGCTCAACGAAGTCCCCGGAGGTCCGGACGCCCGGAGGCCCGTTGGCCTGCCTAGCTGGCATAGCCTTCGGCGTCGTAGCCCCCGCGATAGTCCTTGCCATCCGGCCGGCGGATCTTCGAGTGCGCCACCACGTTGTCGCGGCGGAGCCCACGGAAATCCTCGAGCGACTGGTAGCCGCGCTTCTCCATGAACTGCTGCATGCCCTCGATCAAGTGCTTGATCACGTTCGGACCGATCGCGCGATCGAGCATCGCCGCCGTGCAGACCTGCACCGTGCCGCAGCCGAGCAGCATGTAGTTGAGAGCGTGGCCGAAGTTGCTGATGCCGCCGATCCCCGAGAACGGCTTGTCGGGGAATGCCTGCGTGAGCTGGGCCATTTTCGCCAGCGACTGCGGCAGGATGGCCGGGCCGCCCAGTCCGCCGCTCGACACCAGGCCATCGACGTTCATTTCGAAATCGAGCGTCTCCGGATCGATCAGCGGCACCGACGGGAACGTGTTCGACGAGACGATGGCATCGGCGCCGCCGCGGAACGCCGCGCCCGCTTCCTCGGCAATCTCGGTGGTCGACGGCGTCAGCTTCGACCACACCGGGATCCTCGCCACTTCCTTCACCACGTGCGTGACGATCGACACCTGCTGCTGATCCTTGCCGAGGTGCGAGCCCATGTCCTTGCGGTCCATGTGCGGGCAGGACAGGTTCAGCTCGAACGCATCCGCTCCGGCATCCTGGCAGGCCCTGGCCAGCTCCTGCCAGTGCGCCAGTTCCTTGTCGCTGCCCGAGCCGGCCATGATCGACGCAATCAGCATTCGATCCGGAAACGCCTGCTTGATGCCTTCAATCTTCGGCACCCACCAGTCGAGCGTCTTGTCCGAGATCAGCTCCCAGTTCCACGACGAGTGCAGCACGGTGTCGGGCCGCTTCTGCATCGACAGCTGTCCGTCCAGCGTGGATCGCAGGAACTTCGTCTTCGGCCCGGCGACGTTGGTCACCGGGTGGAGGCCAATCGTCTTGGTGACGACCCCGCCCCACCCGGCCTCGAACGCCCGCATGATGTTGCTGTCCGACTCGGTGGGCGGCGCCGATGAGAGCAGGAACGGGTTGGTGAACTTCAGGCCCGTGAACGTGGCCGAGATATCCGGCGTCATGTCGCGGAATATAGGTATATTTGGCTGCCATGTCCACCCTGCTCTAAGGCGGCACCATCGTCACGGCAACCGATCAGTACGTCGGCGACGTGCTCGTCGAAGTCGACAAGATCTCCATCATCGGCTTGCACCTGACCATGCCGGCCGATCGCACTATCGATGCCAGAGGACAGTACGTGCTGCCCGGCGGCATTGACATGCACACCCACATGGACATGCCGTTCGGCGGAACGACGTCGGCGGACGACTTCGAATCCGGCACGATCGCGGCCGCGTTTGGCAGCACCACGACGATCGTCGACTTCGCGATTCAGGACAGGGGACAGACGCTGCACCACGCGTGGGAGACGTGGATGAAGAAGGCGGACGGCAAAGCCGCCATCGACTACGGCTTCCACATGATCATCACTGAGCTCACCGACCAGTTCGAGCTCGAGGTGGACGCCATGGTCAGGCAGGGTGTCACCTCGTTCAAGCTGTTCATGGCCTACCCCGGCGTGTTCATGCTGGACGACGGCAGCATTTTCCGCGCCATGCGGCGCACCGGGAAGAACGGCGGCACCATTTGCATGCACGCCGAGAACGGCGGCGTGATCGACGTGCTCGTGAAAGAGGCGCTCGCCAAGGGCCAGACGGCGCCGAAGTATCACGCGCTGACGCGGCCCGCTCGCGCGGAGGGGGAAGCCACCCATCGCGCGATCGCGCTAGCCGAGATGGCCGGCAATCCGGACCTCGCGAAGCAGGCGGTGATGTTCGTCAATATCGAGCATGTGGCACAGCGTAACTTCTCGCCGGGCCGCACCACCGCCGCTGATGGCTATCGCGAAGCGGTCGCCGATTCCGGAGAGGCGCCGATTGCGGCCGGCGTGACGAACAACTCCCCCTGCCGCCAGGAACTGATCGACGCGGGCCCGTCACGCTTCGGCGTGAACTTCATTTCCGAGCGATCGACGTTCCAGAGCGGTGAAACGGGCGGCTGGGCGGGACGGCATGTCGCCAAGGTCAGCGTCGTGCAGGCGCCGCCGCTCCACCACACGACGGGTGAGGTGCTCGATGTGAGCTCGGCGCCAGGGCTTGAACGGATGGCCCGTTTTCTTGCATCCTTTGTATCCGCGGTCGACACAGCCCCGCGGGAAAGGATTAACCCGTGACCCGAATTTCGATTCTGGCGACTCTGGTCCTCGCAGGCGTCTTGACGGTGGCCGTGGCTGCCCAGCAGCCGCCGCCCCAGCCGTCGGCCGACAACCTGACCGTCGAAAAGGTGAAGGACAACCTGTTCGTCATCCGTGGCGGCGGCGGCAACACCGCCGTGTTCGTGACCGCCTCCGGCGTCACCCTCGTCGACACGAAGAACCCTGGTTGGGGCCAGCCGCTACTCGACAAGGTGAAGACCGTCACCGACAAGCCCGTGACGAGGGTGATCAACACGCACACGCACTACGACCAC
>Ga0194121_10002702_pt1 | contig 27779 bp, 20 predicted proteins | sample TA2MahCa50mmetaG_FD_148609 | JGI IMG/M metagenome (GOLD analysis project Ga0194121, IMG submission 148609) | Freshwater microbial communities from Lake Tanganyika, Tanzania - TA2015020 Mahale Deep Cast 50m | ecosystem: Environmental > Aquatic > Freshwater > Lake | place: Tanzania: Lake...
ATCTAAAATGAGTCCCCCTCTGGTTCCCTCCCTCTCGATCTCTTCCTGACCAAATACGCCAACCGCTTCACCCAGGAAGCAGATGACTGGCAGGCAGTACCCGGTACGAACTCCGGCCTCGCCTGGGACGGCATCGAAGACGGTCAAATCCCCTGGGCGGCGTTGAAGAGTGCATGGCGGCGGGCGGCTCCGACGATCTGCTTGAACTGCGACATGCCGACGCTGCTGGTGAACTTCGGGCTTCGTCAGGTGGGCATGTTCAATCGCTCGCCGAATTTCTTGAGCGTTTGCTCGAAGTGCTGCCGGTCGTTCAAGGATGAGTCGGTGAAGGATGTTGGCCAGTGGATCGAGGGGAACCTTGATGCCGAAGTCCGGCCTGACGCTGAGATGGTGTGGGGGCGACGGGTGGACAGGCAATGACGAACCCTCCAGCCCCCGGCCCCGTCTTACTTCTGGGCAATCCCAAGGAGTCACTATGTTCACCTGGATCAAACTAAAATGGTTGGAACTGAAGATCGCCTTCGGCGCATTTGGCTGGCCGATCAAATACGAATCGCTGTGCCTTGAGCGCAACGCCAAGACCGTTGACGAAAAGTTGCAAGTTGCCGAGGAAGTCATCGCAGGCGGCGCAACGAGCATGGGCGAGCGGCAGTGGCACACGGTCTACATCAAGAACCACAAGAAGGCGTGACGCATTGGGGTCGCCGCCCAGCAGTTTCTCACTTCACCAACTCGATCTGGCTGGGGTCGCTGACTTCGATGTACGGCCCCTTCTCTTTGCGGATCACGACGCCACGGACTCGAATGGTCTTGCCCTTGAAGTGGGCGGTCGGGTCGTCAATGCCCGCCTCGGCGAATTGCGCCCGACCGCTCTCGGTGACGACCACACCCAGGTTTTTCGGATTATGGTAGCTCGTCTCGGAGTCCAGAAAGACCTGACTGGAGCCGGTGCAGCACTTCGTCCGCTGGACGAGCATTTCCACCGTGACTGATTCGTTGACCCGGCTGATGGCTTCCTCGGCGGTAATGCTCATGCTCGATCCTCAATCCTGCGGCGTGTTCTCTGCGTTCATCTTACGCTTTTGCGTGTTGAGGCGTCACGCCTCGGTCCAGCGGCGAGCAACACGCAAACCGATAAAATGCGACTGGAGGTTGCAATGGCGAGGAACATTTTCAGGAGCGGAAAGAAGGCACGCCCGAAAACTGCCGTGAAGGGCAAACGATTTGTCTGCGCCAAGTGCCGCAAACGAAGTCCGAAGCCAGTGAAGACGCCTGCTCCGTGGTATTGTCCCAACTGCTTGAAGGAAAAGGAAGAACACCGTCAGCGTCAAGTAGGAGAGTGAGCCATGCCCGTCCCCGACCGCAGCACCTTCGAGAACATCTACGCCAGTCAGCCGCCGTGGGAAATCGGTAGACCGCAGCGAGCGTTCCTGGACGTGGCCGACCGGATCGCCGGGTCGGTCCTGGACGCCGGGTGCGGCACGGGCGAGAACGCCTTGTTCTTCGCCAGCCGGGGCCAGAAGGTCATGGGAATCGACTTCTTGGCCGAGCCGATCAACAGGGCCAAGCAGAAGGCAGCGGAGCGGGGCCTGACGGTCACGTTCCTCGTGATGGACGCTCTGGCGCTGAAGCAACTTCCCGAAGTCTTCGACAGCGTGATCGACAGCGGGCTGTTCCACGTCTTCTCGGACGACGACCGCCGCCGCTACATCGACGGGCTGGCGTCAGTCCTGAAGCCGGGCGGTCGGTTGTTCCTGCTCTGCTTCAGCGACGAGGAGCCGGGCGAGCAAGGGCCTCGGCGGGTGAGTCGAAAGGAGATCGAGGACGCCTTCGCCCAGGGCTGGGCAATCGAGGCCATCGAGCCGACCCGGTTCGAGGTCCGGCCCGACCTGAAGGACTTCACCTTCAGTAAGGGCGGGCCGAAGGCGTGGTTCGTGGTGGTGAGGCGGGCGGGGTAGTTCGTTTCCGCACCAGCAAGAAGACAAACGCAGCTTCGGCTGGCTTCCTCGAACTTAACCGCCCTTGACGAACTTGTTCGGCGTGCCTTCGAGCGGTCCACCGGCTGCTGGTCGCCACAGGACAATTTCCTCGATCTTCTTCGCCAGGGCGAAGTCCTTGTCGGTGATTCCGCCTGCCGAGTGGGTCTGCAACTTGACCCACACCTTGCCCCACGTCACCGCTAGGTCGGGGTGGTGGTAAGCGGCTTCAGCTAGGTAGCCGATGGCGTTCACGAGGAGGAGCGTCGTTTGCCATCCTTCTGTCGTGAACTTCCGCCTGATCCAGCCGTCTTCCAGATACCACCCGTTCAGACCATACTCGGTCAGCTTGCCGGGAATTTCAGCCTCGGTGTATGTCTTTTCCTTCTCGGCCATGATTCAACTCCTAACCCGTTGGGGTTGCTTGATTTTGGAGGATGCGAAGAACGGAAAGCCAGGAACGGCGGAAAAGTTCATTTTGGAGTGGTCGGCCAGCCGTCAGTGTTGTACTTGCGCCGCAGCCAGCCTTCTTCCATGTACCAGTCGTCGAGCGCTAGCTCCTTGAGCTTGGCAGCGATGTCGGGCTCGGCATAGGTCGTTTCGGCCATGAGCGTCAATGGTTCAGGATGAACTCGTTGCTGTTGAGCAGGGCCCAGAACATGTCCTGGTAAAAGCCGGTCCAGAAAGCCTCTGGATTCGGAGTGCCGGTGACGCGCGGCAGGCGGTACATGGCCGGGGTCAGGAACTTGGCGTACTCGCCCTTGGGGCCTTCGGTGGGCGGCCGATTGAGTGCGGCCAGGAAGAGATCGCGCATGGCCGCCTTGGCGGCGTTGGCGGAAAAGGCCCGCTTCTTGAGAACCGCCGCCACCGTGCCGTTTTCCTTGTCCATGATGGCGTTGTTGATGTCCTGTCCATTCATGAGCAACAGCGCCTGGATGACGGTGCCGTTGAAGCTCGTCTCGTTGCCCTCGTCGTCGCCGAAGTTGGAGATCAGGCGGTTCAGCCATTCTTGCTTCAAGTTCTGGCGGTCGGCGCCGGTCTCGGCAACCTTGGCCTGGGTGGCGGTCATCAGCGAATCGAAGAGCTGTTCAGGCGACATGGCCTTGAGCAACATGCGGGCGAAGAAGGCCTCATCATCCACCTTGTCGTTGGACTTGTTGGCCGTGCTCGACAGGCCGTAGGCCCGGCTGTTGCAGATCCAGCGAATCAGATCCTTGGGATTGTGCTTGTACTTCTTGGCCCAGTCCTCGGAAATGCGCTCCAGCAATTCGGGATGCGACGGGGCATTGTGATCGCCGAAATCATCGACGGCATCCTTGGTGAAGCTGCGGCCGAAGAAATGGCCCCAGGTGCGGTTGACGTATGCCTTGGCAAAGAACGGGCTATCCGTGATGAACTTGGCCAGCGCTTCGCGGCGATTCTTGCTGGCATCCACCTTCAGTTTCTTGCCGTCAAGGAATGTGGAGTTGATGTACAGCAGCACGGCACTGCGGCGCTCATAGGCAATGAGGCCCTTCGGATTGAGGTTCGTGTTTTCCTCCAGCGTGTATTGCTGGTTAGGCATGCCCTTCTTGTTCATCTTGTTGCCCATCATGCCGGGCCGGCCTTGCGGAGCGTCCACCTGGCGAAAGAAGGCGTTGATGCCCCAGAAATGGTGCTGCCCCCACTGATCACCAAACGGATGGTCGTGACACTGCACGCACTGGGTGCGTAGACCCAGGAACAGGCGCGTGGTGCGCGACGTGACGGGAACCATGTCGTAGGATCCGCTCTGGGCGCGCTCCCCTTGCGGGACCTGCTCGCCGAGGTGTGCCAGGATGTAGTTGACCGCGCCGTTTTCGTTGGTGCGCCCCTTGGCCGTCAGAATCTCCGTGACAATTCGACTCCAGTCAGGGACGTAGTCCGATTCCTTGTTTTCAGTGAACTTGTCCTCCAGCCAGGCTCGCATCTGGTCCTGATAGACCCGGCCAACGCCTTGACGGGTGAGCAACAGCGTCGTCCAGATATTCGCCCAGTTGGTGGCATATTCCGGAGACTTGAGCAACCGCTCGATGAGGCGCGACCGTCGCTCCAGCGGCGGGTCGTTCAGGAACACGCCGATTTCCTTGACGGTGGCGATCCGGCCGATGATGTCCAGCGAGGCGCGGCGAATGAACTCATAGTCCGTGCAGCGCTCCGAGGGAACGATCTTGTTTTCCTTCCAGGTATTGGCGATGGCCTCGTTGATATAGCCGATCTGCTCGACGCCGATCCCGCCGACGATGATGTCGTTGACGACCTTGCCTTCCTTGACCTCCTTGTCCTTGACGGCAGTTTCCTTCTTGCCCTTGCCCTTGGTCTGGCCGGGCAGGTTGCTGACGATGACGCCGCTGGCGACGAGCATGATTGCCGCGAGCGACAACGTGCGTAGCCAACCGCGCTGAATCAAGGACTGCATCGCCATAATTCGATTCTCCCCGTGGGCCGTTCAAGGCTCTGATTTTGGATTGCTGGCGTCAGAAAAAGGTCCTGATAACTCTCTGGCTATCATAGGTGGTAACGCGCAGGGGTGTCAAATGAAAACACCCCATGAATGCGACGTTCATGAGGCCGGAAAGGTTCCCTTCCCCAGGTTTTCCAGGCTACCGGCGTGCAGTGCATTTCCCGTTTCAATTTCCGCTTCGGAACGCTATAGCGCCGTTGCAAACCGGCCCCACAATGAGGGGCAGGTTTGTGACTTGCCCGGTTTGTGAGGAACCGATGGCCCAGAGAGCGAGATGACCGCGGACATCTTCGGAAAGCTGGACGAGGTCGCGACCAGGGAACGCGTCTGGCCCTGGCGGAGCCTGGCTCTGGCCCTGATCGTGCTCGCAACGGCGGGGCGAATCATCTACCTCGCCCTTGCCTGTCCACTCGACCTGTCGCCGGACGAGGCCCATTACTGGGACTGGTCCAGGCATCTCGACTGGTGCTATTACAGCAAGGGGCCGGTGGTTGCCGTGCTGATTCGTCTCAGTTGCCTGTTCCTGGGCAACGATATGCTGGCAGTCCGGCTGCCGGCGGTGCTTTGCGGCGGCCTGCTCCTGCTCAGCCTCCATGTCTTGACGCTACAGGTTTTTGGCCGGGAGAAGCTGGCTGTGGCGGTCGTTGCCATCGCCATGACGTTCCCGCTGCTGAACGCCGGGGCCTTGCTCATGACCATCGACGCCCCTTATGCATGTTGCTGGGGGTGGGCGCTCGTGCTGGCGCAGGCAGCCATTTTTGGCCGCCGCTGGTGGGCCTGGCCATTGCTCGGAGCCGTCGTCGGCGTCGGCATCCTCGCCAAGTACACGATGGTCTTGTGGTTTCCCTGTCTCGGCATGTTCCTTCTTACGTGTACGGACAAGCGCTGCCTGCTGATTCGACCAGGCTTCTGGGCGATGACGGCCATCGCGGGACTGTGCTGCTTGCCGATCTTGCTCTGGAACCAGGCACACGGCTGGGTCGGCTATCAACATACGCTGGGGCATGCCGGCGTCGGCGGGCGGATTCACTGGCTTGGCCCGCTGCTCTTCATCGGCGGGCAGTTTGCGCTGTTGCTCGGTTACTGGTTCACGGCCTGGCTGGAAGTGATTCTTGGCCACGCCCCCTGGCGCGTTCGCCGACCGGAGATTGCCTTTCTCTGGTGGATGTCCGTTCCGGTGTTTGGCGTCTTCCTGCTTTTCAGCCTCAAGAACGGTGGCGGTGAGCTGAACTGGCCAGCGACCGCCTACCTGTCCGGGCTGGTGCTTGCGGCCGGCTTGCGCGTAGACCATTCCGACCGCCGCGCTCGAGTCGCGTCGCGAGGGCGAGCGCATCCTCGCCTCGTGCTGATATCCCGTCAGCAAGACTGGGATCGCGGTGCAAGCAAGGGGGCGCGAGCCGTACTGGCGCCGATGCTGAAAAAAGACGAATGCTCTGCGCAAGACGTTTCGGCAAGCGAAGCCGTGTGTTTGCCCGGACCGAAGCGCGGCCGGCTCGTCGCCATCGCCGCCGCCTGTTCGCTGGGGCTACTCATCACGGCGCTGGTGCATCGCAGCGAATGGGCCCGGCCGATGTTGCTGCGCATCGCGGGACCGGCGAGTTCGGAACGGCCCACGCCGCTACGGCGCTGGGACCCGACGTGCCGCCTGCGTGGCTGGCGCTGCCTGGCCGCCGCCGTCGATGAAGTACGCCGGCAACTTCATGCACAGGGCATCGAACCGGTGCTGGCGGCGGGCCGCTGGAACCTGCCCGGCGAACTGGCGTTTTACTGTCGCGGACAGCCGGCCGTCTTCTGCCTTGGCCCGGCGATGGGCGACCGCCATAGTCAGCACGACTTCTGGCGGCCCAATCCGCTCGCCGACGCCGCCTGCTTTTCCGGAAAGACATTCATCCTTGTCGATTGCCCCGAGGAGGCGTCGCGCGCCATGTTCGACGACATCGAGCCACCCCTCGGCGTCGTCCATCGCGAACGTGGCGAACCCATTGCCCAGTGGACCATCACGGTAGCCCACCGCTACCGCGGGCCAGCGTCGCCGACCTTTCAGGCAAGCTACTAAAAGCAAGTTGTGCCATGCCCCGGCATGCCGCGTCTCGAGCGCATTCCCGGAAAGAGCATGCAAAGTCAAGAGCATGCAAAGTCCCTTCAGTTCCTCACTTCCGGTTGTCGCCGGCACGGTACTTGATCTAGAATAGCCGGTGTCTGATCCCGCCTTCGTTGCCTGCCAGGTGCCTCCACATGAAAGCTCCGCTGCGCTTGCTGTTCTCCGCGATCGTCTTCCTGTGGCATTGCCCTGGGCTCTGGTCGAATGAAGAAGCGGCAAACTTCGAGCAGCATGTCCGGCCAATCTTGAAGGCATATTGCCTCGATTGCCACGGCGGCGAGAAGAAGCTGCGTGGCGGGCTGGACCTGCGCCTCAAAAGAACAACCGAGCAGGGCGGCAAGACTGGCCCCGGACTGGTGGCGGGCAGACCGGCTGACAGCCTCATCGTGCAGCGCCTGCGCGCCGGCGAGATGCCCCCTGGCGAGAAGAAGCTCAGCGCGGCGCAGATCGCCGTCATCGAGAAGTGGATCGCCACCGGAGCCAGGACGTTGCGTGGCGAGCCGGCGTCGCTGCCGCCGGGCATTCACATCACCGCGGAAGAACGGGCCTACTGGTTTTATCAGCCGCTGCGCCGCCCGTCTCCGCCGCAATTGTCGGCGCGCGTGCGGACGCCGATAGATGCCTTCATCCTCGCGCGACTGGGGGAAAAGAAGCTTGACTTTGCTGCGGACGCGGATCGTCCGACGCTGCTGCGCCGGGCTGCCTTCGACCTCACAGGCCTGCCGCCGTCGCAGGCGGACATCGACGCTTATCTGACGGATGCCAGCGAGCAGGCCTACGAGAAGATGCTGGACCGCCTGTTGGCGTCGCCGCATTACGGCGAGCGCTGGGCGCGGCACTGGCTCGACGTGGCCGGCTATGCCGATTCCGATGGCGACGGCAATACCGATACCGTGCGGCCGTTTGCGTACAAGTATCGCGACTGGGTGATCCGGGCCCTGAATGCCGACCTGCCGCTCAATCAATTCATTGTCGAGCAGCTCGCTGGCGACGAGCTGGTGACGCTGCCGTGGTCGAATCTGACGCCCGATCAGATCGACAAGCTGACCGCAACGGGCTTCTTGCGTACGGCGCCGGACCCGACAAGCACTGGCGGCGGCGACCTGGCGCTGGAATCCAATCAGGTGGTCGCCGACACCATCAAGATCGTCAGCTCATCGCTGCTGGGACTGACGGTCGGCTGCGCTCAGTGTCACGACCACCGCTACGATCCGATCCCGCAGGCAGATTACTACCGGTTGCGGGCCATCTTCGAGCCGGCGCTGAGCCCCGCACAGTGGCGCCGGCCCGGACAGCGGCTGGTGTCGCTGTACACGGATGCGGATCGTGCAAAAGCCGCCGCGGTCGAGAAGGCTGCGCAGAAGTTACAGGCGGCGTATGACGCCAAGCAGCAGAAATTTATGGCCGCCGCCCTCGAGAAGGAGCTGGCCAAGTACGCGGAGCCGCTGCGTACCCGCCTGCGCCAGGCTCATCAGAGCGGCAAGCGCACCCCCGAGCAAAGCAAACTCCTCGCCGCGCATCCCAGCGTGAACATCTCGCCGGGCATTCTCTACCAGTACAACCAGGCCGCTGCCGATGAGCTGAAGAAGGACATGGCCGTCATCACAGCCAAGCGCGCCGAGAGACCGATCGAGGACTTCCTGAGCGTGTGCACCGAGGTGCCAGGTGTGCTGCCGGCGACGTTCCTTTTTCATCGCGGCGATCATCGGCAGCCGAAAGACGCTGTCAGGCCGGGCGACCTGACGATCGCCGCCGGCGACGGGCGCATCTTCGACATTGCCGACGCCAAGGGCCACAGCAGCGGCCGGCGCCTGGCCTGGGCGCGACACCTGACCAGCGGCACGCATCCACTGCTTGGACGGGTGCTGGCCAATCGCATCTGGCTACATCACTTCGGCCGCGGCCTGGTCAACTCTCCGGGCGATTTCGGCATCCTCGGCGACCGCCCCAGCCACCCGGAACTGCTCGACTGGCTGGCCGACGAACTTGTCCGCCAGGGCTGGAGCCTCAAGCGCATGCACAAGCTGATCATGACCTCGACGGTCTACCGCCAGTCATCGCGGACGGGCACGACGCCACCGGATGAATCGCTGTACGCGCGCTTTCCCCTGCGGCGACTCGACGCGGAGACGCTGCGCGACCACATCCTGGCGGTGAGCGGCCGGCTGGATCCAAAGCCCTTCGGCAAGTCGATACCGGTCGAAGAGGATTTTGTCGGCCAGGTGACGGCCAAGGGCGACTCGCCGCGGCGCAGCATCTATCTGCAAGTCCGTCGCACGCGCCCCGTGTCGTTCCTGGCGGCGTTCGACGCGCCGGGCAATGGTATCAATTGCGATCGCCGAACGCACACCACGGCCGCGCCGCAATCGTTGATGTTGATGAACAACGACTTCGTACTCAAGCACGCTGGGTTGTTCGCGCAGCGCTTGTTGCAAGAGCCCAGGGCCACGCCGGAAGGCCGCCTCGCACTGGCCTGGTCCATCGCCTATCAACGCAAAATCACCGCCGATGAGCTGCAGCTGGCCGCGGGGTTCATCGCCCGCCAGCGCACGCTCTTGCAAAATCAAAAGACGCCCGGCAATCACGAGCACATTGTGCTGACCAACCTGTGTCAGCAGTTGCTCAGCTCCAACGAGTTTCTTTACGTGGATTGACGCAGGATGTTTGGGAGGGCGAGGCTCCTGCCGAGCCGCTGAGATTGAACCCTCCCGATTAGGGACGGCTAACAATGACCGCAACACGACGCAGTTTTCTGTTTCAGTCGGCCTTCGGCATCGGCGGCTTTGCGCTGGCGAGCCTGATGAAAGAGGAGGGCCTGCTGGCCGACGCGCCCGGCCGGCCGGGCGAAAACCTGCCGCTCGACCTGCGAGTGCGGCCGCCTCACTTCGCGCCGAAAGCCAAAGCGATGATCTCGCTGTTCATGCATGGCGGGCCGTCGCATGTCGATCTGCTCGATCCCAAGCCTGCGCTGAGCCGGCATCACGAACAAGATTACTCGGGAAACGTCGCGTACAGCTTCGTCCAGCGCGCCAGCCGCAAGCTCTTCGGCAGTCCCTGGCGGTTCGAGCGCCGCGGACACTGTGGCACCGAAGTCTCCGAGTTGCTGCCGCACATTGCGAATATCGCCGACGACATCTGCGTGCTGCGCTCGATGCACACCGGACACAATGGTCACGAGGTTTCGATCCGCTACTTCCACGGCGGATTGCCCGGCGTGACTGGAAGGCCGCACCTCGCCAGCTGGATCACCTACGCCCTGGGTAGCGAGTCGCGCAACCTGCCCGCGTATCTCGTGCTGTCCGATCCGGGCGGACATCCGGTCGACGGGACGTGGAACTGGTCGAGCGGCTTCATGCCGCCGCTCTATCAGGGGACGGTGCTGCGGCCGCAGGAGCCACGCATCCTCAACCTTGATCCGCCGCCGCACCTGCGCGGCGCGTTGCAGCAGCAGAACCGCGACTTCTTGCAGCAGCTCAATCGCCGGCATCAGCTACAACGGCCCGGCGAAGCCGACCTCGAGACACGCATCGCCAGCTACGAGTTGGCCGCCGCCATGCAGACCGCCGCGCGCGAGGCCTTCGATCTAGCGAGTGAGCCGGAGCACATCCGCCGGCTCTACGGACTGGATCGCCCGGAGACTCAGGAGTACGCTGCCCGCTGCCTCATCGCCCGCAGGCTTGTCGAGCGCGGCGTCCGCTTCGTGCAGCTCTTCCTCGGCGGCCAGCCGTGGGACACGCACCAGAACATTCGCGCCAACCTGCCGGCCATCTGCCGCAGGACCGATCAACCAGCCGCTGCCCTGGTCAAGGACCTGAAGCAGCGCGGCCTGCTGGAGACGACGCTGGTGCACTGGGGCGGCGAGATCGGCCGGCTGCCGGTCTGCGAGGGCCCGCTCGACGCCAGTTCCGGGCGCGACCACAACGGCCAGGGCTTTTCCATCTGGCTGGCCGGCGGCGGCGTCAAGGGCGGCATCACCTACGGCGAGACCGACGAGGTCGGCCACCGCGCCGCCGTCAATGTCCTCACCCCCAACGATTACCAGGCCACCATCCTGCACCTGCTGGGCCTCGACCATCAACGGCTGGTCTATCACGCCAATGGCCGCGAGCATCGCTTGACGGACGGCAGGCCGGCGCGCGTGGTTCGAGAGATCCTGGCGTGAGAGCGCGACACAACATGGCCGCCGTGCAAGCTGGGAACTTCATCACTCCACAACCATCACTCCGTTCATCACCATCCAGTGCCCAGGAAAGGTGCACAGGTACGGATAGCGGCCGGGTTCCTTCGGAGCATGGAAGTAGATGGTGGAGCGCTCGTGCGGCTGCACGATGTCGGTCCAGGCCAGGGCATCCGCCGATTTGGGGATGTACTGCCGGACGGCGGCGTCCGGGTCGGCGACGATGCGATTTACCTGTTCGCCGAAGCGCGGCAGCGATCCTGGCTTGATGAGCACCCAGTTGTGCGGCACAACATCCGGGTTGGCAAGCGTCAGCCGCAACGGTTCGCCGGCTCGGACCGTGAGCGTCTTCGTGGCATAGGTGAGGTTCTTGTCGGCGTGGATCGTGATGGCGCGAGCTTTCGGCAGCTTGGTTCGCCAGGGATTGGGGAGGGCCTTGCCCTGGCGGCTCAGGTCGGCCAGGATTGGATGGGCCGCGATGATCTTTTCCATCGGCCTGTACCCGGGAAAGTCGCGGAACGGCGCGCCGAGCGCATGCACGGTCGCGTAGACATCGTGTGCCGGGCCGCCGTCCACGCGTACATGCAAGTGCAGCTGGTTGACCGGCTGCAAGTCGAGGACCCCGAGGAACAGCGACTTGCCGTCGGGCAGGACGTGGGCTCTGCTGATCGGCCAGGGATCGTGCCCCGGCGTGCCCGGATGTCGTGGCGAAAACTCCGGCGAGCCGTAGCCGGTGCTGTAGCGATAGTTCCACGCCTGGGCGAAATGGCTCTTTACTTGCCCGGCAATCCTGGCGTCGATCGTTCGGGCGAAACGCAGCAGCACGCCGTTCTCGCGGACCTCAAAGCCGACCGGCAACTGCGCGGGCTGCCCGGTGTGGCGGACACGCTGAAAGCTGCCATCGGCGACGGCGTAGGTCCCCCAGCCCGCCATGCCGGCTACGTATAGCTGCCCATCCCGCGGATGAAACCGCCCGCGATGCGCCCCGGACAGAAATTCCCCAGGCAACGGCACGACCGCGCCCTGCGGAAGACAGGTGGGGCGGGACTCCGATCCTGCCGCCCCGGCGTCCTGCCCCGCGTCGCGCAGCACCAGGAAATGCGAACACGCTCCGTAGGAGAAGTGAATCATCTGCCCGGACAGCGGTCCCCAGCGCTTGCTGGAGACGTGGACCTGGCCACCGCTGGAGTTGTCCAGCCCGCGCGGCAGATAGACAAACGGCAGGTCCGGCGCCTTGCCGTTTCGCGGACCCCGATAGCCGAAGAACGCCGGCTCGGTCCCGCCAATCTTGCCAAGAAAGGGCTTGTTCTTTCCCGGCCGAATCAGACACAGCATCGATGCCGGCGTCCATTCGCCCTCGGATGCCGGGACTGTGATCGACCCATCGGGAAATAGTCCGAGTCCGTCTGGATTACGCAGTCCGGTCGCCAGCACCTCGACCTTCTTGCCGTCGGCCGCGATTCGCAGCACGCCCTGGTTGCCGGACGCGGTGTAGAAGTTGCCGGCGGCGTCGCGCTCCAGCCCGCAGATGAAATCATGGCCAGCCGGCGACGTCTCGAAGGCATTGCTCACGCACTCGTAGAAATCCATCTCGCCGTCGCCGTTGCGATCGTGCAGCCGCGTGATCTGGTCGCGGCCCAGGACGACGACCTCCTTGCCGGACACCACGAGGCCCAGCGGCTGATGCAAGCCCGAGGCAATGCGCCGCCAGCGGACATGGTCGAGCTTGTCGTCCAGCCCATCGACGCGCCAGACGTCGCCCTGGATGGTGCACAGCAACGCGGCCCCATCGGCAAGGAAATCGAGCCCGCCGAAGAACAGCGGCGCCTTCCACGGATTGTCGAACGGCGGCTCGATGGTATCGACGACATATGGCCCGCCCTTGCCGACGGTTCCACGCGTCACCAACGGCTTGGGCCACTGGGCGGGCCCGCCGCCGAGGAGTTCGCGCAGCGGATGCACGCGCGCCGGCGCCACCTGCCGCGTGAACTTGCCGTGTACAAACCAAGGAGCGTCGAGCATGTCCACGTCGCCCACTCGGTAGGAAAAGATGATGCGCTTGCCATGGCGGTAGTAGCCATGGTACTTGAACGGCCTCTCGGGCCTCTTGCCTTCGGGCCCTGGCAACGGCGTGCCGTCCATGATCAGGCCATCGAGGAAACCGTGCCGTACGGCAGAGAACTTGACGAAGCCGCCTTGCCAGAGCGCCTCGTAACAGAGTGTGTCGGGATTGAAGCAAGCGGAAAGCTCCGCGTTGTCGCCGAGGCGCACGCAGACGCCGCGCGGCACGGTCAGCCCCTTCCCACGAAACACGCCGGCCAGCACGCTGCCCAGGTCGGTCTGGTTCCAGCGGCCGTCGCGCCAGTACGCTTCGTTCTGGTTGCCCCAGTGTCCGTGCTTCTCGCCATCCAGTCCCGGAAATTCCGAGAGGAGCAATGGCACCGTCGGCTGCTTCATGAAGTATTCGGCCTGGCGGGCATAGAAGTCGTACGCGCGATCGCGATTGACGGGATGCCGCCAGCTCGGCCACAGCTCCGGCCGCAATGGCGCGCGGATGTACGGGAACTTCACGGCCGCGTGGCCATGCGCCAGCAGCAACTCGGCCGACACTCCTTCCTTGCCAAGGTCCATGAGGAAGCGGACCAGGTCCCGGCGCTGGCCTGGCGTCATCGACTGCGCAAGCCCTTCCGGCATCAGCGTGCCGACAATGGTGCGTTCCTCGATGTTGCCTTTCCTGATGCTGACGAGCGTCCGCGTGGCCGGGTCGCGCAGCACCAGCTCATTGCCGTCCTCGCGTTCCTTGTAGCCCTGCACGGTCTTGCCGTCCACCAGTGTCACGGAGATGGCAATGAACTCATCCTTGACTTGCTTCTTCGGCCAGAGCAGGGCCTCGACGATCTGTTCCGGCGACAGGCACCGGCTGAGCAACGTCAACTCAGGCCCGACCGTCCCACCCTGCTTGCCAACGACGTGACACGAGATGCATGCAAACTGGGCGGCACGGAACACTTCCGCGCCACGCCGTGCATCGCCGGACGATTTCGCCTCCGCGACCAGTCGGGCGACCAGCTCAGGGGAGTACGCGACCTGCTTGGCGGGAACCTGCGCAGCGGCGGCGACTGGAAGGAGGAACAGAGCCATCGCGCTCATTCTCCGCACGGTCAAACCTGACACTTTCAGAGGACGGCCGGCAACATACTGAGGGGGCGAGGCTCCTGCCGAGCCGATCCTGGCAAGGGCGGTACTGGCTCGGCAGGAGCCTCGCTCTCCCAGTTGTGTCAATTGTAAGCGCACGGAGTTTGACATGATACCACTCATAGTGGCTGCGAGTAATCCCGCGGGCAAGCCCGACAACGAGGATGAATTACCGTTTCTTCGTCGCCATCGGCACGCCGCTCAGTGGATGCTGTGTGACCGCTTGCCATGCGAGTTCCTGGAGCAAGCGGTTAAGCGCGGCCAGCTGGTCGGCGCCCGCCTTGGTCTTCTTCAGGAGGGCGGGCGTCGGCAGGCCGACGGGACTCCGCTGATAGATGACGGCGTAATGGCAGTAGCCATTCAAAACTTGCAACGGTGCCGTGGCATGGCCGATGGCGTCCGTGAACAGGGCCGACTGCTGCTTGAGGCCGGGCGCCTTGCCGGCGACGATCTGCTCGCGCAGGGCAAGGACCGCCTGTCCGACCGGCACCACGACGACCGACCTGCCGTTGCCATGCTTCTTGTTCAGCTCGGCAACATGCTCGTCCATGCTCTTGAAGTACGGGGCGTGCCGCTCGCGTAGCGCCTTGATGGTCGGCGCGTTGTGATCGACTGACTTGGGCCGCTGCCGGAAAGTCGTGTCATAGATGTCGAACGGCAGCCAGAATGCCTGGACGGTGACGCGGACCTTGTGGTTGTGCTTCAAGGCCAGCTCGACGAAGGTTTCGATGCCTTCATCCGGCAGATGAATGGGTGAAAGCGTGAGCACATCCACGTTGCCGCTCATGAGCGCGGCCTTGGCCTTGTTCCTGCCGTCTGGCACGTTCCAGTGCTGAACGACGCGCGAGCCGCCGATGGACGACAGGCCGGCGAAGACATGGTCCTTGATCCCGGCCGATTTCGCCATGTCCGAGAGAATTCCCGGCACGAATACGTGAAAGCTATGCCCAGCGGAGAAGACGCGCTGCCCCTTGGGGACCGAATGCTTGTCCAGTTCGTCCGCCCGTGCCGGCGTGGCCGTCGCCGACATACCCAACACGAGCACCATCGACACAAGGCACGACCAGAATCGTTTTTGAAACATGATGTTTTACCTGCAACCAAGGCAGATGGCAGATGGCATGCGCCATGTCGTCGAACGATCCTTGCCAATTGTAGGCGAAGACGCATGCGTGTCGAACCGGATCGCGCCGTCCTGCTACAATATCCTGGTCCACACACCGACGCCATGATCGTCAGGAAGCGGCTGGGTTAGTTGATATCGCCCGCCTTCCTTGCTGCATTGAGTGCCCTTCCCAGGAACGTGTCAGGTTCGCGCACGCGCACCATGACTATCTGCGTCCTCGAAACAGGTGGTCCAGCCCGGGCTTGACGAGGGCGGCGTCGCTGGGACTCAGGCGTTGCAGCACATTGAACTCGGCGTAGGCCTCCTGCCTGGTCGCTGTGTGCGCGAGAATCTGGACAAGGGTGCCGCGCGCCTTGCCGTTGAAGGGCTGGGCGCGCACCCAGGCGCGAACATGGGGCAGGGCCGCCGACCACTCTTGACGCTTCACCAGATGGTGTGTCATGCGCAAGCGATATTCGGGGTGCCAGGGGTTGATGTCGATGGCGCGAGCCAGGTAGCCGGCCGCCAGGTCGTCACGGTCCAGGTCCTGCGCGATCCAGCCGGCCATGAACAGCGGCCGTTCCGGGGTCGAATCGGCGGCGACGATGGTCCGCAGCACGTCCAGGGCCCTGGCCTTCTCGCCGATCATCACCAGCGCCAGGGCTTTTTTCTCATGGGCCTGCCAGTCCGCTGGATCCGGCCGTGAGCGGTCGAGCATGTCGATGGCCTGCTTGAGCTGGGTGTGTCCCGCGGACTTCTGGAAGGCGACATCCACCAGCGCCATGGCCTGGTCGCGCAGCGCGGCGCGGTCGCCCTTGTCGTCGTCGGCCGCGCCGCGGTGAAAATGCACCAGCGCCAGCCGCCGTGCCCGCGCGATCGCGCTGCCCTTCTTCTCCGGCGCGGCCCGGCGCACGACGCGATGATCCGTCGCAGCCGTGTGTGCGATGTCCGAGGTCGTGTAGCGCGGCATGTGGCACGCTGCGCAGTCGTTGCCCTTCGCCACCCGCTGCGCTTCGGCCAGCGTGCAGGCAGCCTGCTTGCCGGCATGCTTGCCCGGCATGGCTCCGTCCGCATGGCAACGCTGGCAGCGCTCGCGGTAGAACACGACCTTCTCGCTTGCCGCGATCGGCCGATGCGGGTCGTGGCAGGAGATGCAGCCCAGCTTGTCCTTGCCTTCGCTCTGCGTGAAGCAGCGGCTCAGGTACATCTGCTCGACGTGGTTGACGGCCTTGTCGTCCTTGCCGCCCTCGTGGGCATGCACGAAGATCGACCAGCACGATTCGAGCGGCAGACCCGGCCGGAAGTCGGCAAGCTCCCGGCCCCAGGGCAGCACCCGCGCCGCGCCTTCGAGATGGCATTGCTGGCAGACGGCCTCACGCAGGTCCGGCGGCAGCTTGGCCGGGTTGACGATGGTGTAATCGATGCCGGTGGCGGCGTCGAAACGGCCGGGGTCCGCCACGTGCCGCTCCCCCGGCCCGTGGCAGCGTTCGCAGCCGATGGCCTGATGGCGCAGGTCCTTGTTGTGCACGCGATTCAACGTTCCTTCCCACGGCTCGACCGAGTTGGCGTGGCAATAAAGACACTCGTGCGGCACCGCCCGCCGCGAAAACTCTTGCGGCGCAAACCCCGGCGACAGGTCCCACTTGCGTGTCTGGGCAAACCAGCTGATCGGCATCTGGAAAACGTAGCCGTCCTTCATGGACAGATACGAATGACCGCGAACGCCCGAGCCGATGGCGTACGCCGCCTGATCCTCGGCGTCCAGGTACACCTTGCCATTGGCAATCTTTTGCTGAACGTGCCAGGTGCGGCCATCCCGGCGCTCGACGATGAAGCGATCGCCGTCGCGCTCGAAGACGTGCCGGTCCGCGGCGTCCATGTCCTTGGCGGCCGCAGTGGACCTGTGTCGCGCTCCATTGTCGGTGAGCGATCGGCCCATGGCGTGGCGGGCGTAATCCTCGGCAATCTGCAGATGGCAGTTGCCGCACATTTCCGAGCCGACGTACTTCACATCCGGATGGATGTTGCGGTACGGACCGGCATAGGCGAGGCGAGGATCGACTGGCGGCGCCGCCCGCGGCCAACCGCCCAGCAGAAGAAAGCCGGCCAGCGCGGCGGCTGTTAGCCCGCCGAGCGCCAGCACCAGCCGTCCAGACATCCGCGGCCACATGGACATCGTCTCGACCCCGAGAGCGTACCCGCCGCGATTCCCGCGACGGCAGCACCTATTGTAGACGATTGTCCGATGCTACGCGCGTCTTGAGCGACTGGCAGGCGTGCGCCTCACGCGGTCAATCGGCCGACGAACAGCCATCTGCAGGCAGACGACCGTTACTCGCGAAATCAGCGTGCGCGATTCAGCAGCGGGAGATAGCTCGCGTAGTTCCGCCTTCAGGCGTTCACGATCATGCTGATGCCCTGGCCGTCAGACAGTTAGGCATTGCCAGATGTAGGCATGGCTTTGCGTCGCCATGCTCACGCAAAGCTGTGAGCATGGCACGCCGAAACATGCATCCTACAGTTCCTTGATGTCCTTGATGTAGATGTTCTTGAACCACAGACGGTCGCCGTGGTGCTGCAGTTCGATGGGGCCCTTTTCGGGGAGCGGCTTGCCGCGCTGCCAGTAGTTTTCCAGCGGCGTGTTGTCCACGACCTTCTTGCCGTTGAGGAAGATGGTCGCCTTGTCCCCCTTCATGATGATGTGGAACGTGTTCCACTCGCCGACAGGGCGGTCAGCCACGACCAGCGGCTTGCTCGGGAACTTCTGATTGTTGAACAGCCCGCCGGAGCCGACCGGGTTGTCCCAGATCTGCACCTGTGGATTGCCGCGCAGGTAGATGCCGCTGTCACCCCTCGCCTCGATCTTCCAGTCGCAGTAGAGTTCGAAGTCGCCATAGTCCTTGACCGTCTGCAGGCTCTGCCCCTTGCCGTCGTAGTGGATGACGCCGTCCTTGACGGTCCAGTGCGGCAGAAACTTGTCGTTCGCCGCTTTCTGAGCCTTCTTGCGCTCGTCGGCCGACATCTTGTCACGGCGGGGCAGTTCGATGAGGCCCTGCCAACCGCTCAGGTCCTTGCCGTTGAACAGGGCGGTGAAGCCCTTGGGCGGCACGTTGTCACTGTTTTCGATTGCCGTTCCGGCATTGCCAAGCAGCACGGCTGCCAGCAAGGCGAGCAGGGCTCCGCGTGTCATCACGATCATGGTGGTCCCTCCAGAGTCAAGGTTGTTGCAATCAGGAAGTCATTATCGAAACCACAGCCGCGACTGTCCGCATTCGCCATGCTAATTAACAACGCTCCGCGCTCCAGGCCATAAGATGCCATCTGACGAGTACCAACCCACGGATCGCGTCGGTGCCACCACAACTCGCCATCCAGGTCGAAAACCTCAACTTCTCTTATCCGGGCAACATCGTCGCCCTTGATGGGGTGAGCTTTGCCGTCTGCCAAGGCGAAAGCGTCGGTCTTGTTGGACCGAACGGCGCCGGCAAGACGACGCTCTTCCTTTGCCTCGCGGGCGTCCTGCGCAATACCACGGGGCAAGTGCGGGTCGGCGACCTGGATCCCAGCGACGCCGCCCAGAGACGTTTGCTGCCGGCACGCGTGGGCATCGTCTTTCAGAACAGCGACGACCAGCTATTCCAGACAACCGTGCTGGACGACGTCGCGTTCGGGCCGCTGAACCTCGGTCTCGGACCGGCGGAAGTCAAGCAACTCGTGACCGAGGCCCTGGCGCGCGTCGGCATGGCCGGCTTCGAGCAGCGGGCGCCGCATCATCTTTCCGGTGGCGAAAAACGCCGGGCCGCGCTGGCGGGCGTGCTGGCGATGCGGCCAGAGATCCTGCTCCTCGATGAACCCACGATGTTCCTCGATCCGCGCGGACGCCGCGAATTCATCCGGCTCTTGCACGACCTGCCGGGGACGCGCATCATCGCGGCCCACGATCTGGAACTGATTCTCGAAACCTGCGGCCGCGTCCTGGTCCTCGACCATGCCCGGCTGATCGCCGACGGCCCGCCGCGCGAGATCATGGCCCAGGCAGAACTCATGGAAGCGCACGGCCTCGAAGTGCCGCACAGCCTGCGGCCACGGCCATGACTACATCGTCAGTCTGCGCAAGTACCTGTCGGCCTTCGCCGGGACGAGGTCACGAATTCCTATTTCCACAATCCCAACTTGTCATAGGGTAATAGTAGGTTTTGTTTGAAATCGCAGCGGGACGTTGAACAGCGCCGCGGCAGGCTTGATAATTGCTTGTCGTGGGGGGCGAGGCTCAGGCCGAGCCGCAAACCCAATTGGTTCTTGTCGCTCCACGGCTCGGCAGGAGCCTCGCCCTCCCGAACGGCCCCTCGCGCTCCCGAATGGCGACACAGCTCGAAGCGAGGTGATTGCTTGAGCGATAAGGATCAAGTTGCTGCCGCCATCTCCAGGGCTCAGGCCGAACTGGAGCGAGCGCTGGACGAACTGGACCAGTTGCCCGCTTTCGATCCAGGCGTGATTGCCTTCACCGCGCATGCCCTGAACAACTACCTGACAGTCACGGGTGGCACGGTAGAACTGCTGCTGCTGTCACTGGCAGATTACCCCGACGCGAATGTTCGGAACTGGGTCGAGGGACTGGAACATGCTACCGAGCTGATGCAACATACGGTCAATCAGCTCATCACCTCGACGTCATCTCAGGACATCAAGTTTCATCTGATGAAATGGGATCTGCTTCAATTGGTCCAGCGTGCCTGCAACTATTATCAGCGCGTCGCCGAGCGCAAGAAGATCCTGATCCTTTGCCATTCCTTGGGTGATGTTCCTCCTGTATGGACGGACCCCGTGGCGGTCGCAGCGATTCTGGACAATCTTCTTTCCAACGCGGTGAAGTACTCCCAGCCAGGGAAGCGAATCTGGGTGCAGCTTCAGCAAGAAGAAGCGTCTGTCGTCTGCTGTATCCGCGATGAAGGCCCGGGTCTCAGTCCGGAAGACCAATTGAAACTCTTTCAGCGAGGCGTCCGTCTCAGCCCTCGACCCACAGGCAACGAGCCTTCGAGCGGCTACGGGTTGGCAGTTGCCAAAGAACTGGCGGAAAAGCTCGGCGGGCAAATATGGTGTGAAAGCCAGCTTGGGCTGGGCTCAAGCTTTTCGTTTCGCCTCCCAGCCTATCAGGCTCAGTCACCGGTTTCTGAACCGCAAGCGCCAGACGCGGCCCCTGGGCCGTCTGACCTGACCAGTCGCCGCACTTGAATTCACCCTTCCAACACCGCTCTACTCCGCTCAGGAACCGGTCAGGCCGTTTCTTGAGAGGATTCAGGTGCGCTGGCGTGAACCCTTCGCCAGCTTGTCTGGTCCTTTGGGGTAAGCGATGTGCTCGTGCGATCGCCGAGCATGGGAGGCAACGATGGGAGTCATCCTGAAACAGACGCGGCGACCACAACCGGGGTCGTGGCGTAACGGCAACGCACTCGCCTTTTAAGCGATGAGATGAGGGTTCGACTCCCTCCGACCCCACTATTCGGGGATCGGCTAACGGCAGGCCGGCAGTCTTTGAAGCTGTCTGTGAAGGTTCGAATCCTTCTCCCCGAGTTCGCAGGTCGGCCGCTCCAGTCCACGAAGCGGCCGAGGTCCGACAACCCTGCACTGCAATCCGGCTCGGTAGGCAATCGGCAGACCACCGTGACTCAGAATCACGGATGCTGTGGGTTCAACTCCCACCTGAGCCAGTTCCCGAGAACTCTGCCGGCGGCGATCTCGGAGTTCACGGCACGTCACCGATGACCTCACTACCGTTGCGTGTAAACAGGGCGTGCAAGAGCCTGGCGGTGATGGTCCCGGCGATTTGCCGGACGGAGCCGTCGGCAAAGGCGGCGATGAAGCCCTTGGCTCCCGGACGGACCAGGCGTGCGAGCGGATCCTTGGTGTCGATCGAGAAGTCCGCAGGTTTGGTCCAGGGTACGGCATTCTTGTCGTTGACCTCCACGATCATGATCGTGTTGCTGGTGCCGTCAATGATATCGACGACCTTGACGCCCTTGACGCCGTCGAAGATCGCGCCTTTGCCGGCCACGCCCAGGTAGCCGGTCTGGCCCTTGTCGTCTTTCTTCTGGCCTGGCGAGCGATACACGTCCGGCATCCGTGCGATCAGCTTCTTGTTGTGCTCGCTGTCCCATGGCTCGTCGAGCTTGAATTGCTTGTAAAGCTCTGCATGCTCGATGAAGGGCAGAATGTGAACACGCCAGCTCAGCAGAGGGTTGCCCTGGGCATCGAAGCTGGCACGAGCGGGAAAGCCGCGATAGGCGTCGTGGTAGTTGTGCAGCGCCAGCGCCATTTGCTTGAGGTTGTTCATGTCCTGGACGCGCTGGGCGGCAGCGCGCATCTTCGCCAGTGCCGGTTTGACGGCCCTCTGAAAGGTATCATCGTCGATGGCCAGGACGAGAGAGTTTTCCTTGATCTGTGGCGTCAGCAAGCGCTGCAGCTTGGCGAAATCCGGAATCGCATCCATGATCTCCTTCTGCAATCCTGCCAGGTCAAGCAACCGCTCGATGAGCCCCTTCAGCTCGCGTGCCGATTCAGGACTTTTCGTCTTGATCAGCATTCCCAGCGAAAACTTTGGTGTCAGTCTGATGCGGGCCACCGCAGACTCGAAGCCTTGCTCGAGTTCCTGGGTCGAACCGCCGCCGAGTTCTCTGGGCAATTCGGGAAATGCCTCGCGTAGCGACTTGCGCAGAATCGCCGGTGGCACAAACGCCGCCTGGATCTCAACATTCCTCGAGCCGGCCAGCGCCTTTTCCAGGTCCACGCGTACCTTGCCTTTCACGCCGCGCAGCCGTTGCAAAGCTTTTGGGCTGCCGGCCAGTACGGTCGCCTGCGCTGGCTCGCTATCCAGCGTCTTGCCTTGCCGGATGAACGCGGACAGTTCGCGGGCCGCTTGCTGATCCTTCACCGGCAAGACGAAGAATGGCTCGCCGAGCCGATCCGCCATGCTCCAGATCGCGTAGGCTTCCTTGCCACCGGCATCGGTAATGGCCTTGAGTACGAGGCTGGCTCTCGTCTTGGCAGCAGTGATCTGTTCAGCTGGCAGACCCAGGTCCGCCAGCCGCGCTGCGATGGCGTCCACGTCGACCTTGTCCAGATTGACGCGGACGACCGCGAAGGTCGCATCGTCAAGGAACGGCGTGATGGGACTGCGGTCGGCGTCGCCGGCCAGCGCCGTCTGCGACAGCGTCATCAGGACGGCAACGATCGCTAACTTCTTCATGATTTACTCCTGAGGGTCAATTCGTAACGGATGCCGGTGCGCTCACCCGCGAACCCCGGCCCGATGAGCAAGGCGCGATAGTCCTCCAGGCGATACTCGAAACTCTTGCCGGTGGCCGGGTCGATGGGGATGGGGGCGATCTTGACATCAGCCAGCTTGGCGGGGAAGGCTCCCTGGTTGTCGGCGGCGTGCAGGCGTAGCGCCTCGATGCAGCGCAGCGCGGCGATGCGACGTTCGACGCGGACCCGGGCTTCCAAAACCTTGCGAACCGCAGGCATGAGCCACTCCGCCACCGGAATCCCGCCCTCGTGCACGATCTTTTGTTTGGCGCGGGCTAGCTGTTTCTCGGCACGCATCAAGCCTGGCTGTGCCTCCCAGTACGGGAGGTTGGTCCAGCGATAAAAGTCGTCGTAGGTCACGTCGTACATGGCCAGCGAGTACATCAGCGCGACCTGGATAACCGGCAGGGCATCGGCTCGTGCCGCCGGATAACCCTGATCGATCAGGTACTTCTTCGCTTCCGGATAGATACGGGCCGCGGCGACGGCGATGTAAACACGATTGGAAAAGTCGCCGATGCTCAGCAGCGTGCCCACCCTGGCCAGCTCGCGGTTCAGTTTTTCGGCCGGCAACGGCCCAAGCTGCGGGTCCTTCCACGCCGCACGGATGCCGGGAACCATGGACTCGAACATCAGCTTCTCGGCCTGAAGTGGCCGGCGCATGTCGACGAAGGGCCTGGGCAGGTCGGTCAACGCCCAGTAAAGGTTCGTGGCGCCGTCCTGCTGCACCAGTTCCTCGATCTGGCCCAGCATGTTATTGGCGATGGCCGCGCCCACCAGTCCGTGAATGAGGGTCGGGCCCTCGGCAATGTGCCGGGCCATGCCCAGGCCGGTTTGCAGCGAGAAGATTGCCGCCGGCAAGGTACCCGCGCGCATCTCCAGCCGGGCACGCAGCATCAGCAGCGTGGCGAATTCGCGAAAGCACTGCATCTCGGGCAGCATCATGGCGAAGCCGTCGCGACGCACGCGCGCTGTCAAATCCCAGTCGCAGCTGGCGCGACGGGCTGCCGTGTCCACTTCGGTGAGCATCTGCCTGGGCAGCAGGGCGTTGACGCGGTCCACGGGCAGTTTATCGAGCGGCAGCTCGATCCACTCGGACACCTTCGGGTAATCGGGACTGCGGCGAAATACATCGTACCACTCCGGACTGTGCGCCCGCTGATAGAGCAAGGCAGCGTTGCCCGGCTTCAGGTCGCGGATCTCGGGAAGGAGCTGAAACTTGAGGGCGGGCTGCGGCGAGCGCGCCGGTTGCACCGACAGGCGAATAGGATCCTGCGCGGCAACCGGCAGCGCAAGCGCGCTCAAGGTCAACAGTGAGCAGCGAAGCATGGCAATTTCCCGAATAACAGACCTCAAAACCGTCCACGCACGCGCGGCAGCGGATCGGCGGGACGCACTGGAACTGGCGGCGCCGGCGAGGATGGCAGGCCGTCCAGCCCCCAGCGCAGCACACTCTTCTCCGCGCGGAAGTACGTCACGTCCGGTGAATGATCGCCGCGCTCCTCTGTCAAGTATGGCGGCTGGTCGTACGGCAACGGCGGCTGCGGCGGCGGCATGGGTTGGTGCGGCAAGGGCTGTGGCGCCGTGCTTGGGACCCTGACCACCATTCGCTGTCCACGCGGTTCTGGACGGTTTAGCGACATGCGAATGGTCAGCGGCGCCAATGCCACCGCCAGCAGCCCGACGGCGATGGCCCAGCAACGGCCGGCGCCGGCACGAGAGGCCCGGCCCGCCTGATACATGAGCCGATCACGATCCAGGGCGGGGGCGACCGGCGTCAAGCCGCGCAGCGCGGCTTCCAGGTCATCGGCTCGCGGCATGAACGTTCAACCTTTCTCGCAGTGCGGCCAGGCCGGCGGCGTACCAGCGGTGCGCCGTGCTCGTCGAACACCGCGCCACGGCGGCAATTTCCTCGAAGGTAAGATCGCTCCACAGATGCAAGGTGATGATCTCACGCTGCTCCGGAGGCAACGCCAAGAGCGCCGCCGTGGCCACCTGGCCGTCGATGGCCGAATCCGCGCCCGGCGTGAACCAGGATGGAGACCGGCCGGCGGCGCGAGTTTCATAATGCCGTCGCCGGCGCTCCGCACGTCCCGCATCAATGGCCCGGTTGCGGACAACGCGGTACAGCCACGGGACCACACGTTGCGGCACAGGCTTTTCGCCGGCCAGCTTCACGAACGCGTCCTGGACCACGTCTTCCGCCGTCGCGCACCACTGACGCGCGTACAGCGTCAAACCTGGCCCATGCCGGTCCACCAACTCGGCGAGTGTCTCCGGGCTCATCATGGGATTAGACGCCGCTCGCTGATGCACGTCCCGGGAATTGACAGGATTTCCGCTGCGCCGGGCGAGATCGGCCACCCGAACAATCTCCGCGGCGGATTCGCTGGCCTGCCCCCTGCGCCGCCAGCACTCATATTTGTAGATCGCTCGTCGGTTCTTGGCACGCACGCATCTGGAAATTGACGCCCGCTGCCCGCCCGATGGCGAACAATCGCCCTGTTCAGTTCGCGCAGTAGCAAAAGACGTGCCGATGAGTCCGAAGTCGGCGACTGGCCGGTTCCATGCCGAGGCACGATGCCATTGACGGCACACAGCCTCGGAGAGCCTGCCAATTTGTCGTCGAGATGTCCGCGGCGCTGAATCCTTTAGAAAATGGAAGTATCTAACACAGGAGAGCTTAAGGAGAAACTACTCGGACATTGCCGCGCGGCACGGCAGTTGCCAAATGAGCGATGCCGGGTATGTATCTCCGTATGAGCGCTGGCCGGATCAACCATAGACATCGACGGTCTTTCACATAGCGCCGGGCAACTCCGGCGAGGAGCAAGCAAGCATGGCGGAAGAGAAAATCATCGGCATCGATCTCGGCACGACCAACTCGGTCGTCGCGGTCATGGAAGGCGGCGAAGTCAAGGTCATCCCCAATCAGGAAGGCAATCGGCTCACGCCCAGCGTGGTGGCGTTCACCGACAAGGGGGATCGGCTGGTCGGCGAGCCGGCCAAGCGACAGGCGGTAACCAACTCGCGGCGCACCATCTTCTCGATCAAGCGTTTCATGGGCCGCCGCCACAACGAAGTCCAGACGGAAGAAAAGCTCGTCCCGTACAAGATCGTCGGCGGACCGCAAGAGCTGGTTAAAGTGGACATCGACGGCAAGCAGTACACGCCGCCGGAAATCTCCGCCATGGTGCTGCGCAAGCTCAAGGAGGCGGCCGAGAACTACCTCGGGCATACCGTCCGCAAGGCCGTCATCACTGTCCCTGCCTACTTCAACGACTCCCAGAGGCAAGCAACCATCGACGCGGCCCAGATTGCCGGCTTCGACACTGAATGGGAGATCGAGGACCCGAAATCCGGCAAGAAGACCAAGCAGCGCATGCGCATCATCAACGAGCCGACGGCCGCGTCGCTGGCCTACGGCCTCGACAAGAAGAAGAACGAGAAGATCGCGGTCTTCGACCTCGGCGGCGGCACCTTCGATATCTCCATCCTGGACGTCGGCGACGGCGTCTTCGAGGTAAAGGCCACCAACGGCGACACCCACCTCGGCGGCGACGACTTCGACCAGGTCCTCATCGACCACGTTGCCAGTGAGTTCAAGAACCAGCAGGGCATCGACCTCCGCAAGGACCCGATGGCGTTGCAACGACTCAGGGAGGCGTGCGAGCAGGCCAAGAAGGAATTGTCCCAGGCGACGTCCACGGACATCAACCTGCCGTTCATCACTGCGGACGCCAGCGGGCCGAAGCACTTGCAGATGACGATCAGCCGCGCCAAGTTCGAGCAGCTGGTGTCGCACCTCATCGAGCGTTGCCGTGCGCCGGTGTTGACGGCGCTCAAGGACGCCGGCTATCAGCCGAAGGACATCGACGAGGTCGTGCTGGTCGGTGGCATGACGCGCATGCCGCGCGTCCAGCAGATGGTCAAGGAAGTCTTCGGCAAGGAAGGGCACAAGGGCGTGAACCCCGACGAGGTGGTCGCCGTCGGCGCCGCCATCCAGGGCGCCCAGCTCCTGCTCGGCAGCAAGTCGGACGTGTTGCTGCTCGACGTCACGCCACTGTCACTTGGCATCGAGACCCTGGGCGGAGTGTTCACCAAGCTCATCGAGCGCAACACCACGATTCCGTCCACAAAGAAGAACGTCTTCTCCACGGCGGATGACAACCAGACCGCGGTCACCGTCCAGGTGTACCAGGGCGAGCGCGCCATGGCGGCCGACAACCGGCTGCTGGGGCGATTCAACCTGGAAGGCATCGAGGCCGCCCCGCGCGGCATGCCGCAGATCGAGGTCACCTTCGACATCGACGCCAACGGCATCCTCAACGTGTCGGCCAAGGACCTCAAGACCGGCAAGGAAGTGCAGCGCCGCATCGAGAACTCGTCCGGCCTCAGCAAGGACGAGGTCGAGCGCATGGCCCGCGACGCCGAATCGCACGCCGACGACGACAAGAAAAAGCGCGAACTGGCCGACGCGCGCAACGAGGCCGACCAGACCATCTGGTTGGCCGAGAAGACCATGAAGGAAGCCGGCGACAAGCTGACCGACGCCGACAAGCAGCCAATTCTCGCCGCCATCGAGAAGGTCAAGCAGGCTGCCAGCGGCGAGGATCTGAATGCCATCCAGCAAGCGTTGAACAATCTCCAGACCGCCATCCACGCCCTGGCCCAGCATGTGCAGCGCGGCGGCGAAAGCGGTGCCGCCGGCGGGCCGGCGCCCGGCGGCCAGGGCTCCGATGGCGGCGGCCCCAAGGACGATGTCATCGACGCGGAATTCGAGGTCAAGAAGTAGACCACCGGAGCAGATTCCATCTTGTGACCCCAGCGATCATTCCCATTCCGAGCGTGAAAACCGCATGGAATGGGAATTTTTCATTTCTTGTCGCCGAATCGCACCTGAAATATAAGGAAAGCTGATAATCGTCCTTGACATCTCTGGAAATAGCCGAGAAAATAGAGACTGGGAAGAAATGCCCCTTGCCGCGCGGGAGGGAATCAATAGTCGCGGCGGATTTTGGGGCGGATTGGTGCCAAGGTTGCTCGGTCCGGGTGCAAATCGAGCCTGTCTCCTTCGTTGGGAGTTTTTCCATGCGCATCGTCACCTTCAAGGCGGGTATCATTCTTCTTCTCATCGGCGGCTTGATTCTCTGGGCAGCCGATATCGCGTCGGCCCAGCGATTCCGCAGTCCTTTCCCGCGCATCGTCGATATTCCCCCAGTCAACAACGCCCAGGGTGGCGGCGGCGCACAAGGCGGTGGCGGCGCCCAAGGCGGTAACATGGGCGGCGGCGGCATGATGGGCATGGGTGGCGGCGGCGGCATGTCGGGAATGGGCGGCGGCGGGATGATGGGCATGGGTGGCGGCGGCATGATGGGAATGGGCGGTGGCATGATGGGCATGTCGGGCGGCATGATGGGGATGGGCGGCGGCATGATGGG
>Ga0194121_10002709_pt1 | contig 27747 bp, 34 predicted proteins | sample TA2MahCa50mmetaG_FD_148609 | JGI IMG/M metagenome (GOLD analysis project Ga0194121, IMG submission 148609) | Freshwater microbial communities from Lake Tanganyika, Tanzania - TA2015020 Mahale Deep Cast 50m | ecosystem: Environmental > Aquatic > Freshwater > Lake | place: Tanzania: Lake...
TAGCAGCCTCTCACGCCACGGGGCACGTAAAGGCCACTTTTATCTATTGATGTGGTTTTCTTAATGGCTGTGCCACGTGGGCCACAACGAAAAAACCACGCTTTAAAACGTGGCCTTTACGTGGTGGACGTTGCAGGATTCGAACCTGCGACCTTTCGAATGTGAATCGAACGCTCTAACCAACTGAGCTAAACGTCCAAATGTCCCGAGATCATACAGAATAGAGAATCATTTAGCAAGCCTTGACACAGTCGACTGAGGAAGATGTACGTCCCTGGTCTCAGGACGCGGCTTTCGTATATTCACGTGATTGAAAGTCCATGTTATCTTTTATTTGTTAAGATATTACTCATTACTTATTACTCATTACTCATTTTACTCATTACTCATTACTCTTGATTTACTCATTACGCTCGCTTTGATATGTGGTTTTTTATTCTCTTTGTCGCCATCCTGATCTTAGTTCTCGCAATCTTCCTCTATTCTTTTATCGCCGGGGTTGTAGAAAACGAAGATTGGTTCCTGATCATTGTCGGATTATTTTTCGCCCTATACATTGGTGCCGCCTTTTTGGTTTACAAACTTGTGGATTTTCGTCCGGCTCCATCAAATATCGGATCGTTTTTACAGGATGGTATCGTTCACGTATCCTCAACAAAAGAGTGAGGTTTTTAAATAATGAGCGGCAATGTTGCTAGAGGAGTTTTTGCTCCTGTAATAATACTTTCGATCCGATAGGCACCATGGGTAGGTGCCTCGATATAGCCGTTCCAGGCAAAGCGCGCGAGACCTCCGGAGGAAATCCAGTCAAACAACCATTCGTTGGTATAACGCGGATCGTTTTGTGGAATTCCGCCGTTTACGGTTTGCAGCCAGCGCAAATTAAACTCTTCTTGTGAGCCAATGGGAGGCGCAATGATGATCGGAAGACCAAGACCGGTGTAAAAGGAAAGCTCACTTGGTTTCGTCCAAAGAATATCCGTTGTGCGTAGGGTTTTAGAAAAGGTTTTAAAATAGTTCGCTCGTGTTCCATGGCAGTTGATATTGAGATAGGAGCCAAGCATTTTTCTCAGACCAAGCCATCTCGCACCTTGTAAAAAATAATGGGCTACAGACCGTCGCGTACCTGCCTCCAGGTTTACACGGATGTTTTGCGCCAAAATCTCTTTCCGTAAGCTCGTTAGCATTTGTAATCCTAATTCACGTTGTGCCCCAGCCCCACCGACACAAAAGGTCAGGGTCAACGGGTGCCGTGGCTTCCACGGGCAGATCAGCTCACCCAATTCTGCACCGAGGGTCTTTGCGTATTTTTCAAGAAAGATTTTCTTCGGATCAAGATTACACAGTCGAGCCAAGAGATCTTGTTTGACAATATCTGCCTTTGGTCCTCCGATGTTTTGCCTGGGGAGAGGAAAGCCCGTTAAAAAAATATTTTCCTCGCGCACTCCGTACAACTTGAGTCGCTCGACGACACGTCCGTTGGGGGCAAAATACTTGATACGGCTCTTTTTTGGATCTTTTGGGGCCCAGGTTCGACTCATGTCTGCATCGCAAATCACACAATAGATGTCACCGGGGTATCCATGGACTTCTGCGGCAAAGGCACCGGTAAAAAACGTGCTAATCAATGGGAGCCGCTTGCGAGAGAGTTTATCAATTAAATGTTTGCCTAGTCCCTGTGTTTCAATCAAATGATAAAATTGCTGTAGTTGGAGATTAGATGCAGAGAGATCACGGCGTGGATAAAATTCCGGAATTTTTTGAAAATGATCCATGACGCTGAACAGGGGTTCACCAATAACGGGAAGAGAGCGTACACGCGAGACCGCCTCGTAGGTTTTTCGTAGACGCGTCCACAGCTGTCTTTCTTTATGCGGAATTCCAGAATACTCGTTGGCGGTAATGATTTTTCCATACGCCAAATCCTCCAAACCAAACGCCGCCCGTTCATGTCCATACCCCATGTTCACTGAAATGACCCAGGCGTTTTTCTGACGTCGTTTTTCCTCCATGATGAAAGAATACCAAAAATAGGGAAACGTTGAAAGATGGTGCAATCATTTTTTAGATGGTGCGATCTTTTGATCTTTTTATTCCGACACGTTCTTTTTTCACCGGTTCCTCCTTCATATCAATTTCCCCCACGTAGGCTTCAAAACATTCTTCATATCTTCGCGAGACCAACTGTTCAAGGGTGAGGGGGTCTGTTTTTTTGGCGCGTGCGCCAAGTTCCTTTATCACATCCCGTCTTGCGCGGTGCCATGCCCATTCATCCGTGTAGTTGTACCACGTGAACTCCCAGAGCTCTGCCTCCATATGGTGCAGGATCTGATGCGCGTCTTCCGTCGACATCCCAAGGAGTCGTTCAATATTTTCCAAAAGGGTCGGGTATGGCACGGTTTCGAGCCCTTGCTCTTGCCGGAGAGACGTCTCCATGAGGAATCGTGCCAACGTTGCCCGGTGAAGTTCTAAGAGTGCCTTGCGAGAAAGACTCAACGAGAAAAATTCATGATTCATAGATTTTAGGGTTCTGTTTCTACAATAGCGGTTGCAATAAAAGATGTCTACTATTATGCTTCTGTGATCTATGAGCGAGACAAGGCCAGACGTGGGAGCGCAAGCAATCGAGCTTCACCAGCGCTTAAAAGGAATAATTGAGATACGGCTTAAAACGCCAATAGACAGCATGTCCGACCTGTCCCTGGTATATACGCCTGGTGTTGGCGCTGTCTCACGCGTTATTGCCGATCATCCTGAGCAAGCCGACCAATTAACCTGGAGAAAGAATGCGGTAGCGGTTGTATCGGATGGATCGGCGGTGCTTGGTTTGGGGAATATTGGGCCGGCAGGAGCTTTGCCTGTTATGGAAGGTAAGTGCGCCATTTTTAAGCGTTTTGCAGATTTGGATGCTGTTCCGATCGTGCTTGCCACACAAGATGTGGAGCAGATTATTGCAACGGTCAAGGCGATCGCGCCGAGTTTTGGAGCCATTCAATTAGAAGATATTTCCGGTCCGCGTTGCTTTACCATTGAGCGGCGGTTGCAAGAAGAACTCGATATTCCCGTGATGCATGATGATCAGCATGGCACCGCGGTGGTCGCACTCGCGGCGTTGATCAATGCGTTGAAGGTTGTTGGCAAATCATTTGAAGAGGTAAACGTTGTTTTGAGTGGAGCTGGGGCAGCGGGTATTGGCGTGGCCCGTCTCTTGGTTAAGCGAGGGATAAAAAATCTTATTGCGGTTGATCGGACGGGGGCGATTTGGGATGGTCGAGAAGGGCTCAATGAAGAAAAAAAATTATTGGCCTCGTTTACGAATAAGGAAAAGCGGACCGGTTTGCTCGCAGACGTGGCTCAAGGTGCTGACATTTTGATCGGAGTCAGCTCGGCTGGGATTTTTACGACAGACATCGTAAAATCGTTAGCTCCTCATTCCATTATCATCGCCATGGCCAATCCCGTTCCAGAAATCTTGCCAGACGAGGCTAAGGCCGCAGGGGTTGCTGTTATGGCGACGGGGAGGAGCGATTTTCCTAACCAAGTCAACAACGCCCTGTGTTATCCAGGGCTCTTCCGCGGGATGCTCGATCACGGGGTGAAAAAAGTGACGGATGAAATCAAATTTCGTGCGGCGGAAGCCATTGCCGCGATGGTGCCTCATCCGACGCCAGAGAAAATCATTCCAAATATGTTTGATCCAGGATTAGTCGAACGAGTGGCGGCAAGTGTGATAGAATAGCAACACATGATTTTTCTGGAGCACGTCTCCAAAGTGTATCCTCCGGACGTGGTTGCTTTGCAAAACGTCTCGCTTAAGATTGAACCAGGGGAATTTGTTTCGATTGTGGGCCAAAGCGGCGCAGGGAAGACGACCATGGCCAAATTATTGATTGCGGACGAGCGGCCCAGCACCGGTCGTATTATGGTTGGTGGCTGGGATATTACTCGTATTCCTTCGCGAGATATTCCACAGCTTCGACGGCAGATTGGTGTGGTGTTTCAAGACTACAAACTCTTGTCTCAAAAAACGGTTTATGAAAACGTCGCCTTTGCCCTGGAAGTCGCAGGGGAGTCAGGGAAGCGGATTCGGGAAATCGTGCCACAGGTGTTAAAGATTGTTGGACTCGAGGCTCAAAAGGATCGATTTCCAAAACAGCTTTCCGGAGGAGAGAAGCAGCGCGTCGTGATTGCGCGTTCCCTGGTGCACGCGCCAAAAGTGCTTCTTGCTGATGAGCCGACAGGAAATCTCGACACGTTAAACACCCGAGACATCATGGATTTATTATTGAAGATAAATCAGTTTGGCACGACGATTGTCCTTGTGACCCATAATCGTGAGGTAGTCAACGCCCTGCGTCGACGCGTTATTACCATCAGCAACGGAAACATCGTCTCTGATGTGGCTCAGGGAAAATATATCTTATCTGTATGATCACGCTTTGGAGGATTTTTAAGTATTCATGGAAAAACGTATTCCGTAATGCGTGGCTTGGGTTGGCGACGGTTTTTGTTTTTATGATGGCGCTCTTGTCCGTCAATGTATTGCTTGGGGTAAATGTGTTGCTGGAGAACACCATCCAGGCTCTGGAGCAAAAAATCGATGTGACCGTTACCTTTAAAAAAGCCACCCCGGTTGAAGTGATCAATCAAGCAAGATTCTTTCTTACCTCCTTGCCCCAAGTGGCGGGGATTAAGGTTATTACGGCGGAAGAAGCTCTGGCAAATTTTAAAGCGCGTCACGCAGATCGTGATCCAAAAGTGATCAGTGCGTTGAACGAATTGTCTGGTAATCCGCTGGGTGCACAGCTTGTTATCAAAGCCAAGGACGTCTCTGATTATCCGTTCTTGTTGCAAACGATTCAAAATCCACAATACGCTTCTTTCATTCAAGATCGTACCTACGATGACCATCAGCTGGCTATTGCCTGGATTCAAGACGCCGGGCGCAAAGCCAGAATTTTTGGGGCAATCCTCGTGGCAATTTTTGCGTTTTTTGGAGCGCTGATTGCGTTTAATGCTATTCGCGTTGCCGTGTATACACAGCGAGAAGAAATTACGATCATGCGTTTAGTCGGCGCTTCCTCCTTTTTTATTCGCGGACCGTTTATTCTTGAGGGGATTTGGCTCGCGCTCTTTTCTTTTATTCTGTCCTTTGCTTTGTTGATCGGTGTTTCTGCCTGGCTGGATAATGTTTTACCGCCTTTATTTGATTCAGTGCGGGTGGGTTCCTTTCTGCTCACCTTTTTCCGTGAGCAGTGGCCGACGATCGTGTTTGTGGAAGGAGTGGGGATGTTTGGTTTGGTCGCACTCGTCTCCTGGGCTGCCGTGGGGAAGTATATAAAACGATAAAAAAATAAACAGGGTACACCCTGTTTATTTTTTGTTACCCTGTTTATTTTTTTATGGCTGCTGCAAATTTTGCTTTGCTTTTGTTTACAGATTTGTTGAATGAGTTTTGTACGGCTCTGACCCCTCGGCTACCATATCCACAGTAGGGTTCATGCATGGCGACCCAGATTGTTTCGATGTCTTCACGATATTTTTTGGCCGCGCCATCTGCCTCCGCCCCTGCTTTTTGAATTTCTTCTTCTGCCTTGGCTTTTGCTGTTTGATAGAGTTGTTTGATTTCCGGAGTCAAACATTTGGTGGTTGCGGCTACAGGCGTCAGTTCAACTTTTCTTGGTGCAATCTTTTTTGCCTTTGTCGCCGCAAGACCCATGGATGGGGAAGCGACAAACAATAGTCCAAATGCCATGACCGGGGCAATCAACAAAGCGATAGATCGAATCATAGTTTGTGGATAGATTATGGCATTTTTTGATCTTTTTGGCAAGGAATATTTCACTATTTCCGCTAATATTAGCCGATATGTATCCATGTGTTGCGATATGGTATTCTACGGTCGTGAACTACTCACGCGGCTACTCTTCTTTTTCACGAGTTCGAGAATCGCCTTTGTTGGAAAAACGCGTCACGGTGATTGCTGTGTTATTTGGTTTGGGATTGGTCTTTTTGTTGCTTCGTTTTTTTCAATTGCAAATCTTTGATCACAAAACGTATAAAGTTTTAGCTTCGGATCAACATGAAATAGAAGCGACCCTCGTTCCTAAACGAGGGACGATTTATCTGAAAGATACCACCAGCGAGAAACTGTTTCCGGTGGCAAAGGATCGCGATGCCTGGCTGGTCTTTGCCATGCCGCGCGAAATCAAAGAGGCAAAGACAGTCGCCGAGGAGCTCAATGCGATTTTTCAGACCACGAGTACGGAGATGTTTGATAAAATTTCCTCGAGCAGTACCTATGTTGTTTTGCAAAAAGACGTCTCTTTGGAGATCGCGGATACCTTACGCGCCAAACGGTTGCCGGGAATCGGGGTTTCTAAAGGCGTGGCGCGTCTTTATCCAGAGCGGGGATTGGGGGGGCAGATGATTGGATTTGTTTCGGTGCAAGATGATGGTCATCGGGTAGGAAAATATGGATTGGAAGGAGCGTTTCAAGAAACGCTGGCGGGTACCTATGGTTCATTGGTGGCAGAAAAGGATGCGGCTGGAAGACGGCTCACGATTGGAACGTTGGATATTACTCAAGCCAAAGACGGCTCTGATATCGTGCTCACCATTGATCGGGCGATTCAATATAAAGCGTGTGAAAAAATTGAAGCGGCGGTTACACAATTTGCGGCGGCGAGCGGGGTTGTGATTGTTATGGATCCGCAAACAGGAGCGATTCTTGCGATGTGTGGATATCCAGATTTTGATCCAGCAAACTATGGCAAGATTAGCGATCTTGCCGTTTTGAATAATCCTTTTATCAATTTGAACCCGGATCTATTTTTAAACCCGTAACCCTCGCCGCCGCGTTAGATGCGGGAAAAATTACTCCACGGACCACCTATACGGATACGGGGGAGGAGCATATTGATGATTTTACGATTCGTAACTCTGACAAACAGGCGCATGGATTGCAGACCATGGTTGAGGTTTTAAGTAAGTCGCTGAATACAGGAACCATTTTTGTTCAACGATTGCTAGGGATAGAGAATTTTCGGGACTATGTGAAGCGATTTGGATTTGGAGAGAAAACCGGGATCGGCTTCCAAGCGGAGGCCAAAGGAGATATCTCTCCACTCCAGCGCACGGGGAGAATTTGGGGAGCAACCGCCTCATACGGCCAAGGTATTAGCACTACACCGCTCCAGATGGTGAGTGCATTTGTTGCCTTGGGAAATGGAGGGCAGTTGATGAAGCCGTATTTGGTTCAGGCGATCATCCACCCAGATGGCACGCGTGAAGAAATAAAACCGCAAGTGATTCGACAAGTGATTAGCTCACGTACGTCTCGTCTTATTTCCGGTATGATGGTGGATGTCGTTGAAAAAGGACATGGCAAACGCGCAGCCGTCCCGGGGTATTATGTGGCAGGGAAGACGGGAACAGCTCAGATCCCTGATCCAAATGGAAAAGGATATTTGAAAGATAAGAATATAGGTTCATTTGTAGGATTTGCTCCGGCAGATCACCCGAAATTTGTTATGTTGGTCAAAATTGATCGGCCGCGTGATGTCATCTTTGCCGAGTCCTCTGCAGCGCCTGTCTTTGGTGATTTGGCAAAATTTCTTCTTACCTACTTGCACGTTCCTCCCGAGAGATAGTACGATCTTAGTACTATGCGTTTGCTTCGTGTTTTTGAGCGTTATTTGGGCGCCTGCGCTCAAAAAACCATTCAACGAGAGCATCCTTTTATTATTGCGATTACGGGTTCTGTTGGAAAATCGTCTACGCGTAACTGTATCGAGCTGGTGCTTGACGCTCGTAATCCAGAAAATAAAACACGCGGCTCCATAAAAAATTACAACAATGAATTAGGAGTTCCGCTCACCATTTTTGGACAAGAGGCCCCCGGACGATCCGTGTGGCGATGGGCCCATCTTTTGCTGCTCGTCACTCTGTATCGATGGGGATGGAAGCGCACAGGCATAGAAACATTTATTTTAGAAATGGGCGCAGATAAGCCTGGAGACTTAGTCAAGCTCACGACGATTGCTCCACCGGATATCTCGATCGTGACGGCTGTGACGCCAGAAGATACTTCTCTCGCACCTGTTCACGCAGCAAATTATCCATCCATTGACGCCGTAGCAGAGGAAAAAGCCACGCTGGTGAAAGCCGTTTCTCCAAGCGGGACGGTTATTTTAAACGGAGATGATAAACGCGTGTTTGCCATGCGCCATCTGACCCAAGCGCGTGTGTTTACGTTTGGAGAAGCAGACGGCTCTGATGTTCGCATCATTCGCTCTCACGTCCGTGTTCGATCATCGGAGTATGGAAATGTTCCGGAAGGAATTGAAGTGGCATTTGAGAGTTTTAATCGTTTAAGAAAAGTGTATTTGCCGGGAGTATTTGGAACATCCGCCACCTATGCGATTTCTGCCGCTTTTTTGGTAGCAGCCATTATGGATATCAAACGCGAAGCGGATGAGATCATTCCGGATATTGAGCAACGACTTATCCCATTGCCTGGGCGCGCGCGAATCATTCCTGGCATCAAGCACACCACGTTGTTGGACGGATCGTATAACGCTTCTCCCGTTTCGGTTTTATCCGCTTTGCGCGATTTAGCTAAGATGGAACTTGCTCCGGGCCAGCGCAGGGTGGCGTGTTTGGGAGAGATGCGCGAGCTCGGCCCTCCTGCGGAAACACTCCATGCACGCATTGGAGCAGAAGCGGCTCAATTACATCTTGATCTTTTGGTTGTATGTGGTACACTCGCGCACGCCATGGCTCAAGGGGCGATGGCGAGCGGCATGCGAGAGGATCAAATCAAGGTATTTGAGGACTCGCCAGAGGCGGGGAGATTTCTGCAGGATTGGATCCATCCGGGGGATGTGATTCTCATTAAAGCCTCTGAAGGAACGATCGATGCCAAAGGGGTGCGCATGGAACGCGTGGTCAAAGAGTTGATGGCTGAGCCGCTACGAGCAAGCGAGCTTTTGGTTCGTCAGGAGGAAGCGTGGCAGAGAAAGTAGCTTTTTAGGCGTTAGCTTATTAGCTTCTTAGAAAGACATGACAACCACAGTAGAGCCAATCCACTCTTATAAGGATCTCATTGTATGGCAGAAGTCTATGGACTTGCTTGTCGCTGTCTATGGATTCACGGATGGCTTTCCGGAGACAGAGCGATATGGGCTCAGCTCACAAATGCGTCGAGCGACCGTGTCTATTTCATCGAACATCGCAGAAGGACGAAGACGAGGAAGCAGAAAGGATTATCGACAGTTTCTGATCATCGCATACGGATCCGGTGCAGAATTGGAGACACAGCTGGAAGCGTCAAGAAGGCTAAGCTTTGGTAGAGACGAAAACCGTACTCGCTGCGATGCTCTTCTTAATGAAGTTATGAGAATGTTAAACAAAATGTTATCAAACATGTCTGCCTAATAAGCTAAAAAGCTAATCAGCTAATAAGCTGACACCCATGGCCCCTTCGTTTAATGGCTAGGACATCCCCCTCTCACGGGGAAAATAGGGGTTCGATTCCCCTAGGGGCTACCATAAGAAAAATACTCCAACAGGGGTATTTTTCTTTATACATTGGAAAGCCTATAAAAACCCCATGGTTTTCGTGGGAGCGGAGCAACATGAGATTTCCCTATGTGCATTGACAAAAGTGCTAAAATATGATATAGTTATTCGTTGTTCTTTTTAAAATTAAAGCCAATTTAAGCCAAATATGAGGAGAGTGTGTATCTTACTCATAAGAGTTATTTTATGGGTAACGTAAACGCTCTCCTCATTGAAAGAACTAATGAGGGCTAAGGGCAACCTGGACCCCGGGAAGGGGTGACAATGTCTTTCGGGCAACGAGCCTGGGAGGCGACCGAAACGGAGAGTGATCCGATGACGACCAAGGAAATCAATTTCGGACAGTGGTGGCACGGTATGACGGCGGGACAGCAGCAGGCGTGGGCGCAGAAGATCCACCAGGGCGCGGGCGGCGGCGCGAGCGCGCTGAAGGCGTTCGACGGCGTCATCCGCGACGAGCTGGTGGTCCACGTCACGTTCAAGGACGGGACGGCGGTGCTCGTCGACCGCAATGGCCGCGTGATCCCGATCTCCGGGATGAAGGGCGTCGTCGACGCCAAACGGGCATACTACCTGACCCAGCCCGAGATCGACTACGCCGCCCGCCTCGCGCGCCTCCAGGAGTTCTACGGCAAGGACGTGAAGTTCATGTCCGCCGCCGAGTTCGAGGATCGCTGCAAAGCGGCCCTCGCGCGCATCACCGGCAACCAGCAGATCGCAAACCTCCCGAGGGGCCCGCACTTCCCGTTCGCGCTCCCGCAGCTCCAGGGCGACGCGGGCCAGCTCCTCAACGACACGATCATCCCGGCCCTCGCGCGCTCCTACAAGGCGCAGTTCTCCAAGCCTCCGTTCACCAACTACCGCGAGGGAGAGCTGGCCGGGCAGGTGACGGTCATCCCCGGCACCCGCCAGGAGCGCCTCGTCGAGGCGATGGCCAAGGGGCCGGTGTGCGGGGTGTACTTCCCCGCGCTCCAGGGCTTCGGCATCATCGCCGATCGCGAGATGATCACGCACCTCCCCGAGAACCTCATCCTCAGCGGCATGGAGGTGCCCGCGGTCGTCACCGCCTACCCCGAGATCACCGGCCGCGACGGCAAGACCCCCGTCCTCGACATGGCCGCGCTCCAGTGGCAGTCCGACGGCTTCTCGCTCGGCTTCCGCGCGTACGGCGACGAGGCGTTCTTCGACCGCAGGGGTCTCTATCCGTGTGACCGCTGCTCGGGTGGGGTCTCCGTCCTCGGGTAGTGCTCGCGCAGTACTTGACTTATTGGTTTGCTCTCTCCCTGCGGGGTCACGGTGCAGCGCTTCACGCGTTCGCACAGTGACCCCGTTGTTTTTTATAAAGCATTTCAACATGAAGTATTTTTTGATATCTTGTTTTACATGTCTGTAGAAGCACGTCGAATTCAAGAGCCCCAACAATCACGGTTAGAGAAACCGCATCGCAAGGCCAAAACACCCCATGGATTGGTTGACCAGGTCACTCAGAAGGCTAGGGTGATTGATTTTCAGCAAGCTCGCCGTTTGGAGATGGCGCGAATACGTCTTAAGCAAATAGAAGAGGAAATACGAAACTGGTTGGATAATCAGCAGGATACCTGGCATGAATATGAGGAGGCGATGGACGAATGTCAGAGGCTGTCAGATGTGCAAAAAAATCAGAGTTGGTGGGAGAGGGTCGCGCATCGTTGGGGGTATGATTCGGTGCCGCAAGAGTTAAGTGAATGGCGAGAAATTATGGATGAATGTGCCGAGGGAATTCTAGAATGTCAGCAGAATGTTGATCGACTCGAGAAACAAAAAATGAGAACGTTGTTGGCGATTCGCCAGTTGGGTGGTACATAAAAAGTTTCTTACAAACAACAGCACCGCCCCTTTTAGGACGATGCTGGTCTTGCATCGTGGGGCGGCGCTAGCGATAGTTGGGGCCGATGATGCCGTAGCGCACCATCGACGCCGGTTGGTACACGATCGGCGGGTTGATGTCCTCCGCCGCTCCGTCACAGCCGATGGACTCGTCGCCGACGGCGACTTCTCCGAGCTTGAAGAAATCGTGCGGCACGATGATGTACACCACATCGATATCGACGACGTTGCTGCCCTCCTCACACCAGTAGCGCGTGATGTAGATCCTGGGCGGGCAGTCCGAGTCGTTGAACGAGACGTCCTGCTCGGTGCTCGCGTCGATGATCGGTCCCATGATCGGCGGCTCCGGGATGGCCGGCTCGCCGATGATGATGCGCGCGGTCGGCGGCTCGTGGAAGGGCCAGAGGCCGCAGAGGTGATCGGTCGCGAGCGCGAGCAGGATGAGGAGGCTGGCGAGCGAGGCGATGAGGGCGTGACGTTCCGGGAAGATGAAGTTGGGCTGCGACATGGTCACCTCCGATCGAGTGGGTTGAGGTACAGCAGGTGGCCTATTTCTTAACGCAAAAAGCGCCACTTGTCAACATGGTATCCAGGGAGTCAGTCCTTTAAAATAATTTGACAAGAGGGGCAAAACTCATCCGGTGAATCGCCGAGGGGCCAAGTTTTTTTAATGCACGCTGATGCAAACGCGTGCCATAGCCCTTGTGTTGGGCAAAGCCATAGCCAGGGAATGTCTGATCAAGCCGACGCATTTCCGCATCGCGTGCCACTTTGGCAATGATGGAAGCAGCGGCGATCGATTTTACCTTGGTGTCACCACGAATAATGCGTTTACAGGGCATGGGTAATTCAGGAATCACAAAACCATCACTGAGAATATGATCTGGTTTTGTCGAGAGTGATGCAATGGCGCGCCGGGTTGCGAGAAAGGCCGCTTGGCGGATATTCCATCGATCCACTTCTTCATGCGATGCGGATCCAATGGCCCAAGCCAGTGCTTTTGTTTTAATTTGATCGACGAGATGTTCCCGCTGTTTCGCAGAAAGTTGTTTTGAGTCGCGAATCAATCCTATGCGTGAATTCAGCGGGAGAATCACCGCAGCCGCATAGACTGGACCTGCCCAACATCCACACCCAACTTCATCCACGCCAGCAACCATCAAAAATCCCTGAGTGATTAACCTGCGTTCCTCAAGAAATGTCGGCAAGCGCATAGGCCTCTTGGATCATTGTTTTCAGCAGCTTCATCCCACCCTCCCAAAAGGTTTTCTTGGTGAGATCAATGCCAAAAGGTTTGAGTAATGCTTGTGGTGATGACGATCCACCCGAACGTAATAAAGTCATATATCGATCGACCATGGCCTTCCCATCTTTTTGGTATTGTGCAAAGAGGGACAGCGTCAACAATTCTCCAAACGCGTAGGCATAGACGTAAAAGGGTGTATGGATGAAATGGGGGATGTAGCTCCACCACACATCATAATTTGATGTCAGGGTGATCGATGAACCAAACAGTTCCGCCTGACGTTTTGACCACAGGGCATTGAATTGCTGAGCGGTTTGTTCTCCTTGTTCCCGCACGGCGCGATGCGCATCTTGTTCAAAGCGGTACATGGCGATTTGACGAAAAATACTTGCAAAAATTCCCTCAATTTTATTGAGATACAATGCCAGTTGATCTTTTTTCTTTGGCACGCGATGCTTCAACGCATTAAACGTCAACATTTCCCCAAAGATGCTAGCGGTTTCCGCGATCGTGAGCGGATGATCAAAATTGAGCGGTGTCTGAGCGCGCGCAAGAGAAGCGTGTACGCCATGACCAAGTTCATGCGCGAGGGTAAGGACATCCTTTACATCACCCTTCACAAAGTTTACGAGAACGTAGGGATGGTGATCGGGTGTCGTATACATACAAAACGCGCCACCACGTTTACCTGGTCGCGCAGCTGCATCAATCCACTTATGATCAAAAAATGCTTGGGCGAGCTTGGCGTATTCAGGCGAAAATTGGTTGAATGCGTCAAGGACGATGGTTCGCGACTCGGAAAAAGGAAAACGAATAGAAGACGCATGCACCGGCGCATATCGATCATAGTCATAGAGTGTTTTTACCCCCATCAACTTCTTTTTAAAACGATAAAAATCCTGTACGAGCGGAAAGTGATCCGTGACAACCCCTGTCATCGTATCTACAATTTTTTGATTGATCTGATTGTCGAGATGCCGACTTGCCTCAGGTGTCTCAAATGTTCGATATCGATCATCAATCTTTTTATCCTCTATCAAAGTATTGTAGATAAAAGTGCTACGTCGAAGGTCTTTTTTCAACACGTTCGTGAATGCTTCCGATGCTTTTTTTCTCGTCGCCTGTTTTGGATCGTAGAGAAGATTCAGAATCTGGGACTCAGAAACCGGTCGACCATTCCACATCACTCTCCGCGCCGCGCCTTCTTCATCATACAAGCGGATAAATGCCGATCGGCCGGTGATCGATTTCTGACTTAAAATTTTTTCTTCATTTTCTAGGAGATGATGTTTTTTTAATTCCGCTTGGCGCTCTAAGAAATAGCGATACGATTTCAACTTTGGGGATCGCTCTAATTTTTTCGCGTGCGCATTCGGAATATGCCCGATCTCCAATTCAAAAAACACGATCTGCTCATAGATGGATTGGTACCAAACTTTCATTTTTTGCAAAAAAGCTCCATGATGTGGATTTTGACTGTCCGCGGAAAAAATAAGATGGGCATATTCAAATGGTTTTGCTGCGTTCTGAATAACGGCTTCATATTCCTGTAAAGCTCTGTTCAAGGTTTGCGCGGAAATGTGTTTTCCCTTGCCTTGATAGCGAGCGCGAAAAGCTTTTGCCTGCCTTGTTACAGCATCCTGTGTGCGCTTGATTTTAGGATCGTTGAGTCCTGCAAACAGCCCAGACAGATCCCAAGAGGGGAGAGATATTTTTTTCATCATACAACATGGCTCATGGTATTTAATAAGATATAAAAAGTAAAATAGCGTATTGGACTTTATGTGGTGTGGATAACTTTTTATTGATTTCACGTATACTTAAATAAGTTGGTTTTATTATTAGTTCTTTTTCATTCGTATGATGAAGGGAAACATGGGCATGGTTCACTGGGTCGCTTGGATCCTCGTGATCGTCGGTGCGCTTAACTGGGGGTTGGTCGGTGTGTTCCAGTTTAATCTCGTAAACTGGATTCTCCATAGCGTTCCAGTGGTCGAGCGCCTTGTGTACATCTTGGTCGGGGTAAGCGCCGTTGCCATGTTCTGCGGCAAGGGCTGTAAGTTGCCAGGTTCCTCGTCCTAACAGAAAAAAACAAAGCCCGTCTACGAGACGGGTTTTGTTTTACATGCTTCACGTTCTGATCTCCACGTATCAAGAATTTTTTTATGTGTGGTTTGCCAGGTTTGTTTGGCATTGATTCTCGCGGTTTCCAAGGCATGACGTGCGGCTTTCATGTCCTCCCTTGTTTTTGTTTCCTTCGCTTTCTTCAGGGCGGCGTGATAGCTCTCCAGAGCGATTTTTTTAGCGCTCTCGAACTCTTGGAGTGCGATCCTGTCTGCCATCAGATATGTTTCCAAAACACGCGCACGGCACTCGGCGATTTCTTTTTTTGCTCGCATGATCTCTTGTTTGGTCGCGGGTCTGGTCGATGGAGCACTTTCTGAGGCTAAAACCGGGGTGCCCGCAAAAGCCATGAGCAGTGTTCCTGCCGCGAGGATTTGCTTGATGTTCATAACAAGTGGTCAATGAATCGTTAGGGATGTTTATGTATACCAGGGGAACGAAAAATCGTTACATTAGCGCCTTTTTAACTTCTTGTGAAAGAGATAGGAGAGTAAAAAGAAAAAGAAGAGAGCCAATCCACCTAACACCCAGAAGGTTAATTCTTGTTTTAGCACAAATGCTTCACTCATATAGATGGCGAGTATCGCAAATGGGATTTCGGATAACAACGTGATGAGAGTGTATCTACCAAATGGATATTTCATGATCCCAAGGAGATAGCCGGTAATTTCTGCCGGGGTGATTAGTCGAAAAAGAAAAATCATCATAAATTCCGTGTGTGGCGGAATATGGTTACGATATTTTGTAATCTTTTTTTCTGGTAAAAAGCGCTTAATAAATGGATAGGCTCCATATCGACCGAGCACATAGGCACCCATACCGCCGATGATCCAACCGGTCAGTAATAGGATCAGGGTGAGCACACTGCCCCACAAGCTAACGCCAATGGGAATCAGTGGCGCGCCGCTAAATAAAGAGAACATCGCAGACGCGGCCGCTACGAAGATAAAGATAACCATCGCTAACCATGGATGGATGGTGGAGAAATTCTGAATGTGGCTGATGAGACTAAGAAAAGCGGAATGAAATGAGGAGGAGTAGAGTAACGCAAGAGCAACCAGGGCGATGAGAACCAAGGCAACAAGTTTGGAACGAACACCGAGCTGAGACATGAGTGACACCAGTGTACCAAGTTCACTGATTTTTGGCGTGTTGTGTGTGTAAAATGCAAAAACCGCCTGTGAAAGGCGGCTTGTGCATGGCTCCGGGACATGGATTCGAACCATGATAAACAGCTTCAAAGGCTGCTGTCCTACCATTAGACGATCCCGGATTGCGCGGAGATTGTAGGAAAAAATGGTTCACACGTCAACCCTTTTTTGTTATTCTTGAATCGATCTATGAAGGCTAACATTCGTCGTATCCTGTTTCCTATTCTCGTTGTCGCTATTTTTTTCTTACTACAAAGCTTTGATAAAACCGCGCCCTCTTCTCTCGAACCGGCATCGATAAATGAGACGTTAACCATCGCGACTTCGACAGCCATCATTCCTGCACCGGTTACCTCCACCAATGCCCTTGTGCTTCGCGTGGTCGACGGCGACACGATCGTTGTGATGCGCGATGGGCAGACCACAGAAGAAAAAGTTCGTTTACTCGGAGTCAACACGCCAGAATCCGTTGACCCACGTCGGGCGGTGGAGTGTTTTGGCAAAGAAGCATCGCGATTTCTTCAATCGCTGATCGAAGGCAAACGTGTGCGATTGGAGCCGGATCTGGAAGCGGATGAGATCGACAAATATGGTCGACTATTGCGAAAGGTGATAGGAGAGAATGGAGTTGATATAAATGCACATTTAATCGAACAAGGTTATGCGTATGCGTACGTCACATTTCCGATGAATAAAATGAGAAGAACCTATCTAAAAAATCTGCAATCAAAAGCAGAGCAAACAGCTGTAGGCTTATGGAATCCTTCCACATGCGATGGGCAAAAATAGCTCGTCTGAACACCGCGGCAATCGCCTTTGTTGGGCTTTTTACGTCCATGTACATGCTGTACGAGTATGTCACGGGTGGAGAGATTGTCTGTGCGCTTGTGTCTGGGTGCGAGGTGGTACGTGCTTCTGGTTGGGCTTGGCCGCTTGGGATCCCACTTCCGCTCTTTGGCGTCCTGTTCTACCTCGCTGTTTTTTTCTGGCTTGTGATTCGTGCGACTACTCCCACCCCCCGATGGTTTTTGATGCTTGGTCGAATCAACATCGTTCTTGGATTTCTCATCTCCATCCTTCTCACCTTTGTCGAATGGCTTGATATCAAGCAGTTCTGTTTTTGGTGTCTTGTTTCCGCCGGTTGCTCCGCGCTGATATTTATCCTTATGTTTTTTGATCGAGTGCCACGAGAACAAGAAGGGAGAAGTACACAAGAACTCAGAAATTATTTTATTACTTTGCTCCTTTTTCTCGTGATCGGAACCCCGATGTTTCTTTGGTTGACCAACTATCTCCATAACGGATAATCTTAATATCATATGAATTTTGATAAGAAGTCTATCGATGAAGGGGTAAAGTCCCCTGGTGAGAAAGAGGGTCTAGAAACTGAAGGGACTCGAACAGAAATTAATAAGGCCAAGGAAAGACAGTTAGAGATTTTTAGTGAGTTAGCAACTGAGGCTGAACAAGTATTTGATCCTAGATCAGAAAAAATGAGTGCTATTCAAGGAATGCTGGGAGAATTTGAGATGTTCTTGCCGCATGGAGCGAGAAAAATGGAACATGTCCTAATGGTCCAGGAAGCTTTTGAAAAGACGACCGGTCTCATGGAACAAACAAGAGATAAATTTTCTGAGTTGATGAATCACATAAGACGAGGTGAGGATTTTAGTCCAGCACTTCTTCACGAAATGCAAATGATCCAGCATGAATTACCACATATTCGCTCTATGATAGCTGGTTTTACGGAAACGGTAGCGCAGCTTGATTGGGATTTGCGTCAGTATGCTGATCAAAACGCTGATTTGCTTGGATACAATGCGGGAGAAATTGGTCAACGCGCCGCCGCTCTTCCACAGGTTTTTGGCGAGGTCTATGAGGCGATACATGGTTCCATTCGTAAATGGGAAGATGCTATAGAGCAAGCACATTCTGTGTCGCAAGCCATTGGACGGGCCTCCTAGCATAGTTGCATTCCTTTTTTAGTTCCTCTAGGCTGGGTCCATATGAAGATTGAATTAAAGCCCACAACGTCGTTGGGAGAAGCGACGGATGTGCTGTGTGTTCCGTGTTTTAAAGGCGAATCCACTGCTCGTTTGTCAGATCTTGATAAGGAGCTGCATGGAATGCTCAAAACCATGATGAAAAGCGAGTCATTTGATGGCTCAAGTGGCCAATGGGCTGTGTTTCCTATTTTAGGTCAGGCAAAAATGAAACGGGTCGCGCTGATAGGATTGGGAGATAAAGGAGTGTTCAAGCTTGATGATGTACGCAAACTTACGGCGCAACTCGTTCGCCGTGCACGTGATGTAAAAGCAAAACGCGCTTCGATTTTATTTCCCTCAACGACCATGACGGGGCGAGAATTAGGATCGGCGATTGCGGAAGGGGCTTTGCTCGGTGCATACCAATTTCACACCTACAAGGGCAAACTCCATGAGGAGAAGAAAAAAGATCTTGAAACCCTTGTCCTCCTTAATCCAGACGCAGCAAAGCGCACATCGATGGAGAGCGGTATTCAGGAGGGGTCTGCGTTGGCCCGTGCCACGATCTTTGCCAGAGATTTGGTTAATACACCTGCTATGGACATGACCCCAAAGCAACTTGCAGATGCGGCCAAACAGTGCGCAACTCGTGGATCAGGAATTTCTGTAAAATACATGGATCAGCAGGTGATGGAGCGCATGGGGATGCGTGGGGCTCTGGCTGTTGCGCGTGGATCTGTTCATCCTCCGGTGGGAGTACATTTGATGTATCACCCAAAAAAGCGGGCGAAGAAAAAAATAGCGATCGTGGGCAAAGCGGTGACGTTTGATTCGGGAGGGCTCTCTCTCAAACCAGCAGACGGTATGATGACGATGAAGATTGATATGGCAGGTGCTGCAACCGTCATTGGACTGTTTCAGGCGCTTTCGTTGATCGCGCCGAATGTGGAGGTGCATGGAATTTTTTTAGCGGTGGAGAATATGCCATCCGGAAGTGCCTATCGACCAGGGGATGTGGTCAAGGCAATGAACGGAGTTGCCATCGAGGTTTTGAACACGGATGCCGAGGGGCGAGTCACGCTTGCGGATGCGCTGACCTATGCGGAGCGATTAAAGCCAGATGCTATTATCGATCTCGCAACGCTCACGGGTGCGTGCGTTGTTGCTTTGGGAGAAGATATCGCGGGGTATATGGGAAATGATCGAAAATTGCTCGATCGACTCGGTGGAGCTGCCAAAGAAGCGGGTGAGGAGATGTGGGAATTACCTCTCCATCAACCTTACAAAGAGCTTATCAAGTCAAAAATTGGCGATATCAAGAATATTGGAGGTGGAAAATGGGGAGGAGCGATCACGGCAGGGTTATTTTTATCCCATTTTGTGGGCAAAACCCCCTGGGTTCATATCGATATCGCTGGCCCATCGTATGTAGAAAAAGAGACGAGACCAGACCTTCCCTATGGTGGAACAGGCTTTGGAGTCAGGACTTTAGTGAGATATCTACAGGGTCTAGGCTGAAGAAATTTTAAGGGTGTGTTATACTGTGGATAATTTCTATCTGCTATTTTTTATTTTGCACCTATGACCGTCACTGTTTATTCGACCCCAACCTGTCCGTACTGCAAGTTGGCAAAAGATTTTTTAAAAGAAAAAAATGTTGACTACACGGATATCGATGTAGCCAGTGATACGGCCGCGGCCAATGAAATGGTAAAAATGTCCGGTCAAATGGGGGTGCCGGTGATTAAAGTCGACGATGACATTATTGTGGGATGGAACAAGTCAGCCTTGGAAGACGTTCTTGTATCAAAACACAAAAAGGTAGCGGCTTAGGCCTTTCCCAGAGTTGCACCTCCGTGTTCCCACTCGACCGGGCAGCGCTCACCTGTTTGTAGGGCTTCGAGTACACGTAACGTCTCTTTCACGGATCGTCCGACAGATCCTGCGCTGATCAAGGCGTATCGTACTTTGCCATCTGGATCAATAATGAATGTTCCGCGTTCGCTTGATCCATCATCTTCATTCAACACATCATACGCGCGAGAGATTGCCTGGGTTGTATCCGCGAGAATTGGATAATCAACGTCTGGCAGATCTTTTTCAAACCAATTTTTATGACTCCACTCAGAGTCTGTCGAGGCCGCTAAGATTTCCGCGTTCAATGTTTGGAAATCCGCCTTTTGCTTTGCAAATCCTTTTAATTCCGTGGGACAGATAAAGGTAAAATCTCGCGGATAAAAGAACAACACAAGCCACTTGCCTTTATAATCCGCGAGGCTGACTTTTACAAAATCTGATTTCCCTTTTTGATACGTCGTCACTCCTTCAAAGGTTGGAGCGGGTTTTCCGATGTGAATCATACGTGAGAAGTTAGCTGTACATAAATTTCATTCGCTTTTTCCCAATGAAGATTTTTCCACCAATCTTGGATATAGGTTTTACGATCTGATCCGTAGTCAATGAAATAGGCATGCTCATACACATCCAGCACGAGGATCGGCATGCACCCCCAAATGCCACCCTGATTGTGCGAGTCACAGCCATACATTTTTAGTTGTTTGGCTTGAGTGTCCCAGCAAAGAACCACCCACCCACGCACAGCCATACCAGTTGCAGAAAAAAAGGCGATGAATTTTTCGATGGAGCCATATGTTTCCACTAAGGCGTCAACCAAGGGACCGCTGGGCTCACCCTTGCCTCCCAGTGTGTCGAAATAATATTCATGCAGGTAGATCGCGTTAACCGCAAATGTTTCTCCATCACGCAGGGCGCGCAATTCAGAATAGGTTTGATTTGCAGCATCCAGACCAACTCCAGACGTATGCATCGCCATCAATTTTTCTGAAATCTCGTTCGCTTTATTCACATACCCCACGTACAACTTGTCGTGGTGAATGGACATGGTTTTATCCGAGATGCCCGTCAGAGAGGTAAAGGGGAGCGGCTTAGGTTCCATTTTCATAGGGTTTCATAGCTTTAAGAATTTCTGAATTTTTTGGCATTCCACGCTTGAGATAACGAATCACCCCTTCTGTATCGATGCCAACCACGGAGCGTTTAATAATGATCGCCTTGAAAAATGTTTTTATGGCTCCGTAGCGCTTGCTGACCTTTTTTCCCGTATCAATCAATAGGGGAAAGGGGAAGGTGTGTTTTTTGATAAAGGTTTGGTGTGATTCCGCATCCGCGTGATTCACCCCGTACACAACGATGCCACAGCTGCGAAATTTTTGCCAGTCATCCCGGATGGCGCAGAGTTGCATCGTACAGCCTGGGGTCATGTCGCCTGGATAAAAGACTAAGAGCACGGGTGATTTGCCGCGAAATTCACTCAGTCGAACGAGTTTTCCAGACGAATCCTTCAGGGTAAAATCAGGTGCCTTAAGACCAACACGGAGTTCTCTTTTTTGCATATCGGCCCGAGTATAGCACGCTTTCCAACTCTTGTGTGCTCGTGTTTTTATGTTCTCGTGTTTTTATGTTCTAATGTACACATGTCGGACGAGCATAGAGTCGTCTTTTCTCGCGGATCCATCAATGGATATCGAGGTGGAAAAACATCGGCCTCTATTTGGCGTAGGACCGGGATCGGGTGTCTGTTGTTGATACTGGGTTTTATTATTTTATTTGTGTCTGGTTCGGGATGCGTTTTTCCTAAAAAAGAATTCGATGTGTCCGCCTTGCATATAACGGCGGAGGATGTGATCGTTCTTCGTCCAACGATCCTGGGCATCAAGCTTCCACAGGGGAACAAGGATCGTGCCCTGTACGCAAGCGGTACACGATCGGACCTCTACGTCTCGTTTGAAACCTTCTCTCGTTTAAACATAGACGGTGAGGCTCTGGTGAACTCCGACTTGGAGGATTCGTTTGTAGAAAAAATAGTGCATCGGGTCGTACAGACAGAGGACAAAGACCCAAATCTCGTGATCGCAGAGCCTGAGCTTGTTACATATTCCTTACGCATTAACGGGAAGCGAGTGTCAGTTCCTGCCATTCATGCAAAAGGAGAACGACAAGAACTCATTATTCTCCACTCCCCAAACACACCGCTGATCCTTAAACGCACCCGCAATCCACTTCATCGATCCACTATCCTCGCCAAAGGCAACTGGAAGCAAAATATCCAGGGACATCAGATAACAGATCTCATGGTTTCAGGATACAAATAGCGAAAGAGGAGCTCATCGCGCACAGGGCGAAGCTTCAATAAATTTTCTGCACTCACACGAATGATCGTTGCTTGAGCTTTTGGTGTCTTGGGAAGATGAAAGAGTTTTTTAGGACGTGTTTCTTCGTCAAACAGAGTGCTATTTAATATCCCCCAAACATCATCTGTGCTTTTAAGGATCGGCGCATCCATTTCCCGGCGAGCTTGCGCGATCCATTTTTCTAGTAATTCAATGTGAGGAAGAAGATCCTTTCCCAAGGTGTTGGACGTGAGGGCAGATTGGATCTGAGTGATTTCCTGGAGTTTTTCTTTGAGCGTTTCATACTCTTCTGGATCGGGTCTCCGGGAATCGTATTGAGCTGCATGGTATGCAGCAAATGATTTGAGACGGTCACGAAGCTCTTCTTGCGAGAAACGAGGATGACTAAACCAGCTTGTGGCACGGATATACATGCGAATTTGATCTCTGAGCTCACGATTGCCCTTGATAGTCTTTTGTTCAAGAGCACTTAAAAGATATCCCTCGATTTGCCATAAATGTGCGCGCTCTCCTCGCGGATCTTGCTCAACCTTTTTATACAAGAGATCCAAAACTTCTGAATCAATCACGTTTCCATACTGAATACGCAAGTACTCAATCACATTGGCAAAGATTTTGACATGAGGAAACTGTTGCATTATTTCCGGCGGCTCACGAGGTGGCGGGGGCGTGTTGGGTGGCCCGGTGGGGCGATCAGGAAGACGCTCACCAGAGCCTAAGACAGCAGTCATTCCGAGCTGGTTTGTCGGACCAACTGCCCTTGGACCCCAGGATTCTTTTTGAGTCGCTCTGCCCGGAGTGGTTCCTGGTTCATATCGTTCTGCACGAGGTCGGGTCATATTAAGTAAATCGTTGTTGCCACTTTGGATCAACATCGACGATCAAATCGAGAAAAGCATTTTGATTGGTGGCCATTTCTAATTCTTTGCGCGCATCGGCCCCAATGGATTTGAGCATCTGCGCCTTGGTTCCAATAATCATTCCCTTGTACCGATCCTCCGTCGTCCAAATGGTTGCTGCAACATATTGTGTATCGCCTCGTTTTTGCACATCCGTCACCTCCACGTGAGTACTATAGGGAATTTCCTCTCTCAAATGCAAGAAAACTTTTTCGCGAATAAGCTCTCCCAACCATTCTGTGTTGCTCATATCGGTCAGCTGCTTTTCTGGGTAGTAAGCTTCACCTTCAGGTAATAACGCAAAAAGCGCATCGGTCAGTTTCTGTATATGTTGATGCGTTGCCGCAGATCCTTCTACCATCATCCGTTGGCCAATATCAGTTGCCCGAACCTCTGTTCGAAAACGCGCCTCCTCGTCTGGCAAATCATTTTTGTTCACGAATACAATAATGGGTGTTGTCAGTTTTCGCAGGAGACGCTGAATCGTCTCTTCTTCAGGCCCAGGTTTACGTGTTGGATCCATCACATAGACAATCGCATCAATCCCATCCAATTGCTCACGCACAATATCGTTTAAGCGACGGGAGAGCGGATCCTTTTTACCCATAAAGATACCCGGTGTGTCCACAAAGACAATTTGTCCTCGTGCATCGTGAAGAATTCCACGCACCGGCCGGCGTGTGGTTTGAGGTTTTGGGGTAACGATAGCAACCTTGGATCCCACCAAGGCATTCAACAGTGTCGACTTGCCAACATTGGATCGACCAGCAAGCACGACAAAACCAGATTTCATGATCAGATTATAACACAAAAAAACCATGACCGAGAATCTCACGCGCGCCGTGAGCGGTCATGGTTTCTGGAGCATCCTCTGCCATCGATAGGCGATTCGGTGGGCGACGATGGCAAACAGACTGCACAGCGTCGCGAGGAGGATCATGGGAACAAAGAGGAAGAGATCCTCCCAGCTGAGAGTGAACCTCAGGAGACAGATCTCTAAGATAAAGCTTAGTCCAGTAAACAGCCAGGCCCAGATGTTCCATTGGGTGAGCTGTTGCTCTGGAGCCACGTTTGGCAGGGAGTGTTCCCAGGTCCAAACATGATTGACCAGTCGAACGAGGCTAGGGTTTATGGCGAGCCCTACAAACTCTACCAAAACACAGACCGCACATAGTGCCGGCGCGATCAAGGCCAAGCATGCAGCATCCGTCAGATGGTCCATGCGCTCCTCCAATGGGCGGAGCATAGTGTATCGCCTACTAATAGTCGCATCAAGTCTTAAGGCGATTGTCAAAAAAAAACAGTTCATTCATTTTATTCCTATAGGAACTAGATGATAGAATACCTTTATGAAAGATAAAACAAGAAAAGGAAACATTCCATATGGAATGATTGCACGAGGGGCACTCGCGGTGGTTGGAACGGCAGGAATTGTTTCCGTTGCAGCGTTCGCACCAGGCCTCCTGCTGTTGTGTAAACCACTCACAAGTCGACCACGATATGAACAGCGGCAGACAACAAACCAGATTTTACGGAGGCTACAGAAACGCGGATGTGTAACTGTTTTTTCTACATCCAATGGCAACGATTATGTTCGTCTGACAGAAAAAGGAAGGGAGGAACTACTTCAATATCAGTTGCATAAAAAGGATTTAGTAAAAAAGAAGTGGGACAATCGTTGGAGACTTATTCTCTTTGATGTGCGTGAGAAGAATAGGCCTCTGCGGACACGATTAAGAAAATGTTTGCTTTCCCTTGGATGTATTCGTTTGCAGGATAGCGTTTGGATTTATCCTTATCCCTGTGAGGATGTCGCGGAACTGCTTAGGAGCCTGCTTAAACTCAGATCAGAAGTTATCTATCTGACAACAGATCGATTTCATGAAGACAAACGGCTTTGTCAGCAATTTAATCTAAAGGTTTAGTATTCATTCATTTTGTTCCTATAGGAACAATTTGATTGTATATTTTTTTTGATGTGCGTGGCGTCCTAGCGCAAAACGAGTTTTGTGACAAGCTCCACATGTGGAGTTTGTGGGAAGAGATCCAGTGCTTCCATTTTTTCCACTCGGTACAGTGATTTGAACTGTGTTAGTTCTTTGACAAAGGTTTGATATTTGCAGGAAACGTACACAATGGTTTTTGGTTTGGCGGTGAGGAGGGTATCTAGGACTTTTGGATGCAGACCGGAGCGTGGGGGATCGATGATAACGGTTTCATCGGATGAAATAATTGGCAGAAGTTTTTCGATCGCGCCTGCTTCAAAGTTGGTACGGTCAGCAACTCCATTTAATGCAGCATTGATCTTTGCAAGTTCGATCGCTTGAGCGTCTAATTCATAGCCACGCACCATCGACCCTTGTTTTGCCGTAGCAATCGCAAAAAATCCAAGCCCACAATACAGATCGAGCAAGGAACGTGGCGTTCCGGCAAAAGCAAGAACCGTTTTTTGAAGCTCACCCGCCATCACCGTATTGGTTTGAAAAAACGAATTGGGGTGAATGTGATAGCGGATTCCGTTGACTTCCTCTGTCAGATATTTGGGCCCGTGCAGGAGTTGAAATGTTTTACAGATCGAGAGATCCGTGATTTCTGGATTTTCTCCGAGATACAGCGTGGTGCAAAGGGGTGCCAGGCGCTCAGTAATGCGTAATGAGTAATGTGTAATGGCCGACAAGTCTTTCACGACCAATGTCACCATTCTTTCACCAGTATTTTTTCCACATCGAATCACGCAGTATCTCATCAACCCGCGATGGAATTTTACATCCCACGGTGGTACATGACATTCTTGCATGAGCGCACGTACCTGCTCCAAAGTATTTGGTGTTTCTTTGTCGAGCAAAAGACAGGTGGTTAGATCCACATAGTGATTCCATGACCCTTTTTTCTTTAGTCCGACCTCTCCTTTCCATCCCATCGTATAATCCATGCGATTGCGATAATAAAATGGATCCGGGCATGGCACGATCGATGTGATCTGTTCCGCATGCCCCGCTTCTTTGAGGGCAAGATTGACCGCATCACGTTTTAACTGCTGTTGTGTCTCATATCTAAGATGTTGCCACAAACACCCTCCGCAAACGCCGGCATGGGGACAGGCTGGCTCGATTTCGTGAAGCATAAAGTATGAAACATGTAGCATGAAACATCCATCTTGGGAAGTTGACGACGCGCTCCCTATGCTTCATGTTTTATGCACATGATTGAATTACATCTTATTGCTCATAACATTCGATCTCGAGAGAATGTTGGCTCGCTGTTTCGGACCTGCGATTCACTTGGGGTAAAAAAGCTTTGGTTGACGGGCTATACCCCTGCACCACCTGACGAAAAAATTTCAAAAGTTGCTTTAGGAGCAGAACGTGCCGTCTCCTATGACAAGATCATTGATGTGGTTTCACTCATCCATCAATGCAAACAAGAGCATATCCCCGTCTTTGCTTTAGAGTTGACGCCAGATGCAGTGGAGCTTAAAGATTTCCATCCACCAAAAAAGATCGCATTGCTTCTTGGAACAGAAACAACAGGTATTCCTCCTTCGTTGATTGCATTATGCGCCGGAACGATCCGTATCTCACAAAAGGGGATCAAAGAATCTTTGAATGTATCTGTGGCTGCTGGAATTGCGAGTTGGGCTATTTTGCGATAGGATCAGGGTCATGAAAATTTCCATCGTGATTCCCACGAAAAACGAGGAACGGTACCTCCCCTTGCTGCTCAAGTCAATGCAAGATCAAACCTATCACGACAAGGAAGTCATTGTGGCCGACGCTTATTCAAGCGACAAAACACGTGAGATCGCGCAATCCTTTGGTGCGAAAGTGGTGGATGGGGGAATGCCAGGGCCAGGAAGAAATTTAGGAGCAAACGTTGCAACAGGTGAGCTCCTGGTTTTTTTTGATGCAGACATCCTGCTGCCGAACCCAACATTTTTATCAGATTGTTTAAGAGAATTTGAAGAGCGAATATTAGACATAGCAACCTGTCGTGTCAAAGCCATGGGGAAGAATCCACTTGATCATGTGATGCACGAAGCCTATAACATCTATAGTGTGGCGACAGAGCAGATTCGACCGCATGCACCAGGGTTCTGTATTTTTGCGCGCCGATCAGCACACGAAGCGATTCAGGGATTTGATGAGGAGGTTCTGTTTGCAGAGGACCATGATTATGTTCAGCGGGCACAGAAAGCAGGTATGCGTTTTGGCATTCTACGCTGTCAAAAAATTCTGGTCTCCATGCGTCGATATGAAAAAGATGGAAGGATCAAAACCGGTGTAAAATACGTCTTTGCTGAAGGTCGTATGATTGCCAAGGGTTCCTTTAAGAAAAAAATGCCGTTTACCTATGAATTTGGCGCTTTCAAGAAAAATTCCGATCGCCAGGATTAATGAAATTCCGGTGGGGCGAACAAAGTCTTTTCGTTTTGGTGTGACGAACGGGATTGCGTATAATGATGGGGGAGAGATTAAGGCCTACGTGAATCGTTGTACGCATATGGGTGGACCTGTCGAACTTGATCAGAAATCCGCAACGTTTAAGTGTCGTTGGCATGAATCCGCATTTGATCCCAAGACGGGGAATGCGATCGAGGGTGAGGCACCGCAAGGAACGCAACTCAAACCCATCGAGTTAGTGACAGAAGGGGAACAAATTTTTGCCGTGCTAGAATTACCCAAA
>Ga0194121_10002716_pt1 | contig 27680 bp, 20 predicted proteins | sample TA2MahCa50mmetaG_FD_148609 | JGI IMG/M metagenome (GOLD analysis project Ga0194121, IMG submission 148609) | Freshwater microbial communities from Lake Tanganyika, Tanzania - TA2015020 Mahale Deep Cast 50m | ecosystem: Environmental > Aquatic > Freshwater > Lake | place: Tanzania: Lake...
GGCGGGTCGGTGTAGGGTTATTGCTGGAGCAATAACCCAGGTTTTCTTTTGACTGGACGACTACTTTTCTTTTCTCAAAAGAAAAGGAGTGTGTATTGAATCCCATCTGGGGCGCTCAGTGGTTATTAGTTGGAAAATGGTTAGATTATTAGATTAGGCGATATCTTTCATTCGCTGTTCGAATGAGTTTCCTGCGGCGAACCAAATTATTCAAGGCCTTCATATACTGGCTTGCAAAAGAAGAACCACCCGTCTTGCTTTTCAAGGTGGCAATGTCAATTTCCCCCATGCGGGTATATTGCGGAATCTGCGCTGCTACCAAAATCATCCGTTCGATTAATTGAACACGCTGTTTATTGCTAATTTTATTTTCACGAATGCGGCTGTTGTAAAGTGTGAGGCGCTCCGATGGCGATATTGAAAAATTTCGCTCTTTGAACGTTTGCCTAAAACCAATTGTTGCCCTGCGTTTACCGTCTGGCCTCCGAGCTTGTTTGCCCCCTACTTCTTTGACCGATTTAGGTGCCCATTTGAGCAATCGTGTCCGAATAACTTTAGCTTTTTGGGAATGATTGCTGATGCGATCATAAATCTCTACGATTTTTCTAAAACGAACCATTCCGTTAGGGGTTTCAAGATTGATGTTAGCCATGGTAAATAGCCTGCGCGCGTCCACTTTCAACGCGGTGAGTTTTTGAATCATTCTCTCGCGAGCGAATTCACGAACATTCGCTTGCACCCGCCCAACCTCTGCCGAATCTTCGTGCAAAATAGATTTACGCAATAATCGAAAAAATGGAAGAAGCTCCGTTTTACTCAATCCAAGCGGAGCCAAACGGTCACTTATTTTTCCCAGTTCCGTTCGAACGCGTGAGCGCTGAGCAAAAACCTCTCGTTTAACCACTGGAAGCAATGCATGGCGCGCCCCTTCTTTTTGAGAAGCATTTTTTTGAATAACCCATTCTCCTGCGGCGCGAATGAGTCCGGTGGAAGAAGCATTCATCAGCGCGGCATGGGCCGTTTCACTCGTTATTTCTTCCGGAGTAATTTTTTCAACAAATTCACGAACCCATTCATGTTTGAAGGATAATCCCGCTTCGTACAAGTGGTGCTCATACATGGCTGCGACGGCGCCTTGAAAAATAGCTTTCTTCATGCTCGGCAAAAGGTGCATGAGCACCATGAATTGACCGGATTCTGGTTTTCGTGAATCAAATGAACGCTTATATTTTTCTTCTAGGTGAGAAATTTTAGTAATTGCCCGCTCATACGTGAGGGAGGAGTCCCGCAGCAGCTCATTCACGATGCCATTAGTTGTTTTTGTTAAAAATGATTTCTCGCGAAGAACCGGTTCAAGAACAGCCATCATTTCGCGATGAAAAACTTCCCTGTTTCTCGGTTTCAATGGATTAAATGCGGTTCGATGTTGGGTGGTTGAAAAATTATCCACGAATGTTGACCAGTGGCGTTCTCTTTCTCTGCGTTGTTCATTTATTGACTGCACCAGCGGTCGCCTTTCAATCTTAGAAGAGTGTTGAGTCAACGGTTGACTGCTCGCCGGTCTGCGTGAATGGGGCATAGGAGTGGTAATTTTTAGTTAGTTAAAAATCTTCCTTATTAACCGGAAAGGGTTTTACCAAATAATGAATACGCATTTCCTCGCCGCCGTGCTTTCCGTACTAGCGTTTGTGACGATTGGCCCCTTCGTCAAAATGCTTTCCCCCACGTTGCCTATTCCACTCATTACTTTCGGGAGGGCTTTTTTTGGATTCGTATTCGTATTATTACTGGTTAAAAAAGCCCATTTTCGAGTGGAAAAATTTCACTGGAATGATGTGCAAGACTATGCATTCGTGGGATTTTTGCTCGCGATGACCATGAGTTTGTATAATTACGCATTTACTCTTTCTCCATTGGCGGACGTGGTGCTGCTGAATTATGCCCACGTGTTCATTTCTCCCGTATTGGCGTGGTTTTTGCTGCGCGAAAAAATTGAACGAAAAACATGGCTATACATTCTCGCGGGATTTGTGGGAGTAGCGCTGGTAAATCCATTCACGGGACAAAGCACGGAAGGAAATTTTGCAGCATTGGGAGCAGGGCTAACCTATGCTCTCATGGCGGTGTACATGCGTAAAGTCGACAAACACCATGGCTTAGGAGACGTAGCCTATTTCCTGGGATTCGCCACCCTATTCTTACTCCCATTCACGGCACTCACTATTATCCCATTGAACGTGTTCACGTATTTTTCATGGCAAACTATTCTCCTCCTCGCGGGAGCGGGATTCTTATCCACGGGATTAGGATATTTCTTCTTCAATTACGCATTAGAAAAATTGCACGTGCACGTGGTCTCTACCCTTGATTTAGCATTGGGCACCCTTTTGGGAATCGTGTTGAGTGTGTATGCGTATCACGAAACACTTTCACTCAACGTTCTCGCGGGAGGGCTTATTATTGTGCTATCGGGAGTGCTTTTTGTTCGCTCGCAACACATTTTGGATGTGCGTTTAAAACTCCCGCGGGGGAAGAAGGGTATATATGCTACTGCATTCCTATCACGAAAAACTAGCGGAAAACATTAACCACACGCTCAACGTGTTACATGTCCCCACGCACGATGCTCCTTCACTTATCGCGATGATGGTTCGCCCTCCTTCTCCGGAGAAAGGAGATTTGTCCATTCCCGTATTCAAACTCGCTCCCAATGGACAAAACCCCGCAGCGTTTGCCCAACAACTCGTGCATCATTTGAAAACAACTGAATTATTCTCCAAATTCGACGCGGCCGGACCCTACGTGAACGTGTTTTTCAACCCGCAAACGTATGCGCAAAAAATAATTGAAAATGCGGGAAGTGTTCCCCCCGTTCCTGGAAAAGATGTCGAACCAGTCATGATCGAATATGCGTCCCCGAATACGAACAAACCATTGCACGTGGGACACTTGAGAAACCTCGCTCTCGCGGAGAGTATGATTCGCTTGTTTTCTCACAACGGGAAAAAAGTCATCCGCGCGCAAGTGATTAATGATAGGGGAGTGCACATTTGCAAAAGCATGCTCGCGTATGAAAAATGGGGACGCTCCACCACTCCCGAGTCAACTGGAATGAAATCCGATCATTTTGTAGGAAAATGGTACACCGAATTCACCAAACACGCGGAAACCAATCCCGCGTTAGAAGAAGAAGCCCAAGCCATGCTCGTGAAATGGGAGCAAAACGATACGCATGTTAGGGAACTGTGGAAAAAAAATAATGAGTGGGCCATCAAGGGAATGTTCCAAACCTACGCACGAATGGGGGCCACGTTTGATGTCAATTATTATGAATCAGAGTTCTATCAAAATGGAAAAGACATTGTGATGCAGGCATATGAGAAAGGGCTCCTCAAAAAAGCAGACAATGGAGCAATCATCGTTCCATTGGAAAAATTTGGACTGCCCGACAAACCCGTTATTCGCGGGGATGGAACGAGTTTGTATTTCACGCAGGACATTTACCTCGCCATGAAACGCTTTCACGATTACCCCACGCTCGAACGCATCGTGTATGTGGTGGCAAGTGAACAAGAAATGCACTTCAAACAATTATTCGCCACACTCAAACTATTGGGTGTTCCCCAAGCAGAGAAATGCTACCACTTAGGGTATGGACTCCTCACCCTGCCCAGTGGAAAAATGTCCTCGCGTGCGGGAACGGTTGTAAACGCGGATGAATTAATGGATGAACTCGTGCAAATGGCTGTGGAAGAATACAACAAACGCAACCCTGAACTCTCAACGAGTGAGATTGCACGCCGAGCGAATGTGATTGCCCTATCCGCATTGAAATTTTATTTGGTTAAGCAAGACGCCAAGAAAGAATTAGTCTTTGATCCCAAAGAAAGCATTTCATTTGATGGGCAGACGGGGCCGTATTTATTGTACACGACGGCGAGAATCCTTTCCATTTTGCGAAAATCCACGCACACATTAGACGTGCACGCGGCAAATTTGCTAACATTGCCCACGGAAAAAATGCTGTTGACTATCTTGTCGAAGAAAGATGAAGTGATTGCTGCTGCGCTGCGCAATTACTCCCCGCACGTTTTAGGACATTATCTTTTGGATTTGGCCAACACCTTTAATACGTATTATCACGAAACCAAAATCATTCAAGAAAATGAAAAATTGGAAAAAGCCCGTCTCGCACTTGCCAATGCCATTCGCCAAACCCTCGAAGAAGGATTGTATTTGCTGGGAATTGAAACGCTGCGAGAAATGTAATTGTATGTTACGATGGAAATATTCTTCCAATGATCTTTTGCACGCGCGAATGATATCTTTGTGGGTGAGCAGTTATTTCCATGCGAACCCATTCTGAAAAATAGGCTTTGTTTCTGGGTTGATTAAGCAAGTGACGCCATTTTTTCTGCCAACTGACTAATTCTCCTTCCCGTTGTCGATCAGCAAAACCAGAAACTTCTATTAAATCGTCCAACGCAAGCTTGCATTGCGTTCGAAGCTTTGTAACTCTTCTCCGCGATTCATTCGGATGCAGCGATTTTGCTGTGCGGGATCTTTTTAATTTGTTTAATTCTCGTAATTTCAAAAGTAGCTTCATGATGCGCGTGTCATTGTTAACAATGTTGCGTTCATATTGTGTCAATTTCTCGCGACGAAGTGAAGGAATATACTCTCCTCTCGCTGAAATAAAATCAACTGGCTGCATCAGAATATTTTCTGCAATTGCGGAATGAAATGCGCGCAATTCCACTGGGTTTAATTTAATTCCGCGTTTTTCTAACACGGCATTTCCCAGGCGTGCCAATGTGCTCGCGCGCAAAACATCTTCTCGCTCACTCGCTTTCTTTTCAGCAAGGTGCCTCTGTGTGCGCAAATTAACACGCATATGCATTTTAGCGTCTTTATGCACACGCACGCGAATAGGGCGAGGTTTGGAATGCATGAGAAATTGATTAGTTAGGAGTATTTATCGTGAACGGTGCTGCGTGTGTAATTATATTATTCCAAATAAATCGCAGGTCTTCCTTTCACGGACTTTGCCATTTTTCCAAGAGGATCATGCGCATCATTCACGCGGATTTCAAATTGCGTGTGCTTACTCAATGCTTGTTGCGCGTCGCGCAACCACGCGGTTTCCCTCGAATCCTTGGAATAAATAAAGCCTAATTTGGGCTGTTTTCCGCGAACAAGCTTTCTCACGTGCTCTAAATCCTGCAAAACGCCCTCAATAAACACGACTTGCTCTTCAATGGCCTTATTAGGCTTACTTTGAGGTTTTGCCACCGTCATTTGGCTCACGAGTTTTCCCAGTTTGGCACGCTCTCCTAATTCTTCCGCGAGGAAAGGGGTGATGGGAGAAAGCAAGAGAATCCATTCCTTCAACACTTGCTTCACCGCGGGACTTTCATCGGCGCCAAACACTTTACGAAAACGTTTTACTTCGTTGAGCGTTTCAAAAAATGCTTTCTGCGCCGCATACATGTACTCAAACTTGTCATACGCATCATAGGCTTCACTCAAACGGGCGCGGAGATTTTCCACCAACCACTCGTGGGCGGGAGTGAGTTTGTTTTCCGTTGATTCGATCGCACGCGTGAGGGTGCGTTCCACGTCATTCAACTTGCTTTTGACTTGAGGGACTTGATTGTCTTTCCAATCTGCCACGCGTTCAAATGAGGCGGAAGAAACAATGAATAACCGTGTCAAGTCCGCGGAATAATCCCTGAATGCGTGCTGCAATGGAATGACGTTTCCTTTGGACTTGGACATTTTCACTCCATTTCGTACGAGCATTTCATTAAATGTCAATCCGCGCGGCCAAAACTTCTCTGGGAACAACAACGTGTGTGTGAACAAGAAGAATGAAATGTGATTGGAAATGTGCGCGGGAGCGGTGTGTCTCAAATCATTGGGGTACCAGTAATTTACTTCCTCAAAAATTTTGTTGGCAATCGCTGCACGAGTATCATTGGTGGGTAATTTTTTTCCGAGCAATGCCGCATCATAGAATGCTTCATCCAATTGTTCAACGCTCAACGAGGCATTGCGAATGTGCGTTACGGCGATGTAAAAAACCATGTAAATCGTTGAGTCGGAGAGGGGCTCAATCATCCACTCATCACTCTCGACTAAAGGGAATTTGGTTCCCAATCCGCGCTTACGAATGCAGGGGCGTTTTTCCAACCAATCAATGGCTTCGTGAATGGATTTTTTGAAATACTCAGGATAAATGGGCATTTTTTCAACTAAGGAGTGGGTTTTCTGTTTCCATTCTTTGGAGGAATAATCCAAAAACCATTGATCATCCATGACCGCAACCACCACTGGATTGCCCGCGCGGGTGAATGCTTTGCGCGTGGGCTCATGCAACGAGTCGCAGCGGGATTTGGCGATGAGGTTTTGGAGGATTTTTTCTTTAGCATGCTGCACACTCATTCCTACGAGAAAACCATTCTTGAGATTCATTTTTCCTTCATAGAATTCCTTCTTGTAAATCTCTTCCGTGGCCGCTTGAATCCCCTCGCGGTGCTTCAAACTTATGGCCTTGTGCGCGGCGAGAAGTTTCTCTATTCCCTCAAAGCCGGGAGTATCAATGATAGTGATGGGTGAAATTTTTTCCGCAGATGGATACTTTTGTTGCTTCAATTCATACAAGGCAATAAAATCCCAGGGAGCGTGAGCGGGAACGGAATACACGACTCCGGTTCCCTTTTCCGCGGATACAAAACTCGCGGGAAGAATGGGAATTTTTGTTTTCTCATCTAAGGGATTACTGGCATGCTTGTCAATGAGGCTTTGTCCGGAGAATTTCTCCATAATTTCAAACTTTTTTCCCTGCAATTGCAATTTCTCAATGGCTTTCTCGGCAATAATCCATTCTTCATTGTTCCAACGGGTACGGGCGTATTCAATTTGAGGGTTTATCCACAAATTGGTGCAACCAAAAAGTGTTTCTGGACGCAGGGTGGATGCCACCAAGAATGCGTTGGGTTTGTCAAAGGGAAACTTGACTAATGTGTATTCTTGAATTTGCACTTTGTCCGTGTCCCCATCCTTAATATCATCTTCCCCCACCGCGTTTTTGTCTGCGGGCGAGTAGAGAATAGGATATTTTCCTTTCACTAAGGCACCCTTCGCATAGAGTTTGCGGAATTGCCAGTGAATAAACTTCTGGTATTCCTTATCCATCGTGGTGAACATGGGGCGCCAATCAATGGAACATCCTAACTTTTGCAAATCTTCTTGAACATGGGAGGCAAAATAATTGGCTACATTGGCGGGATCAACAAATGATTGAATAAGGGACTGAATTTTTTTAGGGTCCTTTTCATAAATCCCCACATATTCCGTATACAATTTTTTCATTTCCTCATCATTGCGTTTGAGTGCATCACTAATGGCAAGCACCGGTGTTCCCGTCACGTGGAAACCCATGGGCCAAAAAACATTCTCTCCTTTCAACCGGTGAAAGCGCGCGGTGACATCCCCATTTGTGTACGTTCTTCCATGTCCCACGTGCAGGGGTCCAGTGGGGTACGCATACGGAACGGTGAAAAAGAACTTTTTCTCTTTGGAAAGAGACGAGGGTTCAAATACGTGTAACGAGTGCCACTTTTCCACCCATTTTTGCTCAAGAGAAGTACTCATATTCAACGCCTGGATAAGGCAACATTCATGAAAAAGGGTTTTTAATGAGGCCCTGCCAGCCGGGCAAAATGCGCGTTTGTTGAGTGAGTTTCTGATAATGATGGTCGACTGTGCGCTTGTTCACATACGGGCGGTGTTGGCGAAAACCCCCATTGAAGGAGTGGGGGATGTGCAACAATTCATGAATGATGGTTTTGATTTGCTCCTCTTGGCTTTGCCGATCAAATTTTTCAGAGACTAATTCGATAGCATAAAAAGGGGGCTGGTTTATTCCCAATTGAATAATCTTAGGCATCGTGTGGATGCGCGCAATCACCCTGCGGGATTTGCTACCAATGGATTTGAAGCACGTGACCCTATCTTCCGGAATGTGCCTAAATTCAAGCTGGCGAATGAGCTCCATTGTTTTCGTGGTCCATTCTGGAGAGTGTGTATATTTCATGGGAAAAATGATAGGAAAGATGCGATTAAATACGTGTGCTTATTTTTTCACCAAAAACCTTTCTCGCCCATGACAAGGGTTTTCTGCTCGAGGGATCGCTTCTGAAAAAGCAACTCCAATAAGGCCATGCGCACAAACAACCCATTTCCCGCCTGCCTAAAGTATGCCGCTCTTGGGTCTGCGTCAATCGCGGGAGAAATTTCCCCCACGCGTGGAAGGGGATGCATGATAATGGTATTCGGCGCGAGGCGGGAGAGGATGGTTTCATCCACGTTGCAGCAATTCTTCATGCGCAAATACTCATTCTCGTCCGCGAAACGTTCTTTTTGCACGCGTGTAACATAGAGCACGTCCACACTGGACAAATCCTGTGGAAGCGTGTCCGTTTCCGTGTAGGAAATATTTTTTTCACGCAGAATTTGAGTATAGGATTCGGGCATTTTCAGTGTGGGAGGGGAGACTAGTGTGAGTGTGTTCTGAGGAAAAATGGACAACAATTGGATGAGCGAATGAACCGTTCTCCCATACAATAAATCACCCATCAAAATGACGTTTAATTTATCCATGCGCCCGTGTTCGCGCCAAATCGTGTACATGTCCAACAAGGCTTGCGTGGGGTGTTCCCCCGGACCATCTCCCGCATTGATGACGGGTACTCGCGATACGGAAGCGGCTTTTTCCGCGGATCCTTTTTCAAAATGGCGCAACACGATGACATCCGCATAGTTTCCCGCGATGCGTATCGTATCCTCGAGGGTTTCTCCCTTTGTAACCGAAGAAAAGTGACCCGCAGCCTCGGTACTAATCACGCGCCCTCCTAATCTATTCATCGCGGACTCAAATGAAAAACGCGTGCGTGTAGAGGGTTCATAAAAAAGAGTGGCCATGACTTTTCCATTTAACACGGGAAATAATTTTTCATTCACCACGTTTTTTTCCATTTCGAGAGAAAGTTCAAACAAACGCTGGAGAATAGAGGGGTCGGCAAACTGCCGGGTGGAAAGAACATGACTTATTTTCATTCAAAAAAGTCGCACAGCGTTGAAGTATATAAGGGTGTTTGACGCTCAACCGGTATGACACTCATTCATGATAAGCGCGTTGTTAAATTTAATGAAAAAAAGGAAAATACGCGGAAAGAGTTTGAAGCAAAAAATGGATGTAACCGCGTATTTACGCACGTGGTCCGCGCAGGAATTATAAACGAATTGGGGTTCTCCAACCTACTGGAGTGATAATGAATGAACCTAGCAAAAATTGGAACCGGTCATCGAGCGCCGGATGTGGTGAATGTTATCATTGAAAACCCTGAAGGAGAAAACAACAAGTACGAGTTTGACAAGGAATTAGACGTCATGCGCTTGGACCGCGTCATGTATTCAGCAGTGTTCTATCCCACGGATTATGGGTTTGTCCCACAAACGTTATGCGAAGACGGAGACCCTCTCGATGCATTTGTACTCAGCACGAATCCCATTCACCCCGCGACTCTCGTTGAGGTGCGACCCATTGGTTATATCAAAATGGTGGATGGAGGAAAACGCGATGATAAACTCCTCTGCGCCCCCCTGCATGATGCACGATTTACCCATGTGAGAGATTTGAAGCACGTGGCGCCGCACACGCTGGAAGAAATTGGACACTTCCTTTCCACGTATAAAATGCTCCAAAAGAAAAAAGTAGAAGTGCATGGATGGCACAACGCAGCAGCAGCCAAAAAACTCATTCGTGATTCCATCAAAATGTTCAATGCAGCGAAGAAGTGAAGGTATTATTTTTTCTTGAAATTATTTTCACATTATTCACGGATGAGGCGCTCCACCTAACGCGGTGTTTAGTGTAATTTGCACCACCACAAAGACAATGAATAAACCAATGAGTGCAATTCCATCCCGCCGCGTGAGAACATGACCATCATCCATGTAGGTCGTTACCATGAGTGCGGAAAAAACCATGAATAAGGCAGCCAATCCAATGATGCCCACGTGAACGGGGAATGGGAAGATAATGGCCATTACCCCAATTGAAAACGTGGCATCCAGGACCACATTTCCTAATACGTCTCCTAATGCTACACTCTTGTGGTGGGCCATCACTGCTTGAATGGAAAAAGTCAACTCAGGGAGTGCAGCGCCAATCGAAATTAAAATCAATCCAGCCAAAATTTCAGGGAAACCAATGAAGTGAGAAATCTCCACGGCGGAAGTGACCACAAAATGCGAGCTCACAAAAATGAGCAAAACCATGATGCCAAAAGCTACTAATTCAGGAGCAATTTTTTCCCACGAAGAATTAATTTTTTTCTCACAAATTGGTTCATTCTTCAACATTAGGATGAAATATATGATGCACGTGAGCACGAGGACAATTCCATCAACCTGCGAGAGGAAACCATCCACCATTAATGCCAGCGGCAAACCGAGTGCGAACAAAAAACCATACGAAGAAATTCGGTCAGTGCGCTGCGTGGGGATAGATTTACCCAGAATTGCCACGATACCAATGACTAATGTCAAATCCACAATATTATTTCCAATAATCGCCCCTATTCCAATTTCGGGAATGCCTTCAATCGCTGAGTTTACTCCAATAAAAAATTCAGGGAGAATGGAAACAAATCCTGCGATTAGAAAAGAGGTCACAAACTCCGAAATATTGAAATGCTGGGCGAGTTGAACAATATACTTCACTGCGAGCGAGGCGCACTTGATAAGTATCAGCGAAAAAACGAGGAACATCACTACCTGCACGAAGAGGGTGGATTCCACTCCCACAATCTCATGGGCGGCAGGCAATTCAACAACCATACACGCTCAACGAGTAAAAACCGGCTTAAAAGGCTTTGGCGCGGGGTTCACGTATGGAGAAAAAAAACCAAATTGAATCCAAAAGTGAATTGCCTGTTTTGGCGCACGAATGCCCTCACGTAGACGTGTGCGCGGGCTGCCCACTCATGAGCATTCCGTATTCTCAGCAATTGGATTCCAAAAAAAATGTGCTGAAAAACCTCTTGATGTATTTCATGAAAGACTTTGAAATAACTCCCTCTCCCCAAATTATTTTCCATCGCAACCGAGCGGATTTTTGGTATTCTCCGCAAAAACAATTGGGTTTTAGGCACAAAAATAATCGATTTGAAGGAACACGTGTAACCAGCTGCCAGCTCATTTCTCCGCGTGCGCAACAAGCGTACATTTTTCTCGAAAACTATTTGCACGAAAAAAATATTCCCCCGTATTCCGTGCTCGAACACAAAGGATTTTTACGCTATATTTCATTTCGCGAATCCAAAACAAATGGACAACTCATTATTGCAATAAACACGTTCACCAACACCAATGAGGATGAAAAAATAATTGAAACCCTCGCAAACAAACTCATTTCACGCCAACACGCGGATGGCGTGGTGTGGGTGCACAATCCCACGCTCAATGATACCGTACAAGGGGAAATTTTCAGGACGTGGGGGAACTGCATTTTGATGGAAAAAATGTCCGGCCTTCCATTGCAGTATGATGCAAATTGCTTCTTTCAAACGAATCCTCGAGCGGCGGAAAATGCTCAAAAATACGTGGTGGAGTTGATTCACGCACACAACCCAAAGGCCACCATTCTCGATTTGTATTGCGGCGTGGGGTTGTTTTCGCTTCCACTTGCGATGAAGGGGCATTTTGTGAAAGGAATTGAATTATCTAAAGATAGTATTATTTGGGCACGAAAGAACGCGCACAATTTAGGACAAGAAGAAGTTTCATTCGAAATAGCCGATGTTCCCATAAAACTCAAAGAAATGGAGAAATCCCGTGAAACGTTTGAAACCATCCTATTTGACCCCCCTCGCTCGGGAGTGAGTAAAAAGATTTGGCGACGCGTTCTGCGTCAGAATCCAAAACAAATCGTTTACGTTTCGTGCAACCCAGCGGCACTCAAACGCGATTTGGAGTGGCTTTCGGAATACGCTGATTATCATATTGAAAACGCGCGTGCGTTTGACTTTTTCCCCCATTCGGAACACGTGGAAATTGTTGTGGACATCCGCGTGGAAAAAATTAAGGAATTCAAGATGGGCGGATAGTTTTTCGCCAGAATTTTTGGGAACTAAATCTTCATGAGCGCAGCGTCAATTCCATCCGTGTTCATGAGCTTGGCTTGCGCGACTTTCTCCGAACCGCCGCCGCTTCCTTTGGCATAGGCGAGGATTTGCTGAATGGCATTCTTAGCATTAAACATGCTTGCACTTCCCGACATGGCCACCACAAACTTGGCGGGGATGGAAACCAATACTACACTCAACGTGGGGTTTTGATTCACGAGGAGTTGGGCCAATTTCATGGTCTGCTCTTGAGGGTATTTCACGTGCTCTACAATCTTGCTCCCCTTCGCCTTTGCTTTCAATGCGATTGCATCCTGCGCGAGCTTCTCATCCATTAATGATTCGGCTTGCTTGCGCCACATCTTGGCCTCATCCACCAAGTTCTGTGCGGCTTTCTCCAAGTCTTGCTCGGTAGTATTGAGTATTTGCGTCACGCGCGCAAGTTTTTCCTCTCGTTCCTGCACCCACTTCAATGCCGGCTGTCCCGTGGAATACGTTATGCGTTCGATACCATCCTGAATGCTTTCCACTTTCATCACCTTGAAGAAACCAATCTCCTGCGTATTATTAATATGTGTTCCCCCGCAGGCCTGAATATCCACATTTTCAATCTGAACCAAACGAAGTTCTTTCCCAGGGACGAATCCTCCTTGGTAGATGCGGAAACCATATTTTTGTTCCGCATCCGTACGCGAAACGGTGAATTTATGGACGGGAATTTTCATTTGGACATGTTGTTCAACTAATTCCTCAATTTTTTTGATTTCGTCATCGGTAATTTTCTTATAATGCGTCACATCCAAATGGGCTTTCTCCGGAGACTTTTGCGCACCGGCCTGCCAAATGTGATTACCCAATACTTTACGACACATGGCATTCAACAAATGGGTGGCAGTGTGATTGTGCATCAAGTTGGCCCTTCGTTCGCGCGAAATGAACCCATTAACCATTTGACCTGCATGAAATGCGCTTGGGTTTTCGACTTCATGCAAAATGCGGTTTTGAATCTTTTGAACATTTTTCACGCCGATAGTATTGAGCGTTCCCGTATCAAAACTCTGCCCTCCCCCTTCGGGATAGAATAGTGTTTGGTCGAGAATCACGTTATTTTCCACCACGCCCAACACTTTTGCCTCAAACTCATCATTGTACAATTTTTCATAATACAATGTTTTCGTCTCCGGGAATTTTTCTACGCCCAATGCAAGAGTGGTTTTCTTTTCTTTCTTCTTTTCATTCTTCACACTCACTTGCTCGTAAAAATCAAACACTTCCTCCACTTGAATGCCGCCCTTTTTTCCAAAATCAACCGCCATTTCATATGGAATTCCATGGGATTCGTATAATGTTACGAGTTCTTTTTTCTCTAATGGTTTATTTTCTTTTTTCAATTTTTCAATGATGACTTTCATTTTCTTCTGCCCTGTTTCTTGGAGGGCATTGAATTTCTTCTGCTCTTCTCGCACTACTTCGATGGCGGTAGGTAATCCCTCTTGTAAAGAGTCATCAAAACCTTTCAACTCTTTTACATGGTCCTGCAAAATTTTGCTGTAATCGAGATTGAATGCAAACTCGGAATTGAAACCGAAAACACGCCTCATGAGCAAGCGCAAATTATACCCTCCTCCGCCATTGGAAGGAAGCTGCCCGTCCGTGCACGTATACAAAATAGTCTTCAAGTGATCGGCCATGGCATATAATGCTTGCAACGAGCCAATGCGCGAGAACAATTCTTTCTCATCCATTCCCAATTGCTTAGCAATCATTTGACGCTTCTCTTTCACATTGCCTTCTTCCATGTTCAAGAGGCCGGATAGTTTTGCGTATTTGGCGAACAAATCCTCATCCAAGTGAACACCGGTGTTGCGCTTCATGTTACGCACAACTTGTCCAAACGTGGACTCATAACTCGTTGCTGCCCCATTCGTGTACCAGGCTAAGCGTTCCAATCCCGCGCCCATATCAATAACTTTGGTGGAGAGTTCACGTGAACTGCCATCATCCATTTCTTGGAATTGCATGAATACACAATTTCCCAACTCAATACCATTGGCATAATACTCAATCGAGGGGCCAAACGTTCCTCCGCCCGCCCACACGTCTTCCATGAAAATTAAGTCCTCTTTTTTCACGCCAATAATTTGTGTCAAATAATTGTAATCATGCTCGAGTGCTTCATCTTTCCAATAAAACGTTCCTTTCTCCGGAGTGTTAAACGCGTGCTGTCCAAACATGACAAACCCCGTATAATGTCGGCCCGTCACTCCCACATTTCCCACATCATTGAAGCGCAAACAATGCTGCGGCACGATCAACGGATTGGCGGGGGGTTGCACTTCTCCCGTGACCACATAAGGTTGAAAATCAATTATACTTGCGTTGGTGAAATACAAATCATCTCTCCAGCGTGAAACCACGGGAAAGCGTTTGATTTCCGTGTGACCATGTTTGGTAAAATATTCGGAGATTTTTTTCCACGTTTCCACGTAACCATAATTGTGCGTTTTTTGACCGATGAATTGGTATCCCACACACTCGGAGTCGGCGCACACTTTTCTATTCGCACCAAGGCTCCAAAACCACTTGTGACATTTTTGACATTGATGACGCGAAAAACCTTTGCTGGTGAGCGTGTCAATTTGGTAGTGTTTTTGCCACTCCTGGGTGAATTTTGTCTTCAACGCGACTTTGTCGACCATATGTTCAACAAGGGGGAAAAAGCCTATAAAAGAAGGGCGCTCAATGACTCGTGAAGTAACATCCATTGGCCAAAAGCCGGGTTTAAAAGAAATCCCTTGGAATTTTCTTATACTGTCTTTTGCAGGGGTGCCGCAGTGGTCTACCGGGCTAGGTTGAGGTCCTAGTGGCTTAGTGCCTTCAGCGGTTCAAATCCGCTCCTCTGCATCGAGGGTTTCGTTCCTCGATCCCGATTTCGTGGGGTCGATGCGCGACCCCACTCATTTTCGCTCACCTTTTCGTAAAAGGCGCGTTCTGTTTCCGCCCTCCCGCCTATTCTTAGCCAAGGAGTTATTTTTTCATTTGAAAATAGCCGTCTTTGAACGTGTAACCCGGCATGGGTGTTTTGCGAATGCGCAGGCCGAGTTCTTGAAGTGTCTTAATTGTTTTTTCCAGCCGCAAAAATGAGGCATACGGCGCCCCGGCGTAATTTAATTTCATGATGCGTATTAGCTCATCCATTGCCTTAGTCAGTTTTACTTTTTCCCTGCTCGGAAAAATATTCCGGCTCTGAAGGTTTTTTTCTAACTTGTTTCCAATCATCATGGAATAATATCCGATTACTTTTCCCTCGTTTGAGATTACTGCAATGTGACTAAACCTAAGATTTTTGGCTGGTATACGAATTTGGTGTTTGGTGAGAATGTTCAATAAATCAATCGCCGATGGACATTGGCTCATTTTTTGTTCAATGACATTTTCCACGTTGAATGTAGGGTGCGTGTGAATAATCGAACGAACTTTCTCATCGAGGGGGAGAGCATTACTCCAATCAAATGAACGCACTAGATTTGCCTCCCGCACTTCACCCGTTTTGTATTTGCGTAAATTAGTTTCCAGCATGCGCACGTTAGGAGTGTTTTCAAGCGTTTGTTTAACTGAATTACCGGTTCGTAAGGAAGTAATAATGGGGGGGCGTGAACGAACTTCTTTTCTTTTTTGTAATTCAGCGAGTTGTTCTTCAGAGAGTGGTGCGGTGCGGCAACTCATTATACTTGCCGCGGCAAGTGCAGCGGCTCCTTTGAGAAAATTTCGGCGAGAAAATGTTCGCGGTTCAACTATTGGTTTGGCACGCACCGGTTTTTGTAGACGCGCACGTCTGAAAATTTTCAAGGGCATATGATACGAAAGAATTTGAACAATATATGTGCGTCGCCGGCCACCGCGCAAATTTTTGCCAAAAATTTGATAAAAAGCCTATGTGGGGATTCGAAGAATCCCCGATAATAGTCTGCCGACCCGCCAGATGGATAATGGCGCGCGTCGCCGGCCGTAAGCGGCCTTCTGTTTTATCCGCATTCGCCTAAGCGTCTACTGAGAGACTTGCACGCCCCCAGCGGAGACCCGTTTCAATGCCCTGCACGCAACGTCCTCTCTTCGAGTCATCCTGCGCGTGCACGCAGACCGTGTCTGTGCCTCCGCAGCCCTTTCCAAGGCGGTTGGGGTTTTGACGCGTGGGCCGACTTTCCTCAGCGCGGGGAATTGCACCCCGTACCGTCAGCGGACCACCGGCGACGCACGATCAACTAGGGACAAATTGTCTTTATTAAGGGCGGGGACACTTTTTCACGTATGGGTTTAGGTGAATGGATTGGGCGAAGAGTGCATAATTGGACAACGAAACCATTTCCCGAAGGAATGCCTCCCGCGAATGGTGCTAAAAGCAGCACTCCTGCTGCCACTTCTTCACCGACTAAATCTTCTCCTTCCAATCGAATGGACGCGAGCCCATCAGCCCCTGCGCAGACAATACCCGCTATTGCGAATGAAACCCCTAAAGAGAGCGCGCAAGAGATTGCCGAAAAAATAATGATACTTATTCCATACATCAAACAATATCGTTCTCAAGGAATGCTGGCTGAGGAAATAGAATCCTTTTTGAAAGAACACGGGTGGCCCGAGTATATCGTTCGAAAAGCTTTGCAGAAAGCGTAATCTTATTTCTAATTAATTTTTTTTTAAAATTCGAATTATTTTCCAAACCTTCGTTCACGTGACTCGTATTCACTCACAACAAGTGACAAGTCTTCGCGTGAAAATTCAGGCCAATATTTATCCATGAAAAATAATTCAGAATAGACGCTTTGATAGGTGAGAAAACCCGACAATCGCTGCGTATAACCTGTACGGACAATCATGTCCGGGTCATTGAAATTGGAATACAGGTATTGCTTGAATGAATCCTCATTAATGGTATTCACATCAATCTTTTTTTCGGAAACATCGTGTGCTAATTTCTTGGCCGCATCCACTATTTCCGCGCGGCCATTATACCCCATTGCGACATTGATTACTCGTTTGGCATAGTCTTGGCTTTTTTCTTGAATCGTATCCATTTTTTTACGCAAATGATTGGGGAATTTTTCTAATCGTCCCAAAAACTTAATGGCAAACTCATTCGTTTTGTACACTTCTTCTTTCAAAATTTTGTCAGCTTCTTTTTCAAAAATAGAAAACAATACGTGCATTTCTCCCGTTGAACGAGTAATATTTTCCAAGGAAAGCGTGTAGAACGTGGCCACTTTAATGGAGGGATAATCGTTCAACCAGGACATGACATCCCAGGAGCGCTGCGTGCCCAATTGGTAGGCGGAGGCTAAATTCATCCCATTCTGGGAGGCATACCGGCGATTGCCGTCGGGGATAAATGCAATGGAGGAGAGAGTCATAGGCTCACAACACGAGTAGTAGGTAAGATGGGTCCGTTAATATTTAAAGGCCTGTCTCGTGGGGAGTACAATCGTCCAATGGTAAACGCATGACAGCCGACGCGCCGGACCCCCCTGCGAGTGAAACGGAAGGGTTGACTCCCAGCGAGAAAGAAAAATTATTGAAAGAATTGAAAGAACGATTAAAGGAAATAGAAAAACTCAAACGAGAATTAGGTGTAGCGGTGAATGAAAACCCAAACCCGCGTGTTTCACCCATTGAAAAAGAAAGGGAATCATCCTATCCTATTTCCACCGGACGCGTGCGTGAGGAAGTGGAAGAATTGCGCGTGCCTCCTCTTGAATTATTGGATGATAAACCCTTACTAAAAAAGAAAAAAATGGAACAGCTTGTTTGAGGGCATGCGCATGACTTCAATCTTCACGAAGAAAAAAAATGAACTCATTTTGAATCGCGTGAAACACGCGCGCACGTTTACGGAACGATTTTTGGGACTCATGATGGTTTCGCCGAGAGAACATGATTATGCGCTCGTGTTCCACATGCATGATGAAAGCAAAATCGGGGCGAGCATTCATATGTTATTCATGAAGATGCCCATTGACGTATTATTTTTAGATGCCCAAAAAAAAATAGTTGATTTTACCACGTTGAAGCCGTGGGCCATTAATTATACTCCCGTTCGCGCGGCCAAGTATGTGATTGAGCTGCCCGCGGGAACCCTTCCTCCGTCCACGCTGACTGGTTTGCGCGTGCAGTGGAAATAATTTCGTGTAAAAAGAGGTTGAGCCGCGGCGTGTGCAGGCGGCCCAACCCATTTGCCTTTTGGGTCATTCCAAAATGGGGTGAGGTGGAACAACCACGTGTAACGTGGCGGGAGAGTGTATAATTTTCTCTCCCCTGCAAACTGAACCCTGTTGCGCGTTCCAGTACGAAAACCATACTTCAACTACATAATTCGGTTTTCGCTTTCCTTTAATCCCTTTAGGATAACTCCCCTGCATGGATGAAAACAACCCTCCGCACGAGCACTCAAGTGATTCCCAAACCAATTGGTGGGGAGTCCTTCCTGAAAAAAGTCTTTACTTACAGGGAGCATGGCCCATTTTATCGAGGGATGAGCATTATTTGCTGACACAGACCCTTGAATCATTTTATGACTACCCTCCCAGCAATCAAAACACACTCCTATTGAACCGCGTTTTTAGAGAATACTGCGAAAAAAACCACCTATTATTGGAAAACGAACAAACCGATTATTTGACCACGCTCCTTGATTCCCTTGTCCAGGGAGCGGGTCCCCTTACTCCTCTTTTGGAAAAGGAAAACCTTGAAGAAATAGCCATCACCGGAATTGGAAGTGAACACCCCGTAAGGGTTTACATCGCCGAAAAAGGATGGGTGTGCACCCCGCTCTATTTCACGGGTGGCAAAATGCTCATCGCACTCCTCAATCGACTCGCATTAGGAAGCGGGAAACGATTAAGCGCACTCACTCCTATTCTCAACGCACAAATCAATGGAAACAGGCGACTTCACGCGAGCATCTTCCCCGTATGTCTGCGTGAAGTAGAAGCAAGTATTCGAAAATACGTGGTGCGCGCCACGAATCCTATCCACTTGGTGCAAACCCACATTCTTTCTCCCGCAGCAGCCGGATTTCTCACTATTGCGATGCAAACCGATTGCAACATCCTCATCGTGGGAAACACGGGGAGTGGAAAAACAACCACGCTCAACGCGCTGCTCGGATGCCTCCCTCCACAGGAAAGGATTATTCTCGTGGAAGAAACCCCTGAATTAGACGTGAAAAATGATCACGTGATCAGACTTTCTCCCGCCGGAGAAACCATATCACTCTCCACGGTTATTCGTGAAACCCTACGCATGCGACCCGATCGTGTGGTGGTGGGAGAAATACGTTTTCCCGAAGAAGCACGCGCATTCATGGAAAGTGTGCTCGCGGGACAAGGAAAAGGAACATATGCCACGTTTCACGGACAATCCACGCACGAAGCCCTCACCCGTTTGCGTCAATTCGGATTACTTGAAAGCGATGTGGGATGGATTAATGTGATTATTGTTCAACGACGATGGAGTGAGGAAAAAAATGGCACACTCATGGAACGGCGCGGCGTGTGTGAAATCGCCGAAATCATTCCCATTCCCGAAGAAAAAAATAATTCCATTTCGTGGAAAATAAATCCCTTATTTCAACGTAATCCTTCCACGAATGAGTTAACGGAAATTAATTCAAGTGTACTGGTTCGGCAGCGCGCCGCGTGGCGATTCCCCACTCACGAATGGGGGACATTACTCCATCCGAATATTCCCCTGAAAACAAACCAACCAATTACTGAAACGCGCGAACCAAAAAAAAGAGGAGCGAATACGCGTGAATAAAACGGCTTCATTATCATTCACGACTCCACTGTTGCATCGAATCCATTCCTGGAATGAAAAACGCATGAATGATGCGTGCGTGGATGGATTTATTTCAGCCATTTTAACGGAATGGAACACATCATCATTCGAAAAAATGCTCACGCGAGCAGCGGAACAAACTCCCTTTCCATTGCGCAAACACGTGAAAAAAATGCTCCATCGCGTGGGAGAAAAAGGAATGAGCATGGATGAAAGCCTGGAATTATTTTCGAAAGAATATGACACAAGCATGGGGACGCGCACCATTAGCTTGTTGAGGCACGCGTACAAGAATGGATGCACACGCTCAACAAGGGATGCATTTACCCAATTAGGGGAGGATGCGCGCGAACACGCGAGAGTGCAATGGAAAACCTACGCGAACAAACTCGTGGTGTACTCACTGTTATTCATCGGAGTTTCCGCCCTCGTTCCTGCCCTATTCCTCGCATTCGTAACTATTGGGAGCCGCTTCTTAGAACTCAGTCTCACGCAAACAGACATCCTATTCACTACTTTCCTCATTTTCCCCTTGCTAGATTTAGGAGTTCTAGTTGGAGTACACCTCCAAAAACCCCCCATTCCTCGAATGAATACTCCTATTTCCCACGAATGGAATCACGACCTATTCAATTATTTTCATGCATGGAAAAAACGATTGGATGAAATAATCCGACTCAATGGTGATTCTCGCGGAGTGAGTGGAATGATGTACACGTGCACGCTTTGCGCCGCAGGATTATTCATCGTGGCATGGACATTCTACCTGCGCAACCCCGAATGGGGGGCGTTTTGGGCGAGCACATTCTTGTTTGCATTAGTGGGGCCGTTTCTCGCATACGGAATATGGAACATTATCGCGTTTGAAAAAAATACTCAAACGATGGAAAAACAGGCCGGAGAAGCACTGCTGATCCTTTCATCCATTCCTCATACAGAATCATTTGTTTCGCAATTAGAGTGGGTCTCCACCATTACTCCTCAACCATTACGTGAAACATGGAAAAAAATGACGCAAACTATTCAACAAGGAAAAAACCCCGAGGAGGCATTCGAATTATTATTTCACGCGCGCAACTCGAGCATATTAGAAAGTGTTTCCTCGTTGATGAAACAAACCTACGAGAGCGGAAATCCCTTTGGAACACGAGCACGTGAATTAGCTCAAAAAATAATGACGCATCATTCCTCCTTGCATGAGCGCCGCTCCGTATTGCTCGTAGAAAAATACACGATTCTCTTTGCGGGAGGAATACTCGTGCCCTTCCTCTTAGGCATCCTCACGGGGGTGGTTTCATCACTCCCATTCACGACAAACACTTCCCTTATTCCCGAGGGGGCAGACGCATTGTTTACCACCGCGTTGCAGGGAGTGAGGGGATACTTGCTCTTGTACGCGTGCATCGCGGGATTATTTGTGGGAATGCAGGAAGACAAGTGGGGAGAAGGAATGGCCTACAGCCTTATTCTATTACCAAGTGCACAAATCATTTACATGATAGGAAGTGCATGGGTGGCGTGAGAATGAGTCATAATAGGGGTGGCTTATAAACCAAAAATGCTTTCTCCAACCTATGGCAGCCACTAAGAAAAGTCCCTCCACCATGAAAAATGTGGGTCTCCGGAACGGGAATGGAATACACCTGAAAGAGCCCTCCGTGCGATTCGTGGAAACCGAGCACGTGAACAAAAAAGGGTACACGCTCATTGAAGGATTTCCCGGCACCGGACTGGTGGGTACGATTGCGTGCAAGTATTTGGTTGAAAATGTCGAGTTTAGAGAAATTGGACACTTGCACTCGGAATTATTCATGCCAATTATCCGCATCAAAAATGGATTGCCTGTTTTTCCCTCGCGAATATTTGTGAATGAGAAACTAAAACTCGTCGTATTAGTCTCGGAACAAGTGATTCCCCGACCATTTATTCCCCGCGTGGCCCAAACCGTAGTGGAATGGATTCTACAGAATGAATTGGCACGCGTTATCTCCCTCGCCGGAATAGAAACGGGAAACAAGGCCGATGTCAAAGTATATGGAATAGCCGCCAACCCCGAAAGCAAGGATATTTTCAAAGGATTAGACGTGGAAATGATTGAAGATGGAATCACCACCGGAGTCACCGCTATTATGCTGCTGCACCTGAAAGAAAGCAACGTGAGAGGAGTCTCTCTGCTTGGAAACGTCACGTTTGGAGCAGACTACAAGGCAGCCGCCGAACTAATCAAACGATTGAATAAACTCCTCAAGCTCAATTTGAAAGTCGAACCATTGTATGAACAAGCGAAGAAGACCGAACAAGAAATCCTAGCGCAACTCAAGAAAGTACAAGAAACACAAGAAGCCGAAGACCGAATGGAACCCGGAAAAGGACCAAGCTCGTACGCGTAACGCCATTATCCATCTGGCGGGTCGGTATAGTAGGATGACTGCGTCATCCCACGTCTTGTCATTCAATTTTATTGGTCAACGATTTTGCTGATTAATTATACTACTTTTATTTTTTTGATCCAAATATATTCCCGCGCACACGAGACCAATTAAGAGTACGAATGCGAGCAATCCCGCAAGGGTTTCAGGCAAGGAAGGAATGTTGAATAATCCCTCTCCTCCTTGAGCAGTGTTGATGTTGAACACATTATCCCCCGCTTTCCCAGAGACGGTACCATCGGGGTTGGCTTGGAAGCCCACTCCCTGGTTCTTGAAGTTCTCATTCAAGGGAATAAGTTGCGCATTCTCCGCATAATACATTCCCTTGTTGGGATCATAATAGAATGAACCGCCTTTTCCAGACGCTGAACGCAGGACTTCACTCTGTCCATCATATGTCAACACGGGTTTACCATTCTCGTCCGTAAACTTGAGGGAGTGCGAAAGACCATCTTCCGTCTTGATGGTGATGGTGCCATCCTCATTCTGGAAAATATCCTCAATAGGTTGATCGTACACTTCTCCGGTATTTTTATCAATGACTTTGAAGAATTGCTTGCACTCTCCATCGACGAGTTTAGAGTACAAAATGAAACGCTTATTTTCAGTCTCAAACACTTGGAAGGGACCATTCTTCTCCAACCCCGCGGTGAGATTATCTCCTTTCAGTTTAGTCGCGGGAGTAGAAGGATCCGTTTCCACCGCTAAATTTATCGCCGGCTCATCGCACGAATTAGTAGGATTCGTTGTATTCGTGAGGGTTCCCGTGAAATTCTTCACTTCATCATCGGAAACCACTGCCGCCGCGTGGTGGCGCAACCAAATCAACAACTCATTCGTCTGAGGCTTGTAAATAATAGAACCATTCTCCAACAGCACACTATTCATTTTTCCCGCATTCGAAGCATTGGGATTAGTGAGCCCCGTGACTTGAACATTTCGATTACCATAAATCTGCACACTCGCACCCGCTCCCGTAGCAGCGTATGAAACTTGTCCCCCCATCAAAATGCGCCCCTTTCCACTATTGAATGAGGGATCGATCGCAATATTGGGGAAAGCATCCGTGGCCACACTCTCAACTTTTCCAAAGGCTTCCGTCATATTATTCGAATTCAGGGGAACGGCACTCTGCGCCAATACCGCGGACTGAATACAATCCAATAACGCAGGGTCTTGCACCACACTTTCGCCGCGAACATTAATACTCACCATGAGTTGATTCGTGTCCGCATTCAATGTGTAACCGTTCACGCGCTGGGGAATTTCCACAGCAGGAATTTCGAGATTCTTATTCGCTAACCGCGTGTGGTCGGCCTCACTCGCACTAATGACTTCAATTCCATTCACGCTCAGGGTGCCGGATTCATTGTCTAATGTGATGGTGTTTCCTTTCTCATCCGAAATGATGGTTTTTCCTTCCGTAGTGTATTGATTAGGCTGCGCGAGCGAACCACCACCCATCCAAAAATACACGACTTCTTGAGAGCGCAAATAACCGGAAGAACTTCCAGTGATGCGCAAATCGGCTTCCGCCACACCATTGTCTTGAGCATCATCCACCAGTTCTTGGACTTTAGACGTGGCTTCATTCAATACTTTATCCGTTAACGATGGCTCGGGATTTTCTCGCTTGACTTGTTCTGCCAATGAACGAATACCATCTAGCGCATTCTCCGATGCATTCTTTTGAATCGTTTTTGTTTTATTATCTTCCAGCGTGGAATGCGGAACATAGAGCGAGGCAAAATATCCTTCTTTATCATCTACACACTCAGCCATTTTGGGAGCGACTAATCCTTGGTTGGCCGCCGTGACAAATACACCTGTTAATCCCCCTGCTGCATAGGAAAGATTCTCAGCGACGGCCATGACCGCTCCTAATCGTTCGGCTCCAACGAGCTTGCTTATTCCACCGTACACGGGAACTTCACTCATGACTTGTTCACACGTCTCTCCATTATTGCGTGCATCCACCAAATTAATCTGGTCCAAATCATTCCCATTATACTCGCCATCCACATTCGTGTGGTGCGAGTAGAGCGTGAGCAATTGTCCCTTTTCTTTAGCATCATCACTCTTGCCGTGCTCTAAAAAGAAGCTCGTCACGTTTTCGGGAGAAATATATTGCACGTCAAACCGGTTAGAGGTGGGAGAATTAATGGCCGCTGTACAATTTTCACACGCGGGGGAACCAAACAAATACATGGCCAAATTATCCGGGGTTGAGCGACCCGCTCCCCCATTCAACCACTCCCACGCCCGCTGCATGGGACCAAATTCCTGAGCAATTGATTCAATAATTAATGGCGCTGGAAGATTCGAAATCACTTTCTGGAAAATATCTCCCGTGTCACTGCCCTCATTCGCGAAAAAGTCAACGTACGCGTCTTGGTAAAAATCTTGTTCCCCCGGCGTAAAACGGGCTTCCGTCCAGGATTCAGGAAGTTGATACACGGAAAACTTATCCGAACCAAACCCTTTGGTGAGGGCCCAATACAAGTAGGTTTGTCCCGTTGTAATCAATCCGCCTTCCAATTTATGGAACTTAAAATAATTAGAAACCAGTTTTTGTTGAGTCTGTAAACTGCGAGACAACCAATTAGTATAAGGTCCGCCGCCAAAATCACGAGCAACCATGGTGTCGACTAACGAGCCCATGTTTTGAGGAATTTTACTAATTTTACCACGCATAATGTCGGCTGCTAAAATTCGATCAGTCAACATTTGTGGAGTAAAAAGAATGGGGTTGCCTGCCGCATCAACTTTCTTAGTTGTGGTGCTGGCGAAAACAGATAACGATGATCCTCCGGAAGCATTCGTGATTTCATTCAAAAATTCTTTAGTCGCAGGAACGGGGCGGCCGCTAATATCAACAAAGGCCCCTGCGGGATACGTTCCATTTTGAATTTTAGTCAAGTCGAGTGGTCCGATAAAGGCACCTTTCTTTGTATCATACTGAACAATACCCAGCACCTTTTTGGTTACTGGATCCTTGACCGTTTCAATGTATTTAACTTCACTAAAATCCCCCGTCTTTGCGAAACTGTTCATCATGTCGTTGAAGTATTTATCATCTAATTCAACAATGGAACGCGGAGGAAGTTTGCTGATTTCTGTGCTGGCATCTGCTATAACAAGGCCACCAAAATCTGATTCAGGAAGTTTCTTCATGGTTGAACGCAAATCCATGCTTACAATATCGTCTGCGTCCGCCATGAGTTGAGAATAACCTCGTGCAGCGAAAATCCTATCTTTTGGGATGCCTAGTTTAGCATTACCATTAACATATTCTTTGAGTACTGAATCATACTCCCCAACAACATCACCCCATTTTTTGATTTGAGCAGTGTTCGTGAATAATTGACGGCGCTTCTCTATATCGGTCAAATTAGTCAATGGTCCACTTGGGCCAAAGAGCGCGTCTTCCAGGCCAGGATATGCTCCTCCCGACGTTATTTTTTGATCCACAAATGCTACTTTGTAAATGTCTCCCACGTCTGCATCGCGCTGGCTGACTTTCTTAAGGTTGCGAAAAAACTCATCGCCTTCAATAATTTTCCCATCTAATCCACGTTTTTCAAAAAAAGTCTTAGTAGAACGAATGCCACCTTTTGCATCAAGTATTGCTGTCCGGCTAAGTTTTTCCGTTGAAAAACCAGGAATCTTACTAAGTAAATCCGTTTTGATGAAATTAAATCGCCTTCCATTCACGGCTAGTTTTTTGAATTGTCCCCAGACCGTGGGACCAAATGTGCCCACGACTAATTCACCGGAAAACCAGGAATTGAAGTACTTATCAAACATGGAATAAATGGTCACGACACAACTCCCGTTATCACAATTTGTCAAGAGTCCGGCCTGCAACGTGTTGTCTACGCGAATATGATTCATCACATCCGCGCTGGGCGTTCGCGAAAACGTTTGAACATTGAGTGTGTCCGCATCTTCTTGTTGAAGAACTCGTTCGCTCTCTAGTTGGGCGCGCAAATAATCCGCATCTTCCTGATTGAGGACATCATTCACCGAATCTGAACTATCCGTGAAGGAGCGATACATGTCTTTGACACTCCCGCTAATTCCTTCTCCTGAATTACGATACTGCAACGCCGCATTGGTCACCGCACACTTGGACTCATCCGTACAACGCGCGGCACGCAAACTATCATCGAGGGATAATCCAAATGCAATGGGTCCAGTAATGGATTGATTCTGGAGTAACGATAACTCACTGGGCTTCAACACGCGCGTGGGAACTTCTTTTTGAAATGCCGTTTCTGAATCCGATGGATTTGGAATCAGGAGCGTGGTGCGATCCGACACGGTTGCACGACTCGTATTAGGAATAGCACCTGAAGAAAGTTCTTGCCCCACGATTCCGGGGGTGAGAATATTATCTTTCAATCGCTGCACTTCAACTTCCGATAGTTCCGATAGGCGGCATGTGCCCGGACTGCTGGGCGTGGCAGCCTGAAAAGAAATGACCGTGTACGTGTCATGGTTAGCTTGGACTAGCTGCGCGGGTTGCGGTGATAGTTTTTCTCCCGCTTGCGTTGTTGACTCAGTAATGCTCGTGGGGTTTGGTACTGAATAAGCAAACGTGGAACCGGCGAGTAAGAAAAGAAAAAATAGCGCAATGAGGCGAGGATGCATCCCTCAAAGTGCGAAAAGTGGCTATTTAAAGATGCCTTTTGCGAGGCCGAAAACACACCCAAATGGGATTACCATCCCCAATAAACCATATACACGAGGCTGACCAAGAGCCACGGAAAAAAACTGAGCAAAATAACCATTAAACCGGAAGCGAGAAAACAAATCAGGGCTAAGCGAGACCACACCCCTTTCACGCGAACACGGAGCGCGTCAAAAAGGGCCACTCCACCAAATAAGAAAGGAAGGGAAATGAGTGCGAGAACAATCCCAGAGAAAAGCGATTGAATAAAGGCAGACACGAAAAGAATCAGTGGATTCGGCTGATCGGCTTGAAACAACGGGTCATTCCGAATATCCGCAGGGATGGAAGACGAATCGGTTAATGCATACGCCGAAAAGAGATTTACACTATGAATGATGAAAAGAATAATGGTGAAAAAAACAATTCCAGTCGCGAGCGAGGCCCCCAACCATTTCCATTGAAACTTTTTTTGAAAATAATTAAAGAAAAACAATCCAAACACGGTTCCCAAAATGAGTATCATCGAGAGGGGAATGCTCACGCTCACCCAATCCA
>Ga0194121_10002721_pt1 | contig 27663 bp, 25 predicted proteins | sample TA2MahCa50mmetaG_FD_148609 | JGI IMG/M metagenome (GOLD analysis project Ga0194121, IMG submission 148609) | Freshwater microbial communities from Lake Tanganyika, Tanzania - TA2015020 Mahale Deep Cast 50m | ecosystem: Environmental > Aquatic > Freshwater > Lake | place: Tanzania: Lake...
ACTGAGTGCGGCGGGAAGTGCGACCGGCAGTGCGACGCTCGGCACGTGGCTGGTGCTCTCGGCGTGGGCAATCGTCGCCCCACTCATCGCGACACGGCTCTTCCGCTTCGACGGCTGACTAGTCAGTTGTCGCGGGTGGGCTCGGGGCGGGCGGGCACCCGCTCGAACTCGCGCGTCACGTCTTCATAGGTGAGCGACGGCTCGGGCGGGCGTACATAGTTCTGCCGGGTGCCGTAGCCAGTCATGAAGCGTTTGAACCACAAGAAGATGATGATGCTCCACAAGAAGATTGAGCCGCCGGTCTTCATGATTGCGCCGGCAATCTGCTGGTCGGTGGTGACGGAGAGACCCCACACGCGCACGGCGATGTCGTAGTGCTTGTACACCGCACCCTCGGCGAAGGTGAGCCATGCGGCGGGCACGGTCGGGATCACCGACATGAGGAAGAGGTACACCATGCGTCCGCCGTATCCGATGCGCATCGCGGGGTCGGGCGCCACGATCGGTATCCACATCAAGAGCGACGAAACGACGAGCCCCACGTGCAGTGAGTAGTGCAGCGGTCCATTCGACACGCTGCGATTGACGAGGGCCGGGATGTGTGTCACCATCACTATGACGTTGAAGATCACACCGGCGATGACCGGTTTGGCGAACCACGTGATCACACGACCGGCCCGTTGCGAGCCGATGATTGCGCGGAACAACCAGATGGGTGTGGCGAGCAACACCAGTGGCGGCAAGAAGTACGAGAGCGCCATGTGTTGGAACATGTGCACCGAGTAGAGGTATTCCTCGCTGATGTCATGAATCGGCCAGTCGGATGCCAGCCACAGCATCACGACCGCCAACACGAGGAGCCGCTTTTGGCGGTTGGTTGCCGTCGGTGCACCGGCACGAACATCGGGTGTGTGCGGGGCGATGAAGCGAACCGCATACCACCATGAACCGACGACGAACGCCACGAGCAACCACACTTCGGGGTGCGACTGAAAGCGCCACGGGTTGGCGAACGCGTCAGCGGTTTCCGCAAAGAGCGCGGCGGGCGCAATCATCGACTACCTCAGCGCAAGAAGAAATGGAAGGTAGCCAGAGCTGCCGCATACACACCAACCGCTAGGAACAACCCCGTGTAGAACAGCCAACTGAACAGTTTGTTGTCGAACTTCAGGTGCATGAAGTAGCTCACCACCATGACGAACTTGACCGCCATCATTGTGAGCAGGGCGGGCAGGAACAACGGCCCGAAGTCGACGTAGTACGTCGATACTTCGAGCGAGGTGATCGCCGCGAGAATCACCGCAACGTTGACATAACCACGCGTCGACATGCCGTGCTCGCTTGTGGGTTGCGTCGTCATCTCAGACCGGGATCAGGTAGACGAGGGTGAAGATGATGATCCAGACGATGTCGACGAAGTGCCAGTACAGGCCGATCATCTCGACGGTCTCTGACTTGCTTCCGGGCACGCGGCTGCGCTTGTTGATGGCGACGAGCGCGAGCAACATGATGATGCCTACCGTCACGTGTGCACCGTGGAAACCAGTGAGCGTATAGAAGCTCGAGCCAAAGAGACTCGTGGTGAACCCGAGACCTTCGTTGTAGAACGCCGTGAACTCGTACACCTGCCCGCCGACGAACGTGGTGCCGAGGAGTGCGGTGATCGTGAGCCACAAGTTGGTGCCACGATCGTCCCGCTTGTGGGCGGCGGAGACAGCGAGCACCATCGTGAGCGAACTCATGAGCAAGACGAAACTGCTCACCGAGGTGAAGGGGATGTCGTAGACCTGCTCGGGTGTCGGGCCGTTGGCAACGCGCCCGCGATACAGCATGTAGGTCGAGATCAAACCACCGAAGAGCAGACAATCAGAACCCAGGAAGAGCCACATTCCGAGCTTCACGTTGGAGAGCCCGGTGCTCGTTACGTGAGCGCCGTGTGCGTCGTGCGCGGTGGCGGGCTGTGCGGTTGCGGTCTCAGCCATGGCTGGCCCCCACGGCGTGTCCGTTGCCCGACGCACCGTTCTCCGTTGGATCAAAGTCGCTCGCTGGCGCCACCGAGGGTTCCAACGCCCAGCCGTACACGGCATACAACACGACGAGCCCACCAACGACTGCCACAGGAATCGAGTAGATCAATCCGAGTGTGATGATCGGCAGTCCGGCGGCCGCCACCAGTGGCCAATATGACGGTGAGGGCATGTGGATGTGTGCGTCAGCGTTGCGCTCAAGTTCGGCAAGCACCTCTTCGGCGGTCGCCACTTCGCGCATCGTGTGCGTGGCGGGATCTTCTTCGTACTTGCGGTGGAAGAACTCATCAAGATGATGGATGTGCGGGATCGAGTCGAAGTTGTGCTCCTTCGGCGGGCTGGAGGTCATCCACTCGAGACTGCGAGCGTTCCACGGGTCGAGCGGAGCGCGCGTCTTGTTGCGCGCCGTCACCACGATGTTGATGAGGAAGAACAGCACACCGACCGTGAGGATGAGCGAGCCGATCGACGCGACGAGGTTCCAGAATGCGATGTTAAAGAAGCCTTCGCCAGCGCGAGCATCGGTCCACTGATACATACGACGCGGCTGACCCTGCAGACCGAGGATGTGCATCGGGCCGAAGGTGAGGTTCATGCCGATGACCATCAGCCAGAAGTTCCACGAACCAAGGCGCTCGTTCAGCATCTTGCCGAACACCTTCGGCCACCAGTAATAGAAACCGGAGAAGATTCCGAAGATCGCGCCGCCGAACAACACGTAGTGGAAGTGGGCGACGATGTAGTAGGTGTCGGTTTGCTGGGTGTCGCTCGGCGCCACGGAGTGTGTGACACCCGAGAGACCACCGATGGTGAACAGCACGACCAGACCGATGGCGAATTTCATCGCGGTGGTGAACACCAACTTGCCGCCCCACATGGTGAGGGTCCAGTTGATGATCTTCACGCCGGTCGGCACCGCGATCGCCATCGTGGCGACGGAGAAGACGGCCACCGATACCGGGCCGAGACCAGAGGCGAACATGTGGTGCGCCCAGACACCCCAACCGACGAACCCGATTGCGGCACCAGAGAAGACGACGAACGGATAACCAAACAGCGGCTTGCGGCTGAATACCGGCAAGACCTCGGAAACGATGCCGAATGACGGAAGAATCAGGATGTATACCTCTGGGTGTCCGAAGATCCAGAACAAGTGCTGCCAGAGCAGCGGGTCGGCACCTGCAGCAACGTTGAAGAATTGCGCTCCGAACATGCGCTGGAAGCCGAGCAGGAAGAGCGCGACGGTGATGACGGGGATCGCAAATAACAGGAGGAACTGCACGACGGTGATCATCCAGGTGAATGCCGGCATCTTCATGAGGGTCATCCCTGGTGCGCGCATGTTGAGGACGGTGACAATGAGGTTGATCGAACCAGAGAGTGATGCGATGCCGGCAATCTGCAAACCAAACACCCAGAAGTCGACGCCACGGCTCGGCGAGAAGACGGGGCCGGAGTTCGGCGCGTACATGAACCAGCCACCGTCGGCGGCTCCCCCGAGGAACCAGGCGAGGTTGACGACGATTCCGCCGGCGAGCAAGCACCAGAAGCCGAAGGCGTTGATACGCGGGAATGCAACGTCACGGGCGCCGATTTGCAGCGGCAGGAAGTAGTTGGCGAACCCTGCGGCCATCGGCATGACGAAGAGGAAGACCATCGTCGTTGCATGCATCGTGAACATCTGGTTGTAAAGGTCGGCGTTCAATACTTTGCCCTCGGGTGCCGCGAGCTGCAAACGGATGAGCACTGCCTCGAGACCACCAACGATGAAAAAGAACAACGCAGTCGCGCCGTACATGAGGCCGAGCTTCTTGTGGTCGACGGTGAAGAGCCACGACTTCCAACCAGTGGTGGTGACCGGGCGGCGCAACGCGCCGAACGTACGCGTCGGCGTGATGGCGGGCGGCGCGGGGGTGAGGGCCGGCACGACGGTGGTGCCCGGCGCGTGGCGTTCAATGATGGCCATCTCTTCCTCCTATTTCAGTGTCAGTAGATATGCAACAAGTTTGTCGATGTCGGATTCGCTCAAGCCGAGGTTCGGCATGCCGCGGTATTTGCCGTTGGTTTCGGCGAGTAGCGCGGGGTTGGCGTACATCGGTTTTGCGGCTGGTGCATTGCGCAGCCAGGCACGAATATCGCTGACGTTGAGACACGTTTCGCTGACGCCTGCGAGATACTTTGCACCGAACTCGGCGCTCTCGGCCTTCCACACATCGTCGCGGCAGTCGTCACGCAAGAGGTCGAACATCGCGCCGGCGAAGGTGTTGCGGGTCATCAACTTGCTGAGGTTCGGTGCGGCGCCCGACCAGACATTCTCATCGGGTGCGGCGATGGCGAGCGTGCCGTCGGGGCGCTTCAGACCCGACACCTGGTGGCAACGCACGCATTGATTGAGGAAGACCGATTCGCCTTCTTTGGCAAGGGTGCCTTCGGCGGGTGTCTTGTACGCGGCCTGCTGGTTGGCAACCCACTTCGCGAAATCATCCTTTGACAGCGCAACGGCTTCCATGCGCATGTTCGCGTGCGAGAGACCACAGAACTCGGTGCATTGCCCGGCGTAGATGCCCGGCTCGTCGGCTTCGAGACGCAGCGTGTGGATGCGACCCGGCACCGCATCGCGCTTGCCGTTGAGCGCCGGAATCCAATACGAGTGGATCACGTCACGACTGGTCTCGCGCAACAACACCTTGGTGCCCGCCGGCATGACGAGCTGACCCGAGGTGATGATCGGCTGCGTGATGCCCCATTCGTTCTGCACCGGGTAGTCGTACTCCCACCACCACTGCTGACCGGTGACGTTGATGACGAGTTCGGTGGCGTCGGTGCGAGCCAAGTCGAAGATGGCACGCACGGTGAACACACCGACAACGGCGAGAATGAGCGCGGGAATCACCGTGAGGGTGATCTCGAGCGCCGGTTTGCCGTGCGTCTGCTCGGGAATCGGCTGACCGCGGTCTTTGTAATGCCAAGTCACGTAGACGATCGCCGCAAAGACGATGATGCCGATGATTCCGGCGACGGCGAAAATCGGTTGCTGCAGGTCGTCGATCATCTCGGCGTTCGGGCCCTTGGGCTGCCATGTGTCTTGTGGTGCGTCCGTCGCGCACGACCCGAGCACAAAGAGCGCCGCGACTGCGCCGGTGGCGCGCGTAAACACTCGGCGGGACATCACGCGGATGACGCTAAAGCCACCTCCCTTCACCATCTCCTTCGTTCCCTCGTGATTCACGGCACCAACACCTCGATCGACTGGCCGTCTACTCCTGGCACGCTGAGCGTGAAGGGCTCTTCTTGTGCAATTGAGGGTTTGTTGTAGGTAATGGTCAAGCCCTGCTCGGCACCTTGCGGAATCAACTGCGTACAGGTCTCATGCTTGGCGGATTTGTCGGAATGCGACTCGTCTTCGTCGTCACCCGGCACGGAGGCCGCCCTCGCCGTACCGAGCGAGGCGACCATACGCCGTTCGGCATCATCGAAATTACGGAAGATGAAGGTGACCGGGTTGGCGCGCGGCACGCTGATCGTGTCTTGCGCTCTGCTGAAGCCGTAGACCTCGGCGGTGAGCTTGCCGCCACGCAACTCGATGACCGCGGCTACGTTGCTGCGCAACGACAGAGTCTTCATCGCCTTCTTGTCGAAGTACTTCGATTTCTCCGGCCCACACACGCGGTGTGTGTAGTGGCCCTCTTCGGCGGCTTCGACGAGTTCGGCGCGCAGCCCCGCTCCGGTACCAGCGACGCCACCAGCGATGATGCCGACGGCACCAATCACGCAGATACCACCAACGAGCGCTGGCTTCAGCGCCGGACGCAGGGCGAACAACGAACCCACGAGCAACACCAGCGACGCCGCAACGACGAAGGCGACCGCTCCGGCACTCTTGGAAATCGCCAGCATGATGCGCGAGAACGAGAAGATGACGACGCCGAGACCGAGTGTGGCGATGGCCGGGAACTCGATCGGATGCAACAACCGGCGTCGCGCCGACTCGTTGTGCGCGACGTCGTCGGATGCCGACTCGCTCCACGCCTGCACCATCCACTCGGCGAGTGCGGCGAGTACCACCACGATGCCGAAGATGAAATAGACCTGCGCCACCACGAGACCGAGCACGAACAACACCAAACCGACCGCGGTGACGAGCGGCCACATCGATGCACGCGTGAGAGATGCATCGCGCGGCTGTACTTCGCTATCGCCCTCGTTGATCAAGAAGATTGCGGCGGTCAAACCGACGAGCGCAGCAAACACGATGCTGAGCGCCACACCGCCGATGGCGAGTCGCTCGACGAAGATGACATAAGCGACGAGATTGACGGCCGCGAACCCGGTGAGCCCGAGGAAGAGTTTGGAGCCGACCTTGAACATGGCGCTACTTCTGCACGTACACGACGAACCACACGGCAGTAAAGATGCCGAAGGTGGCGTACCAATGGAGGGCGTGGGCGGCGAGCACATCGTGGTCGCTGATGCGACCGGCGAGCACGCGGAACATCACGACGAGCGAGTAGACGACGGCACTCGCGATGATCGCGAACATCATCCCGGTGACGGTGTAGAACATCGTCTGGTAGGCGTCGTCGCGCAAGACGATGTCCATCTGCATCCAGAGCGCCACCTGCACGTTGAGCAGGGCGAGACCGCTGAACATCGCGACGGCCAACGCCAGCGCGGTGTGCGACTTGTCGCCGCGGCGCCCCGCGTACACCGCCCACTGCGCCATCACGCACACGATGACGAAGGTGAACAACATGGTGGTGGCGGCGACTTCCGGGATTGTGATGTCCTTCTTCAGCCAGTCTTTGATGACGGATACACCGTCGCCCGCAATTCGCGTCGGGGCGTTGGCGCGGAAGTCGAGCCACAGGGCGAGCATGCCGCCCATCAACGACGCTGCGGCGGCGGCGGCGAAAGCGGTCGCGACGAACACGGTGCTCGTGCGGCGAGCGGGGCCGGCAGAAAGAACGGGCACGCTCATGATGCGGGTTCGGTTGCGTAACGATCCGTCGTTGCTGCGCCACTGCGCGACTTCACGACGAGCGCGGCGAACGCCAACACGACGAGCACCATCAACGCGTGGCCGAGCGCGACGGCGACGTTGGCGACACCGACGAGACCAGAGTCGTCGTAACCGGTCGCCACATTGGCGGGTTGATCGAGGAAGCCGGCGATGTAGTGCGGCAGCGAGGCGAGCACGGTGGCGACGAAGCCGAGCAGCGACAAGAGCAAGACCCGCGTGTCGGGCAGCGCGCGACCGGTGAGCGAACCGATGTGCAGCGTGACGCCACCGATGGCGGCAAGCACCGCGCCGTACACGACGTACACGAGGGCCGCCTCGGCAAAGACGGTGCCGACGAGCCCGAGCGCGTCGAGGTGCATCGCCGCCGAACCAACGAGGCCGGTGAAGATCATGCCGACGCCCAAGAGCGAGGCGACGAGCGCCGCCGAGAGGCTCGGTGTGCCGGCCTTCAACGCGAGCAGCGCCAGCAGGATGACGATCAGCGGCGACAACAGTGGCAGCAGGTTGAACAGCGCGTACGGCACGAACGACTGCAAGGTTGCAAACGGCGTCGTGCCGACGGCGAACACGTGCGCCTGCTGGGTGACCGAACTGAACACGACCACCGCGGCGATGCCGACGCCGACGAGCACGACCCCGCGCAACGGTTGGCGGCCCTTCGCGGTGCGCACGGCAGCATCGGCCAACACCCCGAGAGCAAAGGCCGCAAGGACGAGTGTTTGCGGCTCGCGCACCGACCAACCAAGCCACGAGTCGAGCAAATCGGCACCGCCGAACGCGACGCGCGCATTCACGAAATCCACCCAGAGGTAGGCGATCGTGCCGAGCGCGACGGGCAATGTGAGCGTCACGCCAAGCGAGGCGATGAGTGCGGCGAATGCGCCGACGGGGATGTCTGCAAGGCGCTGGCCGTTGCGCCGAGTGAGCACCGTCGTCGCCACCGACACGGCGACTGCGACGAGACCGACGATGACGAGACCGAGACCGAGCAGATACGTCTCGACATAGCCCTCGTCTCCCCCGCCTGGTCCGCCGTTGCCGAGATACGAAACGAACACGGTGAGGCTGCCGGCGAGCCACGCCCACCATCCGAATGCGGCGAGCCGTGGCAGGGAAACGTTCGAGGCGTGCAGTTGGGCGGGCACCGTCAGAACGGCGAGCCCGAGCATTAGCGGTGCGACGACACCAAATACGAGGGCGAAGCGGTGCAGCGAGAACAGTTGTGTGAGGGCGTCGGCATTGACGAGCGCCGCGCCTGCGTCGAGCCGTTCGAGGCCGAGCACCGCGCCGATCGCACCGGCAACGACCACCCACACGAAGGCACCGACGGCGAACGATGCGCCGATGCGCACGTGGTCGGCGGCGGTCAACCAACGACCAAAGGCGGCCAATGGCGCGGGCACGAACGACTCGCCAGCCTCGCTCGTTGAAGGTGATTCCACCGCCGCCGTCATCAGGGCAAGGCTACTCAAATTGCCCGTTTCGACCGAGGTCTCACCAGTCCACGCACACGGTGCGTGAACCAAAACTTATCGAACTAGCGCACGAGCACGTCGAGCATGACCGCGAGAAACAGCAGGGTGATGTAAGAAATCGAAAAGGTGAACACGCGCATCGCCGCCTTCGCGGTGGGAGCGTGACCGAGACCGAACGTGAGAGCCGCGAACGCCACGCCGAGCACCGCCGCCGACGTGATGTAAACGACACCCATGTCGTTCAGCGGAATGAGACCGAGCGACGCGAGCGCGACCCCGATGGAGTACCACCCCATCGTGCGCACGGTGCGCGCCGGTGTCTCAACGACCGGCAACATCGGCACTGCCGCGGCGCGATAGTCGTCCACGTGGCGGATTGCGAGCGCCCAGAAGTGCGGCGGGGTCCACAAGAAGATGACGAGGAAGAGCACGACGGCCGACCACGACAGCCCGTTGGTGACCGCCGCCCAGCCAACGAGCACGGGTGCGGCTCCCGCGGCGCCACCGACGACGATGTTCTGGCGCGAGGTGCGCTTCAGCCACAAGGAATAGATGAAGACATAGAACAATGTCGCCGCAATCGCGAGCGTGCCGGCGAGCACGTTCGCCGACCACGCCAGCACCGCAAAAGCGACCACTTCGAGGGTGATCGCAAAAACCAGAGCGTGACGTGGGCTGATTCGGCCGGTCACGAGTGGTCGGTTGCGCGTGCGCTCCATCACCTGGTCGATGTCGCGATCGATGTACATGTTGATGGCGTTCGCACCACCCGCGGCGAGCGTGCCGCCGACGACCGTCCACACGACGAGCCACGTCTCGGGCCATCCGCCGTTCGCCAACACCATCGTCGGCACGGTGGTGATGAGCAGCAACTCGATGATGCGTGGTTTGGTGAGCGCGACGTAAGCGCCGACGAGCGTGCGCGCCGGTCGCGAACCGACATGGGAGAACGCGCTCGTCAATCGTGACGGAACGAGCGGCTTGCCGAGCACCACGCGCCTGAAGGCTAGGAGCGCGGCACCCCGACCGAAATACGTCGGCACAATGGAAGTATGTCGACGACCACCGACATCGCCCGTGATGTCTCGGTGGACATCGATCGCCCGTGGGTGGTGATCGTGTGGAACGACCCGATCAATCTCATGTCGTACGTCACGTGGGTATTCCAGAAGTTGTTCGGCTACAACCTCGAGAAGGCGACCGCGTTGATGATGGACGTGCACGAAAAGGGTCGTGCCGTCGTATCGAACGGCACCCGCGAGCGCGCCGAGGTTGACGTGCAACGACTGCACGAACACGGCCTGTGGGCCACGATGCAGCGGGATGACGCGTGACGTTCGAGCAGGTTGATGCGTGACGTTCGAGCAAGTTGACGGCGGACTACGCCTCGCGATCGACGACCACTCCAGAAAAGTGGTGGTGCATTTGCTCGGCGAACTGCGCGGCGAGGTGCAGGAGGCGAAGGCTGCTACCCCGAGCGATCTTGCTGCGCACATGAAGCGGTTGTTTCCGTCGGCGTACCACGGCGACGAGCGACTCAACGATGAGTATCGACGTCTCACGCACGGTGACATTGCCGATTCGCACCTCGCTGCGATCGACGATGCAGTCGCGCTGCTCGCACCCGACCGGGTGTTCACGACCAGCGAACTCGAACGGTTCGTGCGGGCGATCAACGCGATGCGGCTGGTGCTCGGAACGTTGCTCGACGTGAGCGAGGGCGACCACGACGACCTCGAGACCGACGAAGAAGGCGACGATCAGCACGACGATCCGGTTGCGGCGCAGCGCGAGGTCTACGCCTATCTGGGTTGGTTGCTGCACACCTCACTCGATCAACTGCGACCATGACGACCACGCACGGAATCTCGTCCCAGAGTTTCCGTGCGTGGGCGCTGGTAGATTTCAGATGCTCTTCCAACGAGATACAAATCCTTGCCCCCATCGTCTAGAGGCCTAGGACACCACCCTTTCAAGGTGGCGGCACGGGTTCGAATCCCGTTGGGGGTGCGAAGATCAGTTTCGACAACGAATCTGGTCCCGTGGTGAAGTTTGGAGTTCACGCCGGCCTGTCAAGCCGGAGGTCGCGGGTTCAAATCCCGTCGGGACCGCGAGACGGTGGCAACACCGAATCATGGTCGGGTAGCTCAGTTGGCAGAGCACGCGCCTGAAAAGCGCGGGGTCACCGGATCGACGCCGGTCCCGACCACAAGCGGGCAGCGCGTCGCGCTTCTTTACGAGTTGAAGTCGTAGCCGAGTTGCGGCGCGGTGAGCATCGGCTCGTAGGCGATTCCGGCGTCGCGGGCCATCGCCGCACAGGTTCCGCCGCGGTCGACGATCACCGTGATGAAGATGGGCGTCGCACCGAATGCCTCGACGGCTTCGACTGCCTCGAAGATTGACGTGCCGCGTGTGACGGTGTCTTCGACGATGGCGACACGGTCGCCAGGTTGGATTGCTCCCGCGATTCTGCCGGTGACGCCGTGATCCTTGGCTTCTTTGCGCACACTGAAACTGCGCAGCGTGTGCCCGCGTTGCGCGGCAACCGCGGCGATGCCAAAGGCCACCGGGTCGGCCCCCATCGTGAGACCACCGATCGCCGTCACATCGGCAGGGATCAATGTCAGGGCAACATCGGCCACGAGCAGGATGCCGTCGGGTCGACACGCAGTTTGCTTCGTATCGAGAAACCAGTTGCTCTGGCGACCCGACTTGAGCGTGAAGTTGCCGGTCTTCAGCGAGTGCTCGAGCACGTGGCGACGCAGCGCCTCGCGCGCACCGTCGAGTTGCGGAAGTTGCGACACGTCAGTCGAGTTCGGTGAGGGCATCAACGGCCCGTGCTGCGTGGGTGAGCACCCGTCGCACGTCGAAGGCGGTGTCGAGATGATGGTTCGACAACCTGCCGGAAATCTCCGCGGTATTCGCCAACGCCTCCCGCATGTGCACACCGCGCTCGGCCGACTGTTTGGCGGCACTTTGCACCAGCCGATAGGCGTCGTCCCGGCTGAAACCCGCCTCCACGAGGGCGAGCAGCACCGACTGGGAGAAGATTGCTCCACGCGTCAACTCGAGGTTCGCCTCCATGCGCGCAACATCAACTTCCCAGTTCGCCACCAACCGCGTGAGACGCTTCACCATGTAGCAGGCCAGCGTTGCGGTGTCGGGCAGGATGATGCGCTCCACCGAAGAGTGCGAGATGTCGCGCTCGTGCCACAGCGCAACGTTCTGTAAGCCAGCCTGCAGGTTGCCGCGCACGACTCGGGCAAGACCCGACAGCGTTTCGGCCGAAATCGGGTTGCGCTTGTGCGGCATCGCCGAACTGCCCTTCTGCCCGGCAGCAAAGCCTTCGCGCACCTCCGACACTTCGGTGCGCTGCAGATTGCGCAACTCCACCGCAATCATCTCGACGGTGCTCGCGATGCTGGCGCACGCCGAGAGAAATTCGGCATGACGATCGCGACTGATGACCTGCGTCGCAGGCACGGCACGCAGACTCATCGACTGGGCGACGTGTTGCTCGACGCGCGGGTCGATGTTGCCGTACGTGCCGACGGCCCCCGACAACTTGCAAACCGCGATCGTGTAGTGGGCGGCGCGCAGTCGTCGGCGGTCGCGGTCGACTTGCAGGGCCCACAGCGCAACCTTGGCGCCGAACGTGGTGGGTTCGGCGTGGATTCCGTGCGTGCGGCCAATCATCGGCGTGTCGCGATGCTTGCGTGCCTCACGCACCAACACGGCGACGAGTTCGCCGAGTGCCGTGTCGATGAGCTCGGCCGCGTCGCGCAACATCGCACACCAGGCGGTGTCGACGACATCGCTGCTGGTCAGCCCGTGGTGCACCCACGCGGCATCTGCCCCGCCGATCCTTTGCTGCACCACATCGACGAACGCGGCGACATCGTGGTCGGTGACTGCCTCGCGTTCGGCAACCTCCTGCACGAATGCTTCGTCGATGCGTGGTGCACGCGCCCGACACGCGCCCGCGCCAGCCACGGGCACGACACCTACTGCGGCCTGACCGTCGAGTGCGTGCAATTCAATCTCGAGATAGCGACCGAAGCGGGCGACATCAGAAAAGATCGCATCCATCTCCGGCAGCGAGTAACGCTCGATCACTTCGCTCCGCCTAGCACCACGACATCGTCGCGCTCCGGCCCGACACCGACCACACTGACGGGCACACCGGTATGCCGCTCGACGAGCGACAGCAAGGTGAGCACCTGTTTCGGCAGATCGCTCTCACGACGACAGCCGCGCAACTCGCGCTTCCATCCGGGCACGTCTTCGTACACACACTCCACGCCCGAGAGGGTTTCGGCATCGTCGGGGAAAGCGTCGAGAAGTTTGCCGTTCAGGCGGTAACCCGTGCAGACGCGCACGGTGTCGAAGTCATCCAGCACGTCGAGTTTCGTGAGCGCGATGTCGGTAAGCGAGTTGACGCGCACGGCATGACGCAACATCACCAAGTCGAGCCAACCCGGTCGGCGACGTCGCCCAGTGACCGTGCCGAACTCGCGACCGATGTCGACGACGCGATCGGCAAGATCGCCCCGCAATTCGGTGGGGAACGGCCCGGCACCAACGCGCGTGGTGTAGGCCTTTGCGATGCCGACCACCCGCGTGATGTCACGCGGGCCAAGACCGCTCCCTGCGCAGGCGCCACCCGCGGTCGGGTTCGATGATGTCACGTAGGGATACGTGCCGTGATCGATGTCGAGAAACGTCGCTTGCGCACCTTCCAACAAGATTGAGCCACCCTTGGCCAGCGCGTCGTGCAACAAGTTGACGCTGTCGCACAAGTGCGGGGTCAGACGCTGCGCGTATTCGCCGTAGCGCTCGACGATGTCGTCGACGTCCAAGAGCGGTTCGCTGAGCGAGGCAAACATCGCATTCTCCTGCGTCGCGCGTTCCTTCACCAACGTGAGGAACCGCTCGCGGTCGCGCACCTCGCCGGCCCGCACACCGATGCGCTTCACCTTGTCGGCATACGCCGGGCCGATGCCCTTCAGTGTGGTGCCGAGTTTTGATTCACCGCGCAACGCCTCACTGATTGCGTCGTGACGTTGATGCCACGGGAAGATGAGATGTGCCAGCGTCGACACCCGCAATCCTGCGCACGACACACCGCGCCTTTCGAGCATCTCAATTTCGGCGAACAGTGTGGGGAGATCGACAACGACGCCATTGCCAATCACCGGAGTTACATGCGAATAGAGCACACCGCTCGGCACGAGTTGCAGCGCGTACCGCTCCGCACCCACCACGACCGTGTGGCCCGCGTTGTGACCGCCCTGATAGCGCACCACGTGACTGTGCGTGCCAGCGAGCAGGTCGATGATCTTGGCCTTGCCCTCGTCCCCCCATTGGGTGCCGACTACCACGGTGACGGGCATTGACGCTCCTCAAGTTGGTGGAACGTGGAGAAAGCCTACACGCAGAACCACGTCGTTTCGGCAGAAAACAGCGAGAAGACAGATAGTTTCGTGACGTGAACGCCGTCCTGCGACGTCGCGAATGGGCGACGATGAGTGCGAGCGAACGCAACTCCCTCACTCGTCGTTCGCTGCGCGACATCCTGCCCGACGCGTTGCGCGACGAGATCACACTGCTGGTCGATGATGTGCGCACACGAGGTGACGACGCGGTGTGCGACGCCACGCGACGCTTCGATGGGGTGTCGTTGCGACCCGATCAGTTGCGGGTTGGTACTGACGACATCATGCGCGCCGTAGTGAGCGATGACGTGCACGACGCGCTCGTCGACGCAATCGACCACGTGCGACGGTTCAACGAGGTGGTGCGCTCTCGACTGAGCGACTGGTCGATGGAAATCGAGCCGGGGGCGCGGGTTGGCGAGAGGGTTACGGCGATTGAATCCGCCGGTTTGTTCGTGCCGGGCGGTAAGGCGAGTTATCCGTCAGTGGCGTACCAACTCGGTGTACCAGCGGTGGTCGCCGGTGTGCCGCGCATCGCGCTCGTGGTGCCACCGCTGCCCGATGGTTCGGGCTTGGTCGACCCCGCGGTGCTCGTCGTGTGTCGGATGCTCGGCATCGACGAGGTGTACCGCGCCAACGGCCCGGCTGCCATCGCCGCACTCGGTTTCGGCACCGGCAGCATCGCTGCTGTTCGCAAGATCGTCGGCCCAGGTAGCCCGGCCGTCACCGCCGCGCAGGTGGAGATGCAGCGCCACGGTGTGGCGACGATGATGGTGCTCGGCCCGACCGAGAGCATGGTGGTGGCCGACGATTCGACGGATGCGAAGCGGGCGGCTCTCGACCTGCTGATCGAGGCCGAACACGGTGAAGATTCGACCGTCGTGCTCGTCGCAACCGATCGAGCGATGATCGATGCCATTGATTACGAACTAGCGGCGCTGCTGCGACAACTTCCCGAGACGCGCGCTCGCGCCGCCCGTGCGGCGCTCGGTACGAATGGTGGTGCCGTACTCGTCGGCACGCTCGCCGAAGCGTGCGACGTGGTGAATGCCTTTGCACCAGAGCACCTGCAACTCGCCCTCAGCACACCACGCGCCGACGAAGTCGCCGCGCGCATCCCGAATGCCGGTGAAATTCTCGTCGGTCAGCACACGCCGTTTTCTGCCGCCAACTTCGTGCTCGGCGTGCCGGCATCGCTACCAACGAGTGGTTTCGCCGCGGTCTCGTCGGGCATCACTGCCGCTGCGTTCTTAAAAACGACGGCCATCGCCTCGGCGAACGAATCGGCACTTCAACGCATGGCTCCAACCATCGAGGCCTTGGCCAATCACGAAGGCTTTCCTGCCCACCGCAACGCGCTGCGCGAACGCTTCAACTGAAACGCGTTAATCGCGCGGTGGGCCGTGCTCAGCCGGCGTCGGATGGATTCACGCTGAATTCACCGTCGACGATGTCGACGATGATCATCGCGTTACCGCTCGACTCCGACACTTTGCCCTCCAGCAGCAGCAACGATGCAGGGTCGGCGATGACTCGCTGAATCAATCGCTTCAGTGGTCGGGCCCCGAACTCCGTGTCATAGCCGCGGTCGGCGAGTGCGAGTCGCGCTGCGGGCGTCACCGCCAAGGTGATGCGTCGTTGCGCCAATCGGTCGATGAGTTGCTGCAACTGGATTTCCACGATCGCGCCGAGATCGTCGCGAGTGAGTGTTGCAAAGCGCACGATCTCGTCGATGCGATTCACGAACTCCGGCTTGAAGTACTCGATCGGCTCGACGGGTAGGTTGCTCGTCATGATCAGCACCGTGTTGGTGAAATCGACCGTGCGCCCCTGACCGTCGGTGAGCCGGCCATCGTCGAGCACCTGCAACAAGACATTGAACACTTCGGGATGCGCCTTTTCGATTTCATCGAGCAACACCACGCTGTACGGTCTGCGGCGCACCGCCTCGGTCAACTGACCACCCTCGTCGTAGCCGACATATCCAGGAGGCGCGCCAACAAGGCGACTCACTGAATGCTTCTCGGAGTACTCGCCCATGTCGATGCGCACCATCGCCTTGTCGTCATCAAAAAGGAATGCGGCGAGTGCACGGGCCAACTCGGTCTTGCCGACGCCAGTCGGGCCGAGGAACATGAACGAACCAATCGGACGATGCGGGTCGGACAATCCCGCCCGACTGCGACGGATGGCATTGGCGACCACCGCGACTGCGGCATCCTGCCCCACCACGCGCCGGTGCAGTAGTTCCTCAAGGTGCACCAACTTGTGCATCTCGCCTTCCATCAGTCGCGTGACGGGGATTCCCGTCCACTTCGCGACCACCTCGGCGATGTCTTCGGCATCGACTTCTTCTTTCAGCATGCGTTGCTGCTGGGTTGCGCGCGCATCGCTGGTTGCCGCGGTGATGCGCCGCTCGAGTTCGGGAATGCGACCGTAGATCAACTCCGCCTTCTTCTCTAGATCGGTCTCGCGGTCGGACTGCTGACGCAGCGTGTCGAGTTCTTCCTTCAGCGTGCGCACCGCGCTGATGCCCTGCTTTTCAGCCTCCCAGCGCTTGTTCATTTCCGCGGACTGGCTGCTCAACTCGCCGAGTTCGGTCTCGAGAGCCGAGAGCCGCTCTTTGCTCGCGGCATCGGTTTCTTTCGAGAGCGCCACTCTCTCGATCTGCAACTGCATGATGCGTCGCTCGACGACGTCGATCTCGGTCGGCATCGAGTCGATTTCGATGCGCAACTTGCTCGCTGCTTCATCCACGAGGTCGATCGCCTTGTCGGGCAGGAATCGATTGGTGAGGTATCTGTTCGACAGCACCGCCGCGCTGACGAGTGCATTGTCTTGGATGCGCACACCGTGGTGCACCTCGTAGCGCTCCTTCAGACCGCGCAGGATGCCAATTGTGTCTTCGACGGTCGGTTCGCCGACGTACACCTGCTGGAAGCGTCGTTCAAGTGCGGCGTCCTTCTCCACGTGCGTCCGGTATTCATCGAGCGTTGTCGCGCCGATCATGCGCAACTCGCCACGCGCCAGCATCGGCTTCACCATGTTGCCGGCGTCCATCGCACCTTCGGCCCCGCCCGCACCGACGAGCGTGTGGATCTCGTCGACGAACGTGATGACCTCGCCACCTGCGTCGGTGATTTCCTTCAGCACGGCCTTCAGGCGCTCTTCGAATTCGCCGCGGTACTTCGCACCGGCGAGCATTGCCGCCAGGTCGAGCAAAATCAGCCGCTTGGTCTTCAACCCTTCGGGCACGTCGCCAGACGCAATGCGCTGCGCGAGCCCTTCAACGATGGCCGTTTTACCGACACCGGGTTCGCCGATGAGGATCGGGTTGTTCTTGGTGCGCCGTGACAACACCTGCACGACGCGACGAATCTCCTCGTCGCGACCGATGACGGGGTCGATCTTGCCCGCCCGCGCGCGAGCGGTGAGGTCGACACTGTATTTCTCCAACGCCTGAAACTGGTCCTCCGGGTTCTGCGATGTCACGCGGTGCGGGCCGCGCACTTCGCGCAGTGCGGCGAGCAACTCTTCGTGCGGCACACCGATGATGTCGTGCATCGCGAGCGCAAGCAGCTCCACCGAGAGGTAGTCGTCACGAAATTCCCCCTGCATCTCGGCCGCGGCGGCGAACACCGCAGCCAGTTCGCGGTTGAGGCGTGGCTCTGAGCCACCTTTCGCGCTCGGCAACTTGGCGAGTGTCGCCGCACACTTCTCGGCCAGCGACGTGATGGTGACACCCACCTTGGTGAGCAGTGGCGCAACGACCGTGCCGTTTTGCTTCAGCAACTCGGCCAACACATGGTGCGGGGTAAGTTCGGGATGACCGGCAACGGTGGCGGTCTGCATCGCAGCCGTGACGGCCTCCCCCGTTTTCGTGGTCCACTTGCGCGGGTCGAGTGTCATCGCGTTACCGCCTACCTGTCACCGAGGAATCCGGAGCGACGCGTGAACACCGACAGCACCTGGCGGGTCGGCACCAGTTCACCACGCGAGGCGCGCTGCGCGGCGAGGGTGGCGCGCAGTGCCTCCACTTCCTTGCGCAGTTCGCCAACTTCGTGCTCGAGTTCGAGCACGTGGCGGATGCCTTCCAAGTTCATGCCCGAGTCGACGAGTTGTGCGATGTGATGCAGCCGCGCGATGTCGGCTTGGCTGTAGCGACGATTGCCGCCTTGCGTGCGTGCCGGGCGCAGCAACCCGACTCGTTCGTAGTTGCGCAACGTCTGGGGATGCATGCCGGAGAGTTCGGCGGCCACGGAGATGACGTACACCGCCATGCTGAAGTTGTCGCGGTTGGATTGCTGGCTCATGACGCCTCCTCTTTGGCGAATGCGAGTAATGCTTCTCGTTGCTGATCGGTCAGCGTCGTCGGCACGACGACATCCACGGTGACGATGAGGTCCCCCGTCGATTTGCCGTTGGTGATGCCGCGACCCTTCACGCGATGGCGGCTGCCGGGCTGCGTACCGGCACGGAGACGCAACATCACCGTGTCGCCCTCCAGCGTCGGCACCGCGACATCGGCGCCGAGTGCGGCGGCGGTGAACGACACCGGCACGCGTACGAGCAGGTTCATCTCGTCGCGCACGAACACGGGGTGCGGTGCCACGCGGCAGATCACGAAGAGGTCACCCGGCGGGCCACCGTTGCGCCCCGGTGCTCCGCGACCCTTGATCCGAATGCGCGACCCATCGGCGACTCCGGCCGGCACGCGCACGTTGATTTCACGGTCGCGCAACTCCACTCCGGTGCCGCGACACGTGCCGCACGGATGCTCGATCACCACACCGCGACCCGCACACTGCGAACACGGCACCGAGAACGCAAAGCCACCCTGGTTCATCTCCGTGACGCCACGACCCGCACACCGGGCGCAACGCTTCGGTGTCGTGCCCGGGCGCGCACCCGAGCCGTTGCACGTCGAGCACACGGCTTCGGCGTTGATGTGCAGACTCGTCGTGAGACCCTTGGCTGCATCGACGAAGTCAATCGTGAGTGCAGCCTCCAAATCCGAGCCGCGTTGCGGACCGACACCGGCACCGCTGCGACGACCACCACCGCCGAACATCTGACCGAGCAGATCGCCCAAACCGCCGGCACCTGCCATGTCACCCATGTCGAAACGGAATGCACCATTGCCGGGGCCACCGAAGGCGCCAGGCCCCAGACGACGGACTTCGTCGTACTCACGACGACGCTCTTCGTCGCCGAGCACGTCGTAGGCGGCGGAAATCTCCTTGAAGCGTTCTTCGGCGGCCGCGTTGTTCGGGTTGGCGTCGGGGTGGTACTGGCGCGCCAACTTGCGGTACGCCTTCGTGATGTCTTTCGCCGGCGCATTCTGCGCGACGCCGAGCACGGCGTAGTAGTCCTTCTCGAACCACTCTCGTTGTGCAGTCATGACGTCCTCGTTCCGGTAATCAGCCCTTCACCCTCACCATGGCCGCGCGAACCACGCGACCCTTCCAGCGGTATCCGGTGCGCAACACTTCGACGACGACGGGACTCGTTTGGCCTTCGTCGCCGGGTTCGTGTACGACCGCTTCCGCAGTCGCCGGATCGAACGGCTTGTCGGCCAAGTCGAGCGCCTCAAGCCCTTGTCTTTGCAGCGAGCCGAGCAGTGCCGACCACACCGACTCGATGCCCTGCACACCGTGCGCCGCCGCCGCTTCGCACGCATCGAGCACCGGCAGGATCGACTCGACGAGTTTGCCGGTCGCACGATCGACGTCATCGACCATCTGTGTGGTCACGCGCTTGCGGAAGTTCTCGAAGTCGGCCTGCAGACGCAGTGCGAGATCCTTGAATTCATCGCGTTCCTTGCTGACGGCATCCAGCACGTCACTCACACCAAAGTGCTGGCTCGTGTCTGACGAATCACCGGAGGGCGCCATGTCGGCGTGAGGGGCGGCGCCGTCGGCGCCCTCCGGGTTCGATGTGGTGGTGTCGTCGCTCATCGTGCGTCGCTTCGCGCTCGTTCGACGCGACTATTTCTCGTCGACGATTTCGGCATCGACGATGTCGCCGTCGTTGCCCGTGGTCGCCCCGTTGGCCGACTGACCAGTCGCCGAAGTGCCCGCCGCATTCGCGTCGCGCGACGCCGCTTCGTAGAGCTTCTGGCTGAACGCCTGGCTGGCGGTCATCAGTTTCTCCGTGGCGTTCTTGATCGCGTCCACGTCGTTGCCGGCGAGCGCCGCCTTCAGGTCACCGAGCGGCTGCTCGACGGCCTTGCGCTCGTCTTCGGTGACCTTCTCCCCTTGCTCGCGCAGCACCCTTTCGGTTTGGTACACGAGTGAGTCGGCGTTGTTGCGCACTTCGGCGTCGGCACGACGCTTGCGGTCTTCATCCGCGTGCGCTTCTGCGTCTTTCACCATCTTGTCGATGTCGTCCTTGGAGAGCGACGACTGACCGGTGATGGTCATCGACTGTTCCTTGCTCGTGGCGCGATCCTTCGCCGACACGTGCACGATCCCGTTGGCATCGATGTCGAACGTGACCTCAATCTGCGGCACGCCGCGCGGTGCCGGCGGCAGGTCGACGAGTTGGAACTTGCCGAGCGTCTTGTTGTACGACGCCATCTCGCGCTCGCCCTGTAGCACGTGGATTTCCACCGACGGCTGCATGTCTTCGGCCGTCGTGAACGTCTCGGTGCGACGCGTGGGGATGGTGGTGTTGCGCTCGATGAGTCGCGTCATCACGCCACCCTTGGTCTCGATTCCGAGCGAGAGCGGCGTCACGTCGAGAAGCAGGATGTCTTTTACATCACCGCTCAACACGCCGGCCTGCACGGCCGCACCAACCGCAACCACTTCGTCGGGGTTGACGGTACGGTTCGGCTCCTTGTTGGTGAATGACTGCACCAGTTCTTGCACGGCGGGCATACGGGTTGAACCACCGACGAGGATCACGTGGTCGATCTCACCCCTGGTGAGACCGGCATCGCTGATTGCCTGCTCGAACGGCTTGCGACAACGCTCCAGCAAGTCGGCCGTCATCTCCTGGAACTTCGCCCGCGAGAGCGACTCGTCCAAGTGCAGCGGACCACTCGCCGTCGCGGTGATGAACGGCAGGTTGATCTGCGTCTGTTGCACCTGCGAGAGTTCGATCTTCGCCTTTTCTGCCGCTTCCTTCAGGCGCTGGGCGGCCATGCGATCCTTGGACAGATCAACGCCGTGGGCGGCCTTGAATTGTGCGACCAACCAGTCGATGATCTTCTGGTCCCAGTCGTCGCCGCCGAGGTGGGTGTCGCCATGCGTGCTCTTCACTTCGAACACGCCGTCGCCGATCTCGAGCACGCTCACGTCAAACGTGCCGCCTCCCAAGTCGAAGACGAGCACCTTTTCTTCTTTCGAGCCCTTGTCGAGACCGTAGGCAAGCGCCGCCGCGGTCGGTTCGTTGATGATGCGCAACACTTCGAGGCCAGCGATCTGCCCGGCTTCCTTCGTTGCGGTGCGCTGCGCGTCGTCGAAGTACGCCGGCACAGTGATGACCGCTTGGGTCACGGTGTACCCGAGATATGCCTCCGCATCACGCTTCAACTTCATGAGCGTGCGCGCGCTGATCTCCTGCGGTGTGTACTTCTTGCCGTCGACGTCTTCGGAGTTCCACTTTTGCCCCATGAAGCGCTTGATACTGCGGAACGTGCGATCGGGGTTGGTGATTGCCTGACGCTTGGCTACTTCGCCGACGAGCACCTCGCCGGTCTTGGAAAATGCGACCACCGACGGCGTGGTACGCGCGCCTTCGGAGTTAGGGATGACGACGGGTTCGCCGGCCTCCAGCACTGCGACGACTGAGTTGGTGGTACCGAGGTCGATTCCGACTGCTTTGGGCATGATGGGCCTTTCCTTGTGGGGACGCCTATCCTATCTGCCGTTTCCTCAAACTTGAGCCAAAACGACTCAGGTTCTTTGTCATGCTCTCGTCAGGGCTGCCGCAATGGCACTCCAGCGCGGCAACGACGGCACGGCCCCCTTCACCTGCGTGGCGAGCGCCCCGGCGACCGCACCGGCGCCCAGCGCTTGGGGCAAGGCTGCCAACCCGCCGTCGAGGGCGAGCCGCGCGCTCACCGCCCCACAAAACGCGTCGCCGGCACCCGTCGTATCGACCGGGGTGACGGGATACGGGGCGATGCGGGTTTCGCCGTGGTGCGTCACGAGCCGCGCACCGCGCGCGCCTTCAGTGACGACCACCGCTGTGACCCCGCGCGCGAGCAACGACGCCGCACCGCCGAGCAACTCGACTTCATGTTCGTTGGGCGTGATCACATCGACGTGCCGCAGCAGTGCATCGGGCAATGCGATCGCCGGCGCCGGGTTCAATACGACGATCGTTGAATCGCCGGCCAGTTCGGCGGCGCGTTGCACCACGTCGAGGCGCACCTCCAACTGCATGAGCAACACCTTCGCTGAACGCAACAGCGCACTCGCACTCTCGATGTGCATCGGCGAGAGCGCATGGTTTGCACCGGGCACCACGATGATGAGGTTCTCGGCATCGTCAGACACGCCGATGAGTGCCCGACCGGTCGGCTGCTCGACCGTGTGCAGGTGCGTTACATCGACGTGGTCGGCGACGAGTGCACTGCGCAACGTGTCGCCCGCCGAATCACTCCCGACAGCACCGACGAAAGCAGTGCTCGCCCCGGCGCGCGCTGCGGCGATCGCCTGGTTCGCGCCCTTTCCGCCGCACGCCTCGAAGTAATCGTGCGCCGACACGGTTTCCCCGGGATGCGGCAATCGCTGTGCGAGCGCGACGAGGTCGAGGTTCGCCGAACCGACGACCGCCACGTCGGGTGCAGGTGCGTTGCTCACGATGTGCCGGTCTCCCTTGAATGTCTTCGCTCTAGCCTTGCGGCGTGAGCGCGGCAACGCAAACCACCCCCGGCACGCTCGTCGTGCTGCGCCACGGGCAGAGCACCTGGAACGAACTCAATCTCTTCACCGGTTGGCACGACGTGCCGCTCAGTGCCAAGGGTGAAGCCGAGGCCGACGCCGCTGGTCGCACGTTGCACGACGCGGGTCTGCATTTCGATGTGGTGTACACGTCGCTTCTGTCGCGGGCCATCGAAACCAATCGGCGCACACTCGCCACCCTCGGGCAAGGTGACGTGCCGATTCACACTGACTGGCGACTCAACGAACGACATTACGGCGCGCTGCAAGGCCTCGACAAGAAGGAAACCACCCGTCTGCACGGCGCCGAACAAGCCAAGATTTGGCGACGCAGCTATGACGTGCCGCCGCCGCCCGTTGATCGCACGAGCCCCCAACACCCCGCGAACGACGCGCGGTACGCACACATCGATGCAGCGCTATTGCCGGCGACGGAGTGCTTGCGGGATGTCGTCGCGCGCGTCGTGCCGTTCTGGCGCGAAGTGCTCGTGCCACTCATCATCGCCGGCAACGATGTGCTCGTCGTTGCGCACGGCAATTCACTGCGCGCACTCGCCATGCACCTCGAGGTAATCAGTGCCGCCGACATCGTCGAACTGAACATTCCGACGGGCGTGCCACGGATGTACCGCTTTCAGACTCCATCCGCAGATGACCTCGCGCGACACGAGTTGCGTGTGGCGAACGTCGCATACCTCGGCGACGCGGCGGCCATTGCTGCGGCGACGAACGCCGTCGCAGCGCAAGCGGGCACCTGAGACAACCTTCACCACGGTTTTGTGCATCTTTGCACGAATTGTTGCGTACCGTGATGACATGCCACGCAACGCCAATCCCCTCACCACACTGCATCACGTTCCCCTGTTCGCCTCGTGTTCGAAGAAAGATCTCGCCCGCATCGTCAAGGTGGCCGACGAGGTGTCCTTCAAGCCGGGCAAAGTGCTGATCGAACAAGGTCAGCCCGGCCGTGAAGCATTCATCATCTTGAAAGGCAAGGCCTCCGTGCGCCGCAACGGCAAGAAATTGGCGTCGGTCGGCGCTGGTTCGATGGTCGGCGAGCTCGCACTGCTCGACCACGGCCCACGCACCGCCACCGTCATCTGCGACACCGATTGCGACGCGCTCGTCATCAGCCAGCGCCACTTCCATGGTGTGCTCAGCGACGTGCCGGTGCTTGCGCACAAACTGCTCTCGACGCTTGCGTCACGCGTACGCGATCTCGATCGCGCTGTCGTCAGCTGAACGCACGGGGTTCTTCCCTGCACAACTAGCGTTGCCCCCGTCATGCACGGCGAGGCGACGACGGCGCCACGGTCGAAGCGGCTGAAGCCGTACCAACTGTCGATCATCCTCGGCTGTGGCATCGGCGTGTTCACGCTGGTGTCGGGCATCGTGCCGACCATCACGGGTTGGGAGAGCGACTCGCCCGTGCACCGCACCGTATTTGGTGGAATTCCGGGGCCGCTCAAGATCGCGTTTTACACGGTGATTCCGGTGATGCTCATTTGGGGCTCGCTGCGCTTTGCCGACCGTATCCGTAATTGGGAGCGTGGCGCACCCGACGATCGACGTACCACCCGCAAAAACGTGAAGCGACGCCTTGCTGACTTCCGTGCCGGTGTCTACATGCGCACGCTGCTGCGCGACTCCGCGGCGGGACTCATGCACTCGATGATCTACTTCGGGTTTCTCGTGCTGCTCGGCGTCACGACGGTGCTGGAGATCGACCACCAGATGCCCCCGGCGCTCAAGTTCTTGCACGGCGACGTGTACCGCGGTTACGCCATCGTCGGTGACGTCGCTGGCGTGGTGTTCACGGCGGGCGTCGGGTGGGCGATCGTGCGGCGGTACGTGCAGCGGCCGTATCGCATCCGCATCAAGTCCAAGCCCGAGCACGCGTGGATTCTCGGCGTGCTGCTCGCCATCGGTGTGAGTGGTTTCGGCACCGAGATGTTCCGCATCGCCGCCGAACAAGCGGCAGGCAAGAACATCGACTACGAACGCTGGAGCATCGTCGGCTGGCCGCTCGCGCAGACGGTGAATGGTTTCTCGCTCGACACGCTGCAGTCGTGGCACCAGGGGTGGTGGGTGTTCCACGTCATCACCTTCATCGCCTTCTTGGCGTTGCTACCGATCACGATGTTGCGGCACGTCTTTACCTCGCCGCTCAACATGTACCTGCGCGACCGCGAACGACCCAAGGGTGCGATGCGTGCGATGCCCAACCTCGCCGAGACCTCGCTCGAGTCGTTCGGCGTGAACGCAATCGAGAACTTTACGTGGAAGCAGCTGCTCGACCTTGACGCATGCACGATGTGCGGTCGTTGCACGAGCGTGTGCCCGGCGCACGTGACCGGCAAGCCGCTCGATCCGCGCGAAATCGTGCTGAAGAGCGGCGAGGTGATGGCGGCGACGGCCGCGCATGCACCCGGCGGCAGGGTTTCGCCGCCGATCGGTGTCGACTCCGAGATCACCGTGTCGGCGAATTCGGTGTTCGAACGCATCACCGCCGAGGAAATCTGGTCGTGCACCTCGTGCAAGGCGTGCGATGAGATCTGCCCGGTGAACATCGAGATCCTCGACAAGATCCTCGACATGCGTCGCTATCTTTCGCTGATGGAGAGCAACTTCCCGAGCGAACTCGGCAACGCGTATCGCGCCATGGAGAACCAGGGCAACCCGTGGGGCATGAACCAGGGCGACCGCGCGGCGTGGGCGAACGGTCTCGACGTGACCGTGCTCGACCCGGGTCAGGCGCTCACGCACGAGTACCTCTACTGGGTTGGTTGTGCCGGCTCCTTCGACGACAAGAACAAGAAGGTCACGCAAGCGATGGCGAAGTTGCTGAAGCGCGCTGGCATCGACGTGGCGATTCTTGGCCCGAGCGAAATGTGCACGGGTGACTCTGCGCGACGCAGCGGCAACGAGTATCTCTTCCAGATGCTCGCCACACCGAACGTGGAGATGTTGAACGGAATGGGTGTGAAGAAGATCATCACGCAATGCCCGCACTGCTTCAACACATTGAAAAACGAATACCCGCAACTCGGTGGCAATTACGAGGTGGTGCACCACACGCAGTTGTTGGAAGAGTTGATCGCCTCCGGGCGCCTCGACATGAGCAATGCGTCCCTCGACGACCGCATCACCTACCACGACTCGTGCTACCTCGGTCGACACAACGACGTGTACCTGGCACCGCGCAAGGTGGTCGGCTCGATCAAGGGCATCCAGGTGGTCGAGATGCCGCGCAACGGCACCAAAGGCATGTGTTGCGGTGCCGGTGGCGCGCGCATGTGGATGGAGGAAAACATCGGCACGAAGGTGAACGACGAACGCGCCCGCGAAGCGATTGCGACCGGTGCGACACGCGTCGCGACCGCGTGCCCGTTCTGTTACATCATGATGGACGACGGCGTGAAGGGTGCGGGCAAGGACGAGTCGCAGGTGAAAGTCGGCGACATCGCCATCCACGTGCTGGAAGCAATCGAGAACGGCGAGCGCACCGCCACCTCAATCGGTGCGCCGTTGCGCGAAACTGTCGTCGGCGAATGACGCCTGCTTCGGTGGAGCCCACGAATTGGGTCGCGTGATCATGCCCTCCCCCACGCCGCATGAAGCGATCCCGGTGCTTCGTGTCTCTGACGCCCTTGCTTCTGCCCGCTGGTACTCCCAGCTCGGCTTCAGCGAAGATTGGCGGCATCAATATGAGCCGGGATCCCCCTGGTTCGTCTCGGTGAGTACCCCAGATGGAGCGACGCTCTTTCTCTCCGAACATGTCGGGGATGCTGGGGCGAACGGTTCGGTTTTTCTCGTCACTCGCGACGTTGACGCAATTGCTGCGGTGTTGGGATTACAGGCAAGCGTCATGCCATGGGGAGATCGCGAATGCACGACGGTGGATCCGGACGGCAACAAGGTGCGAGTCAGCCAGCCCGCCGGCTGACCATCTCGTTTGTGATTCGTCTGGCCGCAAATCGGGGAGATGAGTCGGTCGAATTTGTCTAGCGGAAGTTTTCGAAGTAGCGGCTCGGTGTCGGGCCGCGTTGCCCTTGGTACTTCGAGCCGCGCGCGCCTGAACCGTACGGTTTATCGGCAGGCGTGGTCATCGTCATGAAACTCACTTGCCCGATCTTCATGCCTGGGTAGATGGTGATCGGCAGGTTCGCCACGTTCGACAACTCCAGCGTGATGTGGCCGTCGAAACCGGCGTCGACGAACCCCGCTGTGGAGTGAATGAGCAGACCGAGTCGCCCGAGCGAACTCTTGCCTTCGACGCGAGCCACGAGATCGTGGGCGATGGCGACTCGCTCGAGGGTGGAACCCAGCACGAACTCGCCTGGATGCAGCATGAACGCCTCGTCGTTCGTGACTTCCACCAATTCGGTCAGGTCGGCGAGGTCTTTCTTCACGTCGATGACCGCCGCCGTGTGGTTGCGGAACACGCGGAACAGGTTCGAGACCTTCACATCAACTGACGACGGCTGCAGGCACGACTCGTCGAACGGATCAATGACGATGCGCTTGGCCGCAATGGCCTCACGAATGCTGCGGTCGGAGAGAATCACTGTCAACGAACCCTAGTGAATGATCTTCGCGAGACGGCTTGGTGCCCATGTCGTGCGAGAACTGTCGTTGGTACGATTTTGGTGATTCTGCGGGTGTAGTTCAGTGGCAGAACATCAGCTTCCCAAGCTGAGAATGCGGGTTCGATTCCCGTCACCCGCTCACGACGAGCGTGAACAGCGCCCACAGGGCCGCGACCAAACCGAGCAGTGCCATGCCGATGCTGCGCACGCGCGGGGCCTGAGT
>Ga0194121_10002726_pt1 | contig 27635 bp, 23 predicted proteins | sample TA2MahCa50mmetaG_FD_148609 | JGI IMG/M metagenome (GOLD analysis project Ga0194121, IMG submission 148609) | Freshwater microbial communities from Lake Tanganyika, Tanzania - TA2015020 Mahale Deep Cast 50m | ecosystem: Environmental > Aquatic > Freshwater > Lake | place: Tanzania: Lake...
GATCGTTGGCGGATGCCAGTGACGAGGCACAATTCGCGGAATTATCGGTCCTGGGCGAATTGGTGCAGCGCAGTTGGGACCGCGGAACGCAGTGCATGGTCGAGGGGCCGGGACATATCCCGATGGACCAGATCGACATGAACATTCGCAAGCAGATTGAGGTCTGCAAAGGAGCGCCGTTTTACGTGTTGGGCCCGCTAGTTACCGACATTGCTCCGGGCTACGACCATATCACCAGCGCGATCGGCGCGGCGATGGCGGGATGGAGCGGGGCGGCCATGTTGTGCTATGTGACACCCAAAGAGCATCTCGGGTTGCCGAACAACGACGATGTGCGCCAGGGCGTAATCGCCTACAAGATTGCTGCCCATGCCGCCGACGTTGCCCGCCATCGTCCTGGCGCGCGGGATCGGGACGACGCGCTCTCGAGGGCTCGATTCGCGTTTGATTGGAACGAGCAGTTCCGGTTGTCGCTGGACCCGGAAACGGCCCGCGCCTATCACGATGAGACATTGCCTCAGGACACCTTCAAGAGTGCTCATTTCTGCAGCATGTGCGGACCAAAATACTGCTCGATGAAAATCACCGAGGAGGTTCGCAAGATGGCGGAGGAAGGCAAGCTGGTTGCCGAATCCGATCGATCGGCCGCTCCCGACGCGCACCGGCTCGTCACCATCGAGGGGCAATGAGGACTTGACCAACGCGCCGCAATCCGATCTTGGCCCGCGGGAATCGGCCAGCGGGCACTCCCCGGTTGGCCCGATTCCCCGGGATGAGCGGCTCGTCGTGAACCCCGCGACCGACTCCGAAACAGGTACCGATACAGGCCGCGACGCAGGTGCCTTGGCATTACTGGGTAATGTCAGTTTCTGGGGAGTCACGGTCACGCAGTTTCTCGGCGCTTTCAACGACAATGTTTACAAGCAGCTGCTGCTGCTGTTGTTTGTGAAGGTTCCGGCAGACGGTGGCGGAACCCGCGATCTGCAGTGGGTGGCGCTGCTGATGTTCTCCTTGCCTTTCGTACTGTTCTCGGGATACGCCGGTTACCTTTCGGACCGGAACAGCAAGCGGAAGGTCATGACGATCTGCAAGCTGGCGGAAGTTGTCATCATGGCTCTTGCCGTACTGGCGTTTCTGGGCTGGGGATTTTGGGGCTGGAATCTCGCGATCATGACGGTCCTATGCCTGCTGCTGTTTGGCATGGGGACGCACAGCGCTTTCTTCGGACCGGGGAAGTTCGGGGTCCTTCCGGAGCTGTTTTCCGGAGGCGACCTGCCGCGCGCGAATGGGATCGTGCTGAGTTCCACCTTTATCGCGATTATTCTCGGCGGAATGCTGGGAAGCATCTTCAAGGAAACGCTCGGCACCGAATTATGGATCGCCGGATTGGTCTGTGTCTTGATCGCCGTGCTGGGCTCGCTTAGCGTGCTGCTGATCCGCCCGACGCCGGCGATGGCGCCGCAGCTCAGGTTTCACATTTCGATGCTGGCGATCCCTGACGATATTACGCGTCTGTTGCGGCGCGATCGGCCGCTGTACCACGCCCTGGTGGCGTCTTCGATTTTCTGGCTCTCCGCCGCCCTGGTGCAACCGTCGATCATCGCGTTGGGGAAGTTGCAACTGCAGGAAGGTGACATTCGCACCGGATACCTGGTAACCGTGGTCAGTATCGGCATTGCCGTGGGTAGCGCGTTGACGGGTGCGATTTCGGCGCGCGGTTACGGTCTGCTGATGCAGCGGCTCGGTGCCTGGGGGATGGTGCTTACGCTCGCCTCGCTGGCGATCCCCCTGGGAGCGCAACAGCACCTGCTCGGCTACTGGGGAAGTCTGGCGGCGCTGACGCTGCTGGGCGTGGCAACCGGGATGTTCGCCGTGCCGCTGCAGGTTTTTGTCCAGTCCCGTCCGCCCGAGGGTCAAAAGGGGCGAATGATCGCGACGCAGAACCTGATGAACTGGATCGGAATTTTCCTGTCGACCGGCATTTACGCCGTGGGCAATCAGTTGCTGGTCTGGTTGAATCTTCCGAGAAACGGAATGTTCGCCTTGACCGCGATGACGATGGCGGCGGTGGCGATCGGATTCCGGCCGATACTTCCGCACGCAACCCGGCGAACCATCGATACAAGATTCGAAAACCTGAACTAGGGAGAAACTCATGTTGGGAGCGACTCTGAATGCGAGTGACTACGTGGCTCGACTGCAGGCCGAATTGGCTCGCATCGACCCGCACGACCTGCGGCAATGGTCCGACCTGGTATACAACGCCTGGCGGGACGACCGGTTTGTCTACATCATCGGCAATGGCGGGTCGGGCACGACCGCGACCCATATGAGCGAGGACTTGGGCAAGAGCAGCCTGCGGCCGGAGGATTTGCGCGACGAAAGCAAGAAGCGGCTGAAAGTACTGAGTCTCACCGACAACCTTGGCTGGATCATGGCGGTAGGAAATGACCTGGCGTACGATCAGATCTTCGTGCAGCAGTTGATGAACTACGGCCGCCCAGGCGACCTGTTGATCGCCATCAGCGGTTCGGGCAACAGCCCCAACATCCTGCACGCCGTCGATTGGGCGAATCGACACGGACTCACCACATTCGGGTTGACCGGTTACGGCGGCGGAAAACTCCTGGCAATGCAGCAGCGCGGCCTGCACGTGGCACTCGACGACATGGGCATGGTGGAGAGCATTCATCTCTGCCTGTTCCACTGGGTATTGAACGACGTCTACGCTCGCATCAATCACGAGGGGCGATATCGCAATGCGATTGGGAATTGAAATTGGAGGCACCAAACTGCAATTCGGAGTGGGGGCCGGGGAGGGCGCTTCGCCGCTGGAAATTGTGCGACGCGACGTCCGGATCGCGGACGGTGCCCGCGGGATCCTGGATCAGATCGTCTCCGTCGCGAAGCCGCTGATCGCAAAACATGCCATTCGCGCTGTCGGAATCGGGTTCGGCGGCCCGTACGATGCCGGTACGCGGCGCGTGGTCAAAAGCCATCAGGTCGGCGGCTGGGACAATTTTCCGCTCGCGGAGTGGTGCGAGGCCGAGTTGGGGTTGCCGACGCGGATCGGCAACGATTGCGATTGCGCCGCGCTCGCCGAAGCACTCGACGGCGCCGGGAAGGGGAGCGGATCGGTGTTCTATGTCACCGTCGGGACTGGAATCGGTGGAGGGCTGGTCGTGGGCGGACGGCTGCATGGCGCCGGTCGCCCCGCGGTCGCCGAAATAGGGCATATGCGGCCAGGACTCGCATGTCGGGATGCCGGACAAACCGTGGAGTCGTTGGCTAGCGGCCCGGCATTGGCACAACGTGCCGCGCAACGCATCGCGGAGATTCTGGCTCCAGGTCGCTCCGACCAGGGCGATGATCCCCGAAACGAGGCGGCTTGGCGGCTCGCGGCAACCGAAATTCAAACAGCGTTCCCGCAAGGCGCGACGGCCCGCGAACTGGGCCCGTTCCTTGTATCGGGAAATGTCGTGGCACGCGAGGTGATTGACGACGCACTGCGAGTGCTGGGTTGGGCGATCGCCCAGGTGATCACAATCGTCGCGCCGCAGGTAATTGTCGTGGGTGGAGGTGTCGCGCTGCTCGGTGATGACCTGTTCCATCAACCGCTGCGCCGCCATGTCGACGCGTATGTCTTCCCTCCGTTACGCGGCTCGTACCAGATTCTGCCACCGGCGCTCGGCGAGTCGGTGGTCGTGCAGGGCGCGCTGCGACTTTGGGATGCTGCCTCGGGGTAGCTCGAAACAAGTTTCCAGCTACGTAACGCGCGAACCTTTGTGGGGTGGGCCGGTCTAAACTGGGGACCGGGGACGTTGCCGGGCCAGCGGCGCGTTGTGGACCATGTAAAAGGGGTTTCCGCGACGTGTTCCGCGCATGGATTCTGACGATGGCGACGTTCAAGGTGGTTAGCTCAGTGGGTAGAGCACCGGGTTCACAACCTGGCTGTCACGGGTTCGACTCCCGTACCAAAGCAAAACGGGTCACTACACACCGTTGGCACGCGCAAGCGTGCCGCCACCAAAGCCGGAAGGAGCGTGGGATGTCGATGTTTCAAGCGACGAAGGGAGTTGCGGGTTGCCGCGAGATTCGGCCGTGCCGACGCACATCGGACCGACGTCGATGCTGGCGGTCGCTGCGCGCCCGTTGTCGCACCGCGAGCATGCGCCCTGCAATAGGTGGATGCACGTCACAAAGGCCGCGGGCCAATTCGAGCGCAACGCGAATCGAAGACTAGGGGACGCTCCCCGGAGTCGACGCGTCGCGGCGACTCGGAGGCCGCCGAGCCGCACGGCGCGCGCAAGCCAGTTTCCGCGCATGCCGAGCGGGAAACGCGAGTCCCACGCTCCCGAAGGCCCTCGGCCTTCGGACTGCCGTCGCTCGCGTCGGAGACAGTTTGGAACCAATCAGCCCGTCAAAGGGAATGGAAGGAGGTGCGACATGTATCTGAAACGAGTGCGCGTACGGAGCTTCGAGGCCGGTTTGTACTTCGTGAACGGCGAATTCAAACGCGTTCTGGACCCAGGCCGGTATTGGATCATCGACCTTCCGGGCCGTCCGGCGCGGGTCGATGTCGTTTCCAAGCGTGACACCTGGCTGGTCCACGACCAGCTGGACCTGATCGTCAAGTCGGGATTGCTCGGCGAACGGGCTACCGTACTGGACCTGCAGGACCAGGAACGGGCGTTGGTTTGGGTCGAAGGACGATTCAGCGCGTTGCTGCGGCCGGGACTTTATGTCTACTGGACCGGTCTGAAGCGCGTACGGATCGAGGTAGTCGACGTGCGGAAAGTGCGTTTTGAGCACCCGGACTTCGCGCTGGTTGTACGCTCGCCGCAGGCGAAGGCCGCGTTGGACGTCTGCGAGGTGCAGCGCGATCGGACGGGTGTGTTGTTCGTCGACGGCCGGTACGCGTCGAACCTGGAACCAGGGCTGTATGCGTTTTGGCAGGGCGCGGCGAATGCCCGCGTGGTCGAAGTCGATTTGCGTGAAACGGCGCTCGACATCAGTGGTCAGGAGATCATGACCGCCGACAAGGTGACGTTGCGCGTCAATGCGACGATCGTCTACCGAGTGAACGACGCGCGACGCGCCGTTTGCGCTTCGGACGATTGCCGGCAGGCGCTGTACCGCGAGGCGCAGCTCGCGCTGCGGGCATTGCTGGGCGCGAAGGAGCTCGATGCGTTCCTGGCGGACAAGGACAGCGTCGCCGCGGAGACAGCGGAACTGCTTCGTAAACGCGTCGAACAGTTGGGCCTGGAGTTGATCTCGATCGGTATTCGCGACGTGATACTGCCGGGGGAGATGAAAGACCTGATGAACAAGGTGACGGAAGCCAGAAAGGCGGCCGAAGCCAACTTGATTGCTCGACGCGAAGAGACTGCCGCGATGCGCAGCCAGGCCAACACCGCCAAGGTGCTGGCGGAAAACCCGACGCTGATGCGATTGCGGGAACTGGAGGTTCTGGAAAAGGTCGCTTCCGCGGCGCAGCTTAAGATCGTGCTCGGCGAAAAAGGACTTGCCGATCGCGTCGTCAACCTGCTCTGAATTGTTCCCGCCCCTGGCGCGCCGCCGCCGAACCGGGTTGCCATCGACGACCGACGATGCAATTCCGGACGGCGCGGGTGCCATGGGTGCGGGGCTCAGCCTGCGCGGTGAAGGCGCGCACTTTTTTGGTTGGCCGCTTCACTCATTCCTCGCTTCGATCGCCGTGCAAATCGGTCGAGCGCAACGGCCGGCCCGCGGACGCCAATCCACCGCGCCGTGACCGAAACCGTGATGCACGACCGATCGAGGCGATTGGGGGTAGGGACGCGCTCTAGCGCTTTTGATTCCAGGCGGAACTGGCGAACTGTCCGGCGGCCACTGTTTGGGCTTCGAGCATCTCCGATTCGCTCCATTCGCCCGGGATCAAGTCAAATCCGCTTTGCTGGACAAGTTCCCGGCACCAAAGCTGTTGCACATCCCCAGCCGCCACGGGGCGGTGGGCGAGATCGCCTAACCCCGCCAGTTCGGGCGCATGGCGGGATCGACGCAGCAACAGGCTGCCGTGCTGTAACAGGGCCCCGTGCCTGCGGCGTTGAGCGCTGCCGCAGATTTTGTGGCCCTGGAACACGACATCGCCGATCGATCGTCGCTGAAAGCAAAGATACGAAGTCGGCCTGCCAGGATCCGATTCGCGAACTTCGTCCGCCAGAAGACCGATTTCCGCCAGTGCCTTGATCAGCCCTTGATGCATGACGCGATACCAGTGCGAACTGATGTCAGAATCTCGCGCTTGCGACGTGGGGACGGTGAGTGCGTAGGTCAGTTCGCAATCGTGGACGATGGCTCCACCGCCGGTGGCTCGGCGCAAGCGAGGGCAACTACGGCTTGTGGCATGCGCATCGCCGGAGAGATAGTTCTGAAAATATCCGAGCGTCACCGTGGGTTCGATCCATTCGTAGAACCGCAGCGTTGCGGACCGAGTCTCCGCGGCAGTGACCAGCATCGCGTGGTCGACCGCCATGTTCCACGAGCCACTCGCCGGACGATCGACAATCAGCCGGACTTCCATCGCAGGACCGGCTGTTTGGCGGCACGGACTTCATCGGGGCGGCTGATGACGGTCGAATGGGGCGCTTCGTGCAGCAGCTCGGACGATTCTTCCGTGATCCGGAACAGTGCCTCCGCGAAAGCGTCCAGGGTCTGCCGGCTTTCAGTCTCGGTCGGTTCGATCATCATCGCTTCCGGAACCGTCAGGGGGAAATAGACGGTCGGGGCATGGAATCCGAAGTCGAGCAGTCGTTTCGCGATATCCATGGCGGTGATCCCTTTGCTCTTTTTCAAGGCGGCCGCGGATGCAACGAATTCGTGCATACAGCGATCTCCGTGCGGAACGGAGATAATATGGCGGACTCGGCTGAGCAGGTAATTGGCGTTGAGCACGGCTTGTTCGGAGACCTGTTTCAGGCCCTCCGCGCCGTGGGACCGGATATAGCAGTAGGCGCGGACCAGAACCCCGACATTTCCAAAGAAGCTGCGAACGCGGCCGATCGATTGAGGCCGATCGAAATCGAGGCGATAGTGGTCGTTCTCTTTGCGAACGACCGGAGAAGGGAGGAACGGTCCCAGTTTTTCCGCGACGCAGATAGGGCCGGCGCCTGGCCCGCCTCCGCCATGCGGGCCACTGAACGTTTTATGAGGATTGAAGTGCATCATGTCGGCGCCAAAATCGCCCGGCCGCGCGATTCCCAGAATGGCGTTCATGTTGGCGCCGTCCAGATAGATCAAGCCACCGCGGCTGCGAACAAGCTCCGAAATCTCCGCCACCTGGTGGTCGAACAGTCCCAGCGTATTCGGATCAGTGATCATGAAAACGCCGATCTGATCGTCGAGTTTGGTTTGAAGGTCCTGCATGTCGACCAGACCTTGGGCCGAACTCTTTACCGTCACGGTTTCGAACCCGGCCATACTGGCGCTGGCCGGATTGGTGCCGTGCGCACTGTCGGGCGCCAGGACCTTGGTGCGTTTTTCACCGCGCGAACGGAACCAGGCGGCGGCGACCATCAAGGCGGTCAGTTCACCGTGTGCTCCGGCGGCGGGCTGCAGCGAAACGGCCGGCAGTCCCGAAATTTCCGCCAGAAATTCCTGGAGGTGCCAGAGCAGGTCCAGCATGCCCTGGATCGTCGCGTCCGGCTGCAGCGGATGGAGATCGACAATCCCCGGCAGGTTCGCCATCCGCTCGTTCCGCTTGGCGTTGTACTTCATCGTGCAGGAACCGAGCGGGTAGAAGTGCGTGTCGACCGACATGTTCAGCGTCGAGAGATTGGTGAAGTGGCGGATGACGTCGGGTTCCGCCAGCTCGGGCAAGGGGGGCGGCGCGGATGCCAGCAGGTCCGCGGGCAGCAGTTTGTCGGCGCCGTCGACAGGAACATCACACGCGGGCGATCGAGCCCCGCGGCGGCCGGGTTGGGAAAGTTCATAAATCAGTTGCGTGGCTTGCAGGTTCCGCATGCTTCCTCATCTCCGAGAGTGCGACGTTGTGGAGTCACCGCAGCGCGGGATCCGTGACTCGACTTAACGAGTCAGGCTTGCGACCAGTCCGTCGATTTCCGATCGTGTGCGTTTTTCCGTGGTGGTGATCAGGAAACAGTCACGCATCGCGGGATACCAGCGGCCGAGCGGCAGTCCGGCAAGGTAGCCGTCCGACAAGGCTCGCTCCAGCAGCGAATCGACCTGGTCATGGCGATCACGAATGACGAATTCCTTGAAAGTTGGCGCCGAGAACGCCAACTCAAACCGGGGATGCGCGGTCAGTTGTCGCAGCAGGTAATGGGACTTGCGCAGGCAAAGGTCCGCTGTTTCCCGCAGGCCTTGGGGACCCAGGAGCGACAGGTATATCGAGGCACGTAACGCGAACAGGCCCTGGTTGGTGCAGATGTTGCTCGTCGCCCGTTCGCGACGGATATGTTGCTCGCGCGTTTGCAAGGTGAGCACCCAGCAGCGTCGCCCCCGGCGATCGACGGTCTGGCCGGCAATCCGGCCGGGCAATCGCCGCACGAATTGCTCGCGGCACGCCATGATCCCGAGATACGGTCCGCCAAACTGCATCGGAGTGCCCAGGGACTGACCTTCCGCCACGACGACGTCAGCGCCCAGATCGCCCGGCCGTTTCAGCAGCCCCAGGCTGATCGGATCGACGGAAACGGCGAGCAGTGCGCCGGCCGAGTGGGCGATTTTTGCGGCGGCGCCCAGATCCTCAATGCCACCGAAAAAATTCGGGCTTTGCAGCAGTACGCACGCCGTCTCCTGGTCGATCGCATGGGCGATCGCATCCAGATTGGCCGTGCCGCGCGGGGCCTCAACCGTGACCAACTCGGCGCCGATGCAGGTGAAATAGGTCTGAATAATCTGGCGGTACTCGGGATGAACGCTCGAGGAACAGATGACTTTTCTGGGCCGCTTGGTGACGCTCATCGCCAGCAAGACGGCCTCTGCAGCCGCGCTGCCACCGTCGTAAAGGCTGGCATTCGACACGTCCATGCCGGTCAACTGGCAGATCAACGACTGGTACTCGAACATCGCCTGAAGGTTGCCTTGCGCGACTTCAGGCTGGTAGGGGGTGTAGGACGTGTAGAATTCACCGCGCGAAGCCAAAGCATCGACCGCCGCCGGAATGAAATGGTCGTAGCTGCCGCCGCCCAGAAAACAGACTTTTTGCCCCGGGCCCTGGTTGCGGCTCGTCAAATTGGAAAAGTGCTGGGACAGCTCCAGTTCGGACAGTGCAGGGGGGATGCAGAGTGCGCGGTGCAGTCGCAGGGACGACGGGATCGAATCAAAGAGAGAAGAAACCGAATCCGCGCCGATCGCCGACAGCATCGAACGCTGATCCTCGGGTGTGTTAAAGAAATATGCCATCGGACAATACCTCGAACCACGATTGAAAACTGCCGAAGATTCCACCGCGCAACCGATCGAACCCCACCCTCATTTCACTCTTCCTGCTTCAACCTTCCGCTTCGCACTGCTGTTGATACCGTTGGAAATTGAGCAGCTTTGACAACCCCGCTTCGTCATCAATTTTGACCTTGATCAGCCAGCCCGCGCCATACGGATCGGCTGCCAGGCGGTCCAGGTTATCCGGCAATGCCACATTGACCTCGACCACCGTACCCGAGACGGGCGAATAGATCGGGCTAACCGCCTTGACCGATTCCACCTCCCCGAATTCCTCGCCGGCGGTCAGCTTTCGTCCGACTTGTGGCAATTGCATGAACACAAGGTCGGTGAGTTGCTGCACGGCGAATGCCGAGATTCCGATCGTGGCAACCGAGTCGTTGCCATTGCGATCGACCTGAGCCCATTCGTGAGTTTCCGCAAACAGGAGCTGTTCTGGCTTCACGGGTGAATTCCTTTGTTGCTATCGAGGTCGCACATAAAACGGCAGTCGCACCACCTTGGCGGCTTCCCGGCTGCCCCGAATCTCCACGTGCAATTCGGTTCCTTCGGCGGCCGCGTCGGTTTCCACGTAGGCCATCGCGATCGGGCGCTGAAGCGTCGGGGAAAACGTGCCGCTGGTCACTTCTCCGACAATCCGATCGCCGCGCAGCACCGGGTAATGCTCGCGGGGTACTCGCTTTCCAACCAGTTCCAGGCCGACTCGGCGGCGAGCGATTCGGTCCCTCGCTTCCAGCAATGCCTGTCTGCCGACAAATTCGCGATTATCCAGATTCACCGCAAACTGCAGTTCGGCATCGATCGGATTGATCTGTTCGGAGAGTTCATGTCCGTACAAGGGCATCGCGGCTTCGAGCCGCAGGGTGTCTCTCGCGCCGAGGCCAACTGCCCGTCCACCGGCGTTGATCAGCCACTCCCAAACCGCACGAGCCGTGGCAGCCGGCACGATCACCTCGACGCCGTCCTCTCCCGTGTAGCCGGTCCGGCTGACGATGCTACGGCAAGTCGTGCGGCCGGCGCCGGACTCCGTTATCGTCATCTCCGCAACCATTCCGTTGTAATAGCCGATTTCCTCCAGCGCCATCGGGAACAGCGGCTGAATCAATCGGATCGCGCTGGGGCCTTGGACCGCAATCATCGCCGTATGCTGCGTTTCGTCGGTCATCCGCACATTCGATCCGGAGAGATGCGCGGAGACCCAGTCGACGATCTTGGACCGATTACTCGCGTTCACTACCAGATAATGGAATTCTCCGCCCCGAGGATCACTGGGGTCGCTGAGCCGATAGACCAGGACATCGTCCAGGATCCCGCCTCGCTCATTGGTGACCAGCGAGTAGCGGATTTTGCCCAGGGCCATTCCCTGGACGCGGCGTGTGAACAGCCGATCCAGAACGGCGGCCGAATCGCTGCCGTCAAAACGCAGGCGGCCCATATGCGAGATATCGAACAGCCCCGTCGCCGACCGCGTCGCGCGGTGCTCGTCGACAATGGACGAATAGATCACGGGCATCGACCAGCCAGCGAAATCAACCATCTTGCCCTGATGCGCCAGATGCCAGTCGTGGAGCGGCGTTTGCAGCAACGGTGCCATATACTCCCTTTTCCGGGAAGCCCCAGGCACTCACCGCTTCCGCCGTACGCGTTCCGTGCCACGAAATTCGTGACACGGTGGTTCCCGGTCGCCACGAGGCGACCGGACGGAAAATTGCCAGCAAGATGCCAAGGATCGGCGTTACCACCTGCGACGGATTGTAGCGAATTCCCGCCGCCGTCGAAAGAACCTTGTGAGGTTGCGTCGTGCCGATCAAAAGTCGTGACTAGGGCGATCATTGAGGATTCGCAAGGCGGGTTGGTTCGAGAGGAAACCTCGCGACGATTTCCTTGGTCGGATCATTTTCGACTTGTCCACCGTTGTCTTTCCGATCCGATCCGATGCTGTAGATCACGACGTCGGTGGAATCGAGCCGAAATCGCAGCGGCAACCCGTCAAACGGATCGATCGGCAACTCCGGAAGGAAATCCGGTACCAACGCTTCCAGAGACGGCGGTGGCTGTCGATCGTGATTGCGGCGAAACCTCTCGACGGCGATAAATACATCCGTGATTCGGCAGTCCGCGTGCGTGCGGGCGTCGGCATTGAACGACGCCATGACGGCCGGAACGAACATGGTCGTCAGCGGTCGTTGCAGCCGCAAAAATTTTCCGCCCGCCACCTTCTTGAGGTCATTTTCCACATCCAGTGCTGCGTCCAACGATTGTGGCAGATCGAGCTTTGCCGCGTCGATGAATCGCCGCATCAGGTCGAGGTATGCAAGTTGATCGCCGGGACCACTGAGCAAGGAGAGGTGGGCCAGCGACGGGTCGACGCCAATGTGCCCCATCTGGCCCGGATTCTGGAAGACGTCATTTCCCATTGCGCGCTCCATCGCCAAGGCACGATGCAGCAGTTTCGGCGACCGGATTCGCCGGATCTCGGTTTGAAATCGCTGCAGTTCCTCGTCGGTGAACGCCACACAGGGCGTCAGTTCGCGGATCGACTGCAGCCCGTTGGAGACGATCGCGGCATGCACCAGCGATGAGATCAACAGCGGTTCGTTCTCCAAAGACTGCGCCGCTTTGAGGATCGCCATCAACGAATCGAACGCGCCGTGCGCATCACCTTCGTGAGCACGAACCAACGCCTGCAGTCGCAGCATCCGGCTTGGGGTGCGCAGGGCCTGGGTGTGCGGCAGCAGCGCCGCAAAACCACTTGCCAAGCGAACCGGGTACCGTACGCTTCCCGTTTGTCGCGCCGCCAGGTGCACCTTGAGCAAGCCATCCTCGTAATGCGCCAGGTAAGCCTTGGCCGCCGGAAGCGCTGGCCAATCCTCGCCAGGCAGCACCACGATCGAGGCCGCGTCACTTCCCACATACGGTAACCCCTCGGCCTCGTACTGGTTCAATTGTATTATCGAATTGTTAAACGGACCGGTCGAGTGCGTGCCGACCGCCTGGACCCAGATTTCGGTAATGTCGTCCCGACCTTCCGGTATCGAATAATACGAGTCGCCCTCGGCCGTCGTTGCCGGCAGGTTCTCGGAACGGATCCGCGCGATTTCGTCGCGAACAAGCCCACGACCGCGCCATCGGATCGCAAAAAGCGATCCTGCCACCAGCAACACGGAGATCACCAGGATGACAAACATCAAGATACAACCGGAACGTCGCGACTTTTCTTGAGCCATGACGGCAGGCATGGTGTATTTCCTCGGTTTACGCTTCCACGCGGACTTTGACGCTCCAGACCAGTACAATAACGCGACATGAATGGAGATCAAGGAGATACCGATGCGCATGCTGCTTTTCAGCGACTTGCATGGCCAGGCAGCACCTGCCGCCGAACTGGTCAGGCGCGCGGCGGACGTCGATCTGGTCGTCGGCGCCGGAGATTTTGGCAATATGCGGCGCGGCACGCGGGAATGCCTGCGGTTGTTGCGCGCGATCGCTGTGCCCGTCTTGATTGTGCCTGGCAACGCGGAATCGTACGAGGAGCTTACCGAGGCGGCCGTCGAATGGCCGTCGGCCCGGGTACTGCACGGCTCGCAATGTACGATCGCCGGCGTCTCGTTTTTTGGTGTCGGAGGCGCGGTGCCAATCACTCCGTTTGGCGACTGGAGCTACGATTTTTCCGAAACGGACGCGGCCAGGATGTTGGAAGCCTGTCCTCCACGCGGCGTGCTGATCACTCATGCACCGCCGTACGGGGTCGCCGACGCCGATGGCTCGGGCCGCAGTCGGGGCAGTTCTGCGATTCGCGACGCGATCCTGGCCCGAAGCCTGGCACTCGCCGTGTGTGGCCACATTCATGCCAGCGCCGGTCTGCAACTCAAGTTGGGCTCCACAACCGTCATTAATGCCGGCCCGATGGGGGTGGTGTTCGAACTCGAGACGCAGGCAGCAAATCAATAGCCGACGGCTCCTTCCCGTGATATCATTCCGGTCGCCATCCAATCGGCGTTCCCTGTTCTGCTCGAACCACCAGCGATTCGACTCGATCATGTCTAACGAACTCAGCGGCTTGCGAATTCTGATCCTTGTCGGTGACATCTACGAGGACCTCGAGTTGTGGTACCCGACGCTGCGACTACGCGAAGCGGGCGCCGAAGTTGTCGTGGCCGGGCCGGAGCAGGGAAGGGAGTACGCTGGCAAGAATGGCTATCCCTGCATTTCAGATGCGGCGATCGAGCGGATGCGGGCGTCGGATTTTCACGGGATTGTGATCCCGGGTGGCTTCATGCCGGACAAATTGCGGCGAGACGCCAAGGTCCTCGATTTGGTTCGCGATTTTGCCGCGGCGGGCAAACTGGTGGCGGCGATCTGTCACGGCGGTTGGATTCCGATCTCCGCGCGCGTCTACCAGGGAGTTCGTGTAACCGGATCGCCGGGCATTAAGGACGACCTGATCAATGCCGGAGCGGTGTGGCACGACGCACCGGTGGTCGTCGATCGGCATTTCGTTTCCAGCCGTAAGCCCGACGATCTTCCCGATTTCTGCAAAGGAATTCTGCAGGTCCTGAGTCGCGGATCGGACGCCGGTCCAATGTAGGCCCGCCGAGCGATCCACAACGGTCAAAACGAAACAAATCGAGTATCAGCGAATGAGGAGTCCCACGATGTGCTCAGAATCGAGGCGTTCAGGAGCGTTGGTGCGCTGGCTGCTTTTGGTGGTTCCGGCGTTCTGTTGGCTGGCATCGAATGAAGCGGAGGCGGAGCTGCGGTTGCCCAAAATATTCGGGAACGGCATGGTGCTGCAGCAGCAGGCGGACGTGGCGGTCTGGGGCTGGGAAGACGCGGCGCAGGAAGTAACGGTTACGCTGGGAACATCCACGGCGAAAGCGAAGGCTGGTGCCGACGGACGGTGGCTGGTTCGCATCAAGACGCCAGCTGCGGGCGGCTCGCTGGAGCTTGTGGTCAAGGGCAAGAACGAGGTCAAGTTTCAAGACGTTCTGGTGGGGGAGGTCTGGATCTGCTCGGGCCAGTCCAATATGGAATGGGTCGTGGCCCAATCGCAAAACGCAGCCGAAGAGATCGCCGCCGCGAAATACCCGCGGATTCGCATGATCAAGGTCACCCATCGTGTCGCGTCGCGACCGGAGGACGATCTGAATGGTGAATGGACTGTCTGCTCGCCGGAATCGGCGGCATCGTTTTCCGCCGTCGGCTATTATTTTGCGCGACACCTGCAGCAGCAGTTGGGGCAGGGAGATAAGTCGGTGCCGATCGGCATGATCAACAGTTCCTGGGGCGGGACAATCTGTGAAGCCTGGACCAGCCGCGAGGCGCTGGAAGCCGACGCCGACTTCAAGCCGATCCTGGAACGATCGGCCGTGTTTCAGGCCAACAACCCCAATCAGGCGGCCGTACTGTTCAACGGCATGCTCAACCCGCTTATTCCCTATGGAATCAAAGGCGCAATCTGGTATCAGGGCGAATCCAACGTCAGCCGCGCTGAACAGTACCGCAAATTGTTCCCGGCAATGATCACCGATTGGCGAAAGCGTTTTGGGCAGGGAGACTTTCCATTCCTGTTCGTTCAGTTGGCGCCGTTCAAGTACGGCCACGATCCACGGCTGTTGGCCGAACAATGGGAGTCCCAGCGCAGAACACTGGAGCTTCCCAATACCGGGATGGCGGTTACTACCGATATCGGCAACGTTGTCGATATCCATCCGGCCAACAAACAGGATGTCGGAAAACGCCTGGCGTTATGGGCCCTGGCTAGGCACTATGGCAAATCGGATCTTATCTACTCGGGACCTCTCTACGAGTCAATGAGCGTCGAAGGCAACAAAATCCGTCTGCGGTTCAAACATGTCGGCGGCGGGTTGGTTGCACGGGGAGAGCAGCCGCTGAGTCACTTTACGATTGCGGGTGAGGATCAACAGTTTGTCGAGGCGACCGCCGTGATCGACAGCGGTTCCATTTTGGTCTCTTCCGGCAAAGTACCGAAACCGGTTGCCGTCCGATTTGCCTGGGAGCAGGCGGCGGAACCGAACCTGTTCAACAAGGAAGGGTTGCCAGCGTCACCGTTTCGAACGGACGATTTCAAGTTGATTTCGGCCGGCGCGCAATAGCGGAGAATACGCGAATGAAATTCTCGACGTCCCCGGAAAGTGATGTCGTAGTCGCTACCGCCGACCATGTCCGCTCCCGTATGATGTCCGACAGTTCGGGACACGACTGGTGGCACATCCAGCGCGTGTGGCATGTTGCCAGGCAGATCGCTTTGGAAGAATCCGCCGATTTGATGGTGGTGGAACTCGCCGCGCTGCTGCACGATATTGCCGACTGGAAGTTCCACGGTGGGGACGAGTCGGCAGGCCCTCGGGCCGCTCGCGATTGGTTGTCGCAGTCCGATCTGGCGGCCCAGATTGTGGATCACGTCTGCACGATCATCGCGACATTGTCGTTCAAGGGGGCCAACGTACCGACCCCCATGGGCAGCCTGGAAGGGAGCATCGTCCAGGATGCCGATCGGCTGGATGCGATCGGCGCCATTGGGATCGCCCGCGCGTTCGCCTACGGCGGGCATAAGGGGCGGGCGATGTACGATCCGCAGACGCCGCCGGAGTCGCACCACAGCTTCGAAGACTACAAACGCAATTCCGGTCCCACGATCAACCACTTTTACGAAAAACTGTTGTTGCTCAAGGAGCGGATGAATACCCGGACGGCACGCCGCATCGCCGAAGAGCGGCATGCATTCATGGAGCTGTTTCTGCGGCAATTTTCTCGCGAATGGAATGGCGAATTGCGGGAACCGGAATGAGTGTGGAACCTCCCTTTACGAACCCGTATGAGCCGCCTCAAGTTGCCACGCGGCGCATTCCGTTGAGTAGCGGGCAACGCGAGTTCCTGCTCGCGGTAGCGCTGCATCAGAAGGGGATTCTGATCTGCCTGCTGCTGCGAGGCTTGCTGGAGTTCAGCTTTCTTTATTACTACGAGCGGTACCTGCGCGCGATTCTGGTCAGCGAACTGATTTTGATGGTGGCGACCGCCTTTTTTGTTTCCATGGTGGGCGTGCGGTTGTACGGCAGATTCTCGGGACTCTACTACGGGTTCGTATCCCTGACACCGTTCCTGGGAGTCTTCGTGCTTTGGACCGTGAATCGCGCCGCGACACTCGTCCTGCGACACTTTGGTATCCACGTTGGCTGGCTAGGCGCCGACCGGTCGGAGATCTGATGGCGAACATTCGAACGATTGCCGATGGCAGCTTCAATATTACCCGCGCGTGCCGAACGATCTGCAGCGCGATTGGGCAGCAAGTCCCCGAGTTGGCCCATCTCGACGTGCCGCGCATCGGATTCTCCGTGTCGCAGACTCGAAGCAGGACCCGCTACGGCATCTACGCATCGCTGACACCTCTGCGGTTCAAGCATGGAGCGGCTACCCAGTGGCGACGCGATGCGGAAGTTACGATTCAACAAGTGCGCGACGAACACGGCCGCGAATTGCTCTATCTGCTGTCACTCTATCTACCACGGTTTATGGACATTTCCTTCGACGAAAAGTTGATCACGATCTTCCACGAGTTGTGGCATATTTCACCTCGATTCAACGGCGATATCCGCCGGCACGAAGGCCGCTGCTTCGCTCACACCGGGTCGAAGGCGGCATACGATCGCGGGATGAAGTTGCTCGCCGATCGCTGGCTGGCGATCACGCCCGATCGACACTGTACCGATTTTCTGCGGCTCAATTTCCGCGAACTGCAAGCCACCCACGGCACGGTCGTCGGCACCAGGTACCTGAGGCCGAAACTGATTCCGGTCCGCGGTCAACAAGGGTGCAGCCAGCGTGGGAGCGGCTAGCGGGTGGCAGCACCAGTGGCAGCGTTAGTTGAGGAGACCGCGTTGCGTTCGCGGCGGCGGGAGCGACGAAGACGAGACCTCAACCGAGGAAGCACCGCCTGGAACTCCGCCGAATCCGCCGACCATCGAGGTTGCTCCCCGACCGATTCGAAAGGCGGGTTGCCTTGCCCAGTCAACCTTCGTTTTGAAGGAATAACGGCGAAGATGAGCGTTAAATCCGTATAACCCGCATACGTCGGCTCGCTTGATCGACCAGGCCGGTAAACGCCATCAAAGAAGCGAGGATCGACCCGCGTTTCTCGTGGAAAGGGAAGCCGGTGTAACGTATCATAGATGGACCATCCATCGCCCGACCAGCGTCGATCGCGGGGTCGCTCCACGCTCCTGCGTTGGGTCGCAGATCGATCCGCCACTTAGGATGCACGACCTGCGAGACCGTTGCCGGGCGAGTGGAGTGATGTTCGCCGAAGACTGAATTTCCGCCACACCCAGCGCAATCGCCATGTCCCCGTCCGGTCCGGAACCTTCACATCCTGGTAGTAGTCAGCGCAACGCCAGTCGCTGGCGCTCGCCGGACGATGAGTCGCACGGGGCACCTGAGGCGAATGGTCCTGCCTGGTGTAATCGGGCCATCGTTGTCGAAGTACGAGGTCGGCAGGGGGTCGTTCGCCGGCGGGTCGAGAAGCCATTTGCGATCGTCGGTGCGCATCCCAAATCGGACATCCTGTTGCCCGACCGTTCCGTTGGCAAACGGGAACTCTACCTGCACGCCACCGACGTCGGTATATTCGCGATTCCGCTCGTTTCTGGTGCCGAATCGGCGACGCGCGCCCACGGCTGGATCGATCCTCTTCAGGAGATCGCCGTCGGCCGATATTCTTTGAAGTGCGAACTTGCGCCGCCCGTTTCCTCGATGCGACACGATCTGCCGGCGCTCGACGCACGCAATACCTTTCCGGAACCGCGAGCGCAGATCGTCGTTTCGCGGTCAGGCCGCATTATCACGGTGAAGTTGCTGACGCGCATCATCACTTTGGTGGGGCGCTCCGCTCCTTGTTCACTACGTATCGCCGATGAGTCTGTATCCGGAGCCCATTGTGCGCTGTTCTGGGACGGAAAGCAATTGTGGGTCATTGACTTGATAAGCGGCAACGGAACTCTGTTGCATAAACAGCCAATCACCAGCGTGCCGCTGCAGCCGAAGGAATCGGTGAAAATCGGCGCGTTCCGATTGACCCTCAAGCCATTCGATGCCAACGAAGAGTCTTACCACCACGATCTGCGCACCGACGCCGAACCGGTCGTTACTCCGATCGGTGTGGCGATGTTGGAGCATGCGGGGTTGTTGCTGCCGGACGAGGACGGCGCGGACAGCGACGTTGGCGTCAACCATGTTTCGTCCGAAGCTCAACCGCTCGAGAGTCGCCGTGGCAACGTCGACTTGGGCTCGGTCTCAAACCATCGCGACGAGGACGAACGGAAAAGAATCGAACAGGGGCGACATTGGGACGAGCAGTTGGCGTCGGTAATTGCGGAACGGGAAAAACTGCACGACCAGCTGACGAGACTGGAGCAGGCTCAGCATGAATGGGCGGTGGAGCATGACGAATTGACCTTGTTGCGTCAGAAGCTGAAAGGACTGGAGAGGGAACTGTGCGACAAGCGGTCGTTTCGCGCGGCGGACACCGAACGACTTGATGCTCTGCAGGAACAGTTCGAAGTTGAATCGAAAGCCACGGAATTGCTGCGGAATGAGGTCGAATCGCTACGGGCACGGCTGGAGGCTGAGACCGCGGCCCATGCTGCCACGGCGGCGCTGACCGAACAACTGCGGCACCAGCACGCGGACGACGAAGTGGGATTCAAGAGTCTGGCGGATCAGCTCGTGACCGTTTCCGCCAATTTTCAATTGGAACAGCAAGGCCGGGCCAAGGATCGGGAACAGTTTGCGGCATTACTGGAGCAGTCCGTCCGCGATCAGCAACTCGTCGAGTTGCTGCAGTCGGAAGTACGCCTTCGCGTCGGTGAACTGGCGCAGGAACGCGAGCGGTTCCAGCGGGAAAACCGGGAGCTATTGCAGGTAAAGGAGCAATTGACGACGTCGATTGCGGCGTTGAACGCTGCCCAGGAACAATGGGAAGCCGCTCAGTCCGAATCGAAGCTTCGGCGGGCCGAACTGGAGCAGCAGGCCGAACTTCGACGCGTGGCGAAGAGCGAATCGGAAGAGCGAGGATCGCTTTGCAAGGAATTGGACGAATTGCGCGAGTTTACCGAGTCACAGGCCAGTCAGATTGTCGAGGAACGTGATCGCCGATTGGAGTCCGAAAAGTCGCTGATCGCCAGTCAGGCGGAAGTCGCAAGATTGCGTGCCGACGTCGATTCGATGGCGGAAGCGGCGGCCCGACGCGAGATCGAACTGCAACTGGAACGGAGCCAGACAGCATTGCATTTGGAGAAAGTGGGACTGTTGCAGCAGCAACTCGCCGCCGTCACGGAAAAGGTTGCCAACAAAAGAGCACGGATCGAGCAACTCACGGCGCAGGCCGCCAACGATCAGGAACGCCATTTGGCCATGGAACGTCGAGCAATCCAATTAGCATCCGAGCTCGCCGCCGCCCAATCCCTCGGGCAGACGTTGAAAACCGAATCCGATTTGCGTCAGGCCGAACTCGCTCGGGAACGGGAACGCCACGACCAGGAAAACCAGAAAGTGAAAGCTGCCAGGGAGCAGGCGGAACTGGAACGGAAGCGCGGCGAGGAATTGATCGCGCGGATCGAACAACTCAGCCGCTCGCTGGAGGCAGAGGAACTGCGGGTCGCCGAATTGACATCCAATCTCGGATCTTTGGAGTCAAGACTATCCGATCATGCCGTCGAATCGACTGGTAGCGATGAGTTCGGGGAGCGGCCGCTGCAACGGACGGAATCCAGATCCGAGCCTTCAACGCAGCTAATCGATCTGTCGCGAACGCAGGCGCCTCTGGTGGCCGAGCATCTCGTATCCCGTGTGCCCGAAGTCATGGGAAATTTGCAGCGTCTGGGAGACATCGATCGTCGACGCCGGCGGTTATTTACCGTGATCAGCTCCGTCGTATTCCTGACCATCATCGGCGCTTTGGGAGCTGCGCTTTGGATCTACCGAGACAAGTGGATACCGGCAGCCGCCCCGCCTCCCGCGGAAAACTCCCTTCTCAAATCGGCCAGAGGCACCAGCAGCCCTCCCCGAAAAACTCCCTGATCGCGTGTCGACCGGATCCTGATGTAGCACACCGTGTGCTACCGGTGAGGGTAGCAAGAAGGGAGAAGGAAGAAGGGCGAAGAGAAGAGCGGAGACCGGGGGGAATTGTGTGCCACGGGAGAGGGTAGTCCCGAGCCCGTGCCCAATTAAAAGGGATAGGAGCTGCGTGATAGTATATAGGGGTGGTGTGATAAATATTAAGGTGTGGTATAAGGAACGGGATGCCCGATCCAGCGATTTGGGGTTCCCACGACCGATATGCACGCGGCGTCTTCAGCGACCTCGCGCTGGCACGGCACCTGTTTGCGGAACATCTGCCACCGTCGGTGGCCGCGGAAATCGACCTGGAATCGCTGCAACCGACCCGAGATTCGTTTGTGGATGCGGAGTTGCGCGCCAGCTATTCGGATCTGGTATTTACCGCACGGCTTCGCGGTTCGGCAGAAGCGCTGATCTACCTGATTTTCGAGCACAAGAGCGGTCCGGATCCGGCAACGCCGTTCCAGTTGCTGCGTTACGTTGTTCGGATCTGGGAATCCCGATTGCGTGAGGGCAAAGACCTTTGCTGCGTCATTCCGTTCGTATTTCACCATGGCCGGACCGGCTGGACGGCCGGGCGGCAGGTCTCGGACCTGGTGAACGTACCCGAACCACTGAAACGCTACGTTCCGAACATGGAACTTCAGATTCTGGATCTTCACGTACAGTCCGACGAGCAGCTGGCGCGTGACTTGCAATTGCGAACGAATCTATTGCTGCTAAAATATGCGCAGCGCCCTGAGTTGGCGGAACATCTTCCCACCATCTGCCGTCAGATGGCGGGGTGGCTGAGCGAGCCTGACGGTCGCTCCCGGATCGAGGCGGCGTTGAACTACATTGCGAACGGCACCGATCAGGTCAGTGCCGCCCAGTTATCAACGGCGATCGAGAACGAGATTCGCGACAGGAGTATCCAGATGCCGACGATTGTCCAGCAACGATTTCTTGAAGGAGTCGAGGAGGGCAAGCAGCAGGGGCTCGAGGAGGGCAAGACGATCGGCCTGACGCAAGGGATTCAGCAGGGTCTCACGCAAGGGATTCAGCAGGGTCTCACGCAGGGGATTCAGCAGGGGCTCTCGCAAGGGATTCAGCAGGGGCTCTCACAGGGGCTCTCACAGGGCCAATGGATCGGTCAAATCCAGACATTGCAAGAGCTCCTTGGCCAGCCGGTTTCGCCATCGGCCGAACTGACTGCCCGTTCCATCGCCGAGCTCACGGAGTTGGCCGGCGCACTGAAGGCTGCCGTGCAAGGCAAAAAATCCTAGGACGGGTCTCCGCGACATTGGGTGTGACAAGGCTGCCGCGGGCCCGCCAGGGCCTTCTCTTCTGAGTGCCAGTCCGGTGACGACTGCGATCTGACGGAATCTCATGCGCGACCCACGGTTACCGTCCCGATTCGACCAACGAATCTGCTGCTGCTAAAATATGTGCAACGCCCTGAGTTGGCGGAACATTTTCCCACCATCTGCCGTCAGATGGCGGGGTGGCTGAGCGAGCCTGACGGTCGCTCCCGGATCGAGGCGGCGTTGAACTACATTGCGAACTGCACCGATCAGGTCAGTGCCGCCCAGTTATCAACGGCGATCGAGAACGAGATTCGCGACAGGAGTATCCAGATGCCGACGATTGTCCAGCAACGATTTCTTGAAGGAGTCGAAGAGGGCAAGCAGCAGGGGCTCGAGGAGGGCAAGACGATCGGCCTCACACAAGGGATTCAGCAGGGTCTCTCGCAAGGGCTCACGCAGGGCCAGTGGATCGGTCAAATCCAGACACTGCAGGAGCTCCTTGGCCAGCCGGTTTCGCCATCGGCCGAACTGACTGCCCGTTCCATTGCCGAGCTCACGGAGTTGGCTGGCGCACTGAAGGCTGCCGTGCAAGGCAAAAAGTCCTAGGACGGGTCTCCGCGACATTGGGTGTGCCAGGGCATTCCGCCGTCCTGCCACCCAGCGTGTGCCACGGGTGAGGGTAGTCCCGAGCCCGTGCCAAGGTGACAAAGAAAGGGAAGAACTTTGGACGATGGTTGCATCTAAGTTCGAACCGAATCTTAAGTGCAACCTACGGTTTCCGTCCTGATTCGACCCTTGGACGTTGCATTTGTGGACGAGTCTGTCACCTGGAGCACGGGCTCGGGACTACCCTCACCCGTGGCACCCATGGGGCTGCGGCTGAGGGTACTGCCGATCAAACCGGACCGTGATGAACCCCTCACCCCTGGCAAACTCGACAAAATTGCCGCCGATCAAAGCCAGGGTTGTCGGGCCGGTACAAAGTTCTGCGTTTCCAGGGCCGACTTCACCGCTTGCCAGCACTCTTTCGTTCGCAGTCGTTCCGTGTGGCAGCCGGGGTCGAATGTCAGGTGGATGGTCAAGAGCCAGGTTCGTTCCAGGACAGACGTCCAGGTGAGCAATGGATCGACCTGATATTCGTTTGCGAGATTCGCCACGATCTCTGCTGCCTGGCGTGCCGCGTCGGCGGTCGCATCGACGATGGCACAGTGGCAGACCAGTCCGGTTTGGCCTGGGTCGGGGGGGGCGCCCGGGGCAGGGGAGCGCCAGCCGAGCCCCGGACGGTGTTTCGGCTGCGGCACCCCGCTGATCAGGTCCAACACGATCTCCGCGCTATCCAGGTTGCCGACCGAACGGGCGCCGAATCCGACCGCGCGGGAAACCCGATTCATGCGTCGCGCAATCGCCAGGCTGCGTCGGCTGAAGAACTGCAGCGAACCGATCGGTGCAAGCGAATGCCGGAGTTGCTTCTTGCGAAGTGCCACCTCCTCCTCGGTTCCGCAGATTCCGCCGTAGAGATTCCACGCGCCGACGCCGCACTGTTCACGCAGCTGCAGGCGCAGCGAGCGAGGAAGTGTCACTGGACCGGCTTCCGCGGGCAGCAATTCACTCGGGAAAGTTCGTTGCGTGGAGATCGCGCGAAGATCGTTCGCGATCTCGACGGTACTGAGGATCGTTTGTCGCAGTCGCAGTGCGCGAACTGCTTCGACGATCACCGGCAGATCTTCGTCATCGCGGACCGAGCAATGGAACGCTTCGGTGCACTCCGGGCGAACCAGCAGTGGCAGGCCCATGCGCGTGACGAAACCGAGGTGCGACTGGCAGAAGATCCTTTCGAGACCTGGTCCGCAGGTAGTTAATTCGGAGAACGGCCCGCCGGATCCCGTTCGCAGAATACGACCGTCGGGAAACACGGCCTCCAGTCCGCTGATCCTTGACCAGCGGTCGGCATATGGCGAGTATCCCCAACTCCTCTGCAAAGTGCATCCAACAACGCTTGCTGTCGGCCCGTCCGTGGATATATCCAGCATCAGGGACGGATGATGATCGCGCAGGTACTGGCAGAGTTGTCCTTGTGTGACACCAGGTTCCACGACGGCGCACGCCAGCGTCTCGTCGACATGCGGAATCTGATTCATGCGCGACAGATCGACGATCGCCCATCCGTCGCTGGGTGCGCACCCGTCGCCGTATCCCCAATTGGCATCGGGGTACCATGGGTGCAGCGGCACGCGCAACCGGGCGGCGATTCGCACGACCGCCTGCACGTCGTGGGAACTCGACGGCTGCAAGACGACGGCGGGGCGCGTTCCGTTGGGCAGAGTCGTGCGTGCAAACCGATCAAGCGTTTCCAGATCGGTTCGTACATACGAATCACCCAGCAGCTGGCTCCATTGTCCGACGGCGTCTGCCATGCATTCGAGGCGACAGATCATGGTCGAGCGCGACTTGCGTCGTTCGACCGTCTGCGACAATAGCTCGCCTGGCAAGCGAGAATAGCCGGATGGAAATGCCTCGCGGCCAAACGCGAGGTCGTTCGTGTCGTCCGTAGTCATCGTTCATTGTCCATGTGTGGCGGAGTCTTGATGTGGCCGAGTCGCTCCGCGACTCGGCGTCGAGTTGCGGAGCAACTCGACCACAAGCCGAGCAACTTTCTCGGTCCATCATCGAGGCAATTCAATCTGGACATCGACCGAAAGACCAGGCAGCAATCCGCACGAGTCGGGCAGGTCAATCAATATCTCCCGGGTTTTCAAGTCGAACCGTTCGTCCGGATGGTCGGTCCAGGCCTGTTTGCGCGACATGCGCGGCGACATCACGCGTACCAGTCCCTGGCAGGTCGTTTGGGCGGGGCCGGGCGGGTGAATCGTCGCGGACTGACCGGCCCGCACGCGACCGATGTCCATCTCCTCGACAAAGGCGCGCACGCGGAGTTGGCGCGTGTCGATCATCACAACCACGGGCTCCGCCTCTTGGGGGCCGGTTAACTCGCCAGGTTCGAATCCGAGTTTGACAACCTGCCCGCACGTCGGCGCGATCAGTTCGGTTTTCCGCAGTTCGGTGCGGCTCAGTTCCCAATGAGCGCGCGCGGCCGCGACCTGCGCTTCGGCCGCCTGCAGTTCATCGTGGCGCGGAGGGGCATTGAGTCGGTCGAGGCGGGCGCGGACCGCGGCCACCTCGTGCGTCAGTGCTTCCACCTCGCCTCGGCAGTTGTCCACTTCCTGCTTGGAAACCAACGTGCTGGCGTCGAGTTTCAAGTTACGCTGGAGCGTCACTTGAGCTCGCCGTAGCTGTGCCTGCCGCGCCTCGCAGATCGACACGACCTCCAGACGCTCCTGTTCGTGAGCCCCATTGCGCAGACGCAGCAGCTTTGCCTCGGCTTGATCGAACTCCGCCTGCATCAAGGCGACGCGGTGCCGCGCGGTCGCATCGTCCAGGACGGCAAGTACCGTCCCTGATTCGACAAACGCTCCTTCCTCGAAATGGATTGCCGCGATCTTGCCAACAGTCTCGAATCGCAATTCGATATCCGGTGTCGCGCCCTCGACGCGACCCGAAGCGTGGATCGTCGACGATTCGCGGGACGCTGGCGAATGCCGCACGGCCGGTTGGGAGTGCTGATCGAGCCAGACACCGCCGCAGATCAGCAGCACAACCGCTTGCGTAAACAACACGAATCGCAGCATGCCATTAACTCCCGGTTGCCATAAGTTCCGCTTGGGAGGCCGAGTCAATCAATGCCGTTTGCGCGACTGGGCCCGTTGGATGTTCTCGTACCATGCCATCCTTGACTTCCAGGATCCGATCGGCAAAGGAATAGATGCGGGGATCATGCGTAACGACGATCGCCGTCTTGCCTCGCTCGCGCACCAGACGCGAGAACAGTTCCATCGCCAGCCTGCCATTGGTCTCGTCGAGCGACGCGGTCGGCTCGTCGGCGAAGATCAATTCCGGGTCCGACGCCAAGGCGCGAGCGATCGCGATGCGCTGGCACTGGCCGGCACTCATGCGTCGCGGATCGGCCGTCAGATGGTCGGCGAGACCGACGTCGAACAGCAGTTCGCGGCCTCGCTGTTGCGAGATCGAATCGGAAATACCTTTGAGCACCAATGGCACGCTGACATTGTCGATCGCCGTCAGTCCGCGCATCAGTTGGAATTTCTGAAATACAAAACCGATTCTGTCGCGCCGCAGCAGCGTTCGGGACTCCGCCGACAAGCCGCGCAGCGACTCGCCCAGAAGCCGAACTTCGCCGCGATCCGGCGAGAGAATGCAGCCCAGAATGGCAAGCAACGTCGATTTTCCGCTCCCCGACGGCCCCACGAGAAAAACAATTTCGCCGCGATCCACCGTCAGATCGACTCCACGCAGCACATCGGCGCGCTGCTTGCCACGCAGAAAACTCTTGTGGATCTGTTGAGCTTCAATGGCTGGCATAGTGAAGAGGGGAACGGGGAAGAGGGTTACGGGTTACGGGGAAGAGGGGGACGGCGGTAGTTTGTGCTCACACCAAATTGGGGCAATAAGGCAGTCGAATAAGAAACTGTAGCTCAAACCTCACAACACGCTCCCCCCGTAGCCCGTGACCCGTTCCCCGTTCCCCTCTTCATTTGACACGTCGCGATACGCGACCTAGGGTTCCGTTATCCACGAGTTGGCAATGCGTATTCACGTCGCCGGCTTGGGGTGGCAGACATTGAGCGATCGGGCTTTTCGCACCTTTTCCCATTGTGCGGGCCGGGCCGATTCCGCGGAGTGATCCGCGTAATCCACCGCGTCAGAAAGCAACTCGACGTCGCCGAGGCGATTCCCAACCCTTTTTCAGTTTGCGTAAGCGAATTCGCTGCATCACGTATTGGGCTGCGCGGGTAGACGCGAAGCGAAACGTGGGTGGCGCACTTCGTGCTGCGCGCCGAAGGAGTTTGTCGATGTCGGTCCTTCTTTTGCCCGAGGCTCCGGTCAAGCGTTGCGGCGATCAAATACAGTATTGCATGGCGCAGACTCCGGGCGATCGCACTGGCGCATTTCAATTGGTCTATCGCTCCTACATGCGGGCCGGGCTGGGCAGCGAGAACCCGTACGGCATGCGCGTCACTCGATTTCAGCTCGAACCCGCCTCGCAGATCTTCGTCGGCAAAATCTGTGATGAAGTTGTTTCCACCGTCACGCTCGTCCCCGACGGCCCTCTCGGACTGCCAATGGACTCGATGTTCCGCGAGGAAGTCGACGCTTTGAGGAACACCGGGAAACGTGTCTCTGAGGTATCGTGCCTGGCGGATCGACGCTCAAGTACCAGTCGCTTTCTGGATACGTTCTCGCAGCTTACAAGACTGATGGCTCAGTATGCGCGTTATCAGCGAATCGACTGTTTGTTAGTGACGGTGCATCCGCGCCACGCACGCTTTTACAAGCGATATTTGGGGTTTCTGGATATAAGTGATCGGATCGAGAGTTGTCCTCATGCGCAGGATCGGCCCGCCGCCGCATTGAAACTCGACTTTGAGTTCGTCGATCGTGAACGGCCGGAATGTTGGAACGATTTCTTTGGCGAGTGGCTGTCACGCGAAGGCTTGGAGCCGTATACGATCGGCGCGAGTGAGCGTGAACTTCTGACAGCGATCGCCGGGAGTTGCGAGGATGCCGCGTCGGAGCGAGAAGCTGAGCCGGCCATGGCCGGTACATAAGCCGAAGCCCAAGACATGCTCCCCGTAACCCGCTCCTCGCTCCGTGCTCCCCGTTCCCCGTTCCCCGTCTCCCGTTCCCCGTTCCCCG
>Ga0194121_10002727_pt1 | contig 27632 bp, 19 predicted proteins | sample TA2MahCa50mmetaG_FD_148609 | JGI IMG/M metagenome (GOLD analysis project Ga0194121, IMG submission 148609) | Freshwater microbial communities from Lake Tanganyika, Tanzania - TA2015020 Mahale Deep Cast 50m | ecosystem: Environmental > Aquatic > Freshwater > Lake | place: Tanzania: Lake...
TCTGGCGTAAGCTCTCCTTCGGCACGCAATCGAACGGTGGCAGCCGTTTCGTCGAGCGTCTGCTGACGGTGATCGAAACCTGTCGTCGCCAGTCACACAATGCTTTTGCATGGCTGACAACCGCCGTCGAAGCCCAAATGGCTGGAAAACCAGCACCATTGCTGGCCAAGGCGTGAACGGTTACGACAAGGACGCATTTGTGCGCATCCTGGTAAAAGATCGACCGGATCTCGCGGGCCTCCCCTTCCTGCTGGGCAAGGACTGCCAGCTGTGCAAAGATAAGGCCATGCATCTTGAGAGGTCTTCCACGCTCGTTCGCCAGTCCTTGGCACGTCTTGAGAGAATCCCGAGTCCTGCGTTCGAGCAGTATATCTCGTCGTCCTACCCCGTATCGAATCCGCGACCCGACGTGGATCCAATGGCCCGCCAGTTCTGGCAAGAGTTTGGTGCCGACGGTGCCAAGCATTTACGATTGAACAACCACCTGGCGGTCTTGTCCCAGACAGTCCTTGCAGAGAATTCGTCGTTTCGGTTGCTGTTCACGGAGCAGCTCGCCAAAGTCAAGGACGAGGCAGCCGTCCCGCTGCTGACCCAGCGCGCCTTGTTCGATGTGGATGAGCGAGTCCGCACGGCGGCGCGGAAGAATCTGGCGGAGCGCTCGCGTGAAGATTGCGCGCCGAGACTCCTGGAGGGGCTTCGCTATCCCTGGGCGCCGGTGGCTCGACATGCCGCCGAAGCCATCGCTGCTCTGCGCTTGACGGGCACGGTCCCCCAGCTGGTGGCCATGCTCGACCTGCATGATCCCGACGCACCTTACAAGGTTGCGGACAAGCAGGGGCACAGCAAGATGATGGTTCGCGAACTGGTGCGGATCAATCATCACCGTAACTGCTTGCTCTGTCATGCGCCGGCGTTTCAGACCACGCGGCGCGGGATTCCGAATCGGGACTCGGCAACAGACGACGTCGAACTCGTGCGTGCCCTGGTGCCGATTCCAAGCGGTCCAATGCCACCCAGTTTCAGCCCGCTCTACTACAATACGAAACCGGGCGACATCATCGTCCGCGCCGACATCACCTACCTTCGGCAGGATTTCTCGCTCGTGCAGGTCGTGCCGGACCCCGGCAAATGGCGATCTCAGCAACGCTTCGATTTCTTCGTCCGCACTCGCGAACTGACCGGCATAGAAGCGGAAGAGGCGCGGCGCTGGGTTCCGCTGGAGACTTCTGGGTTCAAGGACGCCATCGTCTGGACCCTGCGCGAGCTGACCGGCCTGGACGCGCCGCCCACCGCCGCCGCCTGGCGAGCCGTGCTGGCCAAGCAAGTGTCCGCGAAGTGATCCCGTTTACGTTATGCTTTCGTTGGACCGGACTGGCCGATTACAATCCAGAGGTTGCATATCCCGTTTTTGGTGGCCCCTGTCACGGAGGTCCGCTCATGTCCGCTCAAAGCCGCTGTGGATTCTGCGAGAGCCTGCCTGCCTTGCCCCGTCACCGGGCCGGCAAGGCGTCGCGCTGCCCGGTCTGCAAGCAGGAATTGTGGATCGGACCGTCGCAAACGTATCGGTTGGTGGAGGGCGAAGCGGAACGCACGCGATGGCGCCTGATTGTGACGAGTGTGTGCCTTTCGTTCACATTGCTGGCCGCTGTCCTGAAGTGGACGTTGCGACCAGCGCCCGTCCCGGCTGCTGCAAGAGCAACGACAAGATTGGTTCAGGCGGGATCTAGCTTGCCTGCCATCGCTCCATCCTCGAAAAAGCAGTTGTTTGCCACGGCCAAGACCGCACCGGAGCAACCCGCCACGGCTGTGAAGAAGCCTGGTGCCCGCAGCTACGCCAAGCCAGGTCCAGACGCCCACGGTTGGTCCAAGGACAGACATGGCGATTTGCTTGTGGACCTTGCACGCGCGAAGCCGCGCGCTTTGCTGCCCCCGCGCTGGCTGCTTGCCGAGGCCAAAGACAAGATCGCCGCGCCCAAGCTCGAACCACTCGCTGTGCAGCTTGAGCGAGTGGCGGAAGTCGATCTGATTCCGCAGTACACGCGAAAATCCACAAAAGACATTGAAAAACTGGTGGCCGATATCCGCGCCAGGAATGTCGACAAGCACGACGGCTATGTTCGCGAGCTGCGCCAACAGCGGCTCGATTTGGTCGGGTTGCCTTTCCTGATGGGCGACGATTGCAAATTGTCCCGCGATGCCGCGTTGCGTCTGCAAGACGCCTCTGCACTGGTGCGTGGCATGTTGGGAGCTGCGGAAAGGCCAAAAGCAGGATATCCTTCCGGGGCCTACAGGTTCTGGTCGTCAGGATCGACCGCTGTTCTCAAGAACAGGACCTGGGAACAGGTACTTCCCGCGATGCTGCAAATCCTCGGCCCGGAATTCGCATCCTATCGGCTGCCTCTCGTCCAGCGGGTGGGGGCATTTGATGGCGCCGATGCCACGCGCACGTTGGTCCGTTTCGCGATGTTCGATCCAGCGCCAGAGGTGCGCGAGGAGGCCATCCGCGAGCTGCGCGACCGTCCTGCAAAGGAGATTTTGCCGCACTTGGGCGCGGGGCTGCGCTATCCATGGCTCCCAGTGGTGCGCAATACACTCGAAGCCGCAATCTTGCTGCAGCTGAACGATTTCACCGCCGAGTTGATCCCTGCGCTTGACGAACCGGCGCCCGATGCGCCGTTCGCTGACCCGCATAGGCCGGGGAAGTTGTTTGTCCGTGAATTGGTCCGCATCAACCATCATCGCAACTGCTTACTGTGCCACGCGCCGAGCCGCCGCGAACTGCCACGAAGCCCAGGTGCGGCACCACGCTCCACCGAACCATCGGAGTTTGTACTGGCCGTGGTGCCGGCTCCGGATCGCCCGCTTCCCTCGCGCACGAGCGAGGCATACTACGACATCCAGCGAGGGGACGTTCTGGTCCGCGCCGACGTTACCTACTTGCGGCAAGATTTTTCCGTGATACAAACGGTCCGAAATTCAGGCAGGTGGACTGCGGAGCAGCGCTATGATTTTCTTGTTCGCACGCGCGAACTCAGCAGCACGGAGGCTGCCTTGGCCGGCTTGATTCCGCGGCGTTCGCGCACGGCGTACCACGACGCGGTTTTGTGGGCCCTGCATCAGCTCACCGGCCTGAACGCGCCGCCGACGGCCGCCGCCTGGCGAGCCGCGCTGGCCAAGCAAGCGTCAGCGAAATGATCCACCAGACGAGCGTGATCGAAGCTCGCTTGGCGGTTTCGCGCACGATGTCCCGCGCGAAACCCGCCAAGCGAGCTTTCTTTACGCTTGTCTGGTAAACCCATCCCTTGCCCGCGCCCATAGAATCGACGTATGGAGCAAAATCTCGTCGTTCGCGGGGCGCGCGAGCATAATCTGCAAAACGTCAACCTCGACCTGCCGCGCAACCGCCTCATCGTCTTCACCGGCGTGAGCGGGTCCGGGAAGAGCTCGCTGGCCTTCGACACGCTTTACGCCGAGGGGCAGCGCCGGTACGTCGAGTCGCTGTCCGCCTACGCACGCCAGTTTCTGGGACAGCTACAGAAGCCGGATGTCGATTATCTGGGCGGACTGTCGCCGTCCATCAGCATCCAGCAGAAGACGGCCGGCAAGAACCCGCGCTCCACCGTCGGCACCATCACCGAGATCCACGACTACCTGCGTGTGCTTTACGCTCGCGTCGGCCTGGGACACTGTCCGCAGTGCGATCGGCCCATCACCGCCCAGTCGCGCGAGCAGATCATCGCCCGCGTGCAAGCCCTACCGGAGGGGACGCGTTTCTTGCTCCTCGCTCCGGTCATTCGCGGGCAGAAGGGCGAGTACAAGGACCTGTTCGCCGACATGCTCAAGCGCGGCTTCATCCGCGCCCGCGTCGATGGCCAGGTCGTCAAGCTCACCGAGGACCTGAAGCTCGACCGCAAGATCAAGCATCACATCGAAATCGTCATCGACCGCCTGAAGAACGAGCCGCGCGTCCGGCCCAGGCTCGCCGAAGCCGTGGACCAGGCGTTGCTGCTCGGCGAGGGCAACCTCGTCATCGGCGTCGAGCGCGACAGCGAGGCCCCGCCCGACGGCAAGGCCGAGAAGACGCCGGCTTACGACGACATCTTGCTCTCCGCGCATTACGCCTGCGTCCATTGCGACAGGAGCTACGAGCCGCCCAGCCCGCAGCTTTTCAGCTTCAATAGCCCGCAGGGCATGTGCCTTGACTGCGACGGCCTGGGCATGCGCTACACGTTCGCTCCGGACCTGCTGATCCCCGATCCGTCGCTGAGCTTTCATGCCGGCGCCATCCCGCTGGTCGGCCCGCACAAGGGCATGGGTCGCTGGCGCAAGCACATCTTTGCAGGAGTCGCGCGGACCTTTGACATCGACCGCAAGGCGCCCTGGCAGGATTTACCGATCGACAAACAGAATCTGCTGCTGCACGGTTCCGGCGATCAGCACATCACCTATGAATGGAAAATGCGCGGCGGCAACGTCTGGAAGCACGGCGGCAAGTGGGAGGGCATCGTCCCGCAACTGCTGAGCAGCTTCAAAAAGACGGCCGCCGGCCCACGGCGCATGCAGCTCGAAAAATACATGCGTGTCCTCCCCTGCCCTACGTGCCGGTCGCAACGGCTCAACGCTCAGGCGCGGGCGGTACGCGTTGCCGGCAAGACGCTTGTCGAAGTCTGTGCCATGCCCATCGGCGAGCTTGGCGACTGGCTCGATCCGGAACGCGGCACGCTGGAGAAGAGTCTTGACGCCGTGCAGCGGCACATCGCCGCCGAGGTGCTGAAGGAGATTCGCGGCCGTGTCGGCTTTCTGCTCAATGTCGGGCTGCACTACCTCACCCTGGAACGGTCGGCGCCGACGCTCTCCGGCGGCGAGGCGCAGCGCATCCGCCTCGCCGGGCAAATCGGCTGCGGCCTGGTCGGCGTTCTCTACATCCTCGACGAGCCCAGCATCGGTCTGCACCCGCGCGACAACGACCGCCTCTTGCGCAGCCTGGAAAGACTGCGCGATATCGGCAACACCGTCGTCGTCGTCGAGCACGACGAGGACACGATGCGCGCCGCCGACTACATCGTGGACTTCGGTCCCGGCCCCGGCGTGCGCGGCGGCCACGTTGTCGCCGCCGGCGGTTTCAGCGAGGTTGCGAACAATGCGGACAGCGTTACCGGGCAGTATCTCTCCGGGACGAAGGCGATCGCGATTCCTGGGAAGCGCCGTCCCGGCAATGGCAAACGCCTGCGCATCACCGGCGCCCGTCACAACAACCTCAAGAACATCGATGTCGATATCCCGCTCGGCAAGTTTGTCTGCGTCACCGGCGTCAGCGGGTCCGGCAAGTCATCCCTCATCAACGACATCTTGCGAGAAGGATTGCAGATCGCAGATTTAAGATTGCAGATTGAAAGAGAGGACAACGAGAAGGAAACGGATGATCAATCTGAAATCTCAAATGTGAAATCTGCAATCTTGAGCCGCTTCGATCGTCTGGAGGGAACCCAGCATATTGATCGCGTGATCGACATCGATCAGTCGCCGATTGGCCGGACGCCGCGCTCGAACCCCGGAACCTACATCAAGGCCTTCGACGAGATTCGCGGGCTGTTCACGCAGATGTCGGAGGCGAAGATTCGCGGCTACAAGCCGGGGCGGTTCAGCTTCAACAAGCCGGGCGGCCGTTGCGAGGCCTGCGAGGGCAACGGCTCCAACCGCCTGGAGATGGACTTCCTCGCCGATGTCTGGGTCACGTGCCCGGTGTGCGAGGGCCGCCGCTTCAATCGCGAGACGCTGCAAATCCGCTTCAAGGACAAGAACATCCGCGACGTGCTCGAGATGGACGTGCAGGACGCGCTGACGCACTTCGCCAACGTGCCGCGCATCCGCGCCATGCTGCAAACGCTGCACGACGTCGGCCTCGACTACATCAAGATAGGCCAGCCGTCGCCTACCCTGTCCGGCGGCGAGGCCCAGCGCGTCAAGCTGGCCCGCGAGTTGTGCAAGCGCAGCACCGGGCAAACGCTCTACATCCTCGACGAGCCGACGACCGGCCTGCACTTCGACGATATCCAGAAGCTGCTGCAAGTGCTGCATGGCTTCGTGGACGCCGGCAACACCGTTGTCGTCATCGAGCACAACCTCGACGTCATCAAGACCGCCGACTGGATCATCGATCTCGGCCCCGAAGGCGGCTCGGAGGGCGGCACCCTGGTCGTGGCCGGGACTCCCGAAGAGGTCGCCCGCTGCGCAAGCTCGTACACCGGGCAAGCGCTGAAACCGATCCTCCAGACAAGCGTGAAGAAAGCTCGCTCGGCGGTTTCGCGCAAGTCGTCCCGCGCGGCACAACCATCCACGCCCATCACCCACCTCACCATCCAGGGCGCTCAGCAACATAACCTCAAGAACATCGACGTCGCCCTGCCCCGCGAGAAGATGAGCGTCTTCTGCGGCCCCAGCGGCTCCGGCAAGAGCTCGCTCGCCCTTGACACCATCTACGCCGAGGGGCAACGCCGCTACGTCGAGTCGCTGTCGGCCTACGCCCGGCAGTTCCTCGGCCAGATGCAGAAGCCAAAAGTCGAGCACGTTGCCGGACTGTCGCCGGCCATCAGCATCGAGCAGCAGACTACGAGCAAGAGCCCGCGTTCCACCGTGGGGACCGTCACCGAGGTCTACGATTACCTGCGTGTTCTTTTCGCCCGGCTCGGGCATCTGCACTGCCCGGCGTGCGGCATCCCCATCGGCTCGCAGACGGCCGACGAGATTATTGACAAGATCCTGTCACTGCCGGAGGGAACGCGGCTCTACCTGCTCGCCCCGCTGGAACGCCGCGGCCAGGAGAAGTATCAGGAGCTGTGGGACGAGATTCGCCGCACCGGGTTTGTCCGCATGCGCGTCGATGGCAAGTCCTACAGCGTCGACGAGCCGCCCACCATCGATCATCGCCGCAAGCACAATGTCGAGGTCGTGGTGGACCGGGTCATCGTGCGGCCTTCGCAGCGCGGTCGGCTGGCGGACGCCGTCGAGACCGCGCTCGAGCTCGGCAAGGGCGTCATGCTGGTCGCCCACGTCGATGACAAGCGCGAAGAGCCGGACTGGAAGGTCGAGCGCTTCAGCCAGCACTACGTCTGCGACCAGTGCGGCCGCAGCTTCGAGCCGCTCAACCCCCATCACTTCTCGTTCAACAGCCCGCTCGGCTGGTGCCCGACCTGCGATGGTTTGGGCGGACAGAAGGGCGCCAACCCGGCCGTGCTGCTCCGCGATCCTCGGCTATCGCTGCGCGACGGCGCCATTGCCGCCTGGCCGGCGCTCGGCGACGACAGCCCGTTCCTGCCATTCGCCCTCGCCATCGCCGAGCATGTTCGCTTCTCGCTGGACACGCCCTTCGAGCAACTTTCTGCCGGTCAGCAGAAAGCCATCCTGCACGGCACCGGCGACGACTGGATCGCGCTCGAGCCAACGGCGAAGGGCCGCAGGAAGACCGGCGTGCACTTCCAGTACAAGGGCCTGATGCCGGCCATCGACGAGGCGTCGCGCGTCAGCTTCACCTATCGTCACCGGCTGGATCACATCGTCAGCGACGTGCCGTGCGTGACCTGCCGTGGCTCGCGGCTGCGCGACGATGCCGCCGCCTGCCGGTTCGAAGGGCACACCATCGGCGAGGTCGGCGCCTGGCCACTGGGGCAGTCCCTCGACTTCTTCAACAAGCTCAAGCTTGGCAAGGAGCATGAGCAGGTCGCCGGCGAGCTGGTGCGCGAGGTCCGCAATCGTCTGAAGTTCCTCGTCGATGTCGGACTCGATTACCTCACGCTGTCGCGCGGCACGCCGACGCTGTCCGGCGGCGAATCGCAGCGCATCCGGCTTGCCAGCCAGATCGGCAGCGGTTTGACCGGTGTCCTCTATGTGCTCGACGAGCCAACCATCGGCCTGCATCCGCGCGACAACCGACGGCTGCTGGAGGCACTCAGCCACCTGCGCGACCTCGGCAACACGCTGGTCCTGGTCGAGCACGATCGCGAGATCATCTCGGCGGCGGACCACCTGCTCGACTTCGGCCCCGGCGCCGGCGACCGCGGCGGCGAGATCACGGCCGAGGGCTCGCCCAGGCAAGTCATCCGCTCGAAAAACTCGCTCACCGGCCAGTATCTCGGCGGCAAGAAGGCCATCCCGGTGCCGACCAACCGCCGACCCGTCGATGACTCGCTGTCGCGCTTGCTGGTCCACGGCGCTCGCAACAACAACCTGCACAACATCGATGTCGCCTTTCCGCTCGGCCGGCTCATCGCCGTCACCGGCGTCAGCGGTTCCGGGAAAAGCTCGCTCGTCCAGGAGATCCTCTACCCTGCCCTGGCCCGCAAGCTGCATCGCGCCCAGTTGACGGTAGGCGCCCACGACGACATCGCCGGCATCGACAACATCGACAAGGTCATCAACGTCGATCAGAGTCCGCTGGGCAATTCGCCCAGCTCGAACCCGGCCACGTATACCGGCGTCTTCGATCTCGTCCGCCAGCTCTTCGCCCAGCTTCCGGAGTCGCGCGTGCGCGGCTACCAGGCCAAGCGCTTCAGCTTCAACGCTCCCGGCGGTCGCTGCGAGGCCTGCGAGGGCAACGGGCAGAAGAAGATCGAGATGCACTTCCTCCCCGATGTCTGGGTGGAGTGCGACACTTGCCGCGGCGCCCGCTATAACCCGGAGACTCTGGCCGTCCGCTACAAGGGCAAGACCATCGCCGACGTGCTGACCATGCGCGTGGCCGAGGCCCTCGAGCTGTTCGGCAACATCCCGAAGATCCGCCGCGTGCTGCAGACGCTCGCCGACGTCGGTCTCGACTACGTCGCCCTCGGGCAGGCGGCGCCCACCCTCTCGGGAGGCGAGGCGCAGCGCGTCAAGCTCGCCGCCGAGCTGGGCCGGCCCAATACCGGCCGCACGCTTTACATCCTCGACGAGCCGACGACGGGACTGCATTTCGACGACATTCGCAAGCTGCTCGAGGTGCTCAACCGGCTCGTCGATCTCGGCAATACTGTCATCGTCATCGAGCATAACCTCGACGTCATCAAGACGGCGGACTGGGTGATCGAGCTTGGCCCGGAGGCCGGCGACCGTGGCGGGCAGATCGTCGCCGAGGGGACGCCGGAGCAGATCGGGAAGAACAGGACATCGCACACGGCCCCATTCCTTGCGGACATCCTCAAGGCGGGCCCGAGCCAGGAGCGGCCGCGCTACGATCCGCACGCGGCCGAGGCGGCGAAGGCCGGCGACCTGAAGCTCGAGGAAGTCGGCAAGGACGCCGCCATGCCCTGGGAGACCGACGGCCAGCGCTGGCATACCGAGCTGCGCGTCTCGCACAAGGGCAAGCCGTGCCGCTGGGAAGGTCGCATCCTCACCTGGCTCGACGAGCACATCCATCATCTCGGCATGTTTGGTCCCGCCGACTGGAACCAGCCGACCGTCGTCGAGATCGCCGGCCTCAAGAAGAGTCAGGGCTGGTTCTTCCACGCCCACACCGGCATGGAATGGCTGGTGCGCCTCGTCTTCCGCGTCGGCAAGAACACTTTCAAGCAAGGCGAGCTAGTCGAGCGCCTCGCCATCCCGCCGCTCGACGACACGCCGGGCGTCGAGGTCTACGGCAGCGGCGAGCGCGTCCACGTCGCCAATCGCAAAGGCCCGTGGCAGGAAGTCTGGCTGCTTGTCCATCGGCTCAGCGAGATCGACACGCCGGCGTTTCAGCGGTTCTTGAAGGAAGCCTGCGCTTCGTTCCACTCTGCGTTACAGCGCATGCAGACCCGCCCCGAGGATGTGATGCCCTGGAAGGTGAACGGCGAGCGCTGGCACCTGGGCGACAAGGGCTTTCCACCCGGCAGGAAACTGCGCTGGGACCGCAGCCTGCTGCCGCGCTTGCTGGAGGTGGCCCGCTCGGCCGTCCCGGGCCTGGAGATCGTCTGGAATGCCCGCGCCGGCATTATGCTCAAGGTCCCCGGCATCTCGCGTGCTTGGGCCCAGTGGCGCACCAAGGACGCGCACGGCCTCACGTGCTGCTTCCTCGGCAAGAAAGGCCAGTTCAACCTTGGCCGCATCGAAGACTTCGGCGTCCATCCCGATATCGCCGAGAAGACCAGCGGCGACCTCATCCGCCTCGTCTTCCAGCAAGCCGAACACATGCCCCTGGCCCGGTTGAAGGATTTCTTCGCCGAACATGTGCAGGGCTTCCGCGAACTGACGAAGGGGAAGGCGAAGCAGATGGCGTGAGTGCGTTGCTGTGCAGATTGCTGTGCAAAGCGCTGTCACCCCCTGTTCACCGTAACACGGCGCGCCACATTTGAAGACACGGACCTGGGAAGCTCGGGCTTTCGTCCAATTATTCGTCCAGGGAGACACATATACCCCCTCGGCAAATCCGGTGGCGGGACGCAGCGTGCGAGGGTACCGTTTGCTCCTTCAGAGCCACGACCGTAAGAGCGTTCGGAAGAAATGCAGTAGGACGGGCTTCCAAGCCCGTCCGGCCGGCCTGGGAAGGCCGGCCTACGTCAATGTTCCCGGACGCTCTAAGGGAGTGGTTCGCGTGTCCGCTCCCGGTCGCGGCTCTGAACAGAAAACCTTCCGAGCGTTTATTTCCGCGCAGCGCCAAGGTCCCACAAGAGAACCCGGCCGAGGCCGCCGGTGGCGAGCGTCTTGCCGTCTGGACTGAAGCTGCCGCGGCTGATGAAGCCCTGCGGAGCGATGAGCGTCTCGCGGATTACACCAGCGTCCGCGTCTACCAGGTGAATCCGTGCCTGGGAAACGTCGAGCGCGTCCAGCTCGATTCCACGTTCGTCAGGCATCATCTGCGTGGTGACAGCGACCCATTTGCCGTCAGGACTGATTGCTGGCGCCCGGACGACGTGCCGGTGGCCAGCTTGTTCAGTTTCAAGCACGATCACGCGCCGCGCATGTTTGTCGCTCACCGAGAACAGGTACAACTTGCTCGCGGCAGGTTTGCGGTCGTTGTGCGGCGGCCGCCAGGTGACAGCCGCAAGCATGCGGCCATCTACCCCAAACGATACTCCGTCAAACGTCGCCCCGGTCTCGCGACCGAGTTCTGATACCTCGCGACCTGTGGCCGCGTCGAGAAGCATCAGCCGACTGGACTCATCGCTGCGCGTTTTCGGATCGCGGAATATGCGCTCGTTCACGACAAGCAGCCGGCTGTCGGGCGAGAACGCTACCGGGCTCACCCATGCCCCTGGTGGTTTCACGGGCAGTGACCATTTCGGCGTGCCGGCCGGGAGATCGAGCATCTGGATCGCCTTCGTGTCGCCTGATTTGCTGTCGCTGACGGTTGTGGCATACAATCGGCTGTCCGATGCAAAGATGCCGTATGCTTTGGTGCCTTCCGGCAGAGCTTTGGACTTGCCGGTCGCCGTTTCCCAGAGGCTGGCTGTGCTGGGCGGCCTACTCTCATACACGCCGGGAATTTGCTCGCTGGTGACGAACAGCGCGCCATTCGGCGCCATACGCATGCTGTTGACATTACGTGCTGGAACGTGTCTGTAACTGCGAATCAGCTTGCCGCTGCCCATGTCCCAGGCGAGCACTTTGCCGTCGAACTGCCAGCGATACATGCGCTTGCCATTTTTCTCGATCCGCTCAATGGTGCGACCATCGCGTGAGACGAAAAGTGTGCGCCAGTCGGGCGAGAGGAAGAAGTACTGGTCGCTGCCGCGGTAGCCGTAACCGGTCTCGATCGTGGTCAGCTGTTTGCCGGACGCGATGTCCCAGAGGACGACGACGCCGCCGGGATAGTCGCCGGCGATGAGCCGCTGCCCATCAGAGGAATAGCGGACGCCTAAGAGGAATGCAGTCCGGTTGGGATGGATGAGTTCCCCTTTGAGTCGCGGCGACACTGGCTGCAACTTGAGTGGCGTCCTGGGTGCGACGATCTGGATAGCAAACCGGCCGGCAACAACCTGGCCGGATTTCCAGGAGTCAAATGAGAGGGCGACCGTGGCCATGCCGGTGCCTGCTTGCTCGGGGACCCGAACTGGGCCGTGCAGGTTGCCGCCTCAGCAACGCTGCTTGAGTTCGAAGGACTGGCGCAGCGGTGGTTCCCCGGCTCTGGCCGCAGGGAAGGTAATCTCGGCCACCGGATACTTCGTGGTGGGAATGACGCCCTCGTAGTTGATCCATGTAGTGGTGCCGGGCCCGAAACCCGGGCTGCCGACGCCGAGAACGAGATCGCCGCTACGACCGCGCGTGAGCCGATACCGCCCAAACAGTGCGATGTGCCACGGCCCGCCAAAATGAATGATGGGCGCCTGCTCCGGCCGGTCCGCAAACTGCAACACGCCTTCGGCATCGAGATAGAAGGCCAGTTGATGGACGCGGCCGTCAATGCCGCCTCCCCTCCATGGCGGCATATCCACATCACAGGACACGTAGTATGCCGAGGCATCCGGATGTTTCTTCAAGATGTCCTCAACAGCCGCGCCGCGGTCCTTCAACTGGCTGAGCGGCGAAACCGAGATGTAAAGGTCCTTGTGCAACCGGTTGCCCGCGCGAATCTCGCCCACGCGGAATGAATAAGTGTCCTTTTCGGCGGCGTCGTTTTTCTCGGCGGCAATTCTCTCCCCTGTGTCCGTGAGATCGCCGTTGCCATTGCGGTCCACGTAGAGCGTGTCGCCATCGATCGCCAGCCAGACGCGGGTTCTCGCTTCGGCTCCGAAGACAAGAAGCGCGTACCTGACTTGCTTCGTGCGGTATTCTGGCTGTCTCTCAATGCTTCGCGGAATCCGGCGCAAGTCCACCTGCCCTGCCGACGCACTGGCTGCGGCAAGGACAACACACAGACTACATGGCCAGCTTCGCATAGGCGCCTCTTGCAGTACGGGGCGAACTGATCACGCTCGGCCTTTTCCCATCTTCTCTACAAACGCCGCATGCTCCGGCGACGCCAGTCCCAGGCCCAGCACGGCCGACAGCCGTTTCCAGTCCATGGCAAACAGGGCGGTCGGGTCGAGCCACAGGCCGGGGAAGACTTCGGAGCGGAGGATGCCGTCGCGGTTGGCGGCGAGTTCCTTGAACTTGCCGCGGCGGCGGACGAACCAGAAGACTTTTTGCTTGCGGACGGCGACGACGAGGTACTCGCGGACGCCGGCGGCTTCGAGGTCGTGTTTGCGCTCGTTGAGGTCGAGCTTCTCCGTGCTGTCGCTGATCTGTACGATGAGTTCGGGCGGTCCAACAAGAAAACCGTCGGCGTCGATTTTTGCATTGCCACCCAACTCGGACAGAATCCGCAAAGACACGTCCGGTTGCGGTTCGCTGTCAGGCCCGAGTATATGTGTTGCGTTCTCCGTGCCCTTGACGCCTGGAGTGTGCATCACATAGTCGCCCAGCCAGTGGATGACAACGAACCCATGTTCCCCATGCGGATTCTTGAGCGGTGACGGCACGTGGACGACGCCTCCAATAAGCTCGGCCCTGAACCCCGGTGGGCTGGCCTCGTAGAGCGTGTGAAATGTCTGCTGGTTGAGCCGGGCGCCGTTTTTCAGTCTGGCGCTTGGCTTGCTTCGCAAAGAAACTGTGGTCATGGCGTACCCTTCTTCCTTTCGTGCCAGAATAGCAAAGCTGAACGGCTTTCGCAATTGAGCACATGAAAGGCGAGCGTCGGGGCCTGAGCCCGACGTGTGCGTCGCGCGAGATCAGCATCGCTTCGCGCGCGAGCCTGACACGTCGCGCTCACGCCGCGACGCTCGCCTGTCTAGATTGAATAGATGACTCGACGTAGGCCGTGGAAGCCAACCAAGCAGCAGCTCGCCGCCGCGCAAGGCAAGCACATCCGTGACGTCATCGCCCCCGATTTGAGCGTACTGTTTTGCGGCATCAATCCCGGCCTGTATTCTGGGGCGGTGGGGCATCATTTCGCCCGGCCGGGAAATCGCTTCTGGCCGGCGTTGCATGCGGCCGGATTCACCACGCGCGTGCTGTCGCCGTTCGACGAACGCCAGTTGCTAACGCTCGGCTACGGCATCACCAACCTCGTCCGGCGGGCGACGGCCACGGCCCAGGAACTCGCCGATGACGAGATCGTTGCCGGGGCTCAGCGACTCGCACGCAAGGTGTGCCGCCATCGGCCGGCCATCGTGGCGTTTCTTGGCATCGCCGCGTATCGCATTGCGTTTCGGCGGCCGAAGGCCAGCCTGGGACTGCAACAGGAGCTGCTGGCGGATGCGAAGATCTGGGTTCTGCCCAACCCGAGCGGGCTGAACGCGCATTTCCAGCTCGCGGAGCTGACGGCAATGTTCCGGCAACTGCGTGTGTCAGCGGATTGCCGGCATTCCTGATCGGCTTTCGTGTTGTTGGCGGCTCGGGCCGGATTGCAGCATCTTGTCGCAATCCTGCCCCGTGAATAGAGTTTGCTTGTGTGCTGGAAGGCTTCGACCGCAAGGGAGTTGACCGTTAGGGAGTTGCTCGTTGATGAGTGCCTCGACTCACGATCCCGCCAACGAAGATAGCGCCCAGGTCGATCTCGGCGGCAGGCTGCTGGTGCTGGGCCTGATGCTGATGCTCGTCATCGAGAGCCTGCTGGCCACCGCGGCCTTGATTCAGCTATCCTTCGTCCACGTCGTTATCGGCATCGTCAGCATCTGCGTCGCGCTCTATCTGTCGAACTGGATTTACACGGGCGACCGTCCGGCGCGCAAGGTTCTGCTCGGCTGGACCGGGTTGCAGATCTTCCTCGCCGGCGGCGCGGTGCTGGCGTACTTCGCCGCGCACGGCGAGCATGAGTCGATGCGCGTCTTCGGCATTGCCGCTCCCACCAACGGCACTGCCATCAGCCTGGCGGTCGTCAAGCTGGGCTGTTATCTGTTTCTTGGCTACTTGCTGTCGCAGTCGGCCAGCGTCAAGAACTTCCTGCGTGTGAAGGCGGGGCGCGAGCCGCACGCCATCGAGCCGGCCAGCATCGCTCCGTCCGGCGTGGTCGTGGCCACGGCCGACAAGGACAAGCGCGCCGTCGCCGAGGTTGGCACCTGGATGCAGGCCACTGGCTTGATCTTGATCGTGGCCGGGTTGCTGTCCGTCATCGCCGGCGCCCGGCATGCAAGCCGCATCTATCTCATCGAGGGGGCGCTCATCGCCGTGCTTGGCGCGGTCATGCTCGGGCCGGTCGGCGTCCTGCGCCAGCTGTCGCCCGATCAGCTCGATCGCGCATTCCTGCTCAGCGCGTTCGGCCAGCTGAAGGCGCTTTACAAGAAGCAGGTGGCGATTCTCGGCGGCCTCGCAATTGTCGCCGTCGTCATGCTCGTCATGCTCTTTCGTTAATGTGAGGTAACCGATGCCGCCGACGGGTCCATCGCTGAGCCTTGACCTGCAACCGGAGCAACGCAAGACCTTCGCCGGCCTCGCCGCGCAGATGAAGCTGGTCGCGTTCTTGCTGTTTGCGCTGGCCGGCCTGAGCGTCATCCTCGGCATCGTGCAGATCTTCCAGGGCTCGTGGGCCGGCTTGCTGGATATCGTCATCGGCGGCCTGCTCAAGGTTTCCGGCCTGGTGATGCTGACCGCTGCCACCAGCGCTGGCTACGCCAACGACGTGCCCGACTGCGACAAGATCCACGCCTTCAACGTGCTGGGCGATCTCGCCATCTTCTACAAGTTCCAGTTCGGTCTCGGGGCGCTGCTGACGCTCATTCTCGCGATCAAGGTGCTCTTCTAGAATTGTTCACGTTTCGCGTTCGCAGGTCCGCTCGCGAAAGCAACTGCGAAGTACGAGCGCGAAATGCAAGCAACTGACTAACCGCCACAGGGCTGGCAGGTCCAGCGGGTGGGCGGCAGCCAGTAGCAATTGATCTCGAAATGGCGATTGATGAACGGGTTGCACGACGTGCCATAATAGAGATCGCATGGGTACGTCGCTGCCGGCCGGCAATTCTCGGCCCGCAATAAACCCGCCGCCACGCAACATTCCGTCACCAGTTCCGAGCAGTAGTAACTATGCCGGTCGCCGTGTGGGCCGCCCATCCAGTGGGTTCGGATCGGACCGCGCGAGCGGAACGGCGTCAGCTGTCCGCCCAGCCGCGCCAGCGCGAAGCGCTTGCCCACCTGGCGCATGGCGAACTCGGTCAGGCAGGCCGACTGCTCGCAGGTCAGCGGCTCGCAGCGCTGGCGGATCCAGACCTTGTCTCCCTGGCAGGTATGACTGCTCAGGTGCTCGCAGATGTCCATGACCCTGATGCGCAGGGTGTTGTGCGGTCCGGATTCGAGGAGTCCCAGGCTGCCGTCGGGCAAGGCGATGATGATGCCGGAATGGTGCACGCCGTCGGCGCCGGCGATCTTGTGGCCGACGCGGGCAATCAGCCCCTGATCCGTGGCGAGGAAGATGTCGCCGGGTTGCGGAATGTACGGCCTGGGCGGGCCGCACAGCGGCGCGTGCTGACAGAACGTCTGCTGATACAGAAATCCGCAGCAGCAATCGCACTCCAGATGCTCGGCGGGCGGGCAGAAGGCGAGCACGAATGGCGCGAGCAATCCCACCATGAATTCCGTCCCTCTGTTCGTCGCAACTCCGTCTATTCTTTATCTTGCCTGGAGCCGCCCCAGTTGTGACGAATTCGCACATTTGCGTCAGGAAGCGCGGGACCCAGGACTTGCGGCGCAGAATGTGGCGACCCTGCCGAATGTTCTGGCTTCGCCGAGCCGCGCTGGCAGCGGGGTCGAGGTTCTCGCAAGGCCGGAGCAATGCTGAGCCCGAAGCGCCAGCGAGGGCGAAGGAGTCTCGCCTGGTGCGGGCAGTTTTGCATGTGGGGTTCTATGAACGCAGCTTGCGTATCGCCTGGGCGTTTCGCAAGCTGATGACGAAGGCGGCGACAGCGAGAATGAAGCCAACTCCCACCAGCACGTCCTGCGCCGCAATGCTGGAACGGCGCTCGGACGGAGGCGCGTCCCGGCCAGCATCATCAGCAACCGCCGGCGGCGTCGAAACGCTGGCCGACTTGGCCAGGATTGGCGTCAGTTCACTATCCTTGATGGTGAACTCCTTGCGATGCCCCGCGCCGGCGGAGATGATCACGCGCAGCGTCTCCGCCTTTTCGACCGCGAACGTGAACAAGCCCTTGTCGTCGGTTTTGCCGTCCGCCACGACCTGGCCGGTTGGGCCCGTCGCCCGCACGCGGGCACCTTCAGCGGAATCCCCCGTGATGTCGAACCAGCTCTCGACGCGAACCTTGCCTCCCGGCAGCAGCTTGTATTCCCCCTCAAGCCGATGGGCCGCTGCCTCCGCGGGAAACGTCAGCAAGGTTAGCAGCGTCAGACCGGCAATGACACTGTTCGCCACGCTCGCTTTTTGACCCGTGCCCGCGGGCTCCTGACTCCTGAGCCCGGGTTCCGGTCCCAGCATGTCCGGTCGGACGCGTGCCAGGAAGCCGACCGTGAAGCCGAGCAGCACGCCCTCGATGACCGCGATGGGCAGATGCAGCAGGACTTCGAGCAGGGCTGGGTAGGTCCAGTCCTCGGCGCCGCCTTGCAACAGCACGAAGCAATTGAGCGCGACGGCGCCAAGTACGGCCAGTTCGCCCACGATCAGACCGAGCGCGAGATCATGGGAATGATCCATGCGCCGCTCCAGCCACGCAGCCGCGAACGCCAGCACGAGCCCAGCAATCAGGACTGCCGGATGCAACGCCACCTCGAAGATGGATTGGCTCCAGTCGCGTGTCAAGAGCATGGCGACGCTGGCGGCGAGGCTCAACACCCAGGCCGCCACGCTTACTCCCACCAGCGCCGAACGAAGCCACGGGCGGCGAATTCCCGGCACGCGCCGCAGCCAGGCAAACAGGTAGCTCGCCCCGATCGCGGGGATGGTCATCAGGCAACTGTTGATGCCCAGCGTCGACAGGTTGCCTTGCTGAAACAGGACCGTCTGCAGAAAGACGCCGATGGGGATGGCCAGCGCTGCCCGCCAGCCGAGCAGCACGCCCAGGAGTCCGTTGAGCAGCAGGTGCGCATGCGTCGGCCCCACGGGAAGCTGCACCAGCGACGCAACGAAGAACAGCGCCGTCAACAGGGCGATGCGCGGAATTTCCTCGTCGCGGATGCGCCAGGCGCCGATGCCAGCCAGTACAATCATCAGCAGGATGCCGCCGGCCCACCACGGCGCCGAGAGCACCCCCTCGGAGATGTGCACTGCCCAGAGATTGAACACCATGCAGGCCATCATACGATTTTCGGAATCATAATACCAGGCAACCAACCGCGCTTGCGTTTCGCGCTCGCTGGCTCGCTGCCATTTACTCGACCTTCAGCGGAGGCAATCATGTGTGGCCGATCCATGGCATTCCTTCTGCTCGCCTCTTTCATCGGCTCGGCCCTCGGCGACCCGCCTGACCCAGCCCGCGTCCGTGCCACCTCCGGAGACCCAGTGGAGCCGAAGTGGGACGAGCGCCTCACCGTCACCGTCGGCCCGGGCAAGGCCGACATCGTCGGCGCCAATCACAAGGCGCTGCAAGCCGCGGTCGATTACGTCGCCCGGCTCGGCGGCGGCACTGTGCAGGTTTTGCCCGGCACATATCGGCTGCGCAATGCCGTCCACCTGGCCAGCGGTGTCCGCATCCGCGGCAGCGGCAAGGACACGGTCCTCATCAAGGAGCCGTCCATCAGCACCAAGCTGGCGGCCGATTCCGACTGGTACGATCAGGAAATCACGCTGGTCGATGCCAAGGGCTTCCAGATCGGCGACGGCGTCTGCATCCGCGCCCAGAACCCGCACAACGGCGGCCAGTCCGTCCTCAAGCGCACCCTCGTCGCCCGCACCGGTAAGCGCTTCAAGCTTGACCGCGCCCTGCGCGAGAACTTCTGGCTCATGGGTCAAGCAACGGTATCCACGCTGGCGCCGATCCTCACTGCCGAGAATGCCCACGACATGGTCGTCGAGAACCTCGTCCTCGACGGCAACAAGAGCAAGAACGACAATCTCGACGGCAACTACGCCGGCTGCATCTTCATGCAGGATTGCCGCGCGGTCGCCATTCGCGGGGTGACCGCCCGCAACTACAACGGCGACGGCATCAGCTGGCAGATCTGCCACGACGTGCTGGTCGAGCACTGTCACGTCCACGGCAATGTCAGCCTCGGCCTGCATCCAGGCTCCGGCTCGCAACGCCCCATCATGCGTGGCAACCGCATCCACGACAACGACATCGGCATCTTCTTCTGCTGGGGCGTGAAATTCGGTTTGGCCGAGAAGAACATGATCGAGAACAACCGCTCCTACGGCGTCTCCATCGGCCATCGCGACACCGACAACCTCGTCCGCGACAACGACATCAAGACCAGCGGCAAGGTCGGCGTCCTGTTCCGCCCGGAGCGCGGCAAGGCCTTCGCCCCGCACCGCAACCGCCTGATCGGCAACCGCCTCACTGACAACGCCCCCGCCGACGGTTACGCCATCGACGTCCAGGGCGAAACCGAGGACATCCTCATCGAGAAGAACGTCCTTCACGAAACGCGACCGAACGGCCGCCGCACCGCCATTCGCATCGGCCCGAAGACCAGGAACGTGCAGGTCCGCGACAACCACGTGGAAGGCTTCGCGCGCGAGACGGCGAGGCAATGAGCCGTGGCGACAAGCTGCCAGCTTGTCAGCCGTTGCACGCTTCGTTCATCGGGTTTGGACACACGTCAGTCCGGGATAGGTCTATTTGTAGTAAGCCTTGTCACGCCGCCAGCGCAAGCATTCAGGAGAGAGTTTGTTGCCGTCAAGATACATCTGCTCCATGCCCGAGAATGATGGGTTACGTCTTGGAATATCGACCAGGCGGTTGCCTGAGACATCAAGGACGGTCAGAAAGGGCATGCGGGCAATACACGCCGGCAAGGATGTCAGTTGATTGTCAATTACGATCAACTCGGCCAGCCGTCTCAGTCTGCAAAGATCATCAGGGAGCGACTTCAGCCGATTGTTCGAAATGTCAAGTCGGCGCAACGACCGCATCAGCAGGACCGGCGGTGGCAACGCCTTGAACTTGTTTTCAGCGAGCTCCAACACCACCAATCTGGGCAGTTGCGCGATCTCCTGCGGCAACGACTCAAGCTTGTTGTTGGTGAGCGTCAATTCGCGTAGCCGGGAAAGACGACCGATTGCTGGAGGCAGAGTCTTGATCAAAGTTTCCGTAATCATCAAGGACGTGAGGTTTACGGCAGCGAAAAGCTGATCGGGCAGTTCGCTGATCCTAACATTCGACAACTCGATTCCTTTCGTACTGGCTACTAGCAGATCAGCTTGTCGGCACAGTTCGCGCAAACCAGAACTATGGTCCGCAACTGACAGACCCTTGTGATGGAAGAACATGATTGTCTCGCTTGCCGAAGGACCCGAAAATCGCGTCACGCAATTGCGCGGGACCAAGCGCGCAAGCTGGCAGCTTGCGGCTACGACATCTTCTCCTTCACCGCCGCCGCCAGATTCTGCAACGACGCGGGGATGCGCCGCAGCGCCAGATGTAGCCGCTCGAACGCGCTGCCGCCGGAGGCAGGCCACTGGGCGAGCCATTCGGCCAGCGGGCCGGAGAGATACTGTGTCGCCAGCGCTTGTTGCCGCAGGCGGGCACGTTCGCGCTGGCTGTCCACGTATTGCTTGCCGAGCAGTTCGACAAGCTGCTGCGTGACCGAGGCGGCGAGCGGGACGAGGACGATGTCCCAGACGTTGAGGCCGCCGGCGATCACGGCGCCGGAGATGGCCGCCACGTCCAGGGCGAACTTCGTGCCGCGCAGCGTGTTGAGCGCGACCGGGTTCTTCTCAAGTTCCTCGTAGATGTTGCGGGCAGTGCGCTCGACCTCGTCGGCCAGGCCCATCTGAAAGGCGCGAAAGCCCTGGTCGAAGCGTTCGCGGGCCAGGTCGGCCAGCCCGCTGTGAAAGCCCTGGTCGAGATGCACCCAGAGCGGGTGCGCCTCGCCGCGGCGGGCCGTCTCCTTGCGGAGCATGTCGAGCCAGCCGGCCAGCGCCGCTTCCAGCACTGGCCGCTCCGGGATTGCACCTCCCTCCGGCCGGCTCAGCGTCTTCGTGAACAGACCCTTGAGCAAGCGATACGGCGTGCGCACCACCCAGAGCGTGCCGCTCAAGAGTTTCCCCAGGCCGGGCAGCTCGAGCAGTTCCAGCAGGCGGACCAGCGATGCGTCGAAGCGGACGAAGCGCTCGGTGGCCAGGTATTCGTTCCAGTAGCGGGTGTCGAACTCGATCTGGCCGCGCTGCACCAGGGCCCGCCAGTCGTTGAGCGCTACCAGGTCGTTCCTGGCCACGCTGAGCAATTGGTCCTGCCCGCGGATGAGAAAGTTGAAGGCGGACTGGACGGAGCGTCTTCGCGCCGTCGACGCCGGCTTGCCCAGCACAGCGACCTGGTTGACCAGCGGCACGCGATACGCCGGCGCTTGCCGCGCCGGGTCAGCCAGTTGCTCGGCCGTGAGGTGCGGCACCGCCAGGCAACCGACTGCGCCGGCCGGCAGCCTGCCGAGCACCTCTTTCTGAAAGTGTGCGACCAGCGCCGCCGCATCCGCCTCACGCATCTTGACAATGCAGGTGATGACCGGCTTGCCGGCTTCGAGCAGCAGTTTCAAAAACTGCGTAGGCACTTCATCGTTGTAGCGCTCATCGGACGCGACATAGACGATGACGTCCGCAAGGGCGGCGACTTCGAGCAGGCGCTGCACGTAACCACTGGCCGCCCAGGTGGTCATGTCCGGGCAGTCCCAGATGATGAACTCGTCCAGCAGTGTCATCGTGCTGTCATCGGCTGGGACGCGACGGACCTGGTAGACGTCCTCGTCAAGACTGGACGGGCTGGCGATGTGCAGCTTGCGCAGTGGCCCCAGGAAGCCGAGGTGAGTCGTCCAGTGGACCTGGCCGTTGCCGTGGGTGTAGGCGATGGGATGGCGGGTGAAGCCGGCCTGTGGATTGGCCTCGGCCAGCACGGCCCCGCTGAGCATGTTGGCGATGGTGCTCTTGCCCGCCCCTGCCCCGCCGACAACCGCGACATGGATGGGAAGGTTTGCCTGTGTCTCCAGGAACGGGCCGATCAGGTTGCGGACCAGTGCCGCCGCCAGCCGCAGCCTGCCGACATGGTCCGCCTGGCTGTCCTGCCCGCGGCAATGCTCTTCCAGCCAGCCGAGGTCCTCGGCCAGTTGACTCACCAGGAGGCGATTGCCGACCACATCCATTGTTACATCCGAAGAACAGTGATTTCCATGGCGTCGCGCGGGTTCCATTCCAGGTCGGTCTCGAACCACTCCGTGCGGCTCTCGCCAGACCGGCGGACGAGCGCGAGGTAGTCTGCCATCTCGGCGGCGCCGATGCCCGCGTTGTCCGCAACGAGCATGGCGCCGTCGCGGAGCTTTTCCCGGCACGCCAGCAGGCATGGATGATAATTCTCGAACCCGCCATCGAGGAAGAGGAAATCGATGGTATTGTCGATTTCGGCGATCCGCGTACGGGCATCGCCGCGAAGCAGCGTGATGATGTGTTCCACGCCGCCGCGGCGAAAATAGCGCATTGCCTGGTCGGCACGCGCGTCGTCCTGCTCCAGCGTGATCAATTTGCCCTGGCCGAGTTCACGCAGCGTGCGCGCGATCCAGAGCCCAGAATAGCCGATGGCCGTGCCGACCTCGACGACGACCTTCGGCTGCTCCTCGCGGATCAGCTCGCAGAGGTACGCCGCCTTGTGCGGGCCGAGCATGGGGATCGACAGCCGCCGGCACTCGGCGTCGGCTTCCTGGATCAGCTCCTGGATGGATTCAGCCACGTTTGACCCTTCGATCCAGCGCAAACGCCTCCAGCGGAACCGACAGTTTCTGTCCCAGGATCAATTCCTTCATCACCGTGCCGGTCGCTGGCGACAGGAAGATGCCGGAGCGAAAATGGCCGGCCGCGACATGGAAATTGTCGTAGCCGGGCACCGTGCCCAGGAACGGCAGGCCATCGGGGCTGCCGGGGCGCAGGCCCGCCCAGCAGCGCTGCAGGTGGGCGTCGTTCAGTGACGGCACAAGCCGTTGCGCCAGCGCGAGCAGCTCACCGATCGCTTCCGTCGTGGTATGCTTGCGGAAGCCCGTTAGCTCTTCCGTGGAGCCGACCAGGATCAGGCCGTCGGGCCGCGGCACCAGGTATTGCCTGCCATGCAGCAAGATGCGCCGAAACACCGGGGCCGGCAACGATAGTAGCGCGATCTGCCCACGAATCGGCACAATGCCAAGGCGAACGCCGACGCGCTCCAGCAACTCGTCGCTCCAGGCGCCACCGGCGACGAGGAATTCTCCCGCCGTCATGGTCGCTGACGAAGTCCGCACGGCGTCGATCTTGTTGCCTTTGCGAACGAAATCGTAAACCGGCTCGCCTGCCCGCAGTTCCACGCCGAGCGAACCGCACGCGGCGGTGAGCGCCCGCAAATGTCGCGGATTGCGCACCTGGGCCATGTCGCCGAGAAAGATCATCTTGCCGAGGCCGGCGTTGATTCCTGGCTCCAGCTTGCGTGACGCGGCTTCGTCCAGCACCTGCAACCTTTCCGTGGCAGCGTGCCACTCATCGTCGGCGTTCCCCTGGACAGATTCGAGTCCGCCCGAGCGCAGGTAGCCGTTATCGACGCCGGTGAGTTCGCGCAGCTCCTGCGAAAGAAGCGGAAACATCCGCGCGCTGCAATCTCGAAAGTGCTCGTAGGCATTGCGTGCCGCGCCGACGCCTGCCGGCGGCAGAATGCCGGCCCCCGCCCACGACGACTCCTGCCCGAAGTCCCCCTTGTCCAGGATGGCGACCTTCGCCCCCTCGCGGGCCAGGAAATACGCGGTCGTGAGCCCGATGACACCGCCGCCAACAATGACAACATCCGCCATATCACTGTTATAGCAGTGTTCAGTTTTCAGCAAGCAGCAAGCCCTGACTTTCTTGCTGAAAACTGAACACTGAAAACTGCCGAACGGTACAATGTTCCAATGGACGCTCACACCCTGGAGCTTCTGGAGTTCGACAAGGTTCGCGAGTGGCTCGCCGGCTATGCCGCCTCGTCGCTGGGCCGCGAGCTGGCGCGGCAGGTCGAGCCAGGGACCGACGCGGCGTTCATCCGCGCCGAGCTGGCCCGCGTCACCGAGATGGCCGACGCTCTGGGCGAAGGTCAAGGGCCGCCGCTCGGCGGACTCCACGACGTGCGCTTGCTGGTTCGCCGCGCTGCCATCGGCGCCATGCTCACGGCCGAGCAGCTTCTCCAGGTCGGCGATACGCTCAACTGCACCGGACATGTCTATCGTTATCGCATGCGCTTGCCGGTCCGCTATCAGCGGCTCATCGACCTGCTGACGCCGGTGGAGGACCTCGGCACCGTGGCGCGCACCATCAGCGGCTGCATCGATCCGCGCAGCCACGTGCTCGATCTGGCCAGCCCGGAGCTTGGGCAGACTCGTCGCAAGCTTGCCGAGCTTGACGAACGGGTGCAAGCCAAGATTCGTCGACTGCTCCGCGATCCCGAGGTCCGCAAGGCGCTGCGCTTTCCCAACGCGACGGTCAGCGGCGAGCATCCGGTGCTGCCGGTGGCCATCAATTTCCGCCACAAGATTCCGGGCGTCGTCCATCGCACCAGCAGCACGGGCGAGACGGTCTACATCGAGCCGGCCGAGGTCGCCAGCCTGGGGGCCGAGCGCGTTTACCTCAAGGCCGAGGAGGACAAGGAAGTTCGCCGCGTGCTGCGCCGGCTGTCCGGCGAGGTCGGCCGGGTCGCGCGCAACCTTACGCTGGCCATCGACACCATTGCCCGGCTCGATCTGGTCACGGCCAAGGCCCGCCTCAGCCGCGATTTCAGCATGACCGCACCGGACATCGCCGCCGCGCGGCAACTGTGGCTGCGCGACGCCCGCCATCCGCTGCTTGACAGCATGTTCCGCCAGCAGAACGTCGCGACGGAGAACGGACAGACGAAGCAGGTCGTGCCCATCGACGTCCGCCTCGGGCACGGCTTCAATCTGCTGGTCATCACCGGCCCGAACACTGGCGGCAAGACGGTGACGCTGAAGACGACGGGTCTGCTCTGCTTGATGGTGCAGTCCGGCCTGCACATCCCGGCCGGCGCGGGCAGCGCGGTCCCCGTCTTCCGCCATATCCTGGCTGACATCGGCGACGAGCAAAGCCTGGAGCAATCGCTCAGCACGTTTAGCTCGCATGTGTCGCGCATCGCCGGCATCTTCCAGCAAGCCGACGAGAGCAGCCTGATCTTGCTGGATGAGCTGGGGGCGGGGACCGATCCGACGGAAGGCGCGGCGCTCGGCCGAGCCATACTCGATCAGCTCGACCGTCTCGGTTGTCTCGCAATGGTCACCACGCACCTGGGCGATCTCAAGACGTATGCGTTCGCCAACGAGCGGGCCGAGAACGCCGCCGTCGAGTTCGACATCGAGACGTTGAAGCCCACGTATCGCCTGCACATCGGCCAGTTCGGCATGAGCAACGCCTTGCAGATCGCCCGCCGTCTCAAGCTGCCACGCGGCTTGCTCCGCCGCGCGCGTCACTATCTCAAGCGTCGCCAGCGCCGTGGCCCGGACCTGGCGCAACTACAGCAGAAACGCGAAGAGGCGGAAAAGGCCCGCGAGCAGGCCCTGCTCGCTCGCCATGAGGCCGAACGCCAGCAAGAGGAGTACCGCCAGAAGGTCTCGGCGCTGGAGAAGGAAGCCGAACAGGCGGCAGCGCTCAGGGAAGCCCGCTCCCGTCTCCAGCCAGGTGATGCCGTGCACGTGCCCCGCTTTGACAAGGTCGGCCGCATCGTCCGCATCGATCACAAGAAGAACGCTGCCGTCGTCAGCGTCGGCCTGGGACAATGGCAGGTCGGCATCGACGAGGTAATTCCGACCCAGTAGAAAAGAGGCGAGCCGGGAGCGTGAGCAACCGGAGTTTGCACCTGCCGCGATAGCCTTCGGTCGCTCACGCCGCCGGCTCGCCAGAAAGCACGTTCATGCCTCCCCACGTCGTCGTCGTCGTCGGCTCGATCAACATGGACCTGGTCGTCCGCGTGCCGCGCTTGCCCAGGCCCGGCGAGACATTGCACGCCCGTGACTTCCGGGCGATCCCCGGCGGCAAGGGAGCGAACCAGGCAGTGGCGGCAGCGCGGCTGGGCGCGCGCGTCACCATGATCGGCAAGGTCGGCGACGATGCCTACGGCTCGCGCCTGATAGAGGGCCTGGCAGGCGAAGGCGTCAACGTCGAGCATGTTGCCGTGGCGCCTGGTTGTCCGTCCGGCCAGGCCGTCATCGCCGTCGATGACGCGGGGCAGAATTCCATCATGGTCGTCCCAGGCGCCAACCAGTTGCTCACGCCGGACGATGTGCTGCGGCATGAAGATGCCATCGGTTTCGGCGGCGTCATGCTTGTGCAACTCGAGGTGCCGCTGGAGACAGTCGCCGCGGCCTTGCAACTTGCTCGAGCGAAGGAATTTGTCACGATTCTCGATCCCGCGCCGGCGCCTGATGCCGCGCTGCCGCGGGACCTGCTGTGTGCGGACTTTTTGACACCCAATCAGAGCGAGGCTGCCGCGTTGACGGGCATTGACAGCGACAGCACCGAAGGAGCCGAGCGTGCCGCGGCGACGTTACGCGAGTCGGGGGCCCGTCTGGTCGTGGTGAAGCGGGGCGCCGATGGGGCGCTGCTGTCGAGTTCCAGCCGCGGCAACATCTCCGTACCGACGTTTCCAGTTCCGGTTGTCGATACAACCGCTGCGGGGGATGCCTTCAACGCCGGACTGGCTGTCGCTCTCGCAGAGCTGCGTACCATACCCAACGCGGTGCATTTCGCCTGTGCCGCCGGTGCGCTGGCAACGACCCGTCCTGGAGCGCAACCGGCGATGCCTTCACGAGCAGAGGTCGACGACCTCATGGCAAGATGGCTCAAGGCGCACAAGAGCTCGAAGCCTTTCCCACCTGGCGACTCCTGCTGATCGCAAGTCGATCGACGCCGGCGTCATGTCGGGCCAAAGTTGCCGGCCAAAATGACCCACGCCATGTGGCCGGCAGCTCGTTGTCGTAACGTGCTTCATGTCATCATGTTATGGCATATGTGCAAGTTCCCGGCCAGGTTGTGCGGGAGTCACGGCCAGCGCCGACAAGCCTCAAATGTTAATTCGAGATGAGAAGCGGAACCCCGTTTCCACGGCGGGGTTCAACCCCCCATGGCAAGAAAGGACGATGCAGGCAGTTCCGGCAGGCGTGCAGCCACCGACCCGGCGACGCGAAACCGCCCGCCCCGGCCCGGTAATTCCCGGCATGCGACCGGGGCGGAGGCTGGGGGCATGAGCTTCGGCGGTTTTCGCCTGCTGCGCCAGCTGGGTCAAGGAGGCATGGGCAAGGTCTATCTGGCCGAGCAGGAGTCTCTACAAAGAAAGGTCGCCATCAAGGTTCTGCGCCGCGACCTCGCCGCCAACCCCACTGCCCTCGCCCGTTTCCAGGCGGAATCGAAGACCATCGCCCAGCTCAGTCACGCCAACGGTATTGGTTCACGGCGCGGGCAATAGAGATATTGCCCTTTGTTGATTGTGGTGGGCTTGGACTGCCTCGACAAGCCAGTCGAAGACGTTGCAGGATTGGCGGCGGCAGGTTTCGATGACAGTCAGCAGTCGCTCGACGAACTGACTGCCGGACGCTGATTGCGTGCCGAACGAGAGCTTCCG
>Ga0194121_10002728_pt1 | contig 27630 bp, 24 predicted proteins | sample TA2MahCa50mmetaG_FD_148609 | JGI IMG/M metagenome (GOLD analysis project Ga0194121, IMG submission 148609) | Freshwater microbial communities from Lake Tanganyika, Tanzania - TA2015020 Mahale Deep Cast 50m | ecosystem: Environmental > Aquatic > Freshwater > Lake | place: Tanzania: Lake...
CCTGCCGACCTCGGTATCATCATTCACATCGTTGGTTTCGATTTGGTTCATGCTCGACTTCATCATGAATGCCTCCGGTTGGACAAATCGGTGTCCAAAAAATCCGGGGGCAGCTCATGATGTCTTGCGGGTCATCCACGGCGGGTTGCCAGAGTTGCGAAGCAGGGATGCGGCGGGTGGGCTGGCGGAGCTGCGAGCGTGCTACGAGCCTTTCCGCGCCTTTCTCAATGACCCGCCGCACGGCAATCCGCTCGTGAACGCTTGCCTTCTCTACCCGGCGGCACAACCGCATTTCGCGGGTCGCCATTTTCTGGCATCGCGCTTCTGCTACGGGCCTCTCGGAGGTACGCCACTGATGGCCTGCGCCGCGGTATGGGCCGACCAAAATCGGGCCGGCTCCGAAGACCTTCGCGAGCCGTTGCAGTTCGAGACCGCCAAGGGCGTTGCGCACGTCAGGTTTTCGGTCGACGCACCGCAGTCGGGAACCGCAACCTGGATCGCTCCCGTGCCACGCGTGCTGCTTGCCGAACGGGTTTTCGAGGTTCCAAAGCGAGGCAGGAGCAAAGTCTCGATCGTGTCCGCCGGCCTGCCCTACATCGTCGTGGAGGACAGCGAACTCGATGTGTCGCTCAATGATATCAACCAAGTCGCGCAAGCGGCCATGGTACTGAGCAAAGCGGTTGGCCAGGAGAAACCGGCAGCAGCATTCGGAGTGGAGGAAGAGCACTCCCGGTATCTTGTGATGGTCATGAATTGCGAGAGCAAGGACGAAGTATCGGTTGTCTGGGTTTCGGACCGGGGCGAGTCGGCCCAATCGGCAGGCGGCACAGGTGCTCTTGCTGTCCTCGCCGCGCTCGAGGCGCGAGGACTGCGCCGACCCGGTCACACTGCTGCAATTCGCGCGCCGGGGGGCGCCTTCCAATGCCGGATCGATGACAGCTCCGCCGTTGTGACGGCAGCCACGCGGCTTGTGGCCCGGCATGAGTCCCTGGGTTCCCCGCTTTGAGCGATCAGACAGACGGGCCAACGCACCGTAGACTCGTATTTGGCGGATCGGCGATTAAATAAGCGGCCAATCGGCTGGCCAGCAGCGGAATGGTCAGGACAAGGAAAGTGCCCGCAGGCGGACGAGTGAGGCCAAATCTCAGCGCTTCGCCTGCTGGCCCATCAGCACGGCCGTGCTTCGGGACGGAGTCGAGGCGGTAGGCCGTGCGGCTTCCTCGGTGACGTAGACCCCAGCGCCGGAAAGACTCGTCGGGCGGGCCGCCCCGGATTGGCCGTAGTCGATGCGCATGCGGCTGCACATGATGTCGTAGATGCCGCGCCTCGCCTGCATGCCCCCGCTCGGCGTCAGATCCATGGTCGGCACCGCAACACCGAAGGTCGTCATCTGCACGCTGCCACTTTCGATCGTCGCGCCGGCTCCGTCCACAAAGGCATAGGCATAGGACCCGGTGGTCGGCGTGCAGGTGAACACGATGCGGTCGGCGAGACCGCCCGAGATGAGACGCCAGCTCCGGCTGATCGTTGCGCCGTCGAAATCGCGACTGTTGTCGGGGAAGGGCTCGCAGATCTCCTGATTGTAGGCGGCTCCCTCCCAAAGCCGGTCAAAGACTGCACGCGCCGCGAGCGACAGGCGCTTGCCCGGCGACATTGCGTTCTGGTTGGTGAGGCCGTGGTAATAAGTGAAGTCGTTGAACTGAAAGTGCGTCATCGCATACTGGACCGTGCCGTTGCCCCGCTGCTGCGAGACGGTGCCCGCGGCGCCGAGTGCCTGGCGGTCGTCACTGTGGCTCCGACAGAGATTCCCGCCGCTAGCGTTCCGACGTTGATGTAGTCCGTGGCGTAGATGCGGCCTCCATAGCTGTGGCTCAGGCGGATCGTATGCAGGTCCGCGCCGTTCGCATCGGCCATGATGTTCTGCGCTGTACCGGAATAGGCGGCGCGCACGCTCGTGCCGATCTGGAACTCGACGTCCCAGCCCGGATGACCGTCGAGCGCATGGCTCGATCCGTGTACGCCAAAGGGCCAGAGGCCCAGGATGTTGCGCGCCATATCGGCCTCGGCGACCGGCATCTCGAGGAACAGCCCCTCTTCCGAGGCGAAATCGAAGCGAGTGATCGCGATCTGCCGGCCGTTTGGCAGCGTCAAAAGCGCATTGGACTCGTCGCCGAAGAGGAGGCTGATACTGCCTACGTTCACCTCGACCGGGGTTGCCGCCTGCCAGTCACCGTCAAGCGTCTGACCACCGCCATATCGGACCCAGCTACCCTGGTAGAAGCGCTCGCTCACCATCGCGCCCATCGACAGATACCAAGTGGCGCTCCCTGCGGCGTCATACATCGCACCGGTGACCATCAAGGTGCCGTTCTGCTGCTCGATGCCGAAGCCGCGTCCCGGCTCGCTTGCGTTCCACCACCAGCCCGCCTGCGGTTGGAAGGAGCCTTGGCTTGAGGAGGGCGGAAGAGTGAAGCGCTCGATCGCAACGGTGTTACCATTCGGCAGTGTAAAATCCGCTGTCGTGTTGCCGGTGAACCGGATCTCGATCGGACCGACCGAGCCGAGAGATGACGGTGTCCGATGGTCGCCATCGAGGCTTTGCCCGCCGGTGAAGGCTACCAGCATGCCGCTGTAGTCTGTGTGGCAGCGCATCTCGCCCGATGAGATCTGCCAGTCGGCGCGGCCGTCAGCCGCATACCCGACAAGCGCGACGAACATCTGGTCCCCGTTCCGCTCGATAATGAGACCGCGGCCGGGCTCGCTTGGCGCCCACCACCACCCGCTCTCCGGTGAAATCGGATCGGCCAGCAGGCTCGCATCCGTGATCGTGATCGGCGCCGGACCGTCGGTGGCATGGAGGGGTGCATGGTGAGAGCGGTGAGCGTGGATCGCGCTGGCCTCGTGTGAAATGTCGAGGCTGTGGGTGGCGAAGAGCCGTCCTGCCATGAGAACGAGCCCAAAGCCTACGGCAAGCACGCTAAACCTCATGACACCCTCGGTGGCGTTGCTTGGTCCTTTCTAAGCAAGAAGGGCGCCGATGATGGGCTGCCTTCAAGACGAACGGCAACCTTTCGTATTGCTTTGGGAATCCTTGCCGAGGCTCCAGCCCGGGCATGGGTGTCCTTCGCCAAGCGATGCGGCAGATATTGCCGCGGAGTGGTTAATCTTGGATTACCCGGATGACTGTGACCTGGCATTTAATTTTGACCCCTATCGGCGTCCAAGCGTGACCCCAGTCGCAGGAAGAACTGGCGAAACGCCAGAGTGGCTTGACGCACTATGCGCGGGGTCAACCCTCGACGCCGATCCGGGGTCAAAGGCCATGCCGATTCACAGTCGGCGTACAGAAGCGCGTCGGCCATGACCCGCCTGATACAGGCGCCGCTTCCAAACGGAAGCGCCCCGCAACAGCCTAGCCTTGAAACGTCGGGCGACGCTATCTCGCGACGATGCCGAGCCAGGCGAGCGCCGTCGCGATCGCCGCCCGCTGAGCCGCCGAGGCGACCGGCATGGGCGGGCGCGGGAGCATCGCAGGGACGCCCTGGAGATGCTGCGCGAACTTCGTGCAGGCCGGCAGGTTGTCCGCGACCATCGCGTTCCACAGCACGAGCAACTTCCGGTGCAGGTCGTGCGCGCGGGCGTGGTCGCCGGCCTTGACCGCATCCCACAGATCGACCGACGGCTTCGGGGCCGCGGCTAGGATCGCGGCGATCGAGCCGGCGGCACCCAGCGTGTACGAGGGGTACATCAGCGCGTCGATGGCCGAGAAGATCAGCTTGTCCTTCGGCGCCGTCAGCATCAGGTCGGCGAAGAGCTTGAGGTCGCCGGCGCTCTGTTTGACGCCGACGACCAGCGGCACTTCCGTCATGATGCGCACGAGCAGGGCCGGCGACAGATAGCTCCACGGCACGACGTTGTAGATGATGATCGGCACGCCGGCCTCGTCGGCCATCGTCCTGAAGTGGCGGACCATCGCGTCGTCGTCCGGCTTGAAGAGGTAGTGGACCGGCGTCACCTGCAGGGCCGCGACGCCGAGGTCGCGTACCGCCTTGCCGCGTCTGACCGCATCGCGCGTCGAATCGACGATGATGCCGGCGACGACGGGGACGCGGCCCGCGGCCGCATCGACGGTCGCCTGCATCAGATCACGATACTCGGCGACGTCGAGCGTGTGACCCTCGCCCGTCGATCCGCCGGCAGCGAGGCCGTGCGAACCGCACGTCACCAGGAAGTCGACCTGGGCCTTGACGGCGTCGAGCGACATCTCGCCGTCCTCGCGAAAGGGCGTGGTCATCGGCGGAATCACGCCGGACAGCTTCTTGGACATCGGCAGCTCCCTCGATCCCGGGATCATCGTCCGTTCCGGATCGCTGGAGTAGGCACCGGCCTATGGACCGACATTCCCCAGATGACCCCCTGGAACGGTGCAAACTCTAGCGGTCTGGCCGGTTCCGGTGAAGCCATGGGCGTGCAATCCCGTTTCCGCGCTGCTTCCGCCCTGTACGACCTCCCGAACGACGTTTGATCCATCGATTTGGCTCTTTACTCTCGTCATTCAGACGCACTTCTCCCGTGGTGACGACGCATTCGCCCCGTTCGGTCTTGCGCTGGGGCTGGTCGTCGTCGCAGTCCGTCGATCAGCCGCAGGATTTTCTCGAACAGTTCTCTCGGCACGGCGACCTCGGCCATCTGGAAGACGGCGTAGCGGGCGTGGCGCACGACCTTGGCCCCGATCTCCGCCAGCTTCTCCCGCAGGCTAGTCAGCGACCACTGCTCGACCCTGGCGGCGCTTGCGGTGCCAGCCATATTCGATCGCCGCCGGCCGCTCCGGCGGCGGCGCGCGGCCTTGCGTCATGCTCGCGAACCCCGCATCAGGCCCGCGATCGAAGGGCCGCCGCGTATCCTCGAATCTCAGGCTGATATCGCGCGTCCCGCACAGGCTGCACGCCAGCATGGCCTTGAGCTCACTCACCCACATGTCGGCGCCGAACCTCTCGAGGTCGAGCTCGATGCCGTTCGGCGCGCAGCCGCTCAGCTTGACCCGCTCGCTTGCCGGGTTCCGACAATAGACGAGGGCGATAGAGCGCCGCTCGATGTAGTGCCCAAGGCGCGTGTCCACGCAGACGAGCATAGCGGTGCCGAACAGGAAGGGAACAGGGCGACGCCTGCCGTGAGGGAAAGCGTGAGGGAATATCCCGCCGAAGTCGGCCCATTCGGGCGCATCGTGTTCCCCCGGGCTTTCGAGATATCAAGCCCTTAGATCCCGAGCCGGAAATTCCTAAACTGTTGGTCGGAGGTTCGAGTCCTCTCGGTGTCGCCAGCTCCCGCGCTCAACACGCCTCGCGCGGACCGACGAAGCGGAAATCGGCGAAGCCGGCGCGGGCCTCCTCGCCGGTATTGTCGGTGTCGCTCGCCAGTGCGAGGCCGGTCAGGCGCAGCGGCGCATGGCCGAAGGCGGCCCGAAAGTCGGCCGCGACGTCACGTCGCTCCTCGACCCAGCGGCCGGCGTCGGCGGCGCCCGAGCGGAGCACCAGCATGCGGGCACGGTCGGTGTAGATGTTGGCCTGCCAGGTGCCGACCGGGTGGCGGTTGTCCCAGATATAGTTGATCGCCGCGTCGGGGACGGAGGCGCCACGCAGCGTGCGGGCGAGCCCCAACGCCATCCGGGTGCCGAGCCCCAGAGTGTCGGGCGGTACGTCGAAGCTGAGGTAAACGCGAGCGGCGTAGTCGTCCCCCGACTTCTGCGTCATGTCGGCCGAGGCGAGCGGCGCATCGACGCGCCAGCGCCAGCAGAGGGTCGGCGTGAGCGCGAGATCGACCTCCACCGGCCGGGCAAGCAGCGCCATGCTTCCGACCGCATGTGCCTCGATTGCGCCGATCCCGTCCCACTCCCTCAGGCGATAGCGGGTCGGCGGAACCTTGTGGTCGAGCTGCTCGACCCGCCAGGGCTCCGGGATCCCCGCGGCGTCCGATGCGAAGCGGCCGACCCAAAGCGGTTCTGCCTGGGCGAGCGCCGGCAGGAGGAGCAGGGCAAACAGCCGCGCGACCGTCATCGCGCGTCTATCGCCTCAGATGGCAGGCAACCCAATGGCCCTCGCTGCTCCGTTCCAGCAGAGGGACTTCCTGCGAGCAGCGCGGCTCGGCGATCGGGCAGCGGGTGTGGAAATGGCAGCCCGGGGGCGGACGGATCGGGTTGGGCACGTCGCCCTGCAGCACGATGCGCTTGCGCTTGAGCCGGGGGTCCGGGATCGGCACGGCCGAGAGCAAAGCCTCGGTGTAGGGGTGGCGCGGGTTGTCGTAGAGCTCGCGCGCCGGCGCGATCTCGACGACGCGACCCAGATACATCACCGCGACACGGTCGCTGATGTGCTCGACCACGGAGAGATCGTGGGCGATGAAGAGATAGGTGAGGCTGAATTTCTCCTGCAGCTCCTCGAGCAGGTTGATCACCTGCGCCTGGATCGAGACGTCGAGTGCCGAGACCGGCTCGTCGCAGACGATCAGCTTCGGCTGCACCGCAAGCGCGCGCGCGATGCCGATGCGCTGACGTTGACCGCCGGAGAACTCGTGCGGGAAGCGATGACGATGGTCGGGCAGCAGGCCGACGGTCTCGAGCAGGTGAGCAACCCGGTCGTCGAGCTCATGACGGTTCTTGGCAAGACCGTGGATCACCAGCGCCTCGCCGATGATGCCGCCGACGGTATGGCGCGGATTGAGCGAAGCGAAGGGGTCCTGGAAGATGATCTGCATGTCGCGCCGCATGGCGCGCAACGCCTCGCCGTTGAGGCGCGTGACGTCCTGGCCCTGGAACCAGATCTGGCCGGAGCTCGGCTCGATCAGGCGGAGGATGCAGCGCCCCGTGGTCGACTTGCCGCAGCCGGACTCGCCGACGAGGCCGAGCGTCTCGCCCGCGCTGATGTCGAAGGTGACGCCGTCGACCGCATGCACGCGGTCGACCTCGCGCGAAAAGATGCCGCCCTTGATGGTGAAGTGCTTCTTGAGGTCGCGGGCGGCGAGAAGGGGGGGGTGTGTCGTCACAGGATGCAGGCCACTTTGTGGTCCGCGGCGACCTGGCGCAGCGGTGGTTCGTTCGTTCGGCAGGCTTCGCTGGCGAAGCGGCAGCGATTGGCGAATCGGCAGCCTGCTGGCGGGTTGAGCAGGCTCGGCACCGTTCCGGGAATCTGCTCGAGCCGGGCCCGCCCGTTCTTGTGGCCGCGCGCCTTGGCGTCGACGCGGGGAATCGATCGGATCAGACCCTGCGTATAGGGATGGCGCGGGTTGCCGAAGAGCTCCTCGACCGGCGCCTCCTCGACGACCTTGCCTGCATACATGACGACGACGCGCTGCGCATTCTCGGCGACGACACCCATGGCATGGGTAATCAGCATGATCGCCATGCCGAAGCGCGCCTTCATGTCGGTCAGAAGCTCCAGGATCTGCGCCTGGATGGTGACGTCGAGCGCCGTGGTCGGTTCGTCGGCGATCAGCAGCTTGGGCTTGCAGGCCAGAGCCATCGCGATCATCACGCGCTGGCGCATGCCGCCGGAGAATTGGTGCGGGTAATCGCCGACGCGCCGCTCGGCATTCGGGATCTGCACCAGCTTCAGCATCTCGACCGTAGCGTCCATCGCCGTCTTGCGTGAGAGGCCCTCATGCGTCCGCAGCGACTCGGCGATCTGGTCGCCGACCGTATAGACCGGGTTGAGCGAGGTCATCGGCTCCTGAAACACCATCGCGATCTCGCGCGAGCGGATCTTGTCCATCTCGTCGGTATCGAGCGGGATCAGGTCGCGGCCCCGCCAGACGATCTGGCCCGCCTCGAAGCGGCCGGGCGGCATGTCGATCAGCTTGAGCACGCTGCGGGCGGTCACGGTCTTGCCGCATCCGGATTCGCCCACCACCGCCAGCGTCTCGCCGCGGGCAATCGACAGGCTGACGCCGTCGACCGCTCGTACCATGCCGTCGTCGGTCTTGAACCAGGTCCTGAGATCGCGGATTTCGAGAAGCGCTTCCGTCATCTACAGGACCCGGCGCGGATCGAGCGCGTCGCGGAGCCCATCCCCGATGAAGTTGATCGACAGCACCGTGAGGAAGATCAGCGCGCCGGGGAAGAGCGCCCAATGCGGCGCGATGTCGAGATAGTCCTTGGCATCGAAAAGCACACGACCCCAGGTCGGAACATCGGGGGGAAAGCCAAGGCCGAGGAAAGAGAGCGTCGACTCGGCGATGATCGCCGCGGCGACATCGATGGTGCCGGCGACGATCACCGGACCCATGGCATTGGGCAGTATGTGGCGGATGACGAGGCGTATGCGCGAGGCGCCGAGCGCGCGTGCCGCCTCGACGAACTCCTTCTCGCGCAGCGACAGGAACTGCGCACGCACGAGCCTTGCGACCGGCATCCAGCGGAGCCCGCCGATCACCAGCACGATCAGCACGAACACGCCCATTTCGACGCCGAACATGCTTTTAAGCGCATCGCGGAACAGATAGATCACGAGCAGCAGCAGCGGCAGCTGCGGCAGCGACAGGAACAGATCGGTCATCCACATCAGCGCCGCGTCGACCCGGCCGCTGGCCATGCCGGCGATGGCGCCGATCATGACGCCCACGATCAAGGCTACGAACATCGCCGCCAATCCCACCGCGAGCGAGATCCGTCCGCCGTAGATCATACGGGCGAGCACGTCCTGACCGAGGTCGTCGGTCCCGAAGGGGTGCGTGAGCGACGGGCCGCGAAGCTTGGCGCCGAAATCGATGTCGTTGATCGGCACCTTCCAGACGAACGGGCCGAGGCCGATCGCGGCGATGATCAGCAGCAGCACGACCATACTCACGACGGCAAGGCGATGCTTGCGGAAGCGGCGCCAGGCCTCACCGCCGAGCGACGTCGATCGCGCCGGGCGGTCGGTTAGGGCCGCGCCGGTTGCCGAATCAACGGAAAGCGATGCGGGGGTCGAGCCAGCCATAGATGATGTCCGCAATCAGGTTGAAGGCGACGACAAGACAGGAGAAGACGAAGGTGACGCCCATGATGACAGGCGTGTCGTTGGCGAGAATCGCTGAGATCAGCAGCGAGCCGATCCCCGGGATGCGGAATATCTGCTCGGTGACGATGGCGCCGCCGAAGACGACGGGGAGCTGGAGCGCGACCAGCGTTACCACCGGGATCAGCGCGTTGCGCACGACATGCTTGGTGATGACCTTGGGTTCGCCGATGCCTTTCGAGCGGGCGGTGGTGACGTAGTCGAGCTTGATCACGTCGAGCACGGAAGAACGGACGTAACGGACCAGGGCGGCACCTTGGAACAGGCCGAGGACCGTCACCGGCATGATCGACTGGCGGAATTGCTCCCACCACCACTTCCAGCCGGTGGCCTGAACGTCGGAGCGATAGACGAAGGGCAGCCAGTCGAGCTGGACGCTGAAGATCAGGATCAGCAGCAGGCCGGTGAAGAAGGTCGGAAGCGAGAAGCCGACAAAGGCGAGCGTGTTGGCGATCTGGTCGAACACCGAGTAGGGCCGCGTGGCGGCGAGCACGCCGATCGGGATGGCGACGGTGATGGCGAGCAGCTGCGCGGCGCCGATCACGGCGACCGTCGTCGGCAGCCGTTGCAGAATCAGGTCGTCGACATCCATGCGGCTGACGAAGGAGAATCCCCAGTCGCCCTGCAGCATGGCGCTCAGCCAGCGGACGTAGCGGATCCAGACCGGATCATCGAGGCCGAACTTCTCGCGGAGCGCGATGCGCACCTCGGGCGGCACGTTGGGATTGGTCACAAGCTCGCCGAACGGATCGCCGGGCGCCAGCGCCAGCACGGTGTAGAGCACCAAGCTGATGCCGAGCAGGCTCGGAATCGCGATCAGCACGCGGCGCAAGATGTAGGTACGGGACAAGGGCGTCCTCCGGAAAAGCCGCCCCGCCCCGGACGCGGCCCGAAGGCCGCGCCGGAACGCGGGCAGACGTCAAGCCGGATGAGTGCCTAGGCGTCCTTGTACCAGTTGTGCAGTTCCCAGAAGTTGCTGTCCCAGCCGCTGGGGGTGATGTGTTGCAGCTTGAGACTGGCGGCCGAGACGCCGGGCCGGTACACGATCGGAAGAACGACGCGATGCTTGATCACGAGGTCGTTCATCGCGATGTACATGGCCGCGCGCTTGACCGGGTCGAGCTCGGACTCAGCCTCGGCATGGAGATCGTCGAACTCCTTGTTGCGCCAGCGGTAGATGTTCCGGCTCTGCCACTTGTTCTCCTTCTGGCAGATTTCTTTCGACAGGAACGACTGCATCCATACGCCCGGATCCGGCGCCGACGGACCGGTCGTGTACATCTGCAGGTCGGTGTAGAACTTCCCGTAGGTGTCGGGGTTGGCAATGTCGGAAGAGAAGTAGACCGACGCCGTCACCGACTTGATCTCGATGTCGATGCCGGCCTTCTGGCAGGCCTGCTTGACGATGGCCTGGGTCTTCTGGCGCGGCTGGTTGATCGAGGTCTGATAGACGTATTTGAGCTTCTTGCCGTCCTTGGCGCGGATGCCGTCGGAACCCGGCTTCCATCCGGCCTTGTCGAGGATGGCGATCGCCTTCTCGATGTTGAACTCGGCCTTGGTGTTCTTCGAAGCGTATCGGCCCGGGTTGTTGAGGTAGTTCGAGGTCGCGACGCCGGTCCGGCCGTAGATGTGCTTCTGCACCGAATCACGATCGACCAGGAGCGCCATAGCCTCGCGAACGTCCGGATCGGTCAGGGTCGGATGCTTGGTCTTGATGCTCGAGCGCTCGCCATCGACCTCGGTCCACGGATCGGTGTTGTTGAGCTGGATGTGCTCGACCGAGCCCGACAGGTTGATGACGACCTTGCCCTTGCCGCCCTGCTCGAGCCGGAGCAGCACCTCGTCCTCGACCTGCATGTTCCAAGCGAAGTCGTATTCTCCGGTCTGCAGCACGGCGCGGGCCGCCGAAACCGCATCGCCGCCGCCCTTCATCTCGATCGAATCGAAATAGGGCCGGTTCGGCATGTGGTAGTTCATGTTGATCTCGCCGGCGACGAGGTCGCCCGGCTTGAAGTCCTTGAACTTGTACGGGCCGGTGCCGACCGGCTTGAGGTTGGTCGGGGCGTCGCGCGACTTGGCGCCGGTGAATTGCTCGAACAGGTGCTTCGGGATGATCATCCCCTGGCCGCCGACGAAGGCGGCAGCCCAGAAGGGCTGCGGCGCCGGGAACAGGATGCGGACCGTGTGCTGGTCGACCTTCTCGACCTTGATGTCCTTGTAGGCGCCGGCGGTGATCGCCGCGGTGGCGGGATCCTTCGCGTATTCCCAGTTGAATACGACGTCATCGGCGGTGAACGGCTTGCCGTCGTGCCACTGCACGCCCTGCTTCAGCTTCCATGTCACGGTCTTGCCGTCGGCGGAGAGGCCGCCGTTCTGCCGGCTCGGAACCTCGGCGGCAAGAATCGGAATGACGTTGCCGTCCGGATCGAACGAGGCGAGCGGCTCGTAGAAGATGCGCGAGCCGTCCTGGTCCTTGGTGCCGGTGGCGAAGTGCGGGTTAAGGAGCGTAGCGCCCTGCCACCATAGAACCTTGAGCGGGCCGCCGCCGCCGCGCTTGGTCGGCTTGTAGGTGCTCGCGGGCTGCGCCATCGCGACGCCGCTATAGGCAAGAAGGTGCGCAGCGACCGGTGCGGTCAGGCCCACGGCCACCATCTGGCGGACGAAGTCCCGCCTCGAGAGGCGTCCGCGCTTGACTTGATTGATCAGACCTTTGAGTTCCCGTTCGTCCATCGTCGGCCTCCACTGAAATGATTGGACCGTCCCCTCATTAGCCCGGGGAAACGTTTCCGATACCCATAGCAGAAGCAAGTCGGCGGGCCGCCGTCAATGTGCATGTGCGGCGGAGCGGTGCTTCGTTAACGAAAAGCCGTTTCGGATCAGAAATCTAGCCAAAAGCAGGCCTTGCGGATGCCGCCAGACGACGGCCGCGCCGCTCATGGGAGCATGAGGACAATCGGGATCGAGGCGCGCCACGGACCTGCCATCGCGCCGGCGGCCGGCGCGCGATCGCAACAATGTGCGGTAGCGTTGCCGTATTGTCCTTAACACGCGTGACCTGGCGTTGCGGATCGAGAGCCGCGGCAAGGCGCACCTCAAACGTCTCCATCACCCTCTCCGCTCAGGCTGCACAATCCGCTCGCGGTGCAGGAGGTAGAGCCCGCTCGCGACCAGGACGGCGATGCCGGCCAAGGCAAGGAGGTTGGGAACGTCGCCCCAAACCACATACCCCAGGAGCAGTGCCCACAGGATCGAGGTGTAGCGGAACGGCGCGACCACCGATGCTTCGGCGACGCGCATGGCGACAATGACGAAATGGTATCCGCCGATCAGGAAGAGCGACGCCAGTGCGAGCAGCAGGAGATCCGAGATCGCGATCGGCGTCCAGGCGCGAACCGCGGCTGAGACGCCGGCGACGCCGGCGACGGCCACGGCGGTTGCCAGCGTTACGAGGATGCTCGGAATCGCTTGGGCGACGCGGCGGGTCATCACGTCGCGTATGGCGCCGAGGAGGGTCGCGGCCAAAGCGACGACGGAGAACCAGTTGAAGGCCTCGCCGGAGGGTTGGACGATCATGACGACGCCGGCGAGTCCGGCACCGATCGCGCTCCAGCGCCGCCAATGAACCCGCTCGCCGAGGAACAGCACGGCCAGCACGGTGACCATCAGCGGGCCCGAGAGACCGATCGCCGACACGTTTGCCAGCGGCATGCTGAACAGCGCCCACAGAAAGGTGAAGGTGCTGGCGGCGTCGATGGCCGCACGCCAGCCGACGCGGATCATGCCGGGATGCCGAACGAAGCGAAGCGTCCAGGGCTCGGCGATCGCCAGCCAGGCGAGGATCATGGCGCTGGCGAACAGGCCCCGGATCAGCACGATCTGGTCCATCGGCAGCCGCTCGCTGATCAGCTTCACCAGCGTATCGTTGACGAGGAAGGTCGCCATGCTGAGGCACATCGCGAGGATGCCGCGGCGGGCATCCATCGGCAGCGCCGTCACGGACGGACGATCTCTCGAGATGCGTCGGCCGCCGCGGACGGTTGGAAAGTCATCCCGCGGAGGGGTAGGAGAGGCGGCGGTCGGGGTCAACCGAAACCGCTAGGACAGGCACTCCACCCGCACGGTGAAACGCTTGGCGCGGTCCCCGACATCCGCCGGCTTGGTCGCCCGCGACGAGCCGCCGGCGGTCGAGACGGAAACGCCCTGCTTTTCGAGAAAGGCGGCGGCGACCTCGCCTTTGATGGCGAAGTTGACGTTCTGCGGCACCGCGCCCCCCGTTGCAGCGCTCGCCTTCAGGGTGCTGATCGAGGCGGTGGTGACGCCGACGACGCGGCCATTCATGTCGAGCAAGGGACCGCCGCTGTTGCCGGGCTGGATCGGCGTCGAGGTCTGGAGGAATCGCTCGTCGTTGCGGAGCCCGGCAAGCGCGGTGACATTACCGATGGTGAGATTGCCGGAGGAGGCAAGCACGCCGCTGAGCGGGAAGCCGAAAGCCACGACCTGCTCTCCTTGTCGGAGGTCCTTGTCGCTCCGGAACGGCGCGACGGCACCGATCTTGTCGACCTTGAGCAAGGCCAAGTCGTCATTGCGTGAGCCCGCGAGTATCTTTGCCGTGCTCAGGCTTTCGTCCGGATGACGTACGCGCACTGACTTGCAGGCACGCACGACGTGGTCGTTGGTGAGAACATGACCCTGGTTGCTGACGGTGAAGCCGGTGCCGGTCCCGCGCAGGCGAGGCTCAGCTGAAGGCGGCGCAGGCGTTGCTGCGGCGCTTGCGGACGTGACAGCCGCCGTTTGCGGGGCGCCCTTCGTCTCGCTCGGGCGCCAAGCCTTGGCAAGCTGATCGCCTTCCTTGACCTGCTCCTTGCTCATCTCCTTGGCCAGGTCGCGCTTGGCGCCGGCAGCCTTCGGCTCCTTGGCGCTCGCCGCGAGGGACATCCACATGTAAGCCTGCAAGATGTCCTGCTGGACGCCGATGCCCTGGCGATAGAGACCGGAGAGCAGCATTTGGGCGGGCGGGAAGCCGCTGTCGGCGGCAGTTCGTGCCCATCCCGCCGCCTGAGGCTCGTCCTTGGCGACGCCTTGGCCATCGAGCAACAGCAGCGCCGACACCAGCTGCGCCGGGGTGTCACGCTGCTCGGCTGCCTTCCGATACCAAGCCGCGGCTTCCTTCGGATCCTTGGCGGCGCCATCTCCGGCGAAGTAGCACCCGCCGAGTTCCCGCTGCCCGACCGCATTGCCTTTCTCGGCGGCGGCGCGGAACCAGCGCGCTGCCTCGCTTGCGTCCTTCTTTCCGCCGACACCCTTGAGCAGCATCTGCCCTAGCAGAACCTGCGCCCGCGGATCGCCGGCTTCGGCGCCTTTTCGCGCTTCGCTCAGGGCGATGCCGAAGTCGCTTCGCGCGATGGCCGCACGCGCCTCGTCGTATCCGGCCTCGACCGGCCCGGAGAGCATCAGCAGGATGGCGCCGGCAAGCGCCGCTCGGCATCTGAGCATCGGCATTCCTCCCGTTGCGCCGCTGTCAAGAGCGTCTACTCATGATAGCAGAGAGGATCGATTCCTCGCTAGCCTCGTCAGGCTGCCGGCGGTGCCTGGAAGGGCCGGGTCGACTCGTAGGCGCGGGCGCAGCGGAGCACGGTGGCGTCGTCGTAGAGCGGGCCCACAATCTGGAGACCTACCGGCAGTCCGCCTTTGGTCAGGCCGCAGGGAATGGTCGCCGCCGGCTGTCGCGTCAGGTTGAAGGGGTAGCTGAAGGGCGTCCAGCTGGTCCAGCGCACGCCCTTGGCGTTGCCGGGTGTCTCGACGCCGGCCTCGAAAGCTGGCAGCGGCAGCGTCGGCGTCACCAGCAGGTCGTATCTGCGGTGGAACTCGGCCATCTTCTGGCCGAAGGCCTCGCGCCCCTTCACCGCTGCCTGGTACTCGGCGAGGCTGAACCGGGCGCCGGTGGCGGCGACCTCCTGCAGCCCCGGATCAATCTGGGAGCGGACCTCGGCAGGGATCGCCGACATCGCATTGGCGGCGCCGGCGAACCAGTGGACGCGGAAGATCTCCGGAACGCCCGCGACATCCGGCTCGGCCTGCTCGACCTCAGCGCCAAGCTCGGCCAGCTTGGCGACGGCAGCGGCGACCAGGATCGCGACATCCGGCTCGACACGGTTGCCGCCGAGCGTCGGCGAATAGGCGATCTTCAGGCCCTTGATGCCGTCCTCGAGGCCGATGCGCCAGTCTCGCCTGTCGTAGGGCAGCGCATAGATGTCCCGATGATCGGGCTCGCTGATCACCGTCAGCATCAGGGCTGCGTCCTCGATTGTGCGCGTCATCGGGCCGACATGCGCGACGGTGCCGAAGGGGCTCAAGGGATAGGCCGGCACACGGCCGAAGCTCTGCTTGAAGCCGAAGACGCCGGTGAAGCCGGCCGGGATGCGGATCGAGCCGCCGCCATCGGTGCCGAGATGCAACGCCCCCATGCCCATCGCCGCCGCAACCGCGGCGCCGCCCGAGGAACCGCCGGGCGTGCGCGTCAGGTCCCAGGGATTGCGGGTCACACCCGTCAGCGGGCTGTCGGTGACGCCTTTCCAGCCGAATTCCGGCGTCGTCGTCTTGCCGAGCAGCACGGCGCCGTGCTCGCGCATGCGCGCGACGGTCGGTGCGTCCTCGGTCCAGGGCTGGTCGCGCTTGATCGTGCGCGAACCGCGCAAGGTCGGCCAGCCCTTGGTCAGGAGCAGATCCTTGACCGTCGCCGGCACGCCGTCGAGAAGCCCGTTGGGTCGGCCTTCATGCCAGCGCGCTTCGGAGTCGCGTGCTTGCGCGATCGCTCCCTCCTCATCGAGCCAGCAGAGCGCGTTCAGCCGCTCGTTGTGCTTGCGGATCTCGCCCAGCGCCGCCGCGGTCGCCTCGACCGGCGACAGCGTGCCGCGCCGATAGCGCCGAAGAAGCTCGGTGGCAGGCATCAACGCGACATCGCGGCTCATGGCGGTCCCCGAGTGAACGATCAGGCGGCCAGGCGCTCGGCCAGGCGCTTGATATGGGCAATGTTCGGCCGGCGGGCGAGACGCCGCTCGACGATGGCGCGCGCCTGCTCGGTGCGCCCGGCCCGCATCAGCGCGTCCAGATGGATCTGCTCGAACAGGTCGCGCTGCGCATGGCTGCCTCCGATGCGGTGCAGGTTCGGCAGTACCTGGCCGAGAAGGTCGGCGGCTTCGTCGAAACGCCCGAGGATGTAGCTGATCAGCGCGCGCGCCGTCGGCACGGCGACCTGCTGCCACATCACCTGCTGGACCGGCTTCACCTTGCCGGCATGGGCGACAAGGCTCGTGATCAGGCGCATTGCCTCGGCGTCGCGCCCCGCCTTGGCCAAGCCGTAGAGGTAATGGAGATCGAGGAACGGATCGACATGCTCGTCGGTGCGCGGCGCGAGGTAGTTCGCGACATCGGCCCAGCGGTCGCCCACGTCGACGCCGCGGAGCTGCAGACGCGCCAGCAAGGAGACGGCGTTGACCTGATCCTGGGAATACTCCTTGAGGCGGCCCCAAACACGTTTGTCGTAGGTCTCGAGCGCGGCGGCATGGTCGTCGCGATCGAGGTGGAAGAGCGCGACGTGCCACCAATTATGCGTATACATGAAGGAGTTGCAGTTCTCCCAGGTGTCGGCGAGTCCCTGCATCCAGGCGAGGCCTTCGTCGATCCGGCCCTCGGTCTCCATCACATGAGCGACGGCGTGATGCGCCCACGGATCGCGACGATCCATGTCGACCGCCTTGCGGCCTGCGGCCTCGGCTTCCCGCAGGCGGTGACACTGCTCGTAACCGAAAGCGATCATGCCGTGGGCGAAGTGGTTCTCGGCATTGGCGGCGAGCCCGGCTTCGCCGAGCGACAGTATCCCGGCCGAGTCGCCGAGGGAGAAGGCGCGCACCTGTCCGATCTTGATCGCGGCGAGGTCGCGCGGGTACTTTTGCGCCAGCGCCTTGTGCGCGGTCATCGCCATGCCGTAGTCGCCCGCGGCCCAGGTCGAGATCGTCCAGAGGTACAGCCGCTCGCGCTCGGTCACCTGCTGCGCTGCCTCGATGCCGCGGCGGATATAGGGCTTGGCCTTGTCGGCGGCGTCGCCGGTCTCGGCGAAGAGCATCAACGCCGCCGCATGCGCCTGGGCGACGACGCAGGCGGGATCGTCCTCGGCCGCATCTAGGATCGGCTGGAAATCCATGCCGTATCCGAGGAAGGAATGGACGAAGCGGTCGATGGCGTCGACCGTTTCCGGCCGCTCGGTGGTGACGGGAAGGTCCTGGGCGTCGGTCAGCATGCGGGCGGCATTCTCGCGCGGCTTCGGCCCGGCCGGCAACCGCCCGCACGCTCAGCTTGCGCGCTTGGCGGTGGCACGAGCGATGATCCGGGCAATCGTCGGCCCCACGGCCAGGACGACGAAGAGGCGGAAGGTCTGCAGCGCCATCACGAAAGGCACGTCGACTCCGGCCGAGGCGGCGATGATCCCGACCGAATCGAGGCCGCCGGGGCTAGTGGCGAGATAGGCGCTCAAGGGATCGATGCCGAGCGCTCGGTGCAGGACATAGGCAAGGCCGCCGCAGAAGCCGATCAGCGCCGCGGTCGAAAGCGCGATCGGCACGAAGGCCCGGAGCGCGTGGAGGACCACGGTCCGCGTGAAGCTGAGCCCGACGCTCAAGCCGAGCAAGGCATAGCTGACGACGAGCAACGGCTCCGGCAGTTCGATCCGAACCAGGCCGGAGACCTGAAGGACGGTGCCGGCCGCAAGCGGGACCAGGAACCCTCCGCCCGGGATCCCGAGCCTGCGGCCGAGGAGGGCGGCGGCCACGGAGATCGCCATGGTCTCACCGAAGGCAAGCCAGTCGATCGGGTGGATCCAGGCGCGAGAAGGCGCCGGACCTTCCTGAGGATCGAGCCAGAAACCCGAGATGGCCGCCGCGGTGATCGCAACGAAGACGACACGCAGATACTGCATGAAGGCGACGTAGCGCGCGTCGTCGCCAAAGGCGCCGGCCATCAGCATCATCGGCGTCGCCGCGCCGGGCGAGGTCCCCCAGACGGCGGTCGTGCCGGGCATGATCTGCAGGCGCGTCATGATCCATCCGACGGCGCTCGAGAAAGCGAGGATCGCCGCCACCACGCCGAGGAATAGCGGCCAGCCATCGAGGAAGGTCTGCACGATGTCGGCGTCAATCGAATGCGCGATCATGCTGCCGACGACGGACTGCCCGATGAGAAACGGGTAGGCCGGCACGCGAACATTGCCGCCATTGGTTGAAACCAGGATGCCGGCGAGCAGCGGTCCGACGAGGAAGGCGGCAGGAACGCCTGCAAGATGGAACGGCACCGCGAGCGCGACGGAGAGGAGCCCGATGAGTGCCCATTGGCTCCGTGCCGGCGATCCGGTGAGGCGGCCGGGCATGGCGTCGCGAGGCTGAGTCATGCGTCTACCAGCCGATGATATCAGCCCAGTAACGCCTGAACGCCGCACCGCTCGCATCGCGCGGAATGCTGAAGGGCCGGAAGCCGGCGCCGTTGCCGTTGCCGCCATTGGTGCCGCCGATGGCGGCCCGGATTCCCCATTGCCCGGCATCGGTCGGCCCGATCATGCCGTAGCGGAGATCCGTGGCGACAACAAAGGTGTGCCCGTCGGCTTCCGAGAGCGTCCGCCACAGCACCTTGTCCATGGCGAACCACTCGAAGATCTCGGCCTCCCTGGCTCGGCGAAGAACGCCGATAGCCTCGCTCGACTCCCGCGGATAGGTCCGCCAGGCGATCGGCTTCGGATTCAGAACCGAGTAGTAGCCGACATACGCATTCTCCGGGGTCATGGCGACGACGCGCCGGAAGTAGGGCTGAAATAGGAGCGGATAGGCGCTGACGGCGGCCGGTCGTCCAAGATCGGCGGCGGCGATCCGCTCGACCTTGTCGTTGATGGCCCAGCCGATGCAGGAGTAGACGAGGACGAAAAGGAGCGCGACTCCGGCGGCGTTGCTCGCCGTCGATGGTCGGACCGCGGAGCGCGCACCGATGACGAGCGCGATAGCCAGCGTCGCCGAGTAGATCGGTTCGATGATCGGCATGGAGTCGATGGCGAAACGCGTCGTCGTCAGCGGCCAGAGCAGCTGCGTGCCGTAGCTGGTGAAAAGGTCGATCAGCGGATGCGTCAACAGGGCCAGCACGGAAAGCCAGATCCAGGCCTGCAATCTGTCGCGATCGGGGGCGAGGCGCGAGGTTCGCCGCTCGAGCCGCCAGATCGCCCATCCGATCATCGGGCCGACGACAGGACCGAAAAACAGCGAATGCGTCAGGCCGCGATGGTGTTCCCATTCGGCGAAGCGATCGCCGACCCAAGCCAAGGCCACATCGGCATCGGGAATCGAGGCGATGAGGGCCCCGGCGACCAGGGCACGGCGTCCGAGTTGCCGCCGGAAGCCCGCCTGCGCGACGGTCGCGCCGAACAGCATTTGCGTGATCGAGTCCATATGGTGCCCATTTATCATGAGCGCACGGCGGAGGTCATGTCCGGCCGAGCTTTGTTGCCGATCCGAAATCTCCGTGCCTAGAATCCCGCCATCACAACTCCTGGAGGCGGGGTCATGGATCGGAGCCTGATAAATCGGCGAGCATGGCCGCTGGCCGGCGTGTTGGCGACCGCAGCAATGCTTGCAACGCTTGCTTCGCCGGCCACGGCGCAAAAGGTGCTGAAGGCGGTGCCGCATGCCGATCTGAAAGTGCTCGATACCCATGTCGGCTCGATCCAGATCACCAAGATCTATTCGCTGATGGTCTATGACCAGCTCTTCGCCTGGGACGAGAAGTGGCATGTGAAGCCGCAGATGGTCGGCGACTGGCAGGTCTCGCCCGACAAGCTGACCTATACTTTCAAGCTCCGCCCCGGCCTCAAATGGCACGACGGCACGAAGGTTACCTCGAAGGACGTGATCCCCTCGGTTCAGCGCTGGGCCAAGCGCGACCCGATGGGCCAGAAAATGATGGAGTTCACCGCCGGCTTCGAGGCGGTCGACGACGACACCTTCCGCCTCAAGCTCAAGGAGCCCTACGGCTTCGTCGAGTTCACGCTGGGCTCGGCCGGCGGCTCGCTGCCGGTGATCTATCGCGAGAAGGATGCCGCCACCGACGCTTTCACCGGCATCACCACGACGATCGGCTCCGGCCCCTTCAAGTTCAACCGCGAGGGCTGGCAGCCCGGCTCCAAGATCGTCTTCGACAAGAACACCGACTATCCGGCCAGGCCCGAGCCGGCCGACGGTCTCGCCGGCGGCAAGGTGGTCAAGGTCGACCGCATCGAGTGGACGATCATGCCCGATCCTGGCACCTCGGCCGCGGCGCTGGTGCGCGGCGAGGTCGATCTCTGGGACAACCCGCCCGGCGACCAGATCCCGGTGATCGAGAAGAGCCGGGACGTCATCGTGGCGCCGCTGACGCCCTTCGGCAATATGGGCTTCCTCCGTACCAACGCGCTCTATCCGCCCTTCAACAATCCGAAGGCGCGTCTCGCTCTCGCCTATGCCTTCGACCAGCGCGACTTCCAGCGCGCCTCGACCGGCGACGACGAGCGCTGGTGGAAAGTCTGCCATTCCTTCTTCATTTGCGGCACGCCCTACGGCACCGAGCACGGCTCGGACGCGGTAAAGAAGGTCGATCTCGCCAAAGCGAGGCAGCTCATGGCCGAGGCCGGCTACAAGGGCGAGAAGCTGATCATGATCACCACCAACGAGATCGCCGCGATCGGCGCTCTCGCCCAGGTGGCGACGGCCCGGCTCAAGGAGATCGGCGTCAATGTCGACATGCAGGTCGCCGACTGGGGATCGGTGGTCACGCGCATGACCAAGAAGGACGAGCCCGACAAGGGCGGCTGGCACATGTTCACCAGCCGCGGCACGGCCTCAACCTACCATCACCCCCTGACCAACATCACCGCGGTGATGACCTGCGACGGCAGGAACTGGAACGGCTGGCCCTGCGACGAGGAAGCGGAGAAGCTCCGGAACGCCTTCATCCGCGAGCCCGACGAGAAGAAGCGCATCGAGATCCTGAACCGGTTCCACGCGCGCCTGGTCGAGGTGCAGCCCTATGCGCTGCTCGGCAACTTCATGCCGCTCTATGCGTGGCGGAAGAACGTCGACGGCGTGGTGAAGGGCGCCATCCTCGCCTACTGGAACATCGGCAAGAGCTGATCGCCGAGACTCCTCTCCCGCCCCGGCGGGAGGGGAGTGGCCTCAACCCGTGCCGCCGACCGTGATGCCGTCCATCAGCAGCGTCGGCTGGCCGACGCCGACGGGCACGCTCTGGCCTTCCTTGCCGCATGTTCCGACGCCGCCATCCATCTTCATGTCGTTGCCGACCATGCGCACCTTCGTCATCGCATCGGGACCGCTTCCGGTCAGCATGGCGCCCTTGACCGCCGGGCCGATGCGGCCGTCCTCGATCAGATAGGCCTCGGAGGCGGCGAAGACGAACTTGCCCGAAGTGATGTCGACCTGGCCGCCGGAGAAGTCGACGGCGTAGAGGCCGCGCTTGACCGACTTGATGATCTCCTCGGGCGAGTGCGGGCCGGCCAGCATCAGCGTGTTGGTCATGCGCGGCATCGGCGAGGCGGCGAAGGATTCGCGCCTTCCGTTGCCGGTCGGCTTCATGCCCATCAGCCGAGCATTCTGCCGGTCCTGCATGTAGCCGCGCAGGATGCCGTCCTCGATCAGCAGCGTGCGGCCCGAGGGCGTACCCTCGTCGTCGACCGTGATGGAACCGCGGCGGTCCTGCAGCGTGCCGTCATCGACGACGGTAACGCCGGGCGAGGCGACGCGTTGGCCGATGCGGTCGGAGAAGGTGGACGTCTTCTTGCGGTTGAAGTCGCCCTCGAGCCCGTGGCCGACCGCCTCGTGCAGCATGACGCCGGTCCAGCCGGGGCCGAGCACGACCGGCATCTCGCCGGCGGGAGCGGCAACAGCCGTCAGATTGACGGCCGCAGCGCGGATAGCCTCGTCGACGATCGCCTGCCAGCCCTCGGGCTTCAGGTAGATATCGTAGGGGATGCGCCCGCCGCCGGATTCGGAACCCGACTCCTGGCGGTCGCCTTCGCCGAGGATCAGGCTGACCGTGAGCCTGACCATCGGCCGGATGTCGCCGACCGAATAGCCGCCCGAGCGCAGGATGCGGACGGCCTGCCAGGAGCCCGCGATCGTCGCGGAGACCTGGCGCACGCGCGGGTCCTTCTTCCGCGCATAGGCGTCGATGTCCTGCAGCAGCCTCACCTTGGTCGAGAACTCGACCTCGGCCAGCGGGTTGAAGTCGCCGTAGAGGCGCCGGTTGGTGCCCGAGGGCGGATCGGCATAGGTGCCGGCATGGCCGCGGCGGACCGCTTTCACCGTGTCGGCGGCACGGCGGATCGCCGGCTCGCTGATCTCGGAGGAATGCGCATAGCCGGCGGATTCGCCGGCGACGGCGCGCAGCCCGAAGCCCTGAGTGGTGTCGAAGCTGGCGTTCTTGAGCCGGCCGTCGTCGAAGGTCAGGCTCTCCGACTGGCGGTACTCGAAGAACAGCTCGCCGTCGTCGGTGCCCTTGAGCGCCTCGTCGACGACGCCCTGGATGCGCTTCTTGTCGAGGTCCTGGCGGCTGAAGAACAGCTCGTCGGTGGTCTGGATCGCGGACATGGGGCGGTCTCCTCAGACCTAAGAAATAGGTGGGCGGGCGGCGATCGCGCCAGGGGAGGGCGCGGCCGTCACCAGGCCAGGGTCGCCAGCGCCGCGGTCGGACGCTCGCGGTAGCTTTCGCAGAGACGATTGAGCGCCGCCGGCTCCGGCCGCGCGCCCGAAGGGATACTCATCTCGCCGGAAGGCAGGCCGGCGCAGATGAGAAGGGAGTCGATGCCGGCCTCGCGGGCGCCGGGGATGTCGGTGAGCAGCCCGTCGCCGCACATGGCGACTCGCTTGCGGTCGATGCCGTCGAGAAGCTCGAAGCAACGCTCGTAGATCTCCTTGTGCGGCTTGCCGTGATAGCGAATGTCGCCGCCGAGCTCGGCGTAGCGCTTGGCGATGCCGCCGGCGCAGACGGTGAGCCGGCCGTCCATCACTACCTCGATGTCCGGGTTGGCGCAGATCATCGGCAGCCTCCGGCGGATCGCTGCCTGCATCATCTCCTCGTAATGCGCGACCTTGTCGTCAAGCGCATTTGGGCCGGTGTTGAGCACGAGGTCGGCCGCCGCGACATCGGCCGTCAGCGTGAAGTCGGTGCCGTCGACGAGGCCGCTGAAGCGGGCAGGGCCGGTATCGATCGCGACCGTGCCGAGCTTTCGATACCAGGGGTCGGGACGATGCATGAGATGGCGATGCGTCTCTTCGCCCGAGGTGACGAGATGGTCGTAAAGATGCCGGTCGATCTTGATCGAGTCGAGGCGCTCGCGAACGATGTCGGCGCGTCTGGGAGAGTTCGATAGAACGACGATCTTTGCGCCGCGCTGCTTCAAGCGCGTCAGGCAGTCGACGACGCCCGGAAAGGCGCTGTCGCCGCCGTCATAGAGGACTCCCCACACGTCGATGATGTACGCGTCGTAGCGATCCGCGATCTCGCGGACGCCGTCGAGAATAGGAATTGTCACGTCGCCTCTGCGCTCAGTCTCGGTTCGCCGAAAAGGAAGCCCTGGCCGTAGTCGGGCCGGCAGTCGAGAATTTCGAGAAGCTGGTCCTCGGATTCGATCTTTTCAATGATCAGGTCGATGGCTGAGCGATCGAGGGCGAGCCTGAGCTCGCCCATGTCGATATCGCCGGCGCGAACCGCACCGAGCAGATGCTGGGCGTCGACCTTCAGGAACTTGAAGCCGAGCGACGCTACGTCTCCGATGTCCATGTCGAGGTTCGTCACCTGGTCGAGCGACAGCTTGTAGCCGAGATTGGCGAGCCTTCTCAGCGAGTCGCGGTGATCGAGGCCGGTGGTCAGGTCTTTCTGGCTGAACTCGAAGAACAGCCCCTGCGCCAGCTCGGGATACTCGCCGAGGAACTCCAGGAAGTCGCGAAAGAAGCTCTCGTCGGCGAGCGAGTAGCCGGAGATGTTGCAGAAGAAGCCGAGCTCGAGCTTGCCCTTGCGCGCGCGGCGCGTGAGCTGGATGCAGCGGAACAGCAGCATGTTGTCGATCGCGCCCATCAGCCCGGCGCGCTTTGCCACATCCAGGTACTGCTCGGGCAGGATCCAGCTGCCGTCCGGCGCGCGGATGCGGCTGAAGCACTCGAAGTAGCGCCGGCGGCGCTGGGGCAGGCTTACGATCGGCTGCAAGAAGAGATCGACCTTCTCCTCGTTGAGCGCGTCCCGTACGACCTCCAGCACCTGGTTGGCGGCCATCACCGGCTTCGCCGGCGCCGGCACGGCAGCCTTGCTGCTGGCCGGAGCGGCTGTCGCAGGCGTGGTTTGCTGTGCACGCTGGGCGGAGAGCTGGACCAGCAGCTTCTGCAGCACGCGCATCTCGGCGGCGACCTTCTCGCCCGAGCCGGCGGCACGCTTGTCGAGCGCCGACTGCTCTTCGGCCAGGCCCGCGAGTCGCGCCTCGACCAGGCGGAGGCGGCGCTTCACCTTGCGAAGCGAGAAGATCGGCAGGAAGGCGATCAGCAGCGCCAGCGCCGCGACCACGATCGAGACAATGAGCATCATGAAGTCTGGCGCGATGATGAAGTCTCCCGGGCGGCGCTGCGCATTCTGCCCGGCTCAGAGGGATGAGGGAAGGCCTGCACCGACAGCATCGCCAAGCGTGGCGAATCCATCGCGCTCAAGCAGCGATTCAAGCTCGTCGAGGAGGCGAGGGATCAGTCCCGGACCCTGATAGACGAGTGCGCTGTAGACCTGGACCAGCGAGGCGCCGGCGCGAATCCGCCGATAGGCATCGGCTCCCGACTCGATGCCGCCGACGCCGATCAAGAGAAGTCGTCCATCGGTCAAGCGATGGAAGTCGGCGAGCGCCGCTAGAGCAAGATCGCGCAGTGGTCGCCCGGAAAGCCCTCCCGCCTCGTCGCGATGAGCGCTCCTGAGGCTGTCGGGCCGCGAGACGGTCGTGTTCGAGACGATCAGGCCGTCGAGGCGATGTTCGAGCGCGACCTCGGCGATCGCCTGGCGCTCCTCGCCCGACAGATCGGGCGCGACCTTGACGAGGATCGGCGGCGGGTCGGCAAGGACGAGGCGATCGCGTGCCGTCTTGACCGCCTCGACCAGTTCGATCAGCGGCCCCTTCGCCTGCAGCGCGCGCAGGCCCGGTGTGTTCGGTGACGATACGTTGACGGTGAGGTAGTCGGCGAGCGGACCGAAGGTCGTGACGCCGGCGACGTAGTCGGCGACGGTATCGGTCTGATCCTTGTTCTTGCCGATGTTGACTCCGACGATTCCGCCGCCGCGATCGCGCTTGGCGAGGCGAGCCTTCGCCTCGGCGTGGCCGCGACTGTTGAAGCCCATGCGGTTGATCAGCGCCGCATCCTCGGTCAGGCGGAAGAGACGCGGTTTCGGATTCCCGATCTGCGGCTGCGGGGTCAGCGTGCCGACCTCGACGAAGCCGAAGCCCGCGGCGAGAAAGCCGGCCGGCGCCTCTGCATCCTTGTCGAGGCCGGCGGCGAGGCCGAGCGGGTTCGGGAACCGGCGGCCCCAAAGCGTCTGCGCGAGTCTGGGCCGTTCCGACGAACGTCGCGGCCCGAGACCGAGCGCCATGGCGCGAAGCGCGAGATGATGGGCGGTCTCCGGCGGCAGCCGGCGAAGCACCGCCGTTGCGAAGTCGAACGGCATGGCGCGCTCATAACAGGTTTTCGCGCCGATCGCATGGAAACCGGCGCCGGAGACGGCTATCTATGGCGCATGAGGCGCGTTCTTCTGGCACTGACCCTGCTGGCCGCCGGCTGCACGCCGATGGCCTACACGCGTCCCGGCGCGACCGCGGCGCAGGCGAAGATAGAGGAGCGCGAATGCCGGAGCCTCGCCGCGCGCGAGGCCTTCTTCGCCTATCCCTATCCCTACGACCGGCGTCACCGCCCGGCGGACGCCTTCATGGATCGCATGATGAGCAGGAGCAGCCTCACCGACTTCTGCATGCGCTCGCGTGGCTATATGCTGCAGCCGATCGCACCTACCCCTTACTGAACAGGAACAGCAGGCCCTCGACCGGCGCGTCGCCCTGACGGCGCAGCACCGCCGGCGCGGCCGCGCGCTCGGTCCATCCGCGCATCGAAGCCAACGCTCGCACATGATCCGGCGCATGTGCGTAGCGGAGGTCCGAGGTCAGGCGGTAGGTGCCGTTGCTGCTCAGCGTCTCGATCGAGAAGGCGAGCGCACCGCCCGGTGCCAGGGCGGCATCGATCGATGCGAAGGCGGGGGCGAGATCGCCGAGGTAGTTGAGCACATCCGCAGCGACGACGAGGTCGAAAGCCTGCGGGAAGGCGGCGGTCACCAGATCTGCTTCTATGAGCTCGGCATAAAGCCCACGCCGTTTCGCCTGCGCCAGCATGCCGGGCGAGAGATCGAGACCCGTCAGGCGACGCGCGAGCCGCGTCAGCGCGACACCGGCAAGACCGGTGCCGCAGCCGAGATCGAGGATCGTGAGGCTCTTCGGCGCCGGCGCCAGATGGCGTGCGATCAGCTCGGCGAGGGCTTCCGGCGTCCGGTAGTCGAGGCGGTCGACGAGGTCGCGATCGAAGTGCGGCGCGAATTTGTCGAAGAGGCCGCGCACATAGCCCGCGGGCGGGCGGTCGGGCTCGCCCTCCAGGCTGGCAAGGAGGAAGCGCGCCTCGTCCTGGCCGGAATCGACGGCGAGCGCGCGCCGGCAGGCATCGGCTGCCTCCTTCGCGTGCCCGAGCTTCCGCGCGGCGTGCGCGCGTGCGGTCCAGGCGATCGGATCGCGCTGGTCCAGGATCGAGGCACGACGCGAGGCGGCAAGCGCCGTCACCGCCTGGTCGAGGCCGATCGCTGCCGTCGCGAGGTTGCGAAAGGCGAGCGCGTCGCCGGGCCGCGCGCCGAGCGTCCGCCGGAAAGCGCCGGCGGCATCGGCGGTCAGGCCCAGCGTTGCGAGCACGGCGCCGCGGCTCAATTGGAAGGCGGCGGATTGCGGCGCGCGCTTGATCGCCTGATCGATGGCGCGCAGCCCCTCGGCCGAGCGACCTTGCTGGTGCAGCACCGCGCCGAGCAGATGATGGGCGTCCGCCATCCGGTTGTCGGATGCAACCGCTTTGCGATAGGCGCGCTCGGCTTCCTCGAAGCGCCCGAGCTGGTGCAGCGCAAGTCCTTGATTCAATAGCTGGGCCGCGGGAGTTATCCCCAGGTCGCGGGGAATGCTTGCAGCGCGGCCGGAATCTCGATTTGATTTCATAAAATTTAGGGGCTGTCCCAGATAACTACCTGAGATGACGCTTAACCCATTGTTTGATCTGGGTTAGTTGCTTGGATGGGTCACTGGTGTTGAAGCGCCACTCGCACTCCTTCAAGAATAGCCCGAAATGGGCCTTCGGGACACCGTTGAACTTGCGCATGTGGCGCTTGGCCTGGTTCCAGAAGTTCTCGATGCCGTTGATGTGATTCTGCCGATCAGCGAAGAGCTCGGAGTGAT
>Ga0194121_10002729_pt1 | contig 27626 bp, 35 predicted proteins | sample TA2MahCa50mmetaG_FD_148609 | JGI IMG/M metagenome (GOLD analysis project Ga0194121, IMG submission 148609) | Freshwater microbial communities from Lake Tanganyika, Tanzania - TA2015020 Mahale Deep Cast 50m | ecosystem: Environmental > Aquatic > Freshwater > Lake | place: Tanzania: Lake...
GTCATCAACATGGACGTCTTTGGCATATGCTGGTGGTGGCGGTGGAGCAGACATATTGCAAGTACAAGTTTTTAGTTAAAATGGTATAATTAACGATTAGGAGACTATAATGGCAACATACACCAAAGAAAAACTTAGTGCGAGTACGGATGGTCGGGCAGTCAAGGTTGCCGCCACTGCTACGGCTGGCACGACGATTCACACAGGTTCAAGCACGGCGAGCACCTACGACGAGGTGTGGCTGTATGCGATGAACACTTCAGCATCGTCGGTGAAACTGACGATTGAGTGGGGTGGCACGACATCGCCCGACGACTTGATTGAACTCGCCGTTCAGCCAGAAGCAGGACTTGTGACGGTATCTCCAGGTCTTGTCCTGAAAGGCAATGCCACTGCGCTCGTCATTCGTGCGTTTGCGGCAACGGCAAATGTCATCACCATTCACGGATTCGTGAACCGAATCACGGCGTAACCGATGGCTACGGCTCGCCGCCAACTTGGGTATGTGTCGTCACTGACGACGCAGACCGTCAATGTGCAGGGCTACGGCGTAGCAACAGGCGGCACATCGTCAAGCATCAGCGTCGGTTCACCAGCCGTGAACTACACGCTCCTCACCTTCACTTCATCAGGCACTTTGACGGTGACGAAGGCTGGCTTGTTTGATGTGATTGTCGTTGGTGGTGGCGGCGGCGCTGGCGGTGGAGACCCAAATGGTGGCGCTGGCGGTGGTGGTGGCTCAGGTGACTTCAACGGGCAGAACGCCACCGTTTACATTGACGCAAACCAAACAGTGACTATCGGCGCACAGGGAATCGGTGGTTCGGTGGCATCCAGAGGTGGTAAGAGTTCGTTCGGCTCCATCATTAGTGCGCAGGGTGGTGGTGGCGGTGGAGGTTTGTCAACACGCTCAGACATACAGACAATCCAATTCCACAAGGCGTGGCAAAACATGAGTGGTGGTAGTGGGGCAGGCGGTGGAGGTCTCTACAGAGGTAGGGGAGGTGGCGCTAACGGTAATGACGGTGGCGATAGTGCTGTCATGGAGATGCAAATTTCTTGTCCCGCTTGCGGTGGAGGTGGCGGTTGCGGTGGTGTCGGCGGCAACGCATCGGGTAACACAGGTGGCACAGGCGGAGCAGGGGTTGACATCTCTGCGTGGCTAGGTCAGGTTGCTAACACGACAATCATCTGTACAGGTGGTGGCGGTGGAGCAACGGGTTATGGCGGCGCAGCGGCAACAGGCGGAGTAGCAGGCAAGACGAGCGGTACGGGAAATTCTGCGACCACCAAAGGCTCAGGCGGCGGCGGAACGAATGGAAACTCCTCTGGCGGCGATGGTGCTGATGGGATTGTGTATGTGAGGTTCAAGGTATGAGCAAGAACTATTGCGCTGAGGTGAAAGACCAAGTAATAATAAACATCATTGTCTCTGATTATGCTTGGGCAACAGCGAACCTTGACGGTGATTGGCACGACTTGGGTGGCGACCCGCTGACGGTTGGCATCGGATACACCTATGATGCGGTGAACGATGTATTCGTCGCACCGCCGATTGAGGAGGAGGAATGACTCGTTCTTATCTCGGCTATGTGTCATCGCAGACAACGGACACGATTCCTGCAGGTATACAAACTTGGGGCGAGAGCAGTTCTACTTCGTCGTCAATAACCGACCCCAGCGACAGCAAGACTTACAACCTTGCGACCTACACAGGCAACGGTTCGTTCGTCGTGACTTCTGATGGTTTGTTTGAGTTGCTCGTCGTAGGTGGCGGCGGCGGTAATCTCGGCGGCAACAATTCAATACAGTTCGGTGGTGGGGGTGCTGGTGCGGTAATCCGCACTATCCAATGGCTCGTTGCGGGAACATACACGATTGCTGTTGGCGCAGGTGGCGGTAATGGTGGTGGTTCAAGTTCATCGGTTGGCGACTCAACAACATTCAGTAAGTATTTGCTCGTCGGCGGCGGTGGTGGCGGCGGTGGTATTGGTGATAGCGACTTCGGCTCACCACCGAACAACGCAACTTGGGGAATGTCAAGTATGGGTTCGGGTGGTGGTGGCACAGCGACGGGCAACATCAAGCGTGGTGGCTACGGAACTAAGCCTTATGGATACGACGGTCAAGACGGAAACGGGTCTTACGCAGGCGGTGGTGGTGGTGCGGCAGGAAACGCAGGCGCATCATCAACGAGAAACGGCGGTGCGGCGAGAGACATTAGCAACTTCATCGGCAACGCAACAGGCACGAACACGGTCGGCGGTGGCGGTGGCGGTGGCAACGGCGGTCTTGGTGGGAATAGTTCTACGACTGCGCTGAAAGGTGGGGGTGGTAATGGGGCAACATCATTGGGAACGGGCGTGAACGGCACGGCAAACACGGGCGGTGGCGGTGGTGCTGACACAGGCGGTGGCGGTGGTGGTAATGGTAAGTCTGGCGGCTCAGGCATCGTTTACATAAGGTGGCAGTAGGTATGGCACACTTCGCTCAACTAGATGAACACAACATCGTCGTCACCGTGAATGTGGTGAACAATAGTGACTGCGGCGGCGGCGACTTCCCTGAGAGTGAACCTATCGGTCAGGCGTTTCTCGCATCGCTCGGACTAGCAGGCGAGTGGCGACAAACTTCGTACAACCACAACTTCCGTTCTAAGTACGCACTTATCGGTGACACCTATGATGCGGTGAACGATGTATTCGTCGCACCGACAGTTGAGGAAGCAGAGTAACTGCTAAAATAGGTGTTATGCCACGCAAGGGTATAAGTCCACGTCGTCAGCGTGGATTACCAACAGGGTATAATCTAACAGAACGTCTTGAAGAGGGCAGGGCTGACATCCTCAAACGTGAGGAAGAACGAAAAAAGAGGGTTGCTGGCACACAAATTTCAGGAGGCGTGGCTCTTGACGAAGAGGGTCGCCCAATTGTTGAAGATAACAAACCAGTTCAAGATATTGATACTACTCTATTTAGAACCGTTACCGTTGCTCAAATTGCCAACAAACCAGACAACCCAGCAAACTATGGTCAGGGACCTGCTGGAAGTACGAGGCTATGTTCACATAAATTTATCATAGACCAACCAATGTTTGACTTGTATGGTTCTAAAGTGGGCTACATCCTTGTCCGATTTCATAAAAACGGGCGACGTGGACCTGATTGGGTGTATGGTCCCGTTGACGCTTCTGTATATCAACAGTTTGCCGCAAGTGGTTCAAAAGGACATTTTATCAATACTACGTTAAACGGGTACGGATATCGTCCCGCAGGTGAAACAGAATTTGCCGACCAATTCTCCGATTTCCCAGCCAACAGCGGAACAGACTCTGCGGGCATTAAACTGTAACCTATGCACAAATTAGTTGGATATGGCATCTTTTGGACGTTTGTTGTATCGTTGTTGTTGTCAACCATTTCCATCGTTACTATTTCGTTCTTTTCCGTTTTCTTTGTTCCAATGGCGGTGTTGTCTGGGGTCTACGTTTTTAGCGGAACCTTGAACCTGGTTCAGGGGGTTGGGTTTGTTTATTGGGTTACACGGGATACACATAGAGGTTTTTCACTGTCCATTGCCTTCATGCGTGAGACGGATTACCCATGGAGGACTGGACGTGGCGTTCAGATTGGATTTGGTAAATACTCGTTTCAATTGGGGATTTGTCGCAAAAACAAAACAGAGACGGAGACAGAGGGTTTGATGCGTGCCGTAAAAGGTCGCAAACTTCACTACCAACCAAAGGAGATACGGGAATGGATTTAACATGGAGTGTTTGGAAAAAACAAAAAGACTCAATTAGTATTCCATCACGTATTACACGTTTGGACAAGGCGGCACTTCTTGATTGGTATAACACCACCATTATGGAACTTGGTGCGGCGTTTGACCGTTACCGTTACCACGGCAAGGACTTTGCACAATTAGAAGAATTGGTGGAGATTTTTAATAGTCTCCACAGGGAGATTGTTGCTCGTGAGCGAAATAGTTGAAGACCTTGAAAATGAAGTTCCAGACCTTGAGGAATTGTTGCCAGAGTTGGATGAGGCGTCGGAAACGTTCGTAGACCAACTTGTCAAAAAACTCATTATATTTACTGAGGAATTTTGCAATATTGAGTTTTTCCCTTATCAGGTACCAATTGCCTATCGTATCATTGAGTCAATAGTATTGGGAGATGGTGACGAGGTGACCGTTATTGGTTGCCGACAGTCGGGTAAGTCAGAAGTGCTGTCTGGCGTAATGGCATCAATGATGGTCATTCTTCCTAAACTTTCTGCTGTTTATCCAACGTGGTTAGACAAATTTGAAAGAGGGTTTTGGTGTGGCGTATTTGCCCCAACAGAAGACCAAGCCGACACGGTTTTTAGCCGCATCGTTACCAAACTTACCAGTGAGCATGCCTTAAACTTTCTTCTTGACCCTGAGATTGACGATAAAGCGGCCTCTGGTGGGGTGCGTGGTAAAGGTAAACTTATAACATTAAAGAACGCTGGTTCTCTTTGCCGCATGCAAACGTGCAATCCCAAAGCCAAGATTGAGTCAAAAACATATCATTTTGTTTTGATAGACGAATGTCAAGAGGCAGATGAGTTTGTCATTACCAAATCTATTAAACCAATGTTGGCTTTTAATAACGGAAGTATTTGTCTTACTGGAACCGCTTCTAGAAACAAATCCTATTTTTACAAAATGATTCAGTTCAATAAACGAAGAGGCGTCAATGGTGGTAAAAAAAACCGACAGGCGCACTTTGAATATGACTGGCGTGTTGCCTCTAAATACAACAATAATTATGGAAAGTTTATTTCTAAAGAACGGGTTCGCATTGGTGAAGATTCTGACGAATTTCAAATGTCATATTGCAATCGTTGGATTCTTGAAAAAGGTATGTTTGTTACCGAAGAACGGTTGCAACGATTGTATGACGTTTCAATGCCATTAGTAAAAGAATGGTGGAGAAGTCCATTAGTTGCTGGTATTGACGTGGCACGGTCTACGGACTCAACGGTGGTGACAGTTGTGTGGGTGGATTGGCAACACCCAGACCCGTTTGGTTTTTATGAACATCGTGTTTTAAATTGGTTAGAATTAAACAATCAAGAGTGGGAACAACAGTATTTTCAGATAGTTGACTTCCTTCGTCACTATGAAATAATGCGGTTGGGTGTTGACTCGCAGGGTGTCGGCGGGGCTGTCGCTGAGCGTTTACAATTACTTCTTTCAGACATGGAAGTCATTCCCATGTCCTCTGATTCTAAAGCCCAACATGAACGTTGGGTGCATTTGACAGAGTTAATACAACGAGACCAACTAATAATACCTGCCCATGCTAAAGCACGTCGTACACGAAGTTGGAAGAGGTTTTCCCAACAAATGGCTGACCTTGAAAAGGTTTACAAAGGTCCTTATTTGCTTGCCGCTGCTCCAGATGAAAAAGGCGCATTTGACGACTACCCAGATTCGCTTGCTCTCGCTTGTGCCATGACGGTACATGAAACCATGCCAGAAGTACAGGTGGGTGTCTCCCCATTTTATCGGTAAGTTGTATTTAAAAGTGGTAAAGTAGAAGTACATAATATCCCACCTTCGGAGGATTAATCAATGCAAGACCAAGACCAAGACCAAACCAACAATCTGGCAGTTGCACCACAGAACCCATACCCAGAGAGTGGTCGCAGGGAAATCGTATTCCAGCGCACGATGGCTCCAAGCATTCCTGGAAACAAAGGACCGCTTCGCTTTGAAGAAGGCGTGGCGACGGACACCGATGTTCCGAACGACTTTTCAGTCGGTGCGTACATGGACACTGCCTCATCCCCGATGCGACAGAACCACAACAATCCTGAGATGTTTTACAAGCATGCGGAAGACACCATGCGTGAGCGTGCTCATGTCGGCTCAGCCTCGTGGATTGAAGCCCCTGCTCTTCTCCAGGATTTCGTGATTGGCGCAATGGCTGGTGATGGTATGCCGACGTTTGAGATAGAAGTAAATAGCGGCTCCCATATGAACAGGCCGAATCCAACAGTCGTTTCTGACTAACTACAGCCCAACGGGTAACAGTCGTGGCTGGTTACAGGGGCGCCCCAGCAGGTAGAAGTGCTGACCCTAGAAAAGTCATTATTCCATTAACCACTTCGCTGTCTGGTATCCCTATTGCGGGGTCATATCAAGGCGGTGGTTTATACGACTTTTCGGCAATGAAGAAGGCACGTTGGTCGGAGTTTTACGGAACCCAGCACAGTCACAAAAATCTTGGTTATGACTACAACTTTAAAAACAAGTTTGCAAAAAACGATAGTGGTCGTCGTGTTGGCTTTATTGGTGGTAGTTATCAGTATGCTCGTCGTGAATCCAGTAGTGCAAAGGTTCTTCAGGACCCGACTGACATATTCAAGCCGCACAAAGCATTTACTAGAATAAAAGGTGCTGGGGTTGCTCCACGAATTCGTTTTATTGACACTGCTCGTATGCGGTCACGGGCCAAAAACGTGTACAACAGAGCAAATCCACAAAACATCAATGAACTTGACCTTCAACGAAAAGTGGACTATCAAGAAATTAAGGAACTACGTGGCGAGCAGTTTGGACCAAAAAACCGTGGTATGAGTTTTGGAAGATTGCGATGAACGAAGCCTGGGTTGCAGTCACCGTCGCCGCCATTCCAGTGTTTGGCGCAGGAATTGGTTGGTTAATTAAATTTGTATTGGCCTTTCGTGAGGAAAATAGAAACGACCACAGCGCTGTCATGGTTGCAATTAACGACTTAAAAGCCGATGTTCGTGAGGTGAAGGGCGACCTGCGTGACCATGTTAAATGGCATTTTCGTAAGAAAACTAAATAAACTATATGAGCACATTCAAAAATATACTACTTCGCATACTTGCAACGTTTGCTGCCAGCGGTCTTGGAGTTATAGGTGCTGGAACTATCGCTGGCGTCCCCGTATGGAAATCCGCATTCATGGCGGGCATTGCTGGGGTTGCCCACGTTATTGAAGGTCTGTCACGTGAATTTTTGGATGATGGAAAACTTGATACTGAAGAAATTAATAAAGTGTTTTCAAAGGTTGACAAGAAAGCACCAGCGGAATAAAAAGGTTGTTGAAGAATGACTTTAGGCAGTCAGTTTAAAAACACGACGAAAAAATAGATGATATGAAATTAAGTACGAGGATTAGGAAATTAAACATGTCCAAAAAAGTTGATTGGGACTACGTTGTTCCAGTAAAGATGCCTGCTGACTTGAAGGGCGTACAGCCTGGTAGGTTGCCTGAGCACTTACTTCGCCCCGCCGCTGGTGGTGGGAAACTACACTGGCTTGCCGCAGCAGCGTGGGCTGCGATGGTTGAAAAGGCTGGGGCAGACGGCGTTGAATTAAAGCCCGTTTCGGCAGGAGACACGTACCGCACATACGAGTCACAACTTGCGGCGTTCAAACAACGTTATACCAAAGAGCCAAACGGCAATGCAACAAGGACGTTTGAAGGTGTTAAGTGGTACAAGAAAGACCCCAAACTTGCCAGCCTTGCGGCTCCTGGGACTTCGCAGCACAATAGCGGATTGGCGGTTGACGTTCATACTGCTGCTGAAACAAGGCGTCTTAAGTGGCTCATTGACAACGTTAAGACATTTGGTTTTAGTTGGGAAGTCGTCCCAGAGGAACCGTGGCATCTGCGCTATGTATGCGGTGATGAAGTTCCTACTGCTGTTAAAGCATACATGGATAAAAATGGAATTAAGGCTCCAGAAGGCAAGGCTGCTGCCACTGTCGTTGCTGTTGAAAAAGACGACGGTGGTTTGAAATTGAAACTAGGCGACAAAGGCGACAAAGTAAAACAAATGCAGGAGTTGCTTACTAAAAAAGGCTTTGCTTGTATTACGGATGGAGATTTTGGTCCCGCTACTGAAAAAGCCCTCAATTACTTTAAAAAGGCTGCTAGTCTACAAATCAATGGTATTTGTAATCAACGCACATGGGATGCCCTCATTGCGTAATTTGGTTATAACTTGGAGTACAATATGGACGAGTCATCGTTACTGACAGACCTTACAAATCAATTAAAAGAGGATAAAACTCATCCTTGCAAAATAGGTAGGTTGATTAACTCTTTGGAAGGTGATGAACGTGGGGCTTTAGTAAAGGCCGTTCACCTCATTCGCACATCAAACTTTAATGGTAAAAACAGGTCGCATAGCAGTGTGTGGCTTGCTAAAGTGTTACGTAAGAATGGTTATCAAATAAGCGTCAGTACCGTACAACGACACGTGAATAAGGAGTGCTCTTGTGACCAATCTGAAGAATGACTTGAACGAACCAGAAAATCGTGAAAAAGTGTTGGGCGATTTGCTTGACTTGCTCAAACGAAAGAACATAGACATTGCCGATATTGGTGACGTCAGCCGTGTTTCCATTTATCAGTCGTTAACAAAGAATGAAGAAGGTGAAGCAGAAATACACGACCTTGCTGCAATTCAATTTTCTCCAACATGGGACAGTGGTCCAAAATGGCCTGTAATTCAACAAGGTCCTGCAATAAAACTGCCAGTCAAAAAAACACGAGCGTTGAAAAAATCAAAGTTCAAAAAATGCGTAGTGATTCCAGATGCACAGATTGGCTACTACCGTGGTCATGATGGTGCTTTAGAACCTACTCACGACGAGAGTGCAATCAAAATCGTCCTTGATTTGATTCGTTACGTAGAACCAAATGTCGTTATTTGTGTTGGTGACAACCTTGACCTTCCTGAAATGGGCAAGTACCTAACCACTCCTGCGTATCAAAAAACCACACAGGCGGCAATAGACAGGGCTTCTTTACTATGTGCCGAACTTCGTGACGCTGCACCGTACGCAAAGATTTCTTGGCTTGCGGGCAACCATGAAGAGCGCATGCCAAAGTATCTTCTTAACAACGCCGTAGCAGCGTATGGTTTACGCAAAGGAAATATGCCGCAATCGTGGCCCGTTCTCACTGTCCCTTATCTGTGTCGTATGGATGATTACAAGGTGGAATATCGCCCTGGCTATCCTGCGTCCGATTATTGGATTAACGAGAAACTTAGAATTATTCACGGTGACCGTGTGAAGTCTTCTGGTTCAACGGCTCACATTTATTTGAACAACGAAAAGACAAGCGTCATCTATGGACATATCCACCGCATTGAAACTGCGTTTAAAACTCGTGAGGACTTTGATGGTCCTCGCACTATTATGGCTGCTTCCCCTGGCTGTCTTGCTCGCATTGACGGTGTTGTACCGTCTACAAAAAGTGGTGTGGACCTTGACGGACGTCCAATTGTTCGGTACGAAAATTGGCAACAAGGAATAGGAATTGTCACATATGAAGACAGTGGAGACCACAAGTTTTCGTACGAAGTGGTGCCAATTTACAATGGATGGGGCATGTACCGAGGTACCGAGTTTGTTGCTAACTGACCATGACAACCATTGTTGGTATTCAAGGAGATGAGTTTGCGGTAATCTGCGCTGACTCCCGTGTCACAACGAGTGATGATTCTTCCCATATAGGAACGCTGCGGGAAGGTTCTGGAAAACTGGCACAAAACGGAAATTACATCATTGGTGCCGCTGGAGACGTTCGTGCTATCAACATTCTGCACCACGTCTTCCAACCACCCACCCCTCCACAAAACCTTCGTAGTAGAAAGTTAGACCAATTCTTTACGTCAAAGTTTGTGCCGTCTTTGCGGGAATGCTTTGATTCTCAGGGATATTCGGTTCCTGAACGTGAGGACAAGGAACACATTGCCGAACAGGGGTCATCAATTATTGTTGCTATTAATTCTCAAATATACGTAGTTGAGTCCGATTATTCGTGGTCATCAGAAGCATCTGGACTATATTCGTTGGGAAGCGGGTCGTCATTTGCTCTGGGCGCTATGTCAGTATTAGTTCGTAACAAAAAACTCAATTCTCAACAAGCAAAAAGCCTTGCTTTACGTGCGTTGGCTGTTTCTTCAAAATACGACCCTGGTACTGGCGCACCGTATCAAGCGTTTGTGCAAGGACAGAAAATTGGCACAAAACGACGTAAAGCGGTATAATTATCATAATCACCTATAGGAGAAACTATGTCAAATAAATTAAAAGTAGCAGCACTAGCCGACGTCGCAACCAAGGGTGGAGCAGCGGGAATTGTTTCCTATCTGCTTGCTTTTTGGGAACTTGACCCTGCTCTTAACATCGTGGTCCTTCCTATCCTTCTGTACTTGCTCAATGCCGCAAGTACGTGGGTTGGAGACCCCACCGTCGCAAACTTCTTTGTTAACCAAAGCAAAGTTGTTGAAGCAGCCGTCAAGGAAACTGTTGCCCAACCAACCTCAGTTGCACAGATTCCTGCTGTTAAAAAGGCCGCTTCTAAGAGAAAAAAGAAGTAATTAATAAATGGCAATTGACTTTTGGTCACCATCCTATCGTGCCGCCGCCAGTGACCTGACGGTAGCCATCAGCCCATTGGGGTTGGTGGAACTTGCTGATGAAGAGTTTGAGGTTCATGGTCCACGTTTGAACCGCTACTCATCGGCATGGGCGTGGTACTTGGGTCATCACTGGGCGTACCGACGTGAGATGGGCGAGTCTGCCTTTTATCTCAACTACGTTCGCACAATGGCGGATTACATTACTAACTTTTGTTTTGGTAAGGGTGTTCAGTTTAAGTGTCCTGAACAAAACACTGCCATCATTCCCCACTTGTTAGATGACGTTTGGAACGGTCACAACAACAAGCACAAAGTGTTGTGGGAAATGGGGCAATTGGCAGGTGTAACTGGGGACTGCTTTATTAAGGTTGCTTATGAAGAACCATTTGTAGACAGCGTTGGCGTCCCTCACGAGGGCCGTATTCGTATCATTCCACTTAACCCAGCACACTGCTTTCCTGAATACCATCCGCATGACCGTGACAGATTGTTAAGGTTTAAACTTAAATATCGTTTCTGGGGAACGTCTGCTGAGGGGACACGACAGGTCTACACCTTTACAGAAATCTTGTCTGATGAGATGGTACAGCAGTTCATCAATGACGAATTGATTGATGAATACCCCAATGCCATCGGTTCAATTCCAATTGTGCATATTCCCAATGTGAGCATTTCATCGTCGCCTTGGGGACAATCGGACGTTTGGGACATCATTCCGTTGAATCGTGAACTTAACGAAAAAATGACGGAAGTATCTGACATTATTAATTATCACGCTGCTCCTGTCACCATTATTACTGGTGCTAAAGCAAGTCAACTTGAGCGTGGTCCTAAGAAAGTTTGGGCAGGTTTGCCCAAGGATGCACAAGTATTCAACCTTGAATCTCGTGGAGAAATGGCTGGGGCGCTGGAATACATTCAGTTCTTGAAGCGAACGATGCATGAAATTACGGGCATTCCAGAAGCAGCATTGGGACAATTTCAGCCTGTTTCAAATACCAGCGGTGTGGCTTTGGCTATACAGTACCAGCCGTTGATGAATCGTTACTCAATGAAGAAAACGCACTTCACAAAAGGACTTGAGCGCACTAACGAACTTATCATTCGTACTGCTGCTATCTTCCGACCAGAAATGCTTGTATACAACCCGATGCGGGCAGCCCGTCCAGAACGTGACCATTTAACTCAATTAGACCCAACAGACCCCATTACTTACAAAACTACTATTCATTGGCCTGAACCCCTTCCCGTTGACGTGCTTATCAAACTCAACGAGGTGCAAGCAAAGATGGGTCTTGGTTTGGAGTCCAAACGGGGCGCCTTGCGTACCCTTGGCGAGGAGTTCCCGAACGAAAAGATGGAAGAAATCTTTGAAGAACTCATGGACGATGCTATTGACCAAGGTGCGTTGACCATGCTTAATTCTCAAATCCAAATGGCGATTATGCTCACAACGGGCATGGCGCCAGGGGGTGAGGGACCCGCAACGACATCGGCAGGTGGTCCTGGCGTGTCATCTACGGGAGATTCTGGAGCGGGCATGCCTGGAACGGCTGTCGGCCCTGTAGAATCAGAACTGATGAATCAATTGGTTAGTAGGGCTTATGGCGCAAGGTTGGCCCAGCGTCGTAATCCTAGTGAAGAATAAAACGTTTAATTACACAAGTTAATATCAGCCAAACTAGCGAGGTAGCACATATGGCAAAGCAAGCACAGGATGAAGTCGTCATTCCAGTAGAGGCGACTGACGCATTCAAAAATGAGGCTGCTGAAGTAACTGGTCAGCAGCCGCAAAAGCGAACGTTCACTGAAGACGAAGTGGAAAACATTCGTAAACAGGAAAAGGACAAGTTGTACAAGAAAGTTGATGATGCGGATAGTCGTGTCAAAGTCCTTGAACAGCAACTTAAGGTCATGTCAGACGAACGTGAGTCTGCCCTTAAAGAGGCGGAAAAGCGGGCAAAGGCGGAAGCCAAGGCTATTAAAGAAAAGGAATTTGAGGAACTATCGGCTAAGGAACTACTCCTTCGTCAAGAGACTGAGTTTAATCAAAAACTCAACACGGTTGAGGCGGAGTGGAGGGCACGTCTTGAGGAAATTGACCGTGACCGTCAGGCACAGGCTGCCCTTTTGGAGAAGGAGCGCCGCCACCAAGAGTTACAAAATTACATTGGTCGTCGCATGCAAGAAGAACAAGAGTACATCATTCCTGAACTTATTAATCTGGTTAGTGGTTCAAGTGAAGATGAGATTGAATCACAGATTAACAAGTTCAAGGACGTTAGTTCTGCTATTCTTGAAAATGTTCAAAAGGCGACGGCGGAGACCCAAAGTCGCTTAAAGGGTGCGGGGGTCACAGCCCCACCCGTTGGGCCAATGGAAACTCAGATGGAACAGCACACGTTAACAGCCGAAGATATTCGGAATATGTCAATGGAACAGTATCAGAAAATGCGTGAAAGACTCTTGAACGCACGTTCTTCACGGGGACGTTTTTAACGAAGCCGTTTAGAACAAACAACCAATAAACAACAACTATCTACGGAGGATATTTTCCAATGGCACTTCCAGCACCAGCAGGTGGTTCAATCACGGGAGCAAACCTAGCGTCAATTACGACGACTGGCTACTCATCCGATGCCACGCTGTCACCCGCAATTCAGGTAATTTGGAGCAAGGAAATCTTGTTCCAAGCAATGCCCGTTCTGCGTTTTGAACAATTCGCAGTGAAAAAGACCGAACTTGGCGTGATGCCTGGTCTCACCGTAAACTTCATGCGTTACACCAACCTTTCAACCAACGCTTCTGTTGGCGCAGAATTGACTGAAGGTGTGCGCTTGGAGCCAAACGCTCTGTCTGCCTCGCAGATTCAAATTACGGTCAAGGAACAAGGCAACGCACTAGCCGTCACTGAACTGTTGCTCAACGCAGCGTTTGATGACGTCATGGCGTCGGCTTCACGTCTCCTTGGTCGTCACATGGCACAGTCCATGGACATTCAGGCACGTAACACGCTATACGCTTCAGGAGTCCCATTTGGTGGCGGCTCAGCCGTTCCGCCAAGCGTGGTCTTTGGTCGTCTGACCAACGGTGCTACCCGTGGTTCCATCGCCCCGTACGAGTACAGCGGCGCTGGCACTGCGGCAGCCCCTGGCTACCTCTCGCCTGCAACCATCAAAGATGCAGTTGAGATTTTGGCAGGTCAAAACATTCCTCGCTTGGGCGACACCTACGTGTGCTTCGTCCACCCGTCGCAGAGCCGCTCGCTCCGTGACTGGCCTGAGTTCATTGAAGTCACCAAGTACGCTGCTCCTGGCAACTTCATGCTGGGTGAAATTGGTCGCCTCTACGACGTTGTGTTCATTGAGACCACGCAAGTGCTCAAGGGACCAAACGGTTCGGTGGACGTGAACCCCAGCAGCGCTGGTGTCCAAGACCCGACTGCCGACTCGTACAGCGCCATCATGATTGGTGACAACGCTTTCGGTCAAGCAATCGCACTTCCTGTTGAACTACGTGACGGTGGCGTCATTGACTTTGGTCGTGAGCACGGTTTGGCATGGTATGCCATCTGGGGCTTCGGAGTCATCACGCACGAGAGCCGTGTGCTTATCAACACCAAGGGTGGCGCAATCGGGTCCTCCTGATAGCGATAGTTCAGGTAGTTGGGGTTGGTTGGGTGGTAAGTAACACCGCCGACCCCGATATACTTATGAAATACAATTAGGAGACAACTATGGCTAGAAAAAATAACCCGTTTGCGGAACCTGTTGAAGATGAGACTGAGGTTGAAGTTGCAATGCCCGTTCCTACGGAGGAAAGCAACTTAAAGCAAGGCCGTATTAAAGGCTCATGGACCATGTATTGGGGTGGTTCAGTGTATAATTTTGTGGATGGAAAACAATTCAATATTCCTAAAGACTTGTACAACTACCTGCGTAAGAATGGAAATATTTACGACACTCTTGAGTAGGGAGTAACATGGCAGGGTTTACAATCCCCAACGCCCCAGATACAGATAAATCAACGCTTGACCAGTCTGAGCCAGACCGTGTTGATTTTGAAATTATTGGGAACCGACGAAAGGGCGTTGTTTCTAACGGTGCGATAACCGCCGTATCTGGTAATATCGTTGCCGTTGCTGCTGGAACCATTGCTTACGAGGGCACAGATTATGCTCTTTCTGCCAATGGAGCATACGCCTTATCTGCTGCCCCGTCTTCTGGCAACAGGTTTGACCTTGTGGTTGCCCGTTTTGCAAGCAGCGCAGTAACCATTCAAACAATCACTGGAGTTGCAAGCACCACCAATCCTGTGTTTCCACCCCTTCCAAGCGCCGACATTGTGTTGGCAGCAATTTTGCGCCGAACCAATGAATCAATTGTTACCAATGACATTATTGATAAGCGTGCCTTTACTCTTTCTAATGTTCCAGTTCCAACAACGCTTGACAGTCTTTCTGATGTTACCGCCCCTTCTCCATCTACCAACCAAGTGTTGCAGTGGAACGGTTCGGAGTGGGTTAACGCAACAATTGTCACTTCCGTTAGTGGAGACGACGCAAACATCGTTATTGCTGGTCAAGTGTATTCCTGATACGCCGTGTCTTTAGAGCGCCCAATTCCACGTCCTACTGGAACGGTTGAGGACATGATAGCCATTAAACGAACAACCGTTCGTCGTCACCGTGAGGCGCAACCCTCTATTAACTTTCCAGAACAAGACACTCTTCCTGGTCCAGATTCGTCAGACGAATAACATATGGCATACTTTGACCAGGAACTTACGGATAGGATTGCGGAACTAGCACGTTCGTATATTCGTGACTTTCCACGTTTTTTTCAAAGTGCCTTTGACAACGTTTCACGTACCTACGAACTTGGCTACCCAAACATTGACAAAGACAGTTTGTACATTGCCGTATATACGTCCAATGTTGCAAACGAATTGGCGGCATCAGCGTTTTCGCTAGATACACGAAACGGAGTCGTTCGCCTGACTTCAACTCCCGACGCTGGCAGCAGACTCATGGTTGAGGGTTACTATTACGAATGGGTTTCACCCAACGACATGACGTATTATGCACAACACGCCATTGAAGAACACGTGTATAACTTAAACATTCCTTTTGAAAACCTGTCCAACATCGTTATCAACACCATTGGATTAGCAACCGTAGTCAAGGCACTGTGGTCGTTGCTAGGAGAATACAGCCGTGACATTGACGTCATGACGTCTGAGTCGGTGCATATTCCTGGAAGTCAACGTTACCGAATGGTGCAAGGCCTTCTTGAGTATTGGCAGAAAGAATACGATAACCATGCCAGGGCACTCAACATCGGTATTCAACGTATTGAGGTTCTCAACCTCAGCCGTGTCTCTCGTACGACCAACCGCTACGTGCCCATCTATGCTGCCCGTGAGATTGGGGATTACGGTCCGATTAGGCGTGTGTTTCCAGACCGTGATAAGGGCACTATTGACATCTCTGACCAAGAGGACGACCTGCGTGAAGACGTATTAGTTGATACAACGCCACCAGGCAGTCTTTACAACACTGGGCATTTCTGATGGATGTTCGTACTGAACTAAATCTTATCCGAAAACACTATCGGGAATACAGCCGACAGGCTGGTGAGCATGTTGTGTATTACGAGTTTTTACCGTTTGGGGCGGCAGCAAGTGCAAGTGAGTCGTTTTACGACCCTGTATACAACGAAGGTATTGGGGGCGATGGCGGCAGAAAATATAAAGATGGTGTCAGCATCCCCGTGCTTATGATTACGGAAACAGAGGACCAGAAACGTGCAATTCCAGAAGGTCGTCAACCAATTGAAGTTGCTAATTTTGTAGCATCTGTTGACGAGGTTAGGCGTGCTGGCATTACCAACTTATTTGAGTATAAACAACACCTCAACGATTTGTTCATTTACGACGGTAGGTACTTTACTGTAACATCGTACAAAGTGCGTGGTCGCATGAGAGACGACGTTATTATCGTTGTTGAAGGTTTGGAAGTGTATATGAACCAAGAATACCCATTTGACCCTACGACCACGTTCAATGGCGTTTCGTCTCTGCCTTGGCCTTCCTTGCTTCCTACTATCTGATAAACTTGATTTAACTTTGGCGAGCGTCAAAGGGTACAACTGCCTAGAAGAATCGGAGTGCTATGAGCACTATGTCAATGCCGTCTGCCCGTTCTTCTAGACCGTCTTTTTTATCGGGCACTTTAGAAATTGTAAAGTACGCAGAGTTTCTTTCCAAAGAGTACGCAAAGGCGTTGGCTAAGTCCATTAAGGAAGTGTCTCAAGAAGAAACCAAAGAACTTCGTAAAAAGGCAAAAGAGTCCAGCACAGCATGGGCACAGGTGTCGTCTGACCTTGAATCAAGGTACAACGAAAAAACTGGTAATTTTGAATTTGGTGTAATGGACCAACATACAAAGAGCGCCAAAGTAGCCACTGATTTGGAGTACGGCGTACCAAAACAAAACGCTCCGCAACCCCTGTTGCGTTCCCATACCGTCAGTAATCAAAAAGAACTTGGTGACCGTATTGCTAATAAAGTACACGCTAAACTAAAGGAAAAGTACCGATGAGTCGTGTGGGCTTACTCCTTGCTGAAGATGAGGCTATAAAAGCCATTCTTAGTAATTTAACAGTCACCGATGACCGTAATAATTCCCGTTCAGTAGATGTCTTTTTTCGTTATCCAGAAGGCGAAACAGAACGTTCTTATCCGTTTATCACTATTGAACATATTGATATTATCCACGCTCGTAACAGACAACACTCCGAATCAGATATCTTTTTTAGGACTGGGGCTGGTAATGCTCCAGCCATTCCAGCCAACTCACCCAATCGTATGGATTATTGGCCCAGCGTTTCTACTGACTTTAGTTTTAAAACTGGTAAAAACAATTATGCATACTTGGAAGCCAACGAACACGTGCCAGTGGATTTGCTGTATCAGGTATCAACGTTTACCAGAACCGCCTTACATGACCGCCAAATGACCGCAAAGATACTTACTCAGGTGTTCCCTTGGCGTCGTAATTTTATTGACATTGGTGCTGATAATACCATTCGTCGCTTGGACCTGTTGGACTGGACTACGGCTGACCTACTTGACCCAGAAGCGGGCTACCGAAAGCGCATTTTCCGCAAAGTTTACACCGTACAAATGACTGCCGAGATTCCATCATCTCATGTCGCTGGTCGCAAAGCGGTGACGAAAGTTATTGGCAATGTTGAGCGAATAAACAGTGTCAATGGAAGTGTTTACAAGATGGATGAAACCTCATCGGAATCTTTTTCTAATTGATGTTTTTATGGATAACCAGCATGCAACAACGTGTAAAGTCCCGTTATTTAAGGTATACTTTTTCTAAGGAGTAATTCACAATGGCTTATTCACGACCTGGCGTTTACGTCTCAGAAGGCGCTTTTTCCACCACGTCCACCGTTGGTGCGGCTACTGTTGCTGCTGGCTTTGTCGGCACGGCTTCTCGTGGTCCAGTTGTCCCAACACGAGTGAACTCGTGGACTGCGTACAAGGCACTGTACGGGGACATTGATAGTGCCTACGATTTGCCGTACGCCGTTTATCACTATTTTACAAATGGTGGTCGCAGTGCATTTGTGTCCCGTGTGTATGACTCATCTCATGCCGCAGCCGCCTCTGTAAACGTGGCTGGAACTGTTAACGGTGGTGGCTCAACTACAGTGTTTAAAGTTTCTGCTGAAAACGCTGGCGTGTGGGGTAACAGCCTTACTGTTACTACTACTGCTGGTCTTGTCACTGGTAACGAGCCGACATTCAACCTCATTGTAAAACTGGATGGAACGGAGGTTGAGCGTTGGAGTGAGGTCAGTCTTGACCTATCGTCAAATCGCTATTTGGATACGGTAGTTAACACGTATTCAACGTATATTCGTGTTTCCAACGTTGCTGCGTACACGTCGGCATTTACCGTTACTGCGGCTGCCAACTCCGCTCTTGCTTCTGGTTCTGATGGAGTCAGCGTTGCAAACGGCGACTGGAATGATGCGGTAAGTCGTTTTGATTCCGTCACGGAAGAGTTGGTTCTCAACCTTGTCAATATGACGACGGCTGCCGTAGTAAACAACGCTCTCACGTACGCAGAAAACCGTGGTGATGTGTTTGTGGTCATTGACCCCGCTACGGTTACAAATGGCGCTGATGCTGTTTCAGCAATCAGCGGATACAGTGCGTCTTCGTATGGGGCTGTGTATTACCCCAAATTGAAGATGGTAGACCCATCTAAGACTGGTGCGGCAGCCATCCGTGACACCGCCCCTGGTGGTGCATTGCTTGGACTATACTCACGTGTTGAGGCTGAGCGAACGGTTGCCAAAGCACCTGCTGGCTATGCATACGACTTGCGTGGAGCCTTTGGTCTTGTGACCACCTTCACAGAGGCCGAGCAAGGAACAATGTACGACGCACATGTGAACACGCTGAAAGCGGTTCCAGGCGCTGGTGTCATTGTCAATGGTGCTCGTACTTTGAAGAAGACGGACATCACCAAATTTGTTCCAACTCGTCGTAGTTTGAACTACGTCAAAGCACAGGCCAAACGGTTGACCGAGTTTGCCGTCTTTGAGCCAAACAATGACCGTTTGTGGACAACCATTGAAGTTCGCCTGTCCAAATTTCTTTCTGAATTCTGGTCGGCAGGTGGACTCAAGGGTGGAACTGCTGCACAAGCGTTTTACATCTTGTGTAATTCAACAAACAACACGTCAACCACGATTGAAAACGGGGAAGTCCATGTTGAGGTCGGGGTTGCACTGCAAACTCCCGCCGAATTCATTGTCATTGAAGTCAGCCAGTTCACTGGCGGCTCTACCCTCACGGAAAACGTCTAAGGAGTAATAATGCCTATTTCACAGCGTACAGACCCTCTTCGTAACTTTAAATTTCAAATTCAGATTGTGGGTGATACCCATTTAACCACTCACACTGGTGGTTTGGGTGGTCTTGGCTTTGCAGAAATGTCGGGACTTAGCGTCACCAACGAACTCATTGCCTACCGTGAGGGCGGCATGAACACCCATCCACATAAGATGGTGGGTCAGTCGGACTTTCCGCCAGTTTCGTTCAGTCGTGGTGTGTTTGCCAATCAATCGCAAATGTGGAAATGGCAGACCTTTATGCATTCGTGGCAGCAGGGAGCAGGGGTGGCAGGAAGCACTGGACTATTGATGATGGGCGGCGCAAATGATTATCGTTGTAACATTATTGTGAGAGTTTTTGACCACCCCTACACCGCAAATGATAACAATGGCGGTTACTATCAGCGAACTGACCTTCCTGCGGATGATACTAAGCCTGGTGTTGCCCGACTTGGTTTTAAACTCTTCAATTGCTGGCCTGGTGTCTTTGCAATGAACGGTCTCAATGCTGGTGATAACGGTATCCTGATTCAACAAATGACTATCCATCATGAGGGTTTTGTAATTGCCTTTACTGGAACAGAATTGGATGCGTTAGCACAACTAGGGTAATACAACTTTACAAGTTAAATAGGAGCACAATATGAACAGTACACAATCATCGGCTGTCGCTTTTAACGAGGCGTTGGTAGAGCCAGCACCACGTGTAGCCCTTCCAACAAGTCTTAAAGTTGCTTTAATGCGTGGTCTTTTAAGCCCTCTTGATAACGAATGGCAAATGTCGGCAGTAGTCAGGGAATTAAACGGCACTGATGAGGAGGCGTTGGCGGCTTTTGACGTGCAAAAAGGCGTATCGTATTCTGAATACATGACGAACATGCTAAAACGAGGCGTGACATCTATTGGAAACATTGATGTGCTAGGTCGTGCAGAAATAATTGATGAACTTATCATCGGTGACCGTGACTTGTTGTTTCTTGGCGTGTTAAAAGCGACTTATGGGCGTCATCGTGAGTTTCAAGTATCTTGTCGTGAGTGTGAGGGTAGTAACGACGTAACAATGGACCTTGAAAATGATTTTAAAATGGAAGAACCAAAACACGATTTACACGAAACAATGAAAATAAAATTAAAAAACAGCACGGTTGTGGAATTGAAATATCCAACTGGAGGAGACAGTCAAGTCGCCAGTAAAAGGGGAAAGACTACTGCGGAACAAAATACATACATTATTTCTCGTTGCGTTGTATTACAAGGTAAAAATGATAACGACAAAGAGGCGTGGGCAAGGGGATTGTCATTGGCTGACCGTAACAAATTGGTCAAAGCCCTCTTCTCAGCGCAGCCAGGGCCTCGTATGAAAGAGGTGGAAACCCAATGCGCCCACTGTAATGCTAAAATTGTATTAGCACTAGATTGGGTCTCACTTCTATTTGGCTAATCTAGTCAAAATATATTGGGAGTACGAAGCGATTGCCTCTACGTATGGAGGTTTTGGTCTAGAAGACCTGAAATCCATGACAGTAAGACAACGAGCGTACTGGTTTCGTATGGCTCGTTGGAAAAACTCTACTGGAGGTTAATCCGTGGTAGACAACAACGAGCCTAACTTAGCAACAGGAGGTCTTGGCGGCAATAGTGCTGCTGAAGGCACTGCGGCTAGTGCCATGGGCAACTCCGTTGTCAACTCACGACTCAGCGTTGACTTGACCATGCTAAAAGGTCTTAACGAAGAACTTACCAAACTTGACAGCAATGTAAAAAAGATTAAAGACAAGTTTAAGGCCCTTACTAAAGAAGCAAAGGACCTTACTACCCAGTTAAATAAAGCAGCCACTGCTGTGGGCAAAGTGAGTGGTACCGCTGATTCCTCTGGGTACATAGACACGTCAAAAGGTATGCCCCCTGCGGCATCTGCGCCTCCTCCTGGAACTGGTGGTTCTGGAATAAGCACCGAAGCCGCCGATGCGGTTGCTATTTTGGCTCAATTGGGAATAGGCCCTCCTGGACTTGGAGCAGCAGCCGCAGCCGCAAGTGGTGGTACTAAAACGGCTGGTGGTGGTAATGCTTTACAAAGGATTACTGGCTCAAAGGGTTTTGAATTTCTACAAATGGCTATTAGAGAAATTGATAACCGTGTAGACAGAAACAAACAATACGCTTTGCCTGCTGACCGTTTGAGTGTCGTGTTACAACAGCAATACAACATGAGCCAAGGACAAGTACAACGTGATTTGCGTGACCCATTACGACAGTACAAACTTGGGTATGGTGGTATCAATGAACTGTTAGCAATGCAGTCTCGTACTGGTTTGAACGCACGCATGCAGGCAGGTTCTATGGAATCATTGCGTGCATTGACGGGCTATTCAGCAAGTGCTGGAGACGTTACTAATTACATTGAAAGCATGGCGCAGGCCGACACTGTAAACCGAATGTTTATGATGACGGGAACAAGTCTTTACGGCATTGGTGGTCAACAAAAGTCGGCAATGCAGGTAAATCAAGAACTTATTCAACGGCTTGGTTTGAACAATCGTGAATTAATCCAAGGTGGTCGTCAGCCTGGGTCGGTTCTTCGCCAACGTTTGTCAATGGCTGGATTGGACGAGGGGGCGCAGGACATGCTCCTTCAATACGCAGAATCTAATATCTCATTTAAAGAACGTGGCGGTCAGGGCTACTACGACCCATCAAATAAAACACACCGTAGCATAATGGGAATTGAAGGAAACTACGCAACTCAAGAGGAAGAAACTACCCGCACTGAAGTAAGTCGTGAAGAACAAATGTACAAACGACAGGCAGACAACTATGCACAAATGGAAAAGAACCTTCAAGCAACCAACAAGGCGTTAGAGAAGTTTGAAGACTTTTTGTCAAGCATTATTGGTGCTCGCACCTCAATACGTGGAAACCCAATTGCCAAAATGACACAGATGTTAGGAATGGGCTTGGCCCCATTCTTTCCGCAGATTGGTATTCCCTTGATGGCTATTGGCGGTGTTCTTGGTGACGGTGGTGAAGGTGCAGGAACAGGACGTATTCAGGCTAGGAATCCAACTAATAAAGTTCGTGCTGGAAATCAAAACGTTCTTTTGTCACAACTAAAGCCAACGTTGCGTGAGCCGTTGGAGCGTTTGATGACAGACCGCCCTGGAATCACCATTATGAAAGGGGGTGCTTACCGAAGCCCGCAAACACAGGACGCATTGTTTAGGTCACGTTACGTTAAAACAGACAGAAAAACAAACACGTATTTTGAAGGGTCATATTGGGAAAAGAAACCTGGTGAACCAATGACTGCCCCTCCAGGGTTGTCGTACCATGAAATTGGCTTGGCAGCAGACCTTAACTTTGCATCTAATGAAGATGTAATGTGGTTGCAAAGAAATGCAAGTAAATACGGTCTTGATGAGTTTTCACGTAACGATGAGCCTTGGCACGTTCAGCCTAGTGTAATTCCTGCCAGTCGTAGAAATTACGAGGAGGGCGGAGCGCCGCTGGGAACTGACCGAAGTGGTATTGGTAGGTATCAATCTGGAACTACTGGAGAAACTAGGGAAACAAGTCCATATGGTCAAACTGCTGGTCAGATGACTAGTGGTATTGAACTGTCAACGGCGATTAAATCGCAGTTGTCCATTGCTGAATCCATGGCCTCTTTTGCAGCAGAGCGACAAGTAATCATGTTTGATAATAGTCCAGAAGGTAATTTTGCAGGCGCTGGAGGTGGATTAAATACGGGAACGCCAAATAAAGTTGCATACAGCCCTGGTAAAATTCCTCCTGGCTTCTACTACAGAACGACTCCAGCATATGGTGGTTGGGGTTATTTTGTTCCTAAAGATTTTAAGGCTGCGGATATAGACGCATTGCTTAAAAATGAAACAGGTGGAAATTATAAAGTAGGTGGTCCATCAACAACTAATTCACACGGAACGTTTTGGGGTGGTTTTAACATAAGCGACTACAACTGGAATCGCATTAAAAAGGGTCTTGCTGGTCTTTCTACTGATAAAAAAGGATTGCACGGAAGAACTTACGATACTTCAAAATGGGCTGACCATGCAAACGATACGATAGCAAATCAAAGATTGGGAGTGGAGTACCATCTTGATTCAGTAATGGCACATGATGGTTATGAGGGAATTGTTAAGGGACAAGTTAATTGGCCTGGTGTTGGCAAATTACCGTCAAAATACTTAGGCCCAGGTACTAAAATCTCCACTATTGGTGACCCTTTTGATTATTCCCCTAAGCCAACATCGGCTACATCACCAACAACTTCCGCATCTATGAAAGCGGTAACCAACAATTCAACGTTTAATATTAATCCTACAATTAACATGACGGCATCTGGTTCTATCCCAATAGATGCCACCAAGTTAGCAAAAGAAGTATCTAAACTTATTGAACGTGAAGTTAAAATGATGAATGTGAGGACATCGTGAGTAATTATAACCCAACCAGTAAAGATTACGAGGATTTAAAAAATGTCAATTTTCCTAATTATGGAAGACTTTTAGAAAGTCAGGGTAAGCCAGAAGATGGTAAGGCCAATCATCCCTTCTTTTTTCCTGGTAGTAAGCCTCCACATATTAACAAAAACATGGGAGGAAAAAACGACGTATTTAGACCGTTGTCAAAAATGCGACGTGGTTTTATGCGAAGTATTCTGTTTGACACAGGCGGAAATAACACGGTTCTAGGAACGAAAAGGACTGGTAATGTGCGTTTAAACTTTCAATTTAATCCAGAATATATTGAACGTAACGTGGCGCAAAGTCAGGGAGCGGTAAACCCATTGCTGCAAAACCCTGCAAACCTGACTCAGCCTGTTCCAGGAACGGCTTCATTTAATTTTACAATGACCTTTAATCGTGAATACGAAGTTGCAAATCGTGACCGAGATTTGGAATTTAGATTTAAAAATGCTCCTGCAAACGACCTTACTTTTTCTAGTTCTGCCGATTTTACAACTCAGTCAATGCTTGGGGAATTGAGTAACCCACAATATTCTGGGGTGCTGCACGACCTTTCTATTTTTGACAAAATAATTGGTCAAGGTATTTCTCAAGATGTTATAGAGACCATTGCAAAGTTTAATGCAAAAGTTGCTGAAATTCAACAGTCGTTGGCTGGTCAAGGAACCAACGCAAACCAGAACAATCAATTTGTTCAAGGCACTCCATTTAGTGAAGCCGCTTTTAAAAAAACATTGTCCGAAAAGAACTTTGGAAACTCTGCGTTTATTAATCCATTACCTGTTCGTATTGTGTTTGGCGATTTGTTTATGGTTGAGGGTTTTGTTACTGGTTCTGCCGTGGCATTCCAAAAGTTTAGCCATCAAATGATTCCAACAATTTGTCAAGTTAACTGCACGGTTCAGGCGTTGTATTTTGGATTTGCCAAGCGTAAGGCTTTCTTAACGGACAGTTTGGCAGATTGGTACAAGTCAGTTGTCACGCCATCTTCACAAGGTAGTGCTCAATCAAAAATTGATGCGCTTAAATATGTTAAAGATATTACACATGTGCAAATGTTGTGGAATCATTCCAATGACGACCCGCCTGCCAGAGGATTATCGGGTGACTATTACAATTTAGACATGCCTAACCAAGATTCTGACTACACAAAAGTGCTGGCCCCAACTAACACATGGGAAAAAACTAATGGAAGTAATGAGCGTTATGCTGGAAACAGTCAAGGATACATAACGTTGCGTCAGTGGTGGAACACGTTTAGCAAAATAGAGGACGGTACTAAAATAAACGTTACACCAACAACTGCTAAAACGTATTTAGAAATGGCGGAAGAAAAAGTGTTGGAAGGTCAACTAAGAAACATGCTGGGAAAAGCGGGAGGAAATCCTGGTGACAGCGATGCCTTTGTACAAAAAACTCAAGTGCCATCGGCTGACGCATTGTATACATACACGCCATTAATGGTTAGTTTTAGGTTTTTACATCCTTTAGTAAAATCAACTGGAACTCAGCGAGTAGCATCGTTACCAGATAATTCTTTTTTTCATTTGTTTAATTTAGAATTAACAAAATTGTATATACTTTATTCCTCTAATAAACGAGCACCGCAAAAATACGAAATAGACATTAAAACGTTAAGTTCTCAAGAAATTGACAATTGGTCTATTGCTTGGAGAACGTGGGTTCCCGTTGGTAAAAAAATGGCAAACGGTAAAAGTTACACCCCTCATCCACTTGACCCAGGCACAACTAATGGTTGGCGTCGTCAAGCACCAAAATCAAAAACCGACGCCACCGATTTTTTTAAAGTGTATTGGGTTAGACCAAAAGATACCAGTGACGTTTTACCAAAGGCGTACGACTATACTTTATATTATGAATTTGGCATGACTGTAAACAGCAACACGTATAAGTTAACAAATAGAATTACTTCTCAATATACTGATGATGCTCCGTTTTTAGTAAATAGCCTTAATCCTGCTGTTCAAAACACTATATGGGACTTAACTGTCTCCCCCTTTGGACTTGCATAATGCCTAGATACCTAAACAGTTACGATACAGTTGACAATGAATCACGTCTTGTATCCCTTCCTAAAAACGTTGTTACTCGTTCGTATTTTACGCATGTAACGGTGCAGGGAGATTCCTTTGCATCACTGGCTTTAAATTATTTAAACGATGAACAACGTTATTGGATGATTGCCGAACACAATCCACAAATTAAGTTTCCAGATTCTATTAACCCTGGAACCGTCGTAAGGATTCCGTTGTTGTGATTACAACAAACTTATCTACTCTTGGTATTAAATGGGACGTTCGTCTAGCCGATGCGCCGTTTTCTACTCGCTCTGTTCAACGTATTAAAGTTTCCTTTTCAGAAAATCAACACGATGTTGCAACACTTGAACTGGTTGGTGTCCCGACTGAGTACATTCATCAATACGTAGACAAACCAATTCAATTGGTTGTACAAATTAGCGGAGGTAAACAACTTCAATTTTTTGGGTACGTGTCCCATGTAGAGGCACGTTCAGTGACGCACGAGGGTACTGTTGACCGTCAACCTTTTCAACTTTACACCATGGTGTGTATTGGTTCGTCGCATCTTTTGCGTGGCGTAGACTCCACGGCATGGGAAAATGTCTCTTTGGAAACAATTGTTTCAACGATTGCACGACAACATCGGTTTGGTTACACCATTCCAAAAGATACGTACGTGTTCAAACGCCTTGTTCAAACGGAAGAGTCTTTGTGGAAATTGCTTGTTAAGGCGTGCAAGCAACTAGGTTATTGCGTAACACTTAGCAATGCTCACATTCATATTTGGGATATTGATAAGGCATTTGCACACCAACCTTCGTACACCGTATTACAGGGAACGTTGAACAAACAAATTGTGTATTCTCCATCTCCTGGGGATATTATCTCAATAGAATCAACGATTGGTGCTTCTGATGTTGTGGCACAGGTTGGTAATAAAACGGTAACGTATTTGAACGACGATGGAACCTTGTCTGATGTTGATGCTTTTCACATAACAGACACGCAAGCCACTGTAATTACTGAGACAAGTAGATTCAATAACACTTTGTCGGTCAGCGTAGATTCTTTTGAAAAAGCAAAAAGGTACGTACAATCCAAAATTAAAGAAACGAATCAACATTTTGCAGACGTGTTAGTTTTTGGAGACCCATCAATACGTCCTGGCGGAATTGTCAGCATTAATGGGTACAAAGGAACATTTGACGGTTTTTGGTATGTTGAGTCCGTCTCGCACGAATTATTGACCGACTCTTTAACTACATTGCTAAAATTAAAAAAGAAAGGAAATTACGAAGTACTGCCTAAGTTTCCATCGGTGCAAAGGTACTCCACTGCCCCTTTGCCAATACTTATAAAGAACACGTGGGTTCAACAAAAGGAGTACGCAAATGTCTACAACTAGGGACATTCACGGGGTTGTTTCTGGAGGCCCCCACCGAGCAGTGGTGACCTATGCTAATTCGGTATCTGGTCAGGTTCGTGTGGTAATACCTGCCGTTTTGGGCAAATCCGAAGTAGCACTGTCATTGTTTGGCAGGTCTTTAACAAACTCAGGATGGTCGGTTCCAGAGGTGGGCAATCAAATATTGGTGGGAACAGACGACAATACGTTTACGAATGTCTTCTGGATTCAGACTGAAGGAACGTCTAAACTAGAGGAACGGATTGCCACCCTAGAAGCACAGGTGGCTCAAATACTGGAGGCATTGGCGTGAAAACTTTTAGCGT
>Ga0194121_10002732_pt1 | contig 27611 bp, 27 predicted proteins | sample TA2MahCa50mmetaG_FD_148609 | JGI IMG/M metagenome (GOLD analysis project Ga0194121, IMG submission 148609) | Freshwater microbial communities from Lake Tanganyika, Tanzania - TA2015020 Mahale Deep Cast 50m | ecosystem: Environmental > Aquatic > Freshwater > Lake | place: Tanzania: Lake...
GCGACGGCGGACGGAGGCGCGGCGGCGACGACGACCGGCGCGGGCGACACCGCGGGAGCGGCGGGCGCAGGCGCACTCACGGGGGCCGCCTCGCGCGCGGCGGCGGGGACCGTGACCGGCGCGCGAGCTGCGGTCGCGGTCTCCATGGGACGCGCGAGCTCGGCGAGGCGCGTGCGCATCTCGCCGACGAGGCCCGCGTACGACGACCGCTGGATCACCTTCTGGAACTGCGCGCGGTAGTTGTCGACGAGGCTCACGCCGTCGACGACCACGTCGTGGACCATCCAGCGGCCGTTGCGGCGCGCCATGCGATAGCCCACCGCCATCTCGGCGCCGCTGCGCGTGAGCACGCTCGTCGCCACGGTGACGCCGGCGCCGTCGCTGAGCTCGCCCACGAAGTTCACGGCGAGGCCGTTGTCGATCCGCGCGCGCCCGCCGACCATCGCGAAGACCGACGTCTGCAACAGATCGCTGAAGAGCCGCGTGAATTCCTCGCGCTCCGCGCGTGTCCGTCCGAACCACTCGAGACCGAGCGCGACCTCGGCGGCGCGGGGGAAGTCGACCATCTCGAAGACCATCGCGCGCAGCTCGCCGAGCCGCTCGGGCATGCGCTCGTCGTCGCGTGCGTTCGCGAGCACGCGGTTGACGTCGCTGAAGAACGATCGGATCCGATCGGTGGCATCGCTGGCGGACGCGGGTCCCCCGGCGCCGAGGACCACGAGGAGGCCGAACGCCACAAACACGGCACGTCGGGCGGCCCGAGACATAGCAACGACGATAGAGGGAAAGGCCGCAAACACATGCTGAAAATCGGCGCCATAGGGGAGATCGGCCCGTGCCCCTCCCCCGGGGTGGTTTTGCCCGGCCTTCTCGCCTACTTCCCGGACGCTCCGCGCTCGCGCAGGTAGCCCTCGAACGGCCCCGAGATCCTGACGATCTCGTTGACGGGCCACGCGCCGCGGCTGATCAGGATCATGAAGAGGTCGCCCGCGATGCCGGCGCGCTCGGTCTCGGGCGTCACGGGCGCGAACGCGAGCGCGCGCGGCGCGTCGCCGTCGGTGAACTTCGCGAACGCGATGCGCACTCCGTCGGCGCCGACCGCGAAGATCTCCGGCGCCTGACGATCCGCCACGAGCAGGTGGCCCGTCGGCGCGACGGTGATGCCCCACGCGACGGGGCCGCGAACCACCAGCGCGGGCGGCTGGTCGCCCGCGACGCGCCAGATCTCGCCGGGCCCGCGCTGCCACGGCGCTTCGGCGGCGCCGTCGCTCGCGATCCACAACGTGCCGTCGGGCCCCGCGGTCATCAAGCGAGGCCGCTTCAGTGACAGGCGTTCGACGTCGAGCAGCGCGCCGCGCGGCCCGAACTTGACGACGCGGTCCTGCGCGCGATCCGCGACGTAGACGTTGCCGGCCTTGTCGACGGCGGCGCTTTCCGGCTGCATCAGCAGCGGCGTCGACCCGCGCGGCGGGGTGCCACCGGCGAACAGCTCCGCGTGGCCGCCGGTCATCAGGTAGAGCACACCGACTTTGCGGTCACGATCGAACGTGCTCACGAACAGCTCACGGCCGCCGCGGAGTCCGGCGACCTGCGCGCTCGGAAGCGGCGGGCCGTAGAGGTAGCGCGCCTCGAGCGTCTTCGTGATCTTCGCGCCGCCCGGCGGGATCCGGTAGATCGGCCAGAGGTCGTCGACCTCCCCGCTCGAGTATCGACGCCCCGTGCGCGCGACGTAGAGCACGGCGGTGTTGTCGATGGCGAGCGTCGATGCCGCGGGCACCCCGCGCGCCGCCCGCTCCGACGTGTCGAAGCCTTCGCCCGTGACGTAGGTCTGCATTGTGAAGCCGGGCGGCAGGAGGATTTCCCCGCGCGCGACGGCCGGGACCAGGAGCACGAGCAGGAGCGCGATGGCGAGGTGTGCCATGGGACACCATTTGACGGCCATGGGCCGTCAAGGTTCAAGTGGCTATCTCGCTGGTGCTCGTCTTGCACGACAGAGTCCCGGGTCATTCCGCCGCCGGGAGGCATTCGATGAGGCAGCCCCATCGCGCCCTCGCCCTCACCCTCGTGCTGCTGGCCGCCGCGCCCGCGATCGCGAGCGCCGGATTCGGCGACTACAAGAACATCACCGGCCAGATCACGCTGTGGGGACCGAATCGCTTCGGGCAGCAGATCGCCGCGGCCGTCGGCACCGAGATCGCGATCATGGGGCGTGAGATGCTGCGTGCGAACGAGCTCGACGTCGTCGCCGCGCAGCTCACGAGCAGCCCGAGCGCGCTGCCGACGGGCGCGGCCTCCGGGTGGGCGGTCGTTCCCGGCGCGGTGCAGGATGCCTCGGGGACGATGGCGGTGATTCGCGCGAACGGCGGGACGGTGGTGACGGTGGACACCTCGCAGCTCGACGCGGACGCGCGCACGTGGTTCACGCCCGGGCGCGGCGTGACGGTCGTCGGCGTCTATCGCTCCGACGGCGTCCTGGCCGCGCGCGGCGTCGCGACGGCCGGACTTGATTAGTTTGGGGGGCTCAGGGCGCCCCCCAAGCCCCCCTGCGCTCGCAACCGCCCCGGCTTTGCCGGGGCGGTGCTCGTTCAGCGCTGCGGCGGAGGCGGCGTGAGCGCCGGAGGCGGCGGCGCGGGAGGGTTCGGCACCCAGACCCAGCGATAGGCCGCGGTGACGCCGTCGCCATAGAGGACGTGGCGCCCGTGCGGATAGATGACCTCGCGCTGCACAGCCGGCGTCGCCGGCGTGGGCGGCGTGACGTAGGCGGTCGGCGGCGGCGCCGCGACGTAGACGGGTGTGGCGACCACGGGCGGATACGCCGCGGCGACCGGGTACGTGGCGGCAACCGCCCAGAAGGGCGCGGTGAGCACGGCGAACGTCGCGAACGCGCCGAGCGCGAGTGCGGCACTGACGGCGCCGCCGTGCGCGTGCGCCGCGAGCGGCGAGACCGCGATGAGCATCACTCCGAGCGCCACGACAGCCATCAGCTTTTTCACGGGCCCTCCGGTGCTGCGTCAAGCAGTGTAGCGCGCCCCGCGGCGAACCGCTATGATGCGGCCGCGATGTTGCGTGTGATCTTCGTCGCCGCTCTGGCGCTCCGGCTCGTCGTCGACATGGCGACGCCTCTCCTGCCGGGCGCGTACCACTTCAATCCTGCGGAGCCGATCGAAGCGCATCGCACGCCGACCCTCACCACCGCTCACGGCGTGACCCGGCCGACGGCGCTGCCGCGACCGATTACGCACCAGGTCGAGACCGGAGAGCCCGAGATCCGCCGCGTCGTCACCCCGATCGCGTGGCGGCGAGAGCTCAGACCGGTCACCCCGCCCGGCACTCGCGACCGGGCACAGGAAGCACCCGAAGACCACTAGCCCGCCCGCGGCGCCCTCGCTCCTCGTTCCACTCCAACTCAAGGAGCGCGCGTCATGGCGGACACGTTTTTTCTCGGCTATTGCGACGACACGCGCGCGTTGCTCGCGCACCTGGACGTCGAGGCTGCGCGTCGCGCGGCGAGCGTCCGCGTGCTGGACCCGGACCCGCGTGTCGTCGAGGCGCTGTGCGAACGCGGCGTCAACGCGACGACCGCGGACCTGTGGGACGCCGCCGCGCTGCGTGCGGCGGGCGTGGACGGCGCGAAGACCGTGGTCGCGTTCGCGGAGCGCGTCGGCGGCTCGACGCACCGCCTCGAGCGCGTGGTCCGCGCCGTGTGCCCCACGGCGCGGTTTTTCGTGGTCCCGTGATGGAGGCCGCGCATGGAACAGCATGATCTGCTGACCGCGATCGGTATCGGCATCATCGCCGCCGCGGTGCTCGCGCTGGTCGCGCGCCGTGTCGGCCAGCCGTTGCTCCTCGGCTACGTGCTCGGCGGCGCGATCCTCGGGCCCCACCTTGGCTTCGGCGTGGTGACCGACGAAGGGGCGATCGAGCTGATCTCGGAGATCGGCCTCCTCCTCCTGCTGTTCATCATCGGCCTCGAGATGAACATCCGCCGGCTGCTCCAGGCCGGCCGCGCGATCGCGGTCAGCGGTCTCCTACAGGTCCCGCTCTGCGCGGCCCTCGGATGGCTCGCGTTTCGCGGCGTCACGAGCGGTGGGACGTTCGACGGCCTCTATCTCGCGCTGGCGCTGTCCCTGTCGTCGACGCTGATCGTCGTGAAGCTCCTCTTCGACAAGTTCGAGATGGGGACGTTCGCCGGGCGCATCACGCTCGGCATCCTCATCTTCCAGGACCTCTGGGCGATCATCTTCCTCGCGGTCCAGCCGAACCTGAACGATCTCCAGGTGGCGCCGCTGGCGAAGTCGCTGGTCGCCGGCGCCGTGCTCGTCGGCGGCGCGATCGCGGTGGCGAAGTACATCCTGCCCGCGCTCTATCGCAGCATCGCGACGTCCACGGAGCTCGTGCTGCTGGTGTCGGTCGCGTGGTGCTTCCTCCTCTCCGGACTCGCGGGCTGGGCCGGGCTGTCGAAGGAGATGGGATCGCTGATCGCGGGCGTCGTGATCGCGGGATTCCCCTATGGCGTCGAGGTCACGGCGCGACTCGGGGGGATCCGCGACTTCTTCGTCACGCTGTTCTTCGTCGCGCTGGGACTGAAGATCCCGCAGCCCTCCCTCCGCATGGTCCTGCTCGCGCTCGCCGCGACCGCGTTCGTGGTCGTCAGCCGGTTCGTCGTGCTCGTCCCGCTCTTCGCCGCGCTGAAGGTCGATCTCCGCTCGGCGGGCGTCGTCGCGGTGAACCTGGCGCAGGTCAGCGAGTTCTCGCTCGTCATCGTCGCGCTCGGCGCGACCTACGGGCACGTCGGCGCCGATACCTCCACGCTCGTCCTGTTCACGCTGTTGATCACCGCGCTCTTGTCGACGTACGGCATTCTCTTCAACCATCAGATCGCGACCGGGCTGGTGCGCGTGCTGCGCGGGCTCGGCGTTCCGGTGTGGGGCGGAGGGCCGGCGCCTGCCGGCGGGGCGAAGCCGGCGCCGCACGAGCACGAGCCCGACGTCTTCCTGCTCGGGGTCTCGCGCGAAGGCCTCGCGTTCGTGCAGCTCCTCGAGCGCGAGTCACCGACGATGAAGACGCGCCTGGCCGCGATCGACTTCAACCCGGAGACGCTCGAACGGCTGCAGATGGACGGCGTGCACTGCCACTACGGCGACATCTCGAACATCGAGACGCTGCGCCACGCCGGCCTCGAGCACGCGCGCATCGTCGTGTCCGCCATCTCGGACTGGTTCCTGAAGGGCATCGATAACTTGAGATTGGTCCGTGTTCTCCGCTCGCTCGCGCCGGGTGCCAGGATCATCGCGACCGCGGACACGCTCGCGCAGGCCGAAGCGCTGTACGCGGAGGGCGCGGCGTACGTGCTCGTGCCGCCGGCTCTGGCGGCCGAGCACCTCTACGAGCTGCTACGAGACGAGGCGCCGGACGCGCTCGACCGCGCCCGCGCGGTCCAGGCGCGCGAGCTCTTCGGCCGGGCGTGACTCAGGCGCCCGCCCCGCGGACGGAGCGGGCGCCTGCGACGATGAAAAATGGTGGGCAGGGACGGGATTGAACCGCCGACACCAGGATTTTCAGAGCGGATCAGCCATCAATCCCGTCCACCACTTCCGATACATGTTCCCTACTTACGCGTGCTGGCGCTGGCTCGCGAGAGGCGTAATTAGGTAGCGTTCGTCACGTTCCCGTCACGGTCGACGAACCTGCTCAGTTTGACTTGCAGCAGACGTCGCAGCGGTTGGCGAAGTCCGCACAGACGCGGCAACGACCCGTCTCGGACTGCAACATGTCGTGGCAGAAGTGGCTGCAGGCCGCGAGCGCGATTGATCGGCTGCCGAAATGAATGATGTCTCGGCGCGGTTCGGCGGTTATCCGCATGTCGTTCATGATGCCAGCCGCACCGTCAGAGTCAAACTGAGACGCCACCGTGCAGCGCTCCGCAGAGGCATCGTCAACCGGGCGGTGTAAGCTCGATGAATGAGCGTCATCGACCCCTCGCGACACCCTCTCCTACATGCGGTCGCTGACGGCGCGCAGTGGCTCGGGACGGACGAGTTCCCCTCGTGTCGCGAATGGGCCGACGAGCACGAGGCGTGGCTCCGCTTCGTCCGCGACTCCGGCGCGCTCGAACACTATCTCCCGCGGCTGCGCGGCCCGAAGGAGCGCCGCGACGAAGCGTTCGCGGAGATCGCGCCGGCGCATTTCTTCGCGACGAAGTGTGGCCTGTCCATCTTCGAGTGGGAACCCGTCGGCGCGAAGGGCAAGCGCGGCGAGTTCCTCATGGGGTTCGACAAGCGCTCGCCAGTGTTCGTCGAAGTAAAGGCCCCTGGCTGGGAGGATGAGATCGCGAAGAGCGAGGGCCAGGACAGTTGTCGCCTCCAGCAGCCCAAGTACATCAGTGGCGAAGCCCGCGCGACCGCGCCATGGGCTTCGGCGCGACACGCCGTCGTGAAGGCGTACCCAAAGATGCCCGACGACGTCGCGACGCTGCTCGTCATCAACGACGACCTGATGGTGTCCTTGCTCGACTGGAGCACGATGCTCAATGACATCGCCTTGTACGCGCCCAAGAGTCCCGGCCACACTTCGGGGTATCTCGCTGAGAACGGCCCGTTCGCCGACACCCGGTTTGAGCGGCTCGGGGCCGTCGGCGTCTTCAACGTGCGCTTGACCTCACACGTCGAGTACCGCTTCGCGATCTTCGGAAACCCGCACGCCCTGCGCGCCGTCATGGTGCCTCGCGAGATCGCGGCGGGTTACGAGCGGTACGACGGGAGTAAGGGCACCGAGCCCGCGCGACCGACCGGCAAGCGCCCCTGGTTCGCCGAGTTCATCGCCGACCCCTCGTCGCGCGCTCGATTCGGGAAGGAATAATCGCTCGCCTGCGAACCGGCGCTCGCACGAGCTGCGCCGACGGCCAACTCGGCGACCCTCTTATGCCGGACCCGACCCGTGGAACGGCTCGAACTGCACCTCGTCGCCGCACATCGTGGTGTTACCGCGCAGAAAGAGTACGCCGCGCGAGCGGAAGCTCACCACGTCGTCGTTGCAAAGATCGAGGATGTGACGCGTGAATGTATTTTGGAGGCGCATAGTGCCGTTTGCCTCGTCGAGGAACGTCAACCGCCAGTCGTCGTCGCGCTCGGGCAGCGGCTGCCGAGTCGGGCGATCCAGCTCGACGGCCTTGGGCCGGATTTTCATCGTCTGCATGTAGCTCTTACGCATCTCCGAGACCTTCATGGCGCCTCCCGATCGCGTTCGACCGTCTCGCCTCGCAATCTGCTGCAGAGTCGCGTCGTGCGCCGCACAACGCCTCTGACATTATCCCGCTAATGAAAGCGCACGCGCGCGTGACCGATCGAACTATCCGGCCGTCGGCGTCCTGTCCGAAAGACCGAAATAATCCACGGGACTCTGCAGCGAACCGTGCGCTCGAACGAAGAGGTGCAGTCCAAGTGGCATCGGCGCGAGATCGACAAACGACCCTGCGTGGTGATCGAAGCCACTCGCGAGCAAACCAAGTGACCGCAGATGATCCATCTCGCGATCCAGTCGTTGCACGTCGTCGCACTGGGACAGAGCAATCAGTTCGCTGATTGGTATGTGAAGCGGCGATGCGCCGATCAAGCCGTTCGGAGTCACGTACTTCCGCGCTCGCTCACAGGACGCCTTCACGATGCGCACCTGAACGACAGTCAGGTTCGATAGAAGACCGATGAAGACCCAGTTGCTGTCGTCTTTACCTCCTGCGGTACACGACGAACCCAGCAGGCCAGCCCACATCTGCTGTACGTCGTCGTCATCGCTCCACGATGCGTGTAGAAGGCTTTCCATTATCAGCCGCGGAGGCGCGTGGCGCTGTTCCGCGGCTGCTGTCTCCAACATCGGGCGCGCTTTCAACAGAATCGCTTCCGCGTTCCGCGTCCGCCACGCGCTGACCTTGTCTTTCAGGTGGAGGCCGTACTCCTCCGCGGCTGGTAGGCAAACCCGAGACAGCAGCGCTTCGACACCGCTCAACGCTGAGTCGGTAGCCCTCTCGATTGCACGGCTAATGGGAGCCACGCCGAGCAGGTCGTGAGCCCCCGATTCTCTGTCTGCCACCGCGTCCTCCTCGTCGCTCTCGCGCGCCTGGTCCCACCGCGCGCTCTGGCACCGCGGGCACCGCGCCACGTCCGCCTGGCGCGGCGCCCACGTGTGGCCGCAGCGCAGGCACTCCAGCCTCAAGATCACCAGCTTCTTGCTCATCGCGCCTCCTCCTTCATGGTGTGCTTTTGGCGATGCCGAAGTAGTCGCTGCCACGCCTCTGCGAGGCTTGCGCGTCCTCCGCCAGCGCGGGCAACCGGCCAGCGTCGCGCAGCGAGCGCACCGATCGTCGCGCGCTCGCGCGGCCGACGTCAACGCCGAATCGAGCGTCGCACAACGACTCTGACATTATCCGGTTAAGGCCAGCAGAGATCGCGCGTGTGCCACCTTGCGCGTAGACCGCGAAAGTTCCGTCATGAGATGATTGAAGTAGAGACATTCACGCAGCGTCAAGAGTAGGCGCCGGAAGGCGCCTCCCCAACCCGCAGCCGTTGGCGACGGGTGGGCACGGGGTCGAAGCGAGAGCTGAGATCACCGGGACGCGGCCCTGAGAGGGCAATCCAACGGCGCGAGCCGGCGCCAGCCGGCTTTCGTGCTTCCACCCTCCAGACAGCCGCGGCTCGGTCTCGCTCTTCGCTGAACGACAACTTGCGGCGATAGGCTGGCCAGCCGACAAGATCGCAGCCCGAGCGATCTTCGCCGCGAGCAACCTCGGGTGCTCCATCGGGAGGAGCACCAACGTGGTAAGCGACGATCAAGTAGGTTCGGCGGATCAGAAGCGCAAGCACTTCATCCGCGTCGTCGAAGCACGATACGACGCGCTGGCGGCGCGCGCGCGCCACTACTTCGACGAGCCTCGGCCGTGGCCGTTCCGGGAACGGCCGGAGCCGCACGAGCGCGCGCTCGTCGTGGGCCGCCCGAAGACGGAACGGACGCGGTTCCAGGCCGATCAGGTCGTCGCCGACCTTGTCGCCCGCCTGCTCGAGACGCGCAAGTACGAGGCGTGCGGGCCGACTGACGACGACATCGTCAAGTACCTTGAACGATCACTGACGTACGGCCTGCGCGCCGAGGCGCGCCGTCGCAGGAGCGACAAGTACCGACATCCGCCATTGGGTACGGCCGGGGGCGATGGCAACGACGACAGCGGCTTGGAGTGGTTCGCGGGCGAGCCCGTTCCCGAAGATGATGCGCCCCCGTACGCCGACCGCGAGACGTTCCTTCCCTCGCCGCTGCCGCGGCGCCACCGGCAGGCGCCCGGCGCGACCCTCGCGACGGTCGACCAGCGAGCCTGGGCCGCGAAGATGGGCCTCGAAGACGCGCTCCTCGACGTGATCGAGCCGGAGCCGGCCACGGCCAGCATCCTCGAAGACGCACTCGCTGCCGAAGACTCAGACGTCGTCCACGCGTTCCGCGCGCGTTACGGCGACGGCCAGAATTGGAAAGAGTTGGAGAACGCGTACGTGAAGGAACACGACTGCGACCCGTTCGAGGCGCGGCGAGCTGTTTGGATGCTGAGGCTACGAGTCGAGAGCCTCCGCGCGTGGCTTCGCGACGAGCTACCGCGCCGCTGGTTCCACGAAGAGCTTCAGCGGCGCGCAGCAGTAGTTCGAAGCGCCGCGAAGAAGCAGCATCTCGCGGTCGAAGAACCGCCGACGATCGTGCTTGAGGTAGGCGACGACCTCCGGAGGTCGCTCGGGCTCAAGGGAAAGTAAGCCCGCGCCTCGCTCGTAAGTCCGCGTCGATCCTACCTGCTGGCCTTACCCGGTTTAGGTACGTCTCCGCTCGTGCAATGAAGAAGTGAAGGAAGAGGAGTTGTTCACGAGGCGGCCGACGCACGCCGCTGCTTATTGGACCCACCTGCACTGTCAGGGAGCGACGAAGAGGAAGATGACGCTACAAGAGATCGAGCTGACGGACGATCAGCAGGCGCTTTACACGCCGGCGCAGGCCGCGCGGCGTCTTGGGGTCAGCGAGATCGCGCTGCGGTCGTGGGTCTTCCGCGGTCGGATCGGTGTCCGTCGTGTTGGTCGTCGCGTCTTCATTCCGCGCACGGAGCTGGAGCGCCTCGCAGAGCGCGTATGAGCGTTCCGTCTATCCAGCGCGCACGGTCAGGACGTGACGCCCGCCAGCCGAGAAAGGGATTCTGATGGCCGTCGAAGCTCGAACGTTCGCGCTCGCCGCGTACCTCTACGGCCGCGGCCACACGCCGATCCGCGCCGTGGTCCGAGAGGGCCGCGTCGTGTTCGAGTTTCCCGACCGCGCGCGGGAGCACGTCGCGAGTTATCTCGCCACGCGGGAACTGCTCGCTGACTTCGAGCGTCGCGCGCGTCGACAGCCGCGCGAGCGCACGGCCGCGGCCGAGGACAACGGCGCGTGAGCCCGGTTCCCGTCGAGGCGCTCGTGGCGCAGATGGACGCGCGCTGGCGCGCTTTCGGCAACGTCAGCTCGCCGAACCTGCGCGATCTGTGGGCAAAGATCGCGGGCGTCCTCAACGCGCAGATCGAAGCGCCGAGCGCGCGGTGGCCGGTCATCCCGGCCGAGCTGGGCGCCGGCAAGACGACGCTCGCGAAGCAGTGGTGCGCGCTGCTGCCGCGCGACGAACACCCCGGCATCCTCGTCGTCGTGCGAACGATCGACCAAGCTGAAGAGTACGCGCGCGACGTCAACGAGTGGGCCGGCACGCCGTGCGCCTCCACGTATCACTCGCGATTGAGCTGGGCGCAACGGCGAGACGTTGACGTGCTGTCGACCTACCCCACGCTCGTCGTCTGTCACAAGGCGTACGAAGTCGGCCTCGACATGCTCGCGGTGAACGAGGCGTACCCGAAGTTCGAGAAGCTCCACACGTACAGGGGCGATCGTCGGCGACTCGTGATCGTCGATGAAGCGCTCGACCAGATTCACGAGGCGCGCGTGCAGCGCGACGAGCTGCGCCGGCTGCTGGAGCGCATCCCGCGCGACGTCGAGAAGGCGCACGCACCCGCGATCGACATACTGGAAGCCGTGGCGCGTGCGTTGCGGCGCGCCTCCGACAACAAGCATCGCGTGCTCGCGGCGGAAGACCTGCTCGCGGGAACGCAGCTCACGCCTGAGAGCGCCGACGTCTTACTCGTTGCGCTGTGGAACGCACTTCGCATCTCGAATCGCGTGAGTCCCGACGACAGAGTCGAAATGGGCGAGGCCGTGACCGCGATCCGGCGCCATCTCGCCGCGTACCGCTGGAGCGCGGCGCAGGGGCCGCGGACAACGCTGTCGGGACATCGCCTGCTTCTGATGCCGCCGGGCACGCACGGCGTCGTACTCGACGCCACCGCGCGCCTGAACAACGTGTACCGCGGTCGACCGGACCAGTTCGAGGTTCGCGACGTACCTCGTGTTCGCCAGTACGGCGCCGTGTCTGTTTACGTCGCCAAGACGGCGAAGACCGGGAAGACGCTTCGCTCGCAGCGCGACGGAGCGGAACGCGCTGACGCGACGCTGCAAGCTGTCCTCGACCGCTACGGCGACGCCGCGAGCAATCGCCGCGTGCTCGTCGTCTGCGCCGCGAATGGCGAGACGTTCTTCTCGTCCTCGTCCTACGCCGGGCGCTTCGCAGTGCTCGCTACCGCGCACTGGAACAAGCTCGACGGCCGAAACGACTGGCGGGAGTTCGACACGCTCGTAATCGCCACGCTGCCCTACACGCGCGTGTCGACCGACTTGAACACCTACATGGCAGTCCGCGGCGAAGAGCTGGACGACGCCGGGCTCAACCAGCCGCCCGACGACGTCCGCGTCGTCCGCGAGACGCGCGTGGCCGCGCAGATCGCGCAGGCGATCGGTCGTATCCGCCTCCGCACCATGAAAGACGAGAGCGGGGCGTGCGAGCCCTGCGACGTATTTCTACGCCTGCCGAACTGGCGACTCATGGTCGATGCCGACCGTCTCCTCGACGCCGTGCTCGGGACGCTGCCCGGCGCCGTCGTCAAGCCGTGGACGGAAGGCAGCGCTCGCCTGCCGCGTACGGGTCGGACACGGATCGAACGCAACGCGGTCAGGGACGCGCTGGTGGCCTACGTGGAAGCGATGCCGGCGGGTACGTGGCAGCGGGTGCGCGACGTGCGGCGGGCGATCGGCGCCGGCGCTCACGGCACATGGTTCCGCGTACAAGAGGAGGCCGGAGCCGTACTCGGTCCTCTTGGCGCCCGGATCGAGCCCGCGCGCGGGCACCGGCCGGCGCGACTCGTCAAGGTTGCGTAGGCGTACCAATGACACCGCTCTCCTACTATGAAGCGTTCTGGTACGGCTACGCCAACGAGCGAGGCGAGCAGCCGAGCGAGCCCGCTGGGCGCGGGCCGGAGGCCCAAGCGCCTTCGCAGCCGACTCCCGGCAGTCGCCTGACGCTATCGCGTCGCTCCCTGGAGTCGGCGACGGCCGAAGCTCACAGCGAAAGGCCGGCGCGCCGACACCCGAGGTCAGGCGCTCTCGCTTCTACTACCGCGCCCTCCCCGAGCCTCGTACTTGGCTACAGACGAGCCTATCGAGGGTGTCGCGGTGCCGCGTACGAGAAGCCGTCCAGGCTCGCGCTGGCCAGCGGTTGCGGAGCCTGCATTTCAGCGTTGGATTCGCGTCGCGTTGACGTCGCTCTCGACGTCGCTCGGCGGTCGCCGGGAACGTCGCTAGCGCTCGCTCAACGTACGTCAGAACCCATACCCCCGCCCCTCACCACACGCCACCAGGAATGATGCCCTCTGCGGCGTCGAAAGAACGGTGTGCCTCTTGGCTCAGCTCAAGCCGATGACATCGTCGACCGCTTTGCCGCTCGCGGATGCGTCCGCGCGACTGCGCGGCGTACCGGGCTTCCCTGGCCGGCCCGGCCGGCCGCGGAAGCAACCTCGACGGGAGCCCGCAGGAGCCGTCCGTCACGTTGGACGTCACGTTCGACGTCCAACCGCGGACGAAGTTCGCGAAAAGTCATGCCCGACCGAGGTGCGTCCACAGGACGGTGTAACCAGTGGGCCGCGGGCCGGCAGCGAATCCCGTCTCGTAAGCGTCAAGATCGCGGCTGACTACCTCGGCGTGAGCCCGTGGACGGTGCGGGACTTGATCACGACTGGCGCTCTGCCCCGCGTGAGCTTACCCGGCGTCCGCCGCGTGCTCATCACGACCGCGGACATCGAGCGCCTCATCGCGCGGAGTCGCGACGTAGTGACGGCCGGCGCGGTTAATTTCTGAATGCGGCACATCCCCCAAAAAGAAAGACCGCTCTGCCGCTTGGGATCGAACTTGGCTGGCGCACCGACTTTTGATTCGACCCTTTAATCGACCGTCGGTGCCGGGACGATGCGGCCGACCTACCCCACTTTCACATCGACGTTCGGATGCCGCGTCGAGTACTCCGGTCTACAGCCGTTCGAGTTTGCACGGGCGCTTCAGCGCCTCCGAGAGACGAATTTGGACCCCGACGGCCGTCCCACGCCGTGTCTCCGCACAGACGAAGCCTCCCTATCGCGTTGGAACGATCCTGAGCTCGAGCAGACGGAACGGCCATCCGTCATGGAGTTGAAGCGAGGTCTCCGCGAGCGCGGCTATGTCGAGTGGAGAATCACACGGTCGAATACCTACACCGGTGCGAGCTATCCGTCGCGCGATCATCGCGGGAGTTCCTGCTTCGTGCCGCACTGCTGGCACTTGACCTTCTTGCCACGTGTTTCGGGCGTCACGACGAGCGGCGCCTTGCAGCGCCAGCATCTCACCTGATGCACCGGAGCGGTCGCCCGCCGAGGTGCCTCGACGAGGCCGGCCTCCTTGCAGACGTCCACGCCCCCGCGCGCGGGGAGCGACGAGATAATCGACACGCCCCGGTGCCGACCTTGCGCGTTTCAATCCACGCCCCCGCGCGCGGGGAGCGACCCAATGAAGCGAGCAACACGCGGCAACCCGTGGATGTTTCAATCCACGCCCCCGCGCGCGGGGAGCGACCGGCCGGTGGTCGGAGGAGCATACGACCAAGTACGCGTTTCAATCCACGCCCCCGCGCGCGGGGAGCGACGCGATTGCCGCAGCTTGCGTCTCGAGTTCATGCGTGTTTCAATCCACGCCCCCGCGCGCGGGGAGCGACTCGCAATAGCGGTGCCCGAGTCTCAGAACGACGTCACAGTTTCAATCCACGCCCCCGCGCGCGGGGAGCGACTCGTCCAGATCGCGTGGGCGGTACTCGACGAGTACCGTTTCAATCCACGCCCCCGCGCGCGGGGAGCGACGCGTAGGCGCGGCCCTCTGGCGGGGCAAACAGCGTTTCAATCCACGCCCCCGCGCGCGGGGAGCGACGTTGATCGGCCAGATGGTCGGCTACACGGTCGAGTTTCAATCCACGCCCCCGCGCGCGGGGAGCGACTCTCGGCACCGGCGTGCCCCGGTTCGTCGTCGGTGTTTCAATCCACGCCCCCGCGCGCGGGGAGCGACCCATCACCGTCGAGCAGTCCGGCCCGCTGCGGCTGTTTCAATCCACGCCCCCGCGCGCGGGGAGCGACTCGTACCCGGTAGTCAAGCGGTATCACGTCACCCGGTTTCAATCCACGCCCCCGCGCGCGGGGAGCGACTACTTCACTGCGCCGCGCTCGTACAGCTGCGCGACGCGTTTCAATCCACGCCCCCGCGCGCGGGGAGCGACTCCTTATTGATGGCGCGGGCTTACGGAGCGACTGGTTTCAATCCACGCCCCCGCGCGCGGGGAGCGACTCCTTCCTTCCAAGTGCTGACGACGACTTGCGCTTCCAAACTCCTTTCGCGAACCATAGACCCGACGTAGCGGTCGCGGACCTCACACTGTCAGCCCTATCGTGCAAAGGCGCTGTGACACAGGCGCTCTTGTTCGCGCGAACTCCACCACGCTTCTGTGCTTGCTACAGGTTCGCGCTACACGACAAGGGGGCCCTCAGGGTCGTGGATGGGCTTGGTCCCGTGATGTTCCACCCTCCCCTTCCACTCCGTTCCAAGGAAGTAGAACCGCAAGCTGTCTGCCTCCGGCCTGTAGGCTGCGAGGAGCTGGGTCCGAAGGCACACCCAGTTCTCGGTATCGACGAGGCATTCGAACACCGACCCCTGCACCCGCTGCCCGAAGTCCTCGCAGATCTTGGCAACCCGCCTGTGGCGCCGCTTTCCCTCGTCGTTACTCGTTTGCACGTCGTAGCTGACGACCACGAGCATCGTCAGCGCCACCCGAATGCGGGATAGTCATCGATCTCGCCCCGGACGAACTTCGCGAACAACCGAGCCTGGATCTGGAACAGAAGAGCTACCGGCATCCGTTCCTGGAGGTACGGGTGCTGGATCTCCTCAGCCTTGCGGTCCTGCCAGGCTCGGATGACTTGCTTTCGAGCGTCCTCCGAGAGGAACACCCCGCCGGTGGGCTCGATCTGGAACTGCGCGGCATCGATCTGCTTGCGGTTGAGGAGCGACCACACGAGCCGATCCGCGAGCCAGCTGCGGTGCTCTTCCATGAGGTCCAGTGCGAGCCCACGACGTCCGGGCCGGTCCCTGTGCAGAAACCCCACCTGTGTATCCAGGCCAGCGGCCTGGATCGCGGCCCCCACGTCGTTCTGGAGCAACGCGTAGGTGAAGGAGAGGAGCGCGTTGACGGGGTCGCGGGGCGGGCGCTTGGTCCGCCCCTGAAAGGCCAGCTGCTCGTCGGGCACAGTGCGAAGCGCGTCGAATGCCTCGAAATAGCGCCGAGTGCCATCCCCCTCGTGCCCACGCACGACGTCGAGAGAGAGTGGGATACGGAGGGCCCGCAGCACGCGCTCGAGATCGTCGCCACCTTTCGCGAGGTGCTCGCGCCGTCCCTCGTCAGTCGCGTCGCGAGCGCCCCGGAGCAGCACGGTCCTGGAATTGACTAATTTCGCCAGGACGATCGTCTGGGCGACCTTGGCGGAGCGCTTGTCGTCGTCGGCCCACCGATACTGGGTGCGACGGACGAGGACGTTGCCCGACGCGGGGCCCTCGACCCGGGCGAGAAAGCGCCCGTGCTCGGTCAGGAACGAAACGGCGACGCCGCTCTCTGCGCACAGTGCAAGGGCCTGCGGGCTAACCCAGACCTGCCCAAAAACGATCAGTGACGCCAGGGTGTGGATAGGAACCCGCAGCCGTGTTTCGTTCTCGACCTTGACGTTCAGGGTCTCGCCCTCCTTGTGCACCGCCGAGCCCTGGGTGGTGACGTAGAGGACATTCAGGTGCATCCGCATGTCACGTCACCTTCCCGAGTCCCGCGAGGTAGCGTCTGAGCGCGCCGGATCCCCGATCGAGCGTCGGCTGGCAGATCTCCTTGAGAGAGCACCCTTCGCACCGAGCCGAGTACCTCGGCAGGGGGACCTCTCCCGAGTCGAACAACGCACGGAGCCGCCTTGCGGCCTCACGCGTCGTCGCGCGCAGGGGCTCGTCGAAGCGCACGGGAAAACGCCGTTGGTTCCTCCCGTAGAACATCGCTCCTTCCGGAACTTCCACGCCGAGCATCTCTTCGAGGGCGAGAGCCTGCCCGCAGAGCTGGACGACGTCGCTATCGTCGGGCTTCGGGGCACCGCGCTTGTACTCCACAGGGAAGGGCCGCCACCTGCCGGCGCGCTCGGGCAGGGGCACCCCGCCGTCGTCGCGGTGGAACTCGACGACGTCGGCGACGCCGGCGACGCCAAGCGCGAGGGCGAGCAGATGGACACCTCGCACGATGATGAGGTCGCGACGCACCTCCCGGCGACGAGCCTTCTCATCGACGGCCTCATGAAGAACGTGGCCTTCGACGGTGTAAGCGTTGTCGGCCCACACCCGCTCGATGTGGATGAGCGCGGCCCGCCGATCGCAGAACACAAGGTGAGACAGCGCCGAGAGCGGGAGGAGGTCGTCCTCCTCCATCCCCGGCGCCCCCGCCGGGTCGGTCACTCGAAGATCCGCTTCATCGTCACCCCCGACGGAAGGTTCGCCTCGTCGAGCGAAACGACGTAGTCGTCAAACGAGCGGGGAGCCTCGACGCCCTCCCTTCTCCCCACCTTGACGCGCTCGAAGAGCTTGTGCGCGGGGAAGTTGCCGAGCTTGCTCTCGTGCTCGAAGGCGTAGAGCCCCCGACAGCCCATCAGGCCGCGCGCCGCCGAGCGGTCGAGATCCCACATGTTGATGAGCGCGTCGAAAAGCAGGCGTTGGTCCTCCTCGGTAAAGCCAGTGCCATTCGGTGGTTGCGCGAGGTTCGGGTTGATGAATCCGTGCGCGAGATAGAGTCCGTACGCCACCGTGTGCTTCTGGCCCATCTCGGTCCGGCCGCTCGTAGATTCGAGCTTCTCCTGCCTGGTATACGCGACGCGCGTGATGGCGTGCTCGGTTGTGAGAACACGATCGAACGACCGCGCGAACGTCATCTGCACAGCTCCACGGACCTGTCCGCAGTTGTAGTCCGTGGTGCTCATGACAGCCCCGAAGGTGCGGACGTCGAAGAAATTGCCGCACATCCACGATCTCGCCGAATCAACGGTCTCGGCGTCTGTTGCTCCCTTCTTCAGATTTCTTCCCTCGAAGGCCATCTTCTGCCGGCTCTCGAGCGAGTGGCCCTGGAGCACGAAGACGTCGTAGCCAGGCTTCAACGTCCCGCCCTCGCCCGCCTTCGCGAACACCCAATCGCGGATCTTCCGCTTCAGCGCAACGTCGCTCACGAGGCCCTGGAAGGTCTCGGGGTCGAACCGCGGCGAGTTCGCCATGTCGGGATCGCCGTTCGGATTGCCATCCTTTACGTCAAAGAGGAGGACGAAATCAGTGCGCTTGCTGATGACAGGGCTCTTCTGGTCCTTAGACATCGACCTCTCCATGGCGGCCGGTGCCGCCGGTCAGGGATTCTCTACGCCTGGGTCTGCTCGCTCACCTTCCTCGCCTTGTGTTCTGCGATGCGCGCCTGATCGTCCGCCTTCTGATGGTGGAAGCCGATCGCGAACCGGCCCTGATCTTCGAGACTGAGCTGCCCGGGGAACCGGCCTCCCTGCAGCGCGATCGAGGCGTGGAGCTCGACGAGCCGAGCCTCGATCGAATAGGCGGCGGCCCGGTTGTCGCGGCGCAGCTTCTTGAGGTGGTGCTGGCCGAGCTGCTCGATCTTCGGGAAAGCGACGGTGGGATTCGTCGAGGCGAGCGCGTAGTAGCGATCCACGACCGTTGCGCCGACAGCGCCCTGCGCGGCGAACTGAAGCGAGTCGAACACGGCCAGGAGACGTCCGCAGAGGTAAGCGGGGTTTCTGAGGGCGCTGTCAAGGGCTTCGGTCATGGGGGCTTCTCCGGACCCGGAACGGGTCACGATATCGTTGACGATCATCCGAACCAGGGCGATGCGATGCGGCGCAAATCGCGCCGTCCCGCCTGCGACGCGGAGGCGGGCAAGTAGCGCAGCGAGGAGCGAGTAGCCAAGAGGAATACCTTCGAACGCGCGCCGAACCAGCTCCAGGCCTCGGATCGCCGATACGTCATCGAGCTTGGCGTCGTCCCGCTCCGTGGCCAAGACCAGCCGCCGGAGCGGGAACCCGTGCGCGATGGCACCTTGCGCCAGGACGTCGGCAATGCGGAGCTGCTTGAACCAGTCAGCGATCCGACGGCGCATGTTCGCGAGCGAATCGTGCGACCAGTGGCGAACGACTAGGCGGCCGCCGTTTCCGGCCACGGCGAGGAGAAATACATCGATCTCTCCCGATTCGTCGGGCGCGCGACCCGATCGGACCGAGTCGAGGAGTGAACGCACCGAGTCCTCGTTCGGCTCCATGATGAGCGCGAGCAGGTCGTCGTCCGTGGGCCGACCGGACCAGAAGAGAAACCCCGTTCCCGCCAGGTCCTTCCGCGTCGTGACCGTCTTGCCAGCGGTGGCTCCGCGCCGGTGGGGACCGGGGCGCAGAAGATCGTTCAGGGCCTGGACGTAGGCGGATGCACGGTCCGGGCTCACCGGGCTGTTGGCGTTCTTCTTCCATCCATAGGACTGGAATGCGCTCTTGTCGAAGGACATCAGCGCGACACCGGACGCCTGGCCACCGAGCGAGACAACGCCCTTAATCTTGTCGTGCGTCTCCGCGACTGGGCCAACGTGCCCCGAGATCAGGCACATAACCGAGGAGGCCGGGTCGATGCGCGCACCCGAGTCCGCTCGGTACCGTTCGCGCCACCACGCGCGGAAGGCAGCATCCTCGATGAGCGTGGGTGCCGAGCCGGCGTCGGCCTCCCGGGACAGCACGGTCATCGTGATGCTTCCGGTCTTGATCTTCTCGCCTTCCAGTGCCGCCCGGGCCTTGCCGACCTCGACGGATTTCTTGAAGAACCGTGCCGCAGCGCCCCAGGCGGAGGACTCCAGGTCGCTGGCGATCGCGGTGACCTTGAAGACGAAGTCGGCATGCTGGGCGACTTGCCTAGCGATCTCTCGTTCCCTCCTAACCGGGTCCTTCTCCTTGGACCATGCTTCGCCAGGCCCAACCAGGTATGCGACCGCATCGCAGCCCGGTAGGGCGTAAGTGCCGGAGTTTCGGTTCACCGGTGACTTCGGCACGATCAGGGGCAGGTCTTCGGAGTAGGTCTTATTGCCCCGGGCGACCCAGCGAGCACGACGGATGAGCTGCGCGAACGTTCCGTCGGAATAGATGCCAATGACCCAGCCGACTGGCTTCTCCTCGAATGCCGGGTCCGCGAGCCGGTCCGCCAGGTACGTGTCCGCGTAGGCGGCTAGCGCTTGTACGAGCATGCGAGTAGATCCTCTCTTTGCGACGGCTCCAAGACCTCCCGCGGGTCCGTCAGCAGGACGCCGTCCTGGAGCCTTGCCTTGAAGAAGAGGGGCCTGTTCGCGCCATCCTTGAAGATGACGTCGTAAAGCATCAGCCCCAGGTCTCGGGTCTCATTGATCGGGAGTTCCTTCGCCCGCGCCGGCTCGAAGTCACAGGCGAACTCACGGCAACCCAGGTAGGCTCGGTGGAAGCACTGGCCCTGCTCCACCCGTCGCTCGAACATCCCGACGTATTTCTCGGGTTTGTTCTCCTTGTCCTCTGCGTAGACCAGCGGGGACGCCTCGATCACGTACGCCACATCCTTCAGCGCGACCGTACCCCGCGGCGTGGCAGCGTCGCTCCCCGCTCCGGCAGCCTGCGGTTCGTACTTCGACGGGTCGGTCATCCAGCCCTCGACGGTCCGCTTTGACACCTTGTCCTGAAGCTCGTTGCGGCGGAACGACAGGAAGCGGATCGGGGCGAGCACTTCGATCTTGTGGACGACCCACCGCATCTGCGGCTTCCAGAGCACGGCATCCAGCACGCCCCGTGCAGCAGACGGCGTCATGACCTCGTAACTCATGCGCTCCACCTTCATCTCCGGACGGCTGAAGCAGGCGAGCGCCCCGCTCACGCGTATCCGTACCCTCCCGCTCATGACCTTCCCCCTTGGCCACTACGCAATGAGCGGCCCTTCGATATGCCCAATGAACCCGACGTCATCACGCCAGCTGCCCTTCACGGCCACCCAGAGGTTGCTGCCCTCGAACAGTTCGTACACGGCTCGGGCCTGCTTGACCTTCTCGAACTCGCCCCGGTGAATGGAGATCGACGCGCGTTGCAGCGTCCGCCGGTACTCGTCAAGCCATTGCCGGGCCTCCTCGACGCGGCGTAGTGCTCGCTCAACCTCCTCATCGAACGGCACGACGACGGTCGCGCTGTCCTCGATGATCCGGAACTTCTCGGCGATCCTGGGGAAGTCGAAGCGGACTCGAAACTCATCGAGGTCCTCCACGTCCAGCGCGGCCCGCCCTTCGCCGTAGAGCTCCTGAAAATAGGCCCGCATGTGGGCGGGTTCGTCGAGACTGAGATTGAGATTGGCGGCCCTTCGCCGGGCGATGTCCGTCGCGTCTCGGTAGTCGCCAGGTGGCCCGCTGGCCCCTTCCTCGTCGTCCGGCTCGAACACCACGACCTCGCCGGCCGCCGCCCCGGCCGCGGCGGTGCGCAGGCCCTCCCGATCACACCGTCCTGCCGCCTGCGCGATTGAATCGAGAGGACCCAGCGCCCGAAGAACGACGGGGAAATCGATATCGACGCCCGCCTCAACGACCTGGGTGGCGATGAGCCGACACGGCCCACCCTGAGCGAGAGCCAGACGCACCCGAGCAAGCACGTCGAGTCGGTGGAGCGGGCACATTCTCGCTGAGAGATGATAGAGATCTTCGCGCCCTGCGTGGTCCGCGACCCGATCGAACAGCTTGCGAGCGTGCCGGGTCGTGTTGACGATGCACAGGATCTGCCGCTCGGACCCGATACGCTGCGCGACCTCCGCCCACGTGTGCGGTGCCGTCGGGGCACCCGGCCAGGTCACCTTCACACGCCGCAGCCGCCCGAAGAGATCCATCGAGGATGGGCAGATCTCCTGCACCCCTCCCATCTCGAAGCGCGGGTCGTCCGCGGCAGAATGGATCTCTCGCTCGAACGCGGGCTGTGTCGCACTGCAGAAGACAACGGTCATCGACCAGTGCTCGGTGAGATTCCGCAGCATCGTGAGGATGGGCCCCACCATTCCTCGCGGCAGCGTCTGGACCTCATCGAGAATGACCGTGGCTCCTGCGAGCGCGTGAAGGCGGCGCAGATTGCTGGGGTGATTCGAGAAGAGCGTTTCGAAGAAGCGCACGGAGGTCGTGACGACGATCGGGGCGTTCCAGTTCTGTCGCGCCAGCCAGGCGTCATGTTCGAAACCGGTTCGGATGGCTTCGTCCTCGCCCACCCCTTGACGCTCCTCGATCAGCTCCCCCGAGTGGTGTTCGAGGATCGCGTCGGCACTTGCGTCGGCACCGATCGCGGTCGCGATGACATCCGCGTTCTGCTCGATGATCGACAGGTACGGTACGACATAGACGAGCCGCCGAGTCCGCGCGATCCCGAGCGCCGCGCGCTGCAGCGCTAATGCCGTAGCCGACAGTGTTTTTCCACCGCCGGTCGGTACAGTCAGCGAAAATATTCGCGCTTCCGACCGAGCGGCCGATAGGCAGGCGTCGAGGACCTCGCGGCGCGCTGTCCGCACCACCTCGTTCGGGGTTGACGCGGCGCGAACCTCCACCCAGGCCAGCAACCGATCGAGCCAGATCTGAGCATCATGCAGGGTCCTGAGCGCGGCCGGCTGACCCCCCGCATCCATTCGATCTCCATCGACAAGCACGCTGGCGAGCATGCGAACGCTCAACTCGGTGTCACGGGTGGGCCGAACAGGAACCTGCGCCAGCAGGGTCTTTGGAAAAGGGAGGGCTCGGCTGGCGAAATCGTTCCGGGCGCATTCCCACAGCACCTTTGCTTCCTCTTCCACTCGGGCCGTTCTCTCATGGAGACCCCGGGCACTGCCCTGCGGCGCGGGGATGCCGGCATGGTGCCCAGCAATCGCAAAGGCTGCCTCGGGAGCCCTCTTCAACAGTAGGGCGGCGCCATGTGCGGAGTGCTCGACCCGCTCCGCAGTCTCACCTCGGCTCGCCGCGTGCAGCCGCCGCTGGAACGCCGCAGTGTACTTCCCCAGGTCGTGGGCCAGCCCCGCCCAGAAGGCGAGCTCGTGAAATCGTGCGTCACCCGGTGCCGCGGCCTGCGCCAATTCCCGGGCGATGCGTGCGACACCCGATAGGTGGCTCGCCAAGAGCTGCCAGCGCGCCGCCGGATCGTCGTGTCGCCGCCCGTCAGGGTCCGAGCGGGCAAAGAAGCGTGCTGCCGCTGTGGCCGAAAGTTGCAGATTGGGTAAGGTCAAGTGACGGCTTCCCCTCCGCTTCTTCTGCGGCTCTGTCCGTGCCCCGTCCCCGAACTCATGCCAGGGTGCACGAGCGGCATGAAACTCAGCGGCGTCGGCTCCGGACTGCCCGCGCTCCGGCCGGATCCTCCCGTTTGCCTGGGCATGGCTCCGCCTTCCTACCACCAACGGCGTCGGCTGTGAGGCGCCATACTGCCACAGACAGTCCGTCAAAAGCTGCTGCCTACGCCGAGTATTGCCTTCGAGTGTGACAGCCGGGGTCGCAGTTCAGGCCACGCCGTGGTGCTTGGCCGCTGGGCCGCTGAAGCTGAAGCCAACGGCCAACCCTCTGGAGGAGGGCCCTCCTTCTGGGCGCTTGCGATCTGCCTCGCCGATCGCGCTGTAGTCGTCAGGGAACGGTTGACCCTCGCTCGTTACGGACCTGCCTCGCCGATCGTGGCCGGCGTGCAAGGCGACGGCCGTCCAAACCTGCGCGCGTCGGCCCATCGTGATCAGCCAGATCGGAGCATCGAGGGGGTACACCCGCAAGTAGTACGTCTGCTCTTGCTACTCGCAGTCGGATTCGCGTCGCGTGCCATCCCTGCTCTTCTTTGCGGCGCCGTTGACCGAGTGACTCCGGGGTTCTTGACGTTCGCGACTGAACTGCTGTATCAATGCGGTCAGCATCCAGAAGCGAGCTTCGGCTCGCTGCCAACCCGTAGCCGTAGCCGGGTGGCTGCCCGAATGGTCGGGCGATGCGGCCCCGAGAGGGCAAGAGCGGCGCGAGGCCCGCGCCAGCGGGCCGTTCGTGTCTTTGCCCTCCTCCAAGGCCAATGGCGAACCTGATGAACGGAGGGCCACACGATGAGCGGGCAATTCGGCTTCGGCGCAACAGGTAGCAGTCCTCCGCAGAAGCGACCGCCTCGACGTGCAGGTGCGCCTGCCGCTGCGAACTACCGCATCCGCGAAGTCCGCTTTTCTGTCGTACGCGAACCCCACGAGACATATGATCCGCGGGAACTGGCAAAGCCCGTTGCCGTTGTCGAGCTGGTCCGCCGACTCGGCGACCTCTGCATCCCTGACGACGCCAGAGAGCATTTCGTCTTATTCATGTTGAACGCGAAGAACAGCCTCGTGGCTTTCCATCGCGTGTCAACGGGGACACTGTCCAGCACACTCGTCGCGCCTCGTGAGGTGTTCGGACCAGCTCTCCGCACGATGGGCATCGCGTCTCTGGTGCTCGTTCACAACCACCCGAGCGGCGACCCCGAGCCCAGCCGCGAGGATGCTCGGCTCACTCGACAGCTCGTCGAGGCGGGTCCGTTGCTCGACGTTCCCGTGGTCGATCACATCGTGATCGGAAGCCTCGGTCGTGACGCACGGTGGATTTCGTTCGCTGAACGGCGGTTGCTGTGAAGTGGGGCGAGGTCGAGACCGGCGTGCCGGGCGACGGCTGCGAAGCCTGCCGGCGCGAGTTCGACTCGCACGACGACGTGCGCGTCTGCGCCGAGTGCGAACTGTACGTTCACGTCGCCTGTTTCCTGAGACACCTTGGCCGCTGCGAGCGCAGACGCAACTGATGGGAACAATTAGAACGTTCATGTCGATCGCTGCCGCCGCGAGCTGATCGAAAGGAAAGGAGCAGCACGATGCCGAAAGCTCAGGGACTCTATCAACGTCCTGACTCTCAAGTCTGGTGGATGTCGTACACGACGGTCGACGGTCGGCGCGTACGCGAGAGCACGAAGACGACCGACTACGACATCGCGAAGCGGATGCTTGACGACAAGCGGGGTCGTATCGCCCGCGGCGAAACGGTTCTGCCGCGCCTCGACAAGATCACGTACGACGAAGCGCGCGACGACCTCCGCGCGTTCTATGAGACGCACAAGACGCGCGATTTGGCCGAGGCTGACGTGCGTCTGAAACGTCTCGATGCCTTCTTCAGGGGATACCGGCTCGCGAACATCACGCCCGATATCATCACGAAGTACGTGCGCGACCGGCAGGCGCCGAAGATGCTCGATGAGGGAGAGGCGGAACCCGGTGCCGCGAACGGCACGATCAATCGCGAGCTGGCGACCCTGAGCAAGATGCTGCGTCTCGCGTACGAGCACAGCAAGCTCCAGCGCCTGCCGGTCATCAAGCGTCTGCGGGAAGCCGCCCCGCGCGCCGGCTTCGTGACACGCGGTCAGTTCATAGACGTACGGGAGCACCTGCCCGAGGAACTGCAGGTCGCCATGACCGTTGCCTACACGTTCGGCTGGCGGAAGCGTGAGGTGCTCGATCTTGAACGGCGGCAATACGACATCCAGGCCGGGGTGCTGCGCCTCGACCCAGGCGCCACGAAGAATGGCGAGGGTCGCGTCGTCCATCTCACCTCCGAGCTGCGCGCCATGCTCGGCACACAGACCGCCCACCTAGACCGGATCGAGCGCGAGCGCGGCCGTGAGGTCCGCTGGCTGTTCCCCCACCTCGACGGCCCCCTGGCCGGGGAGCGGATTGCTGAACCCCGCAAGGCGTGGCTCCGCGCCTGCAAAGCGGCCGGCCTCCCTGGCCTCCTGATCCACGACTTGCGCCGGTCGGCTGTGCGGAACATGGAGGCGGCGGGCGTGCCTCGGTCGGTCGCCATGAAGCTAACCGGCCACAAGACCGAGGCCGTGTACCGTCGCTACGCCATCGTCTCTGATGCGGAGCTGCGGGAAGCGGCCGAGAAGCTCGCGGGCGGTGGGGCGGCTGAGGCGTCCGTCACGTTCTTGTCACGCTCCGGCCGCCCCAGCCAAGAAACCCGCTCTGCAACTACTTGAAAAAATGGTGGGCAGGGACGGGATTGAACCGCCGACACCAGGATTTTCAGTCCTGTGCTCTACCAACTGAGCTACCTGCCCGGGCAGGATTCAGAGGATAGCACTACTCCACGCGCGCCGGAACGCCGATGCGGCCGACCTTCTCGAAAAGCAGTGTCACGAGCACGACCTCGCCGGGCTGCACGGCACGCGTCAGATCGGTCAGCGCACCGTGGCCTCGCCCGGCACCTCGAGACGCGCGGCCGGCTGGCCGCCGGGCACGACGAGCGCCGCGCGGCGCGCGATCTCGCTCGTCGCGCCGACGATCGTGTCGCCGTACTTGCCGGTGCTCGCGAGGTCCATGTAGACGCTGAGGCCCGACGGCCGCGCCACCGCGCGCGCGTTCTGCGGGCGGATGCGGATGCCGCCGATGTCGGGGATCATCGGGTAGTACGTGCACGCGGCGAGGACCAGCGCCACGAGCAGGAGCGGCGCCGCGCGGCGCCTCATCGGCGGTCGAACACCTTCTCCGCGGCCATCGCCGTGAACGCGCGGCCGTACGCGTCGATCGTGCGCGTGAGCTCCTCGTCTCCGTGCACCGCCGAGATCCAGCCGTGGTTCTTCGAGCAGTCGACGCCCTCGTTGATGAGCGCGCAACGCAGGAGATCGTAGAGATCCCCGCGGCGCGGCCGGTCGAAGCCCGCGAGCCCCGGCTTGCCCTCGAACGACACGTGATAGATCGACGCCTCGCCGTACACGGCGCCCGGGACGCCGGCGCGCTGCATGGCCTCGCCCACGCCGCGCCGCAGCTCCTCGCCCGCCTTGTTCGCGCGCGCGTGGAGCGAGCCGTCCGCGACGAGCTCGAGCGTGGTGATCGCCGCCGCGGCGGAGAGCGGGTTCGCGTTGTACGTGCCCGCGTGCGCCACGCGCGAGGCGCGATCCCACGTGTCGTCGCCGCGGAACGCGAGCATGTCCATGTACCTCGCGGCGCCGCACACCGCGCCGCCCGGCAGCCCGCCCGCCACGATCTTCGCGAGCGTCGTGACGTCCGGCGTGACGCCGTAGTACTCCTGCGCGCCGCCCGGCGCGTAGCGGAAGCCGGTGATGACCTCGTCGAAGATCAGCACCACGTCGTGACGCCGCGTGATCTCGCGCAATTCCTGGAGGTACCCGGGGATCGTCGGCGTGGTCCCCGAGCTCCCGCCCGCGGGCTCGAGGATCACCGCCGCGATGTCGCCGCGCTCGAGCGCCACGTCCACCGCCTTGACGTCGTTCGGCGGCAGGATCAGGACCTGGTCGAGCGTCGCGCCCGGCACGCCCGCCGACATCGGCACGTCGTACGGCGGCGCCACGCCCGCGACCGCGCCGTCGTGCCAGCCGTGGAAGTGGCCGGCGAACTTCACGATGCGCGACCGGCCCGTCGCCGCGCGCGCGATGCGCATCGCGAGGTGCGTCGCCTCCGTGCCCGACATCGTGAAGCGCGTGCGCTCCGCCGACGGCACGAGGCGGTTGACGAGCTCGGCCCACCGCACCTCCAGCTCGTGGCTCGCGCCGAGATGCGTCCCGCGCGCCATCTGCGCCTGCACCGCCCGCACGACCGCGGGATGACAGTGCCCGAGGAAGAGCGCGCCGTGGCCCATCCAGTAGTCGACGTACTCGTGGCCGTCGACGTCGCGCTTGCGGGCGCCCTGCGCGCTCTCGACGTAGATCGGGAACGGCGTCAGGTGGCGGATGTCGTGCGTGATGCCGCCGGGAATCGCGCGGCGCGCCCGCTCGTAGAGCGCCGCGGCTTTCGGATGACGCGCGCGGTAGGTCTCGAGGATCGTCATGGCGGGGATTTTATCTGATGGGGGGCTCCGGGCGCCCCCCAAACCCCCCACGAGCGTCCCGGCGGCGAAGCCGCCGTTCCGCTCGAGTGCCGTGATCACGCGCCCTCGAACAACACCGCCTGGTGCGGGGCGAGACGCACGACCTGGCCCGGGCCGCCGAAGCGCGTCTCCGCGCTGTCGAGGATGACGCGTCCGCGGAGATCGGGCGCGG
>Ga0194121_10002736_pt1 | contig 27590 bp, 28 predicted proteins | sample TA2MahCa50mmetaG_FD_148609 | JGI IMG/M metagenome (GOLD analysis project Ga0194121, IMG submission 148609) | Freshwater microbial communities from Lake Tanganyika, Tanzania - TA2015020 Mahale Deep Cast 50m | ecosystem: Environmental > Aquatic > Freshwater > Lake | place: Tanzania: Lake...
CCGCCGAAAGCCACGCCAGCCGATCGTCCGTGTCGAAGAAACCACCCCGTCCCGCCATCCCCGCCTCCGGCCATCGCCAGAGGGCAGAGAATCAACCCACAACCCTCAACGCCAGGGGTTCTTCGAGGCGCCCGAGCGCGCGATGCAAATCGACGATGAAAAGAGCCCATAGCCCCGAAGTTCAGTGCTTGCGGATCAAGAGATAGTGCGTATCGGGGGTCGATTCGTCGGGCTCAAGCGAGATGATCTCATGGCCAAGCTCCGCCACCGACCGGGGTACGTTCGACAAGGGTTCGCCCGCGCCCAGGCGAACCATGAGGGTGCGCCCGCTTGACATGCGTTCAAGCCGCAACCTAGTCTTGACGAACGTCAGCGGGCAGACGTCCATAGTGATGTCGAGGAATTCATCGGCATCACACTTTCGAGTATTCATGGTTTTGTTTGGGTCCCCTTCGTTCGGGTGGAACCGTGAACCGCGCGAAATGCGGCACGGGCTGTGTACTGCGGATGGGATTGGGTGCGGGTGTCATAGCGAACAACGCGACTGTAAGCGAACTTCTGATGCTGACGAGCGAGATCGGCGCGTCTCACATGTCCAACAACACGGTCGGCTCCGACGAACTGCCGTCCTTGATACGGCAGATCTATGGGGCCCTGACCGGCCTGGGCGCCACGGCTGCGCCGACGGCGGCGCCCCGCCCGGAGCCGGCGGTATCCATCCACAAGTCGGTCAACGAGGATCATATCGTTTGCCTCGAGGACGGGAAGAAGCTCAAGATGCTTATGCGGTACCTCAAGAGCCGCTATGATATGATACCCGAGCAGTATCGGGAACGGTGGGGCCTGCCGGCGGACTACCCGATGGTCGCGCCGGCCTACGCGGTGCGGCGCAGCGCGCTGGCGAAGCAAATTGGCCTCGGCACCAAGCCGCGCAAGCGTCGGCGCGGTTAGGCTACTGGGCGGCCGCGCCGGGGTCCGAGACGCGGCACGACGACGGAGTGACGATGACATCCAGGATCCAGAACGAATGCCTCGCCCGGGGCATGAAGATGACCAAGCAGCGCCACGTCATCGCGCGCGTGCTGTCGAGCGCCGAGGATCACCCGAGCGTGGACGAGCTGCACCGGCGCGTCGCCGCGGTCGGTCCCCGGGTCAGTTTGGCCACCGTCTACCGCACGTTGCGCCTGCTCGAGGAAGCCAACATCATCGAGCGCCATGACTTCCGCGACGGCCGGTCGCGCTACGAGATGGCGAGCGAGGACCATCACGACCATTTGATCGACGTGAAGAGCGGCACGGTCATCGAGTTCAAGAGCGAGGAGATCGAGGCGCTGCAGCGCACGGTGGCCGCCAAGCTGGGCTACCGCTTGGTCGATCATCGGCTCGAGCTTTATGCCGTACCGATCAACGGCGCCAAGGACCGCGACGACGCCTGAACACCTCCGGGCTCGGTAACGACACGCGAGGGGTGAGCGAGGCCATGGTCAACTTACCGATCGAGCCGCCGGACACGCCAGCGCCGCGCCAGGACCCGTTGCTCCGCAGCCTGCGCGTGGGCCGGCTGGAGGTGCGTCTGGCCCAGGGCGCGGAGGAGGTCGACGCGATCCAGGCGCTGCGCTATCGCGTGTTCTACCAGGAGATGGCGGCCCGTCCAGACGCCGAGATGCGCCGCCGCGAACGCGATTTCGACGCCTTCGACGAGATCTGCGACCATCTGCTGGTGATCGACCACGGCAAGGCCGGCACGGAGCCGGGCCGAGTGGTCGGCACCTATCGCTTGCTGCGCCGTTCGCGCATCCCGCCGGGGCGCGCGTTCTACACCGCCGGCGAGTACGACATCGACAGGTTGCTGTCCATGGACGGCGAAATGGTCGAGTTGGGCCGCAGTTGCGTCGAGGCGACCCATCGCAGCGGCGCGGCGATCCAGCTCCTGCTGCGCGGCATCGGCGCGTACGTCACGTATCACGGCTGCGTCGCCATGTTCGGCTGCGCCAGCCTGCCCGGCACCGATGTCGAAGCCATGGCGCCGCAGCTCGCCTACCTCTACCACCACCACCTGACGCCCGAGGACATCAGGCCGCGCGCTCGTCCCGAACTCTATGTCGCCATGGACCGCCTGCCGGCGGACGCGATCGACGACCGCGCCGTCACCGCGTTCCTGCCGCCGCTGGTCAAGGGGTACCTCCGGGCCGGCTGCAAGATCGGCGACGGTGCCGTGGTCGATCACCAGTTCCAGACGACCGATGTGTGCGTCGTACTGATCACCGAACGCGCCGCCGCGCGCTACCGCAGTCGCTACGGCAGCGAGAACGAGGAGTCGTGAACGACCTGCTGTCGAGGCCGATGGCGGTCCTGCGTCTGCTTGGTTACGTCGGCTGGACCTTCTTGCTGCTGCCGGTCCAGATCGCGGCGGTGGCGCTGGCGCGCCGCCTGTCCTTCGCCATCCCGGTGCTTTACCACTGCGGCGCGTGCCGCCTCCTTGGCCTGCGTGTCGAGGCGCGCGGCATACCGGTGCGCGAGGGCCCAGTGCTGTTCGTCAGCAACCATTCGTCGTATCTGGACATCCACGTCCTCGGCGCGGTGCTGACCGGCTCGTTCGTCGCCAAGCAGGAGGTGGCCTCGTGGCCCCTGTTCGGCCTGTGCGCCAAGCTGCAGCGCAGCGTGTTTGTCGACCGCCGGCGCGGCTCCAGCGCCGAGCAGCGCGACGCCATCGCCCAGCGCCTGGCGCTGGGCGACAGCCTGATCCTGTTCCCCGAAGGCACCAGCAACGACGGCAACCGCGTGCTGCCGTTCAAGAGCGCCCTTCTGAGTGTGGCCGAGACCCGTGTGGGCGACCGGCCCCTGGCCGTGCAGCCCGTGTCGCTCGCCTACGCCCGGCACAGCAACATGCCCATGGGGCGGGCGCTGCGCGCCTGCTACGCGTGGTACGGCGACATGGGCCTGGTCGACCATCTGTGGCGCGTGCTCGGCCTGGGGCCCGCCACCGTCGTGGTGCGGTTCCACATCCCCGTGACCATCGACGAATTCGGTGGCCGCAAGGGCCTGACTAACCACTGCGAGCGCGTGGTGAGCGACGGGGTCATGGAAGCGCTCTACGGCGTGGCGCCGCAACGCGCCGCCGCTTGACTCGACGCAGACCCCGGCTAGATTCATGGTCATGAGTGCCCATGACGCGCCCTGACGACACGGCTTCGGCGCCCGCGCCGCGACGCGGTGTCATGTCTCCCGCCAAGGCGCTGCACATCAAGACGTACGGCTGCCAGATGAACGTCTACGACTCTGGGCGCCTGGCGGACGCTCTGGCGCCGCTCGGCTATCGTCTGGTCGACGGCGCCGAAGGCGCCGACCTGGTCATCCTCAACACCTGCCACATCCGCGCCAAGGCGGCCGAGAAGGTCTATTCCGAAATCGGCCGCTTGCGCCCCCACAAGGCGCGGCGGCGCGCGGCCGGCGGCACCATGCTGATCGCCGTCGCAGGCTGCGTTGCCCAGGCCGAGGGCGCCGAGATCGCACGCCGCGCCCCCGACGTCGACCTGGTCGTCGGACCCCAGGCGTATCACCGCCTGCCCGAGCTGATCGCGCGCGCGCACCGCGCGGGCGGCGTGGTGCTGGACACCGACTTCCCGGTCGAGCCGAAGTTCGACCACCTGCCCGCGTCCGACCGGCCCTCGGCGATCAGCGCCTTCCTGGCGATCCAGGAGGGCTGCGACAAGTTCTGCTCGTTCTGCGTCGTGCCGTACACGCGCGGCGCCGAGTATTCGCGCCCCGCCGACGCCCTGGTCGCGGAGGCACGCGATCTGGTGGCGCACGGCGCGCGCGAGATCACGCTTCTCGGCCAGAACGTCAACGCCTATCACGGCGCGGCGGGCGGGCTCGGCGATCTGGTCGCTCGGCTCGCCGCGCTCCCCGGTCTGCTCCGCCTGCGCTACACCACGGCGCACCCGCTCGACATGGACGACCGATTGATCGCCGCGCACCGTGACGTGCCGGCGCTGATGCCGCATCTGCACCTGCCGGTGCAGTCCGGCTCGGACACAATCCTGGCGGCTATGAACCGGCGCTACGACACGGACACCTACCGCCGCGTCGTCGAGCGCCTGCGCCGCGCGCGCCCCGACATCGCGCTGTCGAGCGATTTCATCGTCGGCTTCCCCGGCGAGACCGACCGGGATTTCGCCGCCACCCTCGCCCTGGTGGCCGAGATCGGCTTCGCGCCCTCGTTCTCGTTCAAGTACAGCGCGCGCCCGGGAACCCCGGCGGCGGCGCGCGAGGGCCAGGCGCCCGAAAGGGTCAAGGCCGAGCGCTTGGCCGCCCTGCAGCAGCTGCTCGACACCCAGGCTGAGGCCTTCCACCACCGGGCCGTCGGCGGCCGCGCGACCGTGCTGTTCGTTCGCCCGGGCCGCCACGCCGGGCAACTGGCGGGTCGCACGCCGCACGGCCACGCGATTCATGCGCCAGCGCCGACGCACCTATTGGGGACCGAGGCGGTGCTGGCCGTCGTCGCCGCCGAGCCGCACAGCCTGACCGGGCGTCTCGTCGAAACCGGCGTGGGGCGGGCGGCTTGAGACCGACGGCCGAGTCCGGCAGCGACCGCCGCGAGGCGGCGCCCGTGCTGCTGGCCTTCGACGACAACAGCGTGCTGCCGCGCCTGTTCGGCGAGCACGACGAGCATCTGGCGAGGATCGAGCAGGGCTTCGGCGTCGAGCTCAGTTCGCGCGGCAACCGCGTCGCCATCAGCGGCTCGCCCTGGGCGACGGATGCCGCCAAGGGCGTGCTGGAGAGCCTTTACGCGCGCCTGGCGCGCGGCGGCGCCGCGCTGAGCACCGGCGAGGTCGAGGCAGCGATCCGCCTGCGCCTGCAAGGCTTCGAGGGCGGCGGCGGCCACGAGATCCGCACGCCCAAGCGGCGCATCGAGCCGCGCTCGGCAACCCAGGCGGCGTACCTGCGCGCGCTGGCCGAGCACGAGCTGGTGTTCGCCATCGGCCCCGCGGGCACCGGCAAGACGTACCTGGCGGTGGCCAAGGCGGTGGCCATGCTGGTGGCCGGCGAGGTCGACCGCATCGTCCTGTCGCGCCCGGCGGTCGAGGCCGGCGAACGGCTGGGCTTCCTGCCCGGCGACCTGCGCGAGAAGGTCGATCCGTACCTGCGTCCGCTCTACGACGCCCTGCACGACATGATGCCGGGCGATAAGGTCATGCGCCGGCTGGCTGACGGCGACATCGAGGTGGCGCCGCTGGCGTTCATGCGCGGGCGCACGCTGGCCAACGCCTTCGTCATCCTGGACGAGGCGCAGAACACCTCGCCCATGCAGATGAAGATGTTCCTGACCCGGCTGGGCGAGAACGCGCGCATGGTGGTGACCGGCGACCTGACCCAGATCGACCTGCCGCGCGGCGTGCCCTCGGGCCTGGCAAACGCGCTCAAGGCTCTGGAAGGCGTGCTCGGGGTCAAGGTCATCGGTTTCACCAAGGCCGACGTGGCGCGCCACGAGCTGGTCACGCGCATCGTCGAGGCCTACGAGCGGCACGAGGCCACGCGCAAGGACGGCGAGCCATGAGCGCGATCGCCATCGCCGTCGACGACCGACGCTGGAGCGCGGTGCCCGATCTGCGCCGGGTGTGCCGGCGCGCCGCGCGCGCGGCCCTGCGCTCCGAATCGGCCGACCGGCCGATCACGCTGCTCCTGGCAGACGACGCGACCCTGCGTGACCTGAACCGCCGGTTCCGCGCCGTCGACACGCCGACCAACGTGCTGGCCTTCCCGAGCGGTGAGGACGATGCACTCGATGGCGGTGCCGCGCCGTTGGGCGACGTGGCGCTAGCCTTCGATTCGGTCGCGCGCGAGGCCCGCGACCAGGGCAAGACGCTGGATGCCCATCTCTGCCACCTGATCGTGCACGGCGTCCTGCACCTGCAGGGCCACGACCACCAACGCGACGACGAGGCCGACGCCATGGAAGCCGTGGAAATCGCGGTGCTGGCGCGTCTTGGCATCGCGAACCCCTACGCGCCGGTCGTGCGCGCGGACGTGCGATGAGCGATAAGCCGACACCCGACACGACGATCCGACGCGATGACACCCGGCCAGCCGGTCTTTCGGCGCGCCTGCTGTCCCTGCTTGGCCTGGCGCCCGGCGAGCGCAGCCCGCGTCAGGCCATGCAGGAGATGCTGGAGGCGCCGGCCGAAGGGCCCGAATGCCTGGCGCCCACCGAGCGGGTCATGCTGGGCAACCTGCTGCGCTTCGGCGAGCTTCGGGTCGATGACGTCATGGTGCCGCGCGCCGACATCGTAGCGGTCGAGCACACCATCACCCTGCCCGACCTGGTCAAGGTCATGATCGAGGAGGGGCATTCGCGCCTGCCGGTCTTTCGCCAGACGCTGGACGACGTGATCGGCATGGTGCACGTGCGCGACATCCTGCCGTTCTGGGACGGCAGCCAGCCGTTCGATCTGGCGCGAGTGCTGCGCCACGCGCTGTTCGTGCCGCCGTCCATGCGCGTGCTCGACCTTCTGCTCCAGATGCGCACCTCGCGCATGCACCTGGCGCTGGTCGTCGACGAGTACGGCGGCTCTGACGGCCTGGTCACCATCGAGGATCTGGTCGAGGAAATCGTCGGCGAGATCCAGGACGAGCACGACCTCGAGGAAGGCCCGATGCTGGTCGACCGCCCCGGCGAGGTCATCGAAGCCAACGCGCGCGCCTCGATCGACGAGCTGGAGCAGCACCTGGGGCTGCAGCTGCGCAAATCGGACGACGAGGAGGACGTCGACACGTTGAGCGGTCTGGTGTCCTCACTGCTCGGGCGCGTGCCGGTGCGCGGCGAGGTGATCGCCCATCCCGCCGGCGTCGAGTTCGAGGTGATCGACGCCGATCCGCGCCGGGTCAAACGGCTCAAGGTCCGCAGGATCGATCGCGCGCCCGAGACCACGTGACCGGGTTCGCCGCCGGCTTCGGCGGGTTGGCGGTCACGCGCATCGCCGCGTGGCCGAACCACGTGCGCTGGCTCGCCGCACTGGCCGCTGGAGGCTTGGCTGCGGCGGCTCTGCCGCCGGTCCACGCGCTGCCTCTGCTGGTCGTCGCGTTCGTCGTCCTGCTGTGGCTGATCGATGGTACCGCGCGCGGGCGTGCCGCTGCCCTGATCGGCTGGCTGTTCGGCGTCGGCTTCTTCGGCACCGGCCTCGCCTGGCTCGGCAACGCCTTCATGGTCGACGCCGAGCGCTTCGGCGCCTTCGCCGTGCCGGCGGTCGTCGGTCTCGCGTGCGGCCTTGCAATCTTCCCGGCCCTGGTCGTGGCCGTGGCCTGGCGCGCCCGCACCGGCTGGTGCCGGGCGCTGACGTTGGCGCTGGCGTGGACCGTGGCCGAGTGGTTGCGTGGGTACCTCCTGACCGGGTTCCCGTGGAACCTGCTGGCGACGGTGTGGGAACCGTTCGCCGCGCCGGCGCAAGGAGCCGCCCTGGTCGGCGCCTACGGCCTGGGCCTCGTCACCGTGCTGATCGCCATCGTGCCGGCGTTGGGCACGCGCGGGCTGGCGGTCGCCGCCTTGTTGCTCGGGCTGCTGTGGGGCGGCGGCACGGCACGCATCGCGCTGACCGAGACGCCCGCCGAAGGCCCGCTGGTGCGCATCGTCCAGGGCAACGTCGCGCAGCATCACAAGTGGCGCGATGACCTGCGCCGCGAACACCTGGACCGCTACATCGCGCTGTCGCGGACGCCCGCGAGCAAGCCGGCGGTCGCCGCCGTCGATTCGGAGGCGCTGCCGCCGGGCGGCTGGGGCATCCAGGTCGGGGCCTACAACTCGGCCGATTCGGCCAGTCAGGCCTTGATGTTCGCCGAGCCCGTGCTGCCCGAGGCCTTCGACCGGGCCGTGGCGGTCGTCGTCGAGGTGCAGAACATCGGCCTGCCGCTCTACCGCGCCCGCTACGTGGGCGTCGACCGCACGTCGGCGACCATCGCGTGCGCGGCGCTCAAGGCGCGCGGCCAGCCCTGCGCCGTCGTCTACCACCGCTCCGACAGCGCGGCGCTCGCCGCGGACCCGCCCTCGATCATCGTGTGGCCCGAGACGGCGGTGCCCTACTTCCTGACCGACGAGCCGGACCTGATGCGCGTGCTCGGCGCGCTGGTGCCGCCCGGTGGGTTCCTGATCACCGGGGCGGTGCGCCGGTCGACGGTGGCCGATGGCGTGCTCGCCTTGAACAACAGCGTGCACGCCATCGCCGCCGACGGCACCCTGGCCGCGACCTACGACAAGGCGCACCTGGTGCCCTTCGGCGAGTACACACCGCTACGCGCGGTGCTGTCCCGCGCGCGTCTGGTCCCGGGCGGCGTCGATTTCTCGGCCGGGCCGGGCACGCTCACGTGGCGGCTGCCGGGCCTGCCTGGGGCCAGTCCGCTGGTGTGCTACGAGGCGATCTTCCCCGGACGCGTCGCGCGCGCCGATGATCGACCGGACTGGCTGCTCAACGTCACCAACGATGCGTGGTTCGGTCTCAGCGGCGGGCCCTACCAGCACCTGGCCGCGGCGCGTTTGCGCGCCATCGAGGAGGGCCTGCCGCTGGTTCGGGCGGCCAACACGGGCGTCTCGGCGGTCATTGATCCCCTTGGGCGCACGGTCGCACGGCTGGATCTGGGCGTCGGTGGCGTCCTGGACGTCGCCGTGCCGGGGCCTCTGGCGCCGACGCCCTATGGCCGCTTCGGCGATGGGCCGCTCGCCGGCCTGCTGGCCGCCTTGGCCGCGGCGGCCAGGTGCCTCGGGTCCTATGCCCGAAGGACCCAGCACGATTGAAATTCAACCAGATAGGGGGAGTTATTGGTTGCAACTTCAACCGATCTATGAAGTCGCTCACTTGACGCATGCGAATGTATATTCCCTAATGTAACAACCAAACTGTACTCCCATGCGCGGACCGGCCTTCGTAGCGGCTCAGGGGGCACGGTCCGGGCAGACAAAACGGCTGAGGCTCGAGGGAACCAGGTCCATGGCGGCGCCGGACCCTGTGGATGCGATGATCGGGAACCGCATGCGCGTGCGGCGCATGCTCCTTGGTCTCAGTCAATCCAAGATCGCTGAGCAGCTTGGCCTGACGTTCCAGCAGGTTCAGAAGTACGAGAAGGGCTACAATCGTGTCGGGCCGCTACGACTTTACGAGATCGCCCGCGCGCTTGATGTCCCGGTCGCGTTTTTCTTTCAGTCCGATCGCGATGCCGGAATGCTCAGCCACGCCGTCGCCGAGGCCGCCGAGCCTTACCGGCCAGGCAACGAGGCCTTCGGCGCCGAGGACCTGATGCGCGCGTTCATGCGCGTGCACGATCCGGTCGTCCGTCGGCGCATCATCGACCTGGTCGCCGCGCTCGGTTCCTCGTCGATCAAGGATTCCGCGGTCGCCTGAGCCGAGGCCATCGCGCGCCCCGCTAAGCTCTTGACCCGCGCCGTGCAAGGCGTCACAACCCGCCGTCGCCACGCCCCACACCCCTTGTGGTGCCGCCGGCCCCGGAGGGAGACGTCGCGTTGCCTCGTGGATCCTACCTGTTCACCAGCGAATCCGTCGCCGAAGGCCACCCCGACAAGGTGTGTGATCGCATCTCGGACGCCATCGTCGATCTCTATCTGACGGCGGAACCCCAGGCCCGCGTGGCGGTCGAGACGCTGTGCACGACCAACCGCGTGGTGATCGCCGGCGAGGTGCGCGGGCCCAGGTCCGTGACGGCCGCGCGCATCGAGGAGACGGCGCGGGCCGCGATCCGCTCGATCGGGTACGAGCAGGCCGGATTCCACTGGCGCGAGGCGCGCGTCGAGGTGCTGGTCCACGAGCAGTCGAGCGACATCGCCCAGGGCGTGGACGCGTCCGGCAACAAGGACGAAGGCGCCGGCGACCAGGGCATCATGTTCGGCTACGCCTGCCGCGAGACGCCCGTGCTGATGCCGGCGCCGCTCCACTACGCGCACGCCATCCTGCGCAGCCTGGCCGAGGCGCGCCATTCCGGCGCCGAACCGGGCCTCGGCCCCGACGCCAAGAGCCAGGTCACCCTGACGTACCGGGACGGCAAGCCGGTCGGCGCGGCGTCGGTCGTGGTGTCGACCCAGCACGTCGAGAGCCTGAGCCAGGAGGACGTGCGCGCGATCGTCCGCCCTCACGTGATCAACGTGCTGCCCCAGGGCTGGATGTGCGACGAGGCCCATTTCTACGTCAACCCGACCGGGCGCTTCGTCATCGGCGGGCCGGACGGCGACTGCGGCCTGACCGGACGCAAGATCATCGTGGATACCTATGGCGGCGCGGCGCCCCACGGTGGCGGCGCCTTCTCGGGCAAGGACCCGACCAAGGTCGACCGTTCGGCCGCCTACGTGGCGCGCTATCTGGCGAAGAACGTGGTCGCCGCCGATCTGGCCGACCGCTGCACCATCCAGCTCGCCTACGCCATCGGCGTCTCCGAGCCCCTGGCGCTCTACATCGAGACCCACGGCACCGGCCGGGTCGACGAGGACCGCCTGGCCAAGCTGCTGCGCGAGCTGGTCGACCTGCGCCCGCGCGGCATCCGCACCGCGCTGGGCCTCAACCGGCCGATCTACGCACGCACGGCGGCCTACGGCCATTTCGGCCGCGAGCCCGAGCCGGACGGCGGTTTCTCGTGGGAGCGTCTTGATCTCGTCGAGGCACTACGGTCGGCCGCCGGCTGACGCGCCGCGTTTCTACGGCCGGCGCAAGGGCCGCGGCCTGACGGCCTACCGACGCCGGCTGCTCGAGACCCTGCTGCCCACGCTCGCGTTCGATCCGCCACCGGACGAGCGCATCGTCGATCCGCGCCGCTGGTTCGGCGCGGAGGTCACGGCGGTATGGCTGGAGGTCGGCTGCGGCAAAGGGGAGCACCTGGCGCACCGGGCGGGCGCCCACCCGACGGTCGGCTTGGTCGGCTGCGAGCCCTTCGAGGCGGGGGTCGCGGGCCTTCTCGCCACGATTGAGGCGCGCGGTCTCGGCAACGTGCGCATCCACGCCGAGGACGCGCGCCCCCTGCTGCCCCGCCTGGCGCCGGCTTCGCTCGAGCGCGTCTTCGTGCTGTTCCCCGACCCGTGGCCCAAGACGCGGCATCGCGACCGCCGGCTGATGACCGGCGCCGTGCTGGACGCCCTGGCCGCCGCCCTGGCCGACGGCGGCATCCTGCGCTTCGCCACAGACGACGCGCGCTATCTGACGGACACGCTCGCCCTGGTGCTGGCTCACGGCGCGTTCGATTGGCCGGCGCGCTCGGCGACCGATTGGCGGCGGCCGGCGGACCAGGGGCCCATGTCGCGCTACGAGGCGCGCGCCGCCGCCCAGGGGCGCAAGGCCATCTACCTGACGTTCGTGCGCCGGGCCAGGACCCTTCAGCCCATGTCGTCGTCGGGCACGTGACCCCGCACCACATGGCGCGCCTCAGGCCCCAGGGGCCCGTCGACCACCCGGAAGGTCAGGGCTTCGCCGAGGGCCAGCGTGGCACCCCCGTCGAGCCGGACGAACACGTCATCGCCGCCGTCGGCGGGGGCGATGTAGCCATAGCCCTTGGCCGGGCGCCTCCATTTGAGCGTGCCGTGCATGACGTCGATCCGTCGCATTCGCGCCGGGGAAAGGACTTGAAGATGGGCGCGGAACTGCTAACATAGTCCCCCAGAGAAGCTCGGGCCAACGAGTTGAGCCCGACGCGATCCGCCTCATGCGAACCGTGAAGGGCTCGCGGCTGGTCCCGAGCCCTCCCTTTGTTTGTTTGCCGAGGCGACGGGGACGCATACGTGGACCCGGTCGGGGCGGGCCCGGGGCCCGCCGGCGGCCGGACCGTGGACCACGATGACCAAGGATCTCGAAGGCTTGATCGCGCCTGTGCTGGGCGACCTGGGTTTCGCCCTGGTGCGCGTGCGCCTGACCGGCCGCCAGCGCCGCACCTTGCAGATCATGGCCGAGCGCGCCGACGGCGAGCCGGTCACCGTGGGCGAGTGCGCGCGCATCAGCCGGGCTTTGTCCCCGGTGCTCGACGTCGCCGATCTTATCGCCGGCGGCTACACCCTCGAGGTGTCGTCGACCGGGGTCGATCGGCCGCTGGTCACGCGCGCCGATTTCGAGCGCTTCGCCGGGCATCCGGCCGAGGTCCGCACGGCCGAGCCGATCGACGGCCGGCGCCGGTTCCGCGGCCGCCTCGGCGGGCTGGACGGCGATGCGATCGTCGTCACGCTCGACGGCGACGATGCGCTGCGCATTCCGCTCGGCGCCATCGCCGAGGCCCGCCTCGCCGTGTCCGACACCCTGAAGCCGGGACGCCCGGCCCACCGCTGACGAAGGAAACCGCCATGGACTCCGGATCGACCACCCAGATCGAGATCATCGCCGTCGCGGACTCGGTGGCGCGCGAGAAAGGCATCGAGCGCGACACGGTGCTGGACGCCATGGAGCAGGCGATCCAGCACGCGGGCAAGCGCAAGTACGGTCACGAACACGATATCCGCGCCGAGATCGACCGGCGCAACGGCGAAATCCGCCTGTTCCGCTACCTCGAGGTGGTTGAGGAGGTCGAAAACCCGTCGACCCAGATTTTCCTGACGGACGCGCGGGCGCGCAACCCCGCCGCCCAGGTCGGCGACTTCCTGAGCGAGGAACTGCCGCCGGTCGATTTCGGCCGCATCGCCGCGCAGACCGCCAAGCAGGTCATCGTCCAGAAGGTTCGCGAGGCCGAGCGCAAGCGTCAGTACCTGGAGTACAAGGACCGCATCAGCGAGATCGTCAACGGCCTGATCAAGCGGGTCGACTACGGCAACCTGGTGGTCGACCTGGGCCGTGCCGAGGCGGTGCTGCGCCGGGACGAACTGCTGCCGCGCGAGCTGTTCCGCCGCGGCGACCGGGTGCGCGCCTACATCTACGACGTGCGCGAGGAACCGCGCGGCCCGCAGATCTTCCTGTCGCGCACCCATCCGCAGTTCATGGCCAAGCTGTTCGCCCAGGAAGTGCCCGAGGTCTACGACCGCATCATCGAGATCAAGGCGGTCGCGCGCGATCCGGGCAGCCGCGCCAAGATCGGCGTTTTCTCCCGCGATTCCAGCATCGATCCGGTGGGCGCCTGCGTCGGCATGCGCGGCAGCCGCGTCCAGGCCGTGGTCAACGAGCTGCAGGGCGAGAAGATCGACATCATTCCCTGGTCGTCCGACCCGGCCACCTTCGTGGTCAACGCGCTGGCCCCGGCCGAGGTCACCAAGGTCGTGCTCGACGAGGACGCCGGGCGGATCGAGGTGGTGGTGCCCGACGACCAGCTCAGCGTGGCCATCGGCCGGCGCGGCCAGAACGTGCGGCTCGCCTCGCAGCTCACAGGCTGGGACATCGACATCATCACCGAGACCGAGGAATCTGAGCGGCGCAAGGCTGAGGTCAAGGCCGCCTCGGAGCTGTTCATGAACGCGCTGAGCGTGGACGACGTGACCGCGCGCCTGCTGGTCGCCGAGGGCTTCTCGGACGTCGAGGAGGTCGCCTTCGTTCCCGTCGAGGAGCTAGCCGCGATCGGCGGCTTCGAGCCCGCCTTCGCCGCCGAACTGAGCAGCCGCGCGCAGACCTACGTGGCCGAGCGCGACGCGGCGTTCGACGCGCGCCGGCGCGAACTCGGCGTCGGCGACGAGGTCGCGGCACTCGAGGGCCTGACGCCCTCGATGCTGGTGACGCTGGGCGAGAACGGCATCAAGACCCTCGACGACCTGGGCGATCTGGCCGGCGACGAGCTGGTCGAGATGGTCGCGAGCCCGCATCTGAACGACGAGGACGCCAACGCCATCATCATGGCCGCGCGCGCCCACTGGTTCGAGGGCGAGGCCGACGCGGCGCCGGCCGTCGCCGAGGGCGATGCCGCGCCGAACGAGGAGCACGCTTGACCGCGACGACCCGATCCCACCACCGGGCGCGCGCCGACGATGCACCGGAACGACGCTGCGTGGCGTCGGGTCGGCTCGCCGCGCGTGGCACGCTGATCCGCTTCGTGCGCGCGCCCGATGGCGGCATCGTGCCCGATCTGGCGGCGCGCCTGCCGGGACGCGGCGTGTGGGTCGCGGCGCGGGCTGAGGCGGTCGAGCGCGCGGCGCGGCGCGGCCTGATGGCGCGCGGTCTGGGCGATGGCCCGACGCCGGCCCCGGATCTGAGCGACCGTGTCGCGGTGCTTCTGGCGCGCCGGGCGCTGGAGGCCCTGGGGCTCGCGCGCCGGGCGGGCGCGGTCGCGGTCGGCTTCGAGGCGGTACGCGCCATGGCGACGGCCGGCGACATCGGCCTGGTGCTGGCGGCGACCGACGGCGCCTCCGGCGGCCGCGCCAAGCTGGCGCGGCTGGTGGGCGCCGCCCCGGTCTACACGCTGTTCGGCGCCGCCGAGCAGGGCGCCGCGGTCGGGCGCGAGCACGCGGTCCAGATCGCGGTCAACGCCGGCGGGCCGGCCCAGCGCCTGGCCACCGACCTGGACCGACTTGCGGGATACCATGCCCTCGGGGATGATGACCGGCTTCGCAGAGAGTAGGAACGAATGAATAACGACGCACCGCGCAACGACGACGAGGCGGCCGAGGGCGACGAGCGCCGGGCGCACGCGCTGGCCTCGCCGGGGCGGCTCGAGCTGAAGAAGACGGTCGAGACCGGCCAAGTCCGCCAGAGCTTCAGCCACGGCCGCACCAAGTCGGTCACCGTCGAGGTCAAGAAGCGTCGGACGTTCAAGCCGGCCGCCGGCGGCGCCATGGCCGAGGTCAAGGCGAAGCCGATCGCCGAGGCGCCCCGCGCCGCGACCCAGGCACCGGCGCGCCCCGTGCCGCCACGCGCCCAGCCGCCGGCCGACACGGCGGCCGCGGCGCGGCCATCGCTGGTGCTGCGCGCGCTGACCGCCGAGGAACGCGAGGCGCGCACGCGTGCGGTCGAGCAGGCGCGCAAGGCCGACGCCGAGGCGCGTCACGCCGCCGAGGAACGCGCGCGGCGCGAGGCCGAGGAGGAAGTGCGGCGCGCGGTCGAGCGCGAGGCGGCCGCCCGGCGCCAGGCCGACGAGGAAGCTCGGCGCCACTCCGACGAGGAATCCCGCCGCAAGGCCGAGGAGCAGGCGGCGCGCCGGCTCGACGGCGTAGAGGGCGAAGCCCAGGGCGACGCGCCGAAGCGCGCCACCACCACCGCCGCGACCACGGCGCCCGCCGGTGCCGCCGCACGCCGTCCGATGGAGGAGGAAGCGGACCGGCCGCGCCGCCCCGGCGCGCGGCCCGAGGTCCGCCGTTCGGCGCTGGCGCCGCGCCGTACCGACGATCGTCGGCGCGTTCGCATCACGGTGACCCAGGCGCTGTCAGACGACCAACGCATGCGCTCGCTGGCCGCCATGCGCCGTCGGGTCGAACGCGAGAAGCGCGCCCAGGCCGGTGCCGCCCTGGACCAGCAGAAGGTCGTGCGCGACGTGGTCATCCCCGAGGCGATCACGGTCGGCGAACTGGCTAATCGCATGGCTGTGCGCGGCGGCGAGCTGATCAAGGCTTTGATGGGCATGGGCCAGATGGCGACGATCAACCACACGATCGACGCCGATACCGCCGAGCTGCTGGTGGGCGAGTTCGGCCACCGTGCGCGCCGCGTCACCGAAGCGGACGTCGAGGCCGGGGTCAAGGGCGAGGCGGACACCTCCGAGGCTCTGCAGCCGCGCCCGCCCGTGGTCACCATCATGGGCCACGTCGACCACGGCAAGACCTCGCTGCTGGACGCGCTGCGCGAGACCGACGTGGCGGCCGGCGAAGCCGGTGGCATCACCCAGCATATCGGCGCCTATCAGGTGACGCTGCAGGGCAGGGGCACCATCACCTTCCTGGACACCCCGGGCCATGAGGCCTTCACCGCCATGCGCGCGCGCGGCGCCAAGGTCACCGACATCGTGGTGCTGGTGGTCGCGGTGGACGACGGCATCATGCCGCAGACGGTCGAGGCGTTGAACCACGCCAAGGCCGCGGGCGTGCCCATGATCGTCGCGGTCAACAAGATCGACCTGCCCGGCGCCAACCCGGCGCGCGTGCGCCAGGAATTGCTGCAGCACGGCATCGTGGTCGAGGAGATGGGTGGCGAGGTGCTGGCCGTCAACGTCTCGGCCAAGATGAAGAAGAACCTCGACCGGCTCGAGGAAGCGATCCTCCTGCAGGCCGAGGTGTTGGACCTCAAGTCCAACCCGAACCGCGACGCCGAGGGCGTGGTGGTCGAGGCGCGGCTCGACCGCGGCCGCGGCGTGGTCGCCACGCTGCTGGTCCAGCGCGGCTCGCTCAAGGTCGGCGACGTCGTGGTCGCCGGCAAGGAATGGGGCCGCATCCGCGCGATCGCCGACGACCGTGGGCGCGAGCTCGACGTGGCGGGTCCGGCCGTGCCGGCCGAAGTGCTTGGCCTGGCGGGCGTGCCCGCCGCGGGCGACGAGTTCGCCGTGGTCGAGAACGAGCGGCGCGCGCGCGAGATCGTCAGCTACCGCCAGAAGCGCGAGCGCGACGCCCGCGCCTCGGCCGGCGGGCGCGGCACCATGGAGCAGATGTTCGCCCGCATCCAGGAGGGCGGCGCCAAGGAGCTGCCCATCGTGGTCAAGGCCGACGTGCACGGCTCGGTCGAGGCGATCGAGGCGAGCCTGGCCAAGCTGGCCACCGACGAGGTCAAGGTGCGCGTGCTGCACGGCGCGGTCGGCGGCATCAACGAATCCGACATCACGCTGGCCCGCGCCTCGGGCGGCATGATCATCGGCTTCAACGTGCGGCCCAACGCCCAGGCGCGCGACATAGCCGAACGCGACGGCGTCGAGATCCGCACCTATTCGATCATCTACGAGCTGATCCAGGACCTGGAGGCGATGCTGGGCGGCATGCTGGCGCCCAAGCGCCAGGAGAAGGTGCTCGGGTCCGCCCAGGTGCTCCAGGTGTTCACCATCTCAAAGGTCGGCCGCATCGCCGGTTGCCGCGTCACCAGCGGCGTCGCCCGGCGCAACGCCCGCGCGCGCTTGGTGCGCGACGACGTGGTGGTGTTCGACGGCGCGATCCGCACGCTCAAGCACGTCAAGGACGACGTGCGCGAGGTCAAGGACAACATGGAGTGCGGCATCGCGCTGGAGAACTTCCAGGACGTGCACGAGGGTGACCGCATCGAGTTCTACGAGGTCGAGGAGGTCACCCGCACCTTGCAGGACGCGCGCGCATCCTGATCGGAGCCGAAGGTGTTGCGACACGCTGAGAGCGGCGCGCCGTCGAGCCGGCCGCTTAGGGTCGGCGAGGAGATCCGCCACGTCCTGGCGGACGCGCTGGCGCGTGGTGACCTGCGCGATCCGGCGTTGGCCGGACGCTCGCTCACCGTCACCGAGGTGCGCATGAGCCCCGACCTGAAGCGCGGCACGGTCTACGTGCTGCCGTTCGGGTCGGGCGACACGGCGGCCGCCCTGGCGGGCCTGGAACGCGCGAGCCCGTATCTCCGCCGCGAGGTGGCGCGCCGCGTGCGCCTGCGCGTGGTGCCGGTGCTGGAGTTCGAGGCAGACGCCACGTTCGACCAGGCCGCGCGCATCGACCGGCTGCTGCGCGACGTGCGGACTGAGCCCGGGGACGACGGGTCGGAGGATGAGCCGCAAGCGTAGCGGGCGGCCGATCAACGGCTGGTTGGTCCTGGACAAGCCGGCCGGGCTGTCCTCGGCGCGCGCGCTCGCGCGTGTCCTGGCCCTGACCGGGGCCGCCAAGGGCGGCCATGGCGGCACGCTCGATCCCCTGGCGACCGGCGTGCTGCCCATCGCGCTGGGGGAGGCGACCAAGACCGTCGGCTACGTCCTGGGCGGCGTCAAGCGTTACTGCTTCACGGTCCTCTTCGGCGAGGCGCGCGATACCGACGACGCGGCCGGCACGGTTACCGCCATCAGCGCGGTGCGCCCCGATCCGGCCGCAGTGGCGGCGGCACTGGCCGGCTTCGTGGGCACTTTGGAGCAGCGGCCGCCGGTCTTCGCGGCAATCAAGCTGCACGGCGAACGCGCCTACCGCATCGCGCGCGGCGGCGGTGACCCTGCCCTGCGACCCCGCCCGGTGCGCCTGGACCAGGCCGAACTGCTGGCCATGCCGGCGCCGGACCGGGCCGAGATCGCGATCGCTTGCGGCAAGGGTTTCTACGTGCGCGCGCTGGCGCGCGACCTGGCTCAGGTCTTGGGCACCGTCGGCCACGTGGCGGATTTGCGCCGGCTGTCCTCGGGGCCGTTTACCCTGGATCAGGCGATTTCGCTGGAACGGCTGGAGGCCTTGGGGCATAGTCCCGCGCTCGCCGAGCACCTGATGCCGGTCGCGACTGCGCTGGACGACATCCCGGCGCTGCCACTTTCGGACGCTGCCGCCCGACGCCTCGCGCAAGGGCAGGTGGTGCAGGTGCAAGGGATCACCGACGGACCCGCGCGCGCGGTCCACGCCGGTCGCCTAGTGGCGCTGGCGCGGGTCGAGGGCGGCCAAGCCCGGCCGGTGCGTGTCTTCAACCTCGAGGGATGATCGATGTCGATCACGGCCGAGCGCAAGACGGCGCTCATCAAGGACTATGCCCGCGGCTCGACCGACACCGGTTCGCCGGAAGTCCAGGTGGCGATCCTCAGCGAACGCATCGCCAACCTGACTGAGCACTTCAAGACCCACAAGAAGGACGTGCATTCTCGGCGCGGCCTTCTGATGCTGGTCGGACGGCGCCGCCGCCTGCTCGACTATCTCAAGCGCTTCGACGCCCAGCGCTACGGCGAACTGATCGAGCGTCTCGGTCTGCGCCGTTGAGCGTCGACAGCTCCAGGCCGCCGGCACGCCGGCCCTTTCCCGCCGTTCGCGATCCGACGCCCCCGCCCTTCACCGCCCGCCGGGCCGCTCCGCCGTTGCGCGCGCGCCCGCGCTGGCGCATACCCGTTCCCGATGGTGAGAGAGAAAAAAGAAGGATAGATCCATGTTCACGATTCACCACAAGGAGATCCAGTGGGGCGGGCGCAAGCTCGTCCTAGAAACCGGCCGCATAGCACGACAGGCCGACGGCGCCGTCCTCGCCACCTACGGCGAGACGGCGGTGCTCGCCACGGTGGTGGCGCAGAAGACGCCGCGCGCCGGCATCGATTTCTTCCCGCTGACGGTCAACTATCAGGAGAAGGCGTTCGCCGCGGGCAAGATCCCCGGCGGCTTTTTCAAGCGCGAGGGCCGGCCGACCGAGAAGGAGGTGCTGTCCTCCCGCGTCATCGATCGCGGTATCCGGCCGCTGTTCGCCGACGGCTACCGCAACGAGACGCAGATCATCTGCACCGTGCTGAGCCACGACCTGGAGAACGACCCGGACATCGTGGCGCTGGTCGGCGCCTCCGCGGCGCTGACCATCTCGGGCATCCCGTTCCTCGGGCCCATCGCGGGTGCGCGGGTGGGCTGGATCGACGGCGCCTACGTGCTGAACCCGCCCATGAGCAAGATGCCGGGCTCGGCGCTCGACCTGGTGGTCTCGGGCCGGCGCGACGCGGTCATGATGGTGGAATCCGAGGCCAAGGAGCTGAGCGAGGAGGTCATGCTCGGCGCCGTGATGTTCGGCACGGAAGGTTTCCGCCCGGTGATCGACGCGATCATCGGCTTGGCCGAGCGTTGCGCCAAGGAACCCTGGCCGCTGCCGACCCTGCCCGACCGTTCGGCGCTGAAGGCGCGACTGGACGAGATCGCCAAGGCCGACCTGAAGGCGGCCTACGCCGAGCCGGTGAAGCAGGCGCGCCAGGACAAGGTGGGCGCGGTGCGCGCCGCCGCGGCCGCCACGCTCGAGGCCGAGGGCCACGAGGCCCCGGTCATCGCCGAGCAGTTCAAGAAGCTCGAGAAGTCGCTGGTGCGCGGCGCCATCCTTGAGACGCAGCGCCGCATCGACGGCCGCGACACCGCGACCGTGCGCCCGATCGTGGCCGAGGTGGGCGTGCTGCCGCGCGCCCACGGCAGCGCGCTCTTCACGCGCGGCGAAACCCAGGCCCTGGTGACCACGACGCTGGGCACCGGCCGGGACGAGCAGATCATGGACACGCTTGAGGGCGAGCACCGCGAGCATTTCATGCTGCACTACAACTTCCCGCCCTATTCGGTGGGCGAGGCGAGCATCATGCGCGCGCCCGGCCGGCGCGAGATCGGCCACGGCAAGCTGGCCTGGCGGGCGATCCACCCGCTGCTGCCGGCCAAGGACGATTTCCCCTACACGATCCGCATCGTTTCGGAGATCACCGAATCGAACGGCTCGTCGTCCATGGCGACCGTGTGCGGCTCCAGCCTCGCGCTGATGGACGCGGGCGTGCCGCTCAAGTGCCCGGTCGCCGGCATCGCCATGGGCCTGATCAAGGAGGACGCCGGCTTCGCCGTGCTCAGCGATATCCTGGGCGACGAGGACCATCTGGGCGACATGGACTTCAAGGTCGCCGGCACCGACGACGGCGTCACCTCGCTGCAGATGGACATCAAGATCACCGGCATCACCGAGGAGATCATGAAGGTCGCGCTGGCGCAGGCGCGCACCGGCCGCCTGCACATCCTGGGCGAGATGGCCAAGGCGATCAACGTCAACCGCGACAGCGTGTCGGCGCACGCGCCGCGCATCACCATCATCAACGTGCCGAAGGACAAGATCCGCGAGATCATCGGCACGGGCGGCAAGGTGATTCGCGAGATCTGCGAGGTCACCGGCACCAAGATCGACATCGAGGACGACGGCACGGTCAAGGTCGCCGCCACCGACAGCGCCGCGGCGCAGAAGGCGGTCGATTGGATCCGCGGCATCGTGGCCGAGCCCGAGGTCGGCGTGATCTACGACGGCAAGGTGGTCAAGGTCGTCGAGTTCGGCGCGTTCGTGAACTTCATCGGCACGCGCGACGGCCTGGTGCACATCAGCGAGCTGGCGGCCCAGCGCGTCAAGGCGGTGGCCGACGTGGTCAAGGAGGGCGACCGGGTCAAAGTCAAGGTGCTGGGCGTCGATGATCGCGGCAAGGTCAAGCTGAGCATGCGCGTGGTCGATCAGGCGACCGGCGAGGACATCGCGGACAAGCTGCCGCCGCGCCAGCCGGCCGGCGACGGCGAGGAGCGCGGGGACCGCGGCGAGCGGGGCGAAGGGCGGCGCGACCGCGGGCCCCGACGCGACCGGGGTGAACGGTCGGAGCGGTCAAACTGAGGGGGTTGGCAACAGGCGCCGCGCGCCGCACCATGACGGTCCGGCGCGGCCGCTGAACGGGGCAACGGTGAAGGCGCTCAACCCCATTGTCATCTCGAACCGCGAGGTGCTGCCGCTGGTCGAGGGCGGCAAGGGCATCTCGGTGTCCAATGGCGAAAGCTCGGGCGCCTGGGCGGCGGCCGGTGGCGTCGGCACGTTTTCCGGCGTCAACGCCGACAGCCGCGATGCCCAGGGCGCCGTGATCCCGCAGATCTACCACGGCAAGACCCGGCGGGAACGCCACGAGGAGCTGGTCGTCTACGCCATTCGCGGTGGCATCACCCAGGCACGTATCGCCCACGACGTGGCCGGCGGCCAGGGCCGGCTGCACATGAACGTGCTGTGGGAGATGGCGGCGTGCGAGCGCGTGTTGCACGGCGTTCTGGAAGGCGCCCGCGGCCTGGTGCACGGCGTCACCTGCGGCGCCGGCATGCCCTACCGCATTGCCCAGATCTGCGCGAGCTACGGCGTCTACTACTACCCGATCGTGTCCTCGGCGCGTGCCTTCCGCGCGCTGTGGAAGCGCGCCTACCACAAGTTCCCCGAATGGCTGGGCGGCGTGGTCTACGAGGACCCATGGCTGGCCGGCGGGCACAACGGCCTGTCGAACGTCGAGGACCCGCAGAAGCCCGAGGGCCCTTATCCGCGCGTGGTCGATCTGCGTCGGACCATGACGGAGTTCGCCCTGCACGGTACGCCCATCTTCATGGCGGGCGGCGTGTGGTGCCTGCGCGAATGGGCCGATTGGCTCGACAACCCCGAACTCGGACCGGTGGCCTTCCAGTTCGGCACGCGGCCGTTGCTGACGGTGGAAAGCCCGATCTCGGACGCGTGGAAACGCCGGCTGACGACGCTCGAGGAAGGTTCGGTCTACCTCAACCGGTTCAGCCCCACGGGGTTCTACTCCTCGGCGGTGCGCAACCCGTTCCTGAACGAATTGGCCGCGCGCAGCGGGCGCCAGGTCGCCTACACCGCCGAGCCGGTCGGCGAGCACGCCGCCGAGCTGGCGATCGGCGCGCGCGGCCGCGTGGTCTACGTCACCCCGGCCGATCGGGGCCACGTCGAGACCTGGGTCGCCGAGGGTTACACCGAAGCCCTACGCACGCCCGATTCAACCCTGGTCTTCGTGGCGCCGCGCAAGGCCGAGGAGATCCGCCGCGACCAGATCGAGTGCATGGGCTGCCTGTCGCAGTGCCAGTTCAGCAACTGGGCCCAGAACGAGGCGGGCACCACCGGCAGGAAACCCGATCCGCGCAGCTACTGCATCCAGAAGACCCTGCAGTCGATCAGCCACGGCTCGGACCTGGACAACCAGCTCATGTTCGCCGGCCAAAACGCCTTCCGCTTCAGGAACGACCCGTTCTACGCCAACGGCTTCGTGCCCACGGTTCGCCAACTGGTGGAACGGCTGAAGACGGGGGACTGAGCGGCCCGCACTTTGAAATCGTTCGAAAATCGACTATAGTGATGCCATGGACGTGACGCATGTGAGCGAGACTGAGCCGCTGGGACGCCTGCGCAAGGCCGGGCTGCGGCCGACGCGCCAGCGCTTGGCGCTGGCCCGCATGCTGTTCAGCCAGGGCGACCGTCACGTCACTGCCGAGCAACTGCGAGACGAGGTGGCCGCCGAAGGCGCGCGCGTCAGCATGGCGACGATCTACAACACCCTGCACCACTTCACCCGCGCGGGGCTGCTGCGCCACGTGGTGGTCGACGCGGGGCGCACCTATTTCGATACCAACACCGGCCATCACCACCATTTCTACGTGGAATCCGAGCACCGGCTGATCGACATCGACGGTGATACCGTCCGGCTCGCCTCGGTCCCCGACGCGCCGCCCGGGCGCGCCATCGACAGCATCGACGTGATCGTGCGCCTGAAGCCCGACATTCGGGCTTGACATTCATTAGAATTCTTCTAAATTAGCTCTGACCGACGCGGACCCCATCCGCTCCGTCGTGCCGGTTTCCGGCAGCGTTCCCGTGATCCATCGCGAGGGAGGAAACTCATGGCCAAGCTGAAGGGCAGCAAGACCGAGAAGAACCTGAAGGACGCGTTCGCGGGCGAAAGCCAGGCGAACCGCCGCTATCTCTATTTCGCGCAGAAGGCCGACGTGGAGGGCTACAACGACGTCGCCGCCGTGTTCCGCTCGACCGCCGAGGGCGAGACGGGCCACGCCCACGGCCATCTCGAGTTCCTCGAAGCCTCGGGCGACCCGGCCACGGGCCTGCCCATTGGCGGCACCGCGCCCAACCTGAAGGCGTCGATCGCCGGCGAGACCCACGAGTACACCGACATGTACCCGGGCATGGCGAAGGCCGCCCGCGAGGAAGGCTTCGACGAGATCGCCGACTGGTTCGAGACCCTGGCGAAGGCCGAGAAGAGCCACGCCGGGCGGTTCCAGAAGGCGCTCGACACGCTCGGCCAGTAGCGGCCGGCATCGGGCCGGGCGCGCTCGCGCGCGCCCGGCCGCTTCGCCCCATCAACATGCCGGTCGGTCCGGTCGTGGCGCCGGACGTCGAGGTCCGGCGCGAGGAGACGTCCGTGCCCGGTCCCAGGGAAGGCAGCACCGAGGCGCCGATCCGGCATCCGCTGGGGTGGCGGGAGGCGGACTTCCACGACGAAGCCAAGCTCGACGCCGAGCTGCGGCGGGTGTTCGACATCTGTCACGGCTGCCGGCGCTGCTTCAACCTGTGCGATTCGTTCCCGCGCCTGTTCGACCTGGTCGACGCCGCCGAGAGCGGCGAGGTCGAGGGCGTGGCCAGCGCCGACTTCAAGAAGGTCGTGGACGCCTGCACGCTGTGCGACATGTGCTTCATGACCAAGTGCCCCTACGTTCCGCCGCACGAGTTCAACCTGGACTTCCCGCACCTGATGCTGCGCTACCGCGCCATCGAGCGGCGCAAGGGCCTGGTGCCGCTGGCGGACCGCGAGCTGGCCAAGACCGACCGCAACGGCCGCCTAGCCGCCACGGTGGCGCCGCTGGCCAACTGGGCCAGCGCCACGGGCAACACCCTGACCCGCCCGGTGCTCGAGGCGGTGGCCGGCGTGCACCGCGAGGCGGAGCTGCCGAAGTACCACGCGCGCACGTTCCAGGCCGAGGCCCAGGCCACCGCGCCCGCGGTCAACCGCGACGCCCCAGCGTTGGGGCGCAAGGCCGTGCTCTACGCCACATGCTTCGTCAACTACAACGAGCCCGGCATCGGCCGCGCCGCGCGCGCCGTGCTGGCGCACAACGGCGTCGAGACCCGCGTCGAACACCCGGCGTGTTGCGGCATGCCGCAGCTCGAGCAGGGCGACATTGAGGAGGTCGCGCGGCGAGCGCGCACGGTTTCGTCGGCGCTGCTGCCGCTGGTCGATCAGGGCTACACCATCATCGCCCTGGTGCCGAGCTGCGCGCTGATGCTGAAGTTCGAATGGCCGCTGATCCTGCCCGAGGACGCGGGCGTGAAGCGTCTGGCGGCGGCGACGCGCGATCTCAGCCAATACGTGGTGGACATCGCCAGGACCGAGGGCCTGGCCCCGAGCATGACGGCCCTGGGCGCCGGCATGACCGTGCACCTGGCCTGCCACGCGCGCGCTCAGAACATGGGCGCAAAGGCCGCCGAGATGCTGCGCCTGATCCCCGAGGCCGACGTGCAGGTGATCGAACGCTGTTCGGGCCACGGCGGATCGTGGGGCGTCAAGAAGGACAATTTTTCGATCGGCATGAAGGTGGGGCGTCCGGTGATGCGTCAGGCGGCGGCGGAACCCGGGCGCCAGGTCGCGTCCGAATGCCCGCTAGCCGCGCTGCATATCGCCCAGGGCATGGGCCGGCTGGAGAAGGACCCGGTCAAGGATGCCAAGGCTGCCCACCCGATCGAGTTGATGGCGCGCGCCTACGGACTGGCGTCATGAGCCGGGCGATCACCCGCACCGACATCTTGGACCCGGCGACCTATGAGCAACGCCGGGCCGAACTGCGCGCCCGCAACGTGGAACGCAAGAAGGCGCGACGCGTGCACGTCGGCCCGTTCGCCACGTTCCACTTCGAGAGCCGCGACACCATGTGGATGCAGATCCACGAGATGCTGCGCATCGAGAAGGGCGGCGAGGCGCAGATCGACGGCGAGCTGGAGGCCTACAACCCGCTGGTGCCCCAAGGGCACGAGTTGACCGCGACGATGATGCTCGAGATCGAGGATCCGCAGCACCGCGCGGTGGTGCTGGCCCGCCTCGGCCACATCGACGAGTCCATCACGCTTTTCTTCGCCGGCGAGACCGTGAAGGCCCTGCCGGTGAATCCCGAGGAGGACCGCACCACGCCCGAGGGCAAGACCTCGTCGATCCACTTCTTGCGCTTCGTCTTCGCGCCGGAGCAGATCGCCAGATTCCGTACGCCCGGCACCCAGGTGGTGCTGGCCTTCGCCCACCCCGACTACGCCCATGCGGCGGTGATGCCCGAGGCGGTGCGCGCCGCGCTGGCCGAGGACTTCGACTAGGGCGAGGACCGATCAGCTACGCGTGCGGATCAGCTCGAGGGCCCGGGCCCGGGCCCGCGCCGTGGCGCAGGCGCGCGAGACGGTATCTTTCTCGTCGTCGGGAAACGGTGTCAGGAACTGCTCGGCCGTCCTGCCATCGCGGCGGGTCGTGAGGATGTCGATCTTGAGGCGCAGGATTTCGTCGTTACCGAGCGCCTGAAGCACCGAGCGCACGCCGCGATGACCGCCGTCGCCGACGCGATCTCGGTTGCGTACTGAGCCGAGATCCGACATCGCGTCGTCGTGCACCAGGATGCACCGTTGGCTGTCCAGGTGCAGAGCGTCGAGCGCCTCAGCGACCGCTGGGCCGCTGATGTTCATCATCGTCGTGGTCTTGATCAGATGGACGGTCACGTCGCCCACCTTGGTCTCGGCGAGCCGGAACTTGCCCCGGTCTTGCCACGGCGAGGCGTCGAGTTCGCGGACGAGTTCGTCGACCACCCGGTGACCTAGATTGTGGGGCGTGTCCGCCGGCGCCTCGGTCGGGTTGCCCAGACCGACGATGCCAAAGGCGCGCGACCTAGTCTCGTCCTCCGGTGCGTGCCCAACCCGATCCCCGTCGTCCGATGGAGGCGCCAGCTCGATGTCGGCGAAATCCTGGAAGTCGTCGGCGGGGTGCGACGCCTTGACCAGCACGAGGTCGCCGGACCGCGAGTGCTGGGCCAGGAACACGCGCGCAGATCTCCTGGAGATGATGCGGTGCAGGCGACCCTCGACGCCCGGCATGGTCCCCGGCCGGATCTGGGTCGCCATCGGGCCGACGAACAGAACCATGTCGGCGACGGCCAGCGCGTCCCGGGCGATGGCGCGCGCAGCGCGGGTCGCCTTCGTAGTCGGAGATCGTTCCCATGACAACGATCTTGCGTTGCGCCCTTGCCCGCGCCATGTAGGCGAGCGCCGGCGCGATGGTAAGGAACGAACACTTGAAGTCGACTATGATGAAGGCGATGCCATCGGGGCGCTCGTGTGGTTTCATGCGCCGGTCGATTGGCTCCGTGCGGCCGATTGCGTACGCGGCATCCTCGAGCGGCACGCCCAACCCATCGGCGGTGGCGAGCGCCCCCAGGCACGCCCTGACCCATTGTTCGCCGCACAGTCGGGTTTGCACGCGGCAACGCCGATCGCCGGCGACGACCGTGAAGGCGAGCCGTTCGGGCCATCCGTCGACGATGTCCATGGCGCGATAGTCCGCGCCTTCGGCCAACCCGAAGGTGACCACGCGCCCGCGGCACAGGCCCGCCATCGTGCGCACGCGCGGATCGTCGGCGTTCAGCACCGCCAAGCCATGCGCGGGTACCGCCGCGACCAGCTTGCCGATCTCGTGCGCCATGGCGTCCGGACCGCCAAGGTGTTCCACGTGATCGCGGCCTACCTCGGTCACGACGGCGACGGTGAACGATCTGGTCGATCTGACGCGCGATGATGGGCGTGCCGGCGCGCGTCACCTCCGACATTTCCGCAACGGCGAAGCGGTGCCACGGCATCGTGCCGAACATCAGGCGGCCGTGGTAGGCGTTCGAGCTTCCAGGCGTCCGCGTGCCCCTCATCGACGCGGACAAGGCAGCGAAGGTCAGCTCCTTCGTCGTCGTCTTCCCCGTGCTGCCGGTGACACCGACGACGACAGTGCGGCGCAGCGCGAGGCGTCGCCATGTCCGTGCGTGGCGATCCAGCAGTCTCAGGCCCGCGCTGTACCCCACATGACGCGCCACCATCTCGCGCAGGCGCGAAAGCACCATCGGTTCCCCGATCTCTGCCCTAGAGCGGTTTCACTGAAGGTTGAGTCGTGGGGGATTTCCGGGGTCGGCGAACAGTGATTCTCTCGCCTTGTGATGAGCGAGGAGGGAGCGATGGGACGGCCTTTGAGTGTTGATCTTCGTCGGC